>Ga0326728_10007334_pt1 | contig 28448 bp, 29 predicted proteins | sample MB3enrmetagenome_FD_207602 | JGI IMG/M metagenome (GOLD analysis project Ga0326728, IMG submission 207602) | Lab enriched peat soil microbial communities from McLean, Ithaca, NY, United States - MB31MN | ecosystem: Environmental > Terrestrial > Soil > Wetlands > Peat | place: USA: New York... | reverse complement strand
TTACGCTTCCGGACAGCAATCTATTTCCACTGCGGCGGGCTGGACCTCTATCCTGCCACCGCTACGCGGCCCGCATGATTCCAGCCACACCATTCCCGGAAGCGCCCAATTTTTTAATACTCGTCTCCCCCGGAAATTTTAACCGATCGCTTTCGTTAAATAAAAATACTCAATCCCCCACCCCTCCCAAACCTTCAGCCGCCTCCGGGCTGCCTCAAGGGCCCTTTTTCGGCGGTGGACTTCCCCCGCTCCGAAGGCGGGGGCAGGCAGGCCGGCGAAACGTCCACCCAGCCCTGGGCGTCGCAATAGGGGCAGGGGCGCGAACGGCCCTGCCCGGCGGGGTCGGGGATCCAGCGCTCGCCGCCGCAGACCAGGCAGAGTTCCCGGACCGAAATTTCCATGTCAGGGCCCCTTTTCGGCCCGCACGCGGCGGGAATCGGGGGCGTCGGCGGCCTCCGGGGTGAACGTCCAACCCTGCGTCGGGGGCGCCGCGGCCCATTGGGCGTCGAATTCGGCGGCGTCTTTGCGCAGTTGCAGGTCGAACACCGCGGTCCCCTTGGAGAAGCTGCGGCGATAAAAACGCTGCACGCTGTCCAGCGTGGACAAGCGGGCCCGCAGGGCTTCGTAGGCGTCCATGTCCACGCCTTCCGCCGAAAGTTTGATCAGCAGTTGCGCATGCGGCAGCCCCTTCAGCAGATTGCTCACCTGCCAGCCCACATAGCGGGCGACCTCGTCGCTGGCGGCCTCGAAGGCCTCCCGGCTGGCCTGCTCCTCGGGCCGGCCCGCCCGGGCCACGCGGGTCACCGCGGCCTCGCTCACCAGCTCCAGCGCGTCCGATTCGCCGTCGGCCTCCAGCAGTCGCACCTCGGCCTGGCCGCGCACAAAACGCCTTCCGGGCGCGCTCTCCTGGGGCGGCGTGTCGACGACGCAATTACCCACCATCACCCAGCGGGCGCCCTGCGCCCGGGCGAGTTCCTTGAGGAAAAAATCCTGCCCGGATTTGAGCGCCGCATTGGCGCGGTAGGCGAAGTAGGTGTCGCCGGAACCGTCGACGACGCTGACGCCCTGGAGGCCCGCCATGCGCTCGGCCAAAAGGGGGCCCAGCACCGCCGGATGCGGCCAGGTCCCCAAATCCTGGTCGTAATCCCGCGCGACCACGAACAGCTTCACCGGGCGGTCCAGTTCCTTCAGCAGGGCTTCCGGCAGGGGCGCCGGCGCGGGGACCGGCGCCTTGGCCTGGGCGGGGGCCGTCACGGCGACCAACGCGGTGCCGCTCAAAAGCGCGGGCACGGCGCACAGGCTGGAGGAACTCAGCGGCGCGTAAAAGGAGGTGCGCCCCTGGGCCACCGAGACGAAAAAGCGGCCTTCCGGCAGCGGTAGGCTTCGGTCGGGCAGGCTCAGCACCACATCGGCGGGCCGGCCGAAACGGAAACGCCCGTCGACGAACAGCGCCCCGGCGTCGAGCTTGAGGATCACCCGGTCATCGTCCTCCCCGCCCAGGGGCGACGGGACCACGTAGACCGTCATGCGGGCCGGCCCCGCCAGGGTGAAGTCGAGATAGGTGAAATAGCGCAGGCGCAGCAGGGCCGAAGCGTCGAGTTCCACGCAGGAATTGTCCGGCAAGGCGACGCCGGCCTCGATGGGCCAGGGCTCGGTCTCGAAACGCAAAAGCCGGAGGTTGCCTTCCACGCCCAGGACCTGGAGGACACCCTCCGGCTCGCCGGCGGCGCGGGCGACCCCCGCAAACGCGAGGCAGGCCGCCAGGACGATCCCCCAGGCCTTCACGGAGCGGCCCTGCCGCGGCGGGGGGCGTTGCGCTCCCAGATCAGGCGCAAACCCTTGAGGGTCAGGTCCGGTTCGATGGAGAAAATGCCGAGGTCCTTGGCGGGCAACCATTGGGAAAGCCCGCCCGTGGCGATGATGCGCGGCTTGGCCTTGTCCCGTCGCTCCAGCTCCGCGCCGATGCGCGCGCACAGCTCCCGGGTCGAGCCGACCGTGCCGTAATAAATCCCCGAGCGGACGGCCTGGAGGGTGCAGTCCCCCACCGGGGACAGGGGCTGGGCCATGTCGATGCGCGGTAGACGGGCCGTGCGCGAAAAAAGGGCTTCCATGCTGATGGCGACGCCCGGGGCGATCGCTCCGCCTAAGTATTCGCCCTGGGCCGTGACCGCGTCGACGGTCGTCGCCGTGCCGAAATCCAGGACCATGAGCGGCCCTTTGTGGTCGTGGCGGGCCGCGACGACGTTCACCAGGCGGTCGGCGCCGATTTCCTCGGGGTTGCGCAGGCGGATTTTAAGCCCCAAATCCAGGTGCGGTCCCACCGTGAGGGCGCGCAAGCGGAACAGCCGCTCGACCGCCTCCTGAAGCACGGGGTCCAGGGGCGGAACCACCGAGGCCATGATCGCCGCGGTGATCACGGAGGGCTTCAGGCGCGCCTGCTTGAAAAAATCCTGCAACAGCACGGCGTATTCGTCCGAGGTCTTGCGGACCCCGGTGGCGAAACGCCAATGGTGCTTCAAGCGGGCGCCGTCATAGACGCCCGCGACGATGTTGGAGTTCCCGATATCGATGACGAGCAGCATGGCTTCCTCAGCCCCTCCCGGGGTTCGGGCCGTCCCCGCCGGCGAAGGGACGCACTTCCAGGGCCTGGGCGCCCACGACGCGGATCTCCCCGCCGGGGCCCTTCAGGCGGAGCGACCCGTCGTCGGCGATGCCGACCGCGGTCCCCTCTAGGGTTTCCCGGCCCTTCACCGCCCGGCAAAGGCGGCCCTTCAACAAATCCATGGCGTCCAGCTCGGCCCGAAAGGCCGCGAGCCCTCCGCGGGACCAGGGGCCCAGCGCGGATTCCCAGGATCCCAGCAGCGCCGCCAGCACCGCCTCCCGCGAAGCCCTCAGGCCCGCCTGCCTCAGGCTCGCCGCCTGCCCGCGCAATCCCGGAGGCCAGTCGTTTTCTCCCTGGAGCGCGTTCAAACCGCAGCCCGCCAGGGTCCAGCCTCCGGCTTGTTCGACCAGCAGGCCCCCCAGCTTGCGCCCGCGCCACCAAAGGTCGTTGGGCCATTTGAGGCCCGCCTCCCCGATCCCCAGTTCCTTCAGGGCGAGGACGCTCGCCAAGCCCAGGACCACGGGCAGCGACGAAGGGGCCGGGGAATCCGGGACCCGGAAAACCGCCGTGAACAAAAGCGAGCTCCCCTCAGGCGCGATCCAGGTGCGCCCCCAGCGCCCCCGGCCCGCGGTCTGCTCCTCGGCGAAGAACACCGCCGGACCCCGGAGCGTCCCGGAAAGCGCCGCTTCGCGCGCCTGGTCCTGGGTGGAGGAGACGCGTCCGCCCAAGCGCAGGTCGGAACCGAAGGCGCCGCGCCGGGCCGCCTGGAAGGCCGCTGCGTCCAGGCGGCTCATCCGACCTCGAACTCGAGGGAAAGGTCCAAAGCGCGCGGCGAATGGGTCAGGGCCCCGACGCTGATGCGGTCGACCCCGGCGCGGGCGTAGTCGGCGACGTTCTTCAGGACGATCCCGCCCGAAGCCTCGGTCAGCACTTTCCGCTTGGCGGCCTTGGAAAAGGCGCGCACCCTCTCCACCGCCGCGCGCGCCCGCGCGGGGCTGTGGTTGTCCAGCAGGATGATGTCGGCGCCGGAGGCGAGCGCCTCTTCCAGCTCTTGGGAGGTCTCGACTTCGACCTCGACCTCCAGCCCCGAAGCGCGGGCCCGCCGCACGGCCTCGGCGACCGTCCCCGCCGCCTTGATGTGGTTGTCCTTGATCAGCACCGCGTCATCCAGGCGAAGCCGATGGTTGACGGCCCCCCCGCAGGCGACCGCGTATTTTTCGAGCTCCCGAAGCAGGGGCGTGGTCTTGCGGGTGTCCAGGACCCGCGCCTTGGGCGAGCCTTTCCGGGCGGCGGCGACATAGGCCGCGGACAGCGTGGCGATCCCGCACAGGCGCTGGGAGAAATTCAAGGCCACGCGTTCGGCGGCGAGCAGGGGGCGGGCCGGGCCTTCCAAACGGGCCAGCACCGCCCCGGCGCGGAAACGTTTCCCTTCCCCGACCAACAGGCGGACCTTCACCGAAGCGTCCAGGCTGCGGAAGGCGAGGGCGAAAACCCCCAAGCCGGCCGCCACCCCGCTCTCCCGGGCGATGAGCGCGGCGCGGGCGCGGGTGGACCGCGGCACGCACCAACGGCTGGTCACGTCGCCCTTGCCCAAATCTTCGCGCAGGGCGGCCGCCACCAAGGCGGACGCGTCGGGCTGTTTCAAGGTCACGCTTTCCTCCTCGGTCCGGGCGCTTCCCTCCCGGACCGCCTTCAGGCCCCCAATTCCTTGGCGCTGCTTTCGAGCTTGGCGATGGCCGCCTCCAATTCCGCGACCTTGGCGCGTTCCTGGGCGACCAGCGCCGCGGGCGCCTTGGCCACGAAGGCCTCGTTGGCCAGCTTGCGGTGCTGGCCTTCGAGCAGGCCCCTCAGCTTGGCGGCTTCGGCGGTGAGACGGGCGCGTTCGACGTCGAGATCCAGCAGGCCTTCCATCGGCACAAAAACCTGCGTCGGCCCGGCCAATTGGGCCGCTGCGCCCTTGGGCGCGGACAGGCCGCTCCCCAACTGGGCGATCTCCATCTTGGCCAAGGCGGCCATCACCGCCTGCTGGGACTTCAAGGCGGGCACCAGGGACTCGGGCGCCGACACCAGGACCTTCACCTGCCGTTTGACGTCCACCTTGCGTTCGGCCCGGATGTTGCGGACCGCGCGGATGACGTCCATGGCGGCGCCGAAGCCCTCCAGGGCTTCCCGGTCGGGCTCGGCCAGGGGTGCGGGCCAGGCCGCCTGGGCGATGGTCAGGCCGCTATGGGGCAGGCGCTGCCAAATCTCCTCGGTCAGGAAAGGGCAGAAGGGGTGCAGGAGCCGCAGGGTGCGCTCCAGGACGTGGGCCAGCGTGCGGCGGGCGGCCTCCTTGGAGGGGCCGTCGGGGCCGGTCAGCCGCGGCTTGACGGCTTCGATGTACCAGTCGCAGAGGTCGTCCCAGAAGAAGTGGGTCAGGCATTCGGAGGCCTGGTTCACCTGCACGCCCTCGGCGAGGAAGCGGTCGACCTCGGCGTTGGTCTGGTCCAGGCGGGTCAGTATCCAACGGTCGGCCAGTTCCAGGCCCGCGGCGGGCCGGACGGGCTCGCCTTCGGGCAGTCCGGAAAGGTGCATCAGCATGAAGCGCGCCGCGTTCCAGACCTTGTTGGTGAAATTGCGGGCGGTCTCGAGACGCTCCTCGCTCAGGCTGATGTAGCGGCTCTGGCTCTCGATGGTGCACAGCCCCAGGCGCAAGGCGTCCGCGCCGATGGCGTCGATCTTGAGCAGGGGGTCGATGACGTTGCCCTTGCTCTTGCTCATTTTCTGGCCGTGCTCGTCGGCGACCAGCGAATTGATGAGCACCTTCTTGAAGGGGACCTTCCCGGTCAGCTCCAGCGAAAACATGCTCATGCGGGCCACCCAGAAGAACAGGATGTCCCAGCTGGTGACCAGCACGCTGGTGGGGAAATACTTCTCCAACTCCGGGGTGCGGGCCGGCCAGCCCAGGGTGCTGAAGGGCCACAGGCCCGAACTGAACCAGGTGTCGAGGACGTCCTCTTCCTGGGTCACCTCGGAGGCGGCCAGCCCCAGCTTGGCGGCGGCGTCCGCGGCGTCCCGGCCCGCGGCCTGGCGGCCGTCGGCGCTGCGGTACACGGGAATGCGGTGGCCCCACCAGATCTGGCGGCTGATGCACCAGTCGCGGATGCCCTTGAGCCAGTCGGAATACACCTTGGCCCAGGATTCGGGCTGGAAGACGGTGTCGCCGCGTTCCAGGGCTTCCAGGGCCTTTTCGGCGAGGGGCTTCATGCGCACGAACCACTGGCGGCTCAGGTAGCTTTCGACCACCGTGGAACAGCGGTAGCAGCGGGCCACGGCGTGGTGGTAGTCCTCGATCTTTTCGAGGAGCCCGGCGGCTTCCAGGTCGGCCACGATGGCCTTGCGGCAGGCGAAGCGGTCCATCCCCTCGTAGCGTCCGGCTTCCGCGTTCATGACCCCTTTGGGATCCATGACCTTGATGCGGCCCAGGCCGTAGCGGGCGCCGATCTCGAAGTCGTTGGCGTCGTGGGCCGGGGTGATTTTGAGGGCGCCGGTGCCGAAGGCGCGGTCGACGTAGGCGTCGAACAGCAGGGGGAGGGTCCGTCCGAACAGCGGCAGCTCCAGGCTCGCGCCCTTCAGGGCGGCGAAGCGCGGATCCTCGGGATGGACGGCCACGGCCACGTCGCCCGGAAGGGTCTCGGGGCGCGTGGTGGCCACGGTCACCCAGCGGTTCGGGTCGCCGGCGACGCGGTAGCGGATGTGGTAAAGCTTGCCGTCGGTCTCCTTGTGCTCGGCCTCGATGTCCGAAAGGGCCGTCCCGCAGCGCGGGCACCAGTTGATGATGTAGTCGCCCTGGTAGATCAGGCCCTTTTCGTACAGGTGGATAAAGGCCTCGCGCACCGAGGAGCTCAGGCCCTCGTCCATGGTGAAGCGCTCGTAGCGCCAGTCGCAGCTGGCCCCCAGGCGCCGTAGCTGGCGCATGATGGTCGAGCCGGACGCCTCTTTCCATTTCCAGACGCGCTTAAGGAATTCCTCCCGGCCGAGATCGTCGCGCCCCTTGCCCTCCTTGGCGAGCTCGCGCTCGACGACGTTCTGCGTGGCGATGCCCGCGTGGTCGCAGCCCGGCACCCACAGCACGTCGAAACCGCGCATGCGGTGCCAGCGGGTCAGCAAATCCTGGAGCGTGTTGTTGAGCGCGTGCCCGATGTGCAGGCTGCCCGTGACGTTGGGGGGAGGGATGACGATGGAAAAGGCGGGCCGATCGGAACCGGGCTGGCAGGCGAAATCGCCGCGCTCCTCCCAAATCCGGTACCAGCGTTCCTCGACTTCTTTGGGGTCGTACTTGGGGCTGAGTTCCTGCATGTAGGCGGAGCCAGAAAAAGCGGGGCTAAAAATCGGAAAGGACCAGGGGGTCGGCGATGTCGAAGTGGCCGCGCAGGCTTTCCGCGACCTGTCCGTCGATGAGCACCTGGACGCGGGAGACCCCCGGCACGGCGGATTCCAGGGTTTTGACGAGGCAATACAGGGTGGCCACTTCAGCCGAAGTCCCTCCCGGGAGGGCGGCCACGGTCGCGGAAGGCAGGTCGACGACGGCGAGCCCTTTGGCGTCCAGGTAGACCTCCAGGTAGGAGGCCCCTTTGGCGAAACAAGGGACGGCGGCTTCGCCCTGGAGCGGGCCGGCCATCAGGTCGTCGAGGGCCTGCTTGGCCTGGGCCACCACGGAAGCGGTGGCGTAAATGTCCCGGGACAGGCTGACAAACCCGGCCCCCTGGGCGGAAGGCAGGGTGATCTCCACTTTGCGGCGGGGCTCTTTGCCGGTGAACAGGGGCGAGTGGACCGCCGCGGAACCCGAAGGGCGGCGCGAACAGGCCCCCAGCGCGAGGGCCGCGCAGGCGAGCGCGGCGAGGCTAATGCGGCGCATCGGCGGCCTCCGGAACCTGGAGAAACTCCAGCAGACCCTGGGCGACCTTGGCCGCGAGCGCCTGCACCCGGGCGGGATCCTTAAGTTCCTCGGCGGCGCCGCTGCGGGTGGCGAATTCCAGCTCCACCAAGGCCGCGGGCGCGTCCAGCCCCCGGAAAATCCCCAGCTTCAGACTCTGCACCGGCCGGGCGCCGGCGGCGCCCAAGGCCCGGGCCAGGCAGCCGCCCAGGGCCCTGGATTCGGCCGCGTGCAAGCCGGCGGCTTGTTCCAGGCGCGGGGCGAGGGGCTCATCCGAGGCCGCATCGGCGGGCACAAAGACCCTCGGGCCGCGGGCTTCGGCGTTGAAGGAGGCGTTCAAATGCAGGCTCAAAAAAGCCGCCGGCCGGATTTGGTCGGCCAAGGTGACGCGCGCGGTCAGGCTCAGATCGCGGTCGTCCTCACGGGTGAGGCGCGCTTCGACGCCCTTGTCTTTAAGGATCGCTTGGACGCGCTTCGCCACGTCCAGGGCGAAGTCCTTTTCGACCAAGGAGCCCACGGTCACTCCGGCGTCGGAGCCCCCGTGGCCGGGGTCGAGCAACACCAGGGACCGGGCTGGGAGGCTCGCGGCGCAGGCCAGGGCGAAAGCGAGCAGCAGGGCCTTCACGCGACGCCCTGCTCCTGGTAGTGGCCCATGGCGCGGAATTTGGCGTAACGCCGCCGGACCAGCTCCTCGGGGTCGACGGCGCAGAGCTCGTCGAGCGCGCGCACCAGGACCGCCTTGAGGTTGAGCGCGGCCCGGGCCGGATCGCGGTGGGCACCGCCCAGGGGTTCGGGGACGACCTCATCGATGACCTTCAGGCGGAGGAGGTCGCGGGCCGTGCCCTTGAGGGCCTCGGCGGCCTGTTCCGCCTTCTTGGGGTTGCGCCATAGGATCGAGGCGCAGCCTTCGGGCGAAATCACGGAATAAAAGCCGTTCTCAAGCATGACGATGCGGTCGCCGACGCCAATCCCGATGGCGCCGCCGGAGCCCCCTTCGCCGATGACCGCCACCACGATCGGAACCTTCATCAGCGACATTTCGGCGAGATTGCGGGCGATGGCCTCGGCCACCGAACGCTCCTCGCCCTCGATGCCGGGGTAGGCGCCCATGATGTCGATGAAAGAGATGATCGGCAGGCCGAATTTTTCGGCCATGCGCATGAAGCGCAGGGCCTTGCGGTAGCCTTCGGGCTGGGCCATGCCGAAGTTGCGGAAGATATTCTCCTTGGTGTCCCGGCCCTTCTGGTTGCCGAGCACGGCCACCGGGCGCCCATCCAGCTTGCCGAAGCCGGTCACCAGGGATTTGTCGTCCGCCATCATGTGGTCGCCGTGGATTTCGATCCAATCGCTCAGCAGGCGCTCGCAGTAGTCCAGGGCCCGCGGACGGTCCGGGCGGCGCATCAGCTGGACGATCTGCCAGGCGCCCATGTTGGTGTAGATCTGGCGGCGCAATTCCTCGGCCTTGGCCTCGAGCTTGCCGATCTCGGCGCTCATGTCCATCTTGCGCGCCTGGGCGAAGGTCTTAAGCTCGGCGATCTTGGCCTCGAGGTCCTGGAGGTCCTTGTCGAAGTCCGTGGGCATAGTCAGGGGAAGCTGAGGGGGAGGACTGAATAGTAGCGCCCGGCCCAGGTCAGCCGGACCATGCGCGAAACGGGAACGCCCCGCGCAGAGTCCAGGTCCCGGAATTCCAGGCCCAGGGTCACCGGCGCGAAGTAAGCCTCGAATCCGAGGCTCCAACGCGGACCGGTGGAAGGGTTCATGATCTCGTCCAGGGCCGTGTACGCGCCCCAATTGCGCCAAGCGGTGGTCATCGCCGCGCTGGCCCGCAAATCCTGGGAAGCCTGGAAGCTCGTCACTTGGGCGGTGTTGAAGCCCCCATGGAACTGCGTGAATGACGAACCCAGGACGTATTCCTTGGACATCACCAGATAGAGCCCGCGGACTTCGCCGTCGTCGTAGGCCGGTCCGTCCCAGCCGATGGCCAAGGCCGGGACCGCCTCGTCCTCCTCCAGCAGGGTGAAGCGCGCCAGGAACTGCGCGTCGTCGCGGGTCATGACGACCGTCTGGTTGCTGACGAAGCCCGGCGCCGCCGCCGCGCCGCCGATGAACAGGCGGGGGAAGAGGCCCAAATACACCTTGCCCAGCAGGCCGCCGCCTTCGTAGTCCCGGAAATCGGTGCGGATTTCGTACTTGGGCAATTCGTAGGCGGTCGGCACGTCGCCCGCATCCACCCAGACCGGAATTTCCGAGGGGGCAAACCCTTCGGGCGTCGCGTCCGCGTTCAGGGTGGCGTCCCGGCCCGAGTCCGCCCCTTTTCCGGCATCTGAAACCCCGCCGCGGTTTTCACCCGCGCCTGTCTCCAGGTCGGCGGCCAAGGCGGGCGCGACGGCGAAAAAGACCGCGGCGAAGAACGCCCCGGCGGCACCAAATATCCTCAAACGTTCCTCCGCAGGCCGAGAAACCTTAAGGAATCATGATAACGTTTCGGACGGGCCAAGGCAAGGCGGGCGGGCCCCGGGCGGGCGGACTTAATTCTTGGACACGGACCGGCGGCGGCCCGTTTTCGGCCCGTAATGGCGGCGCAAAGTGGGATCAGCCTCGACCTCGGGCGGCACCCACAGGCGCACGCTCAAGCCCGCGGCCAGGCGTTCCCGGACGCCGGTGGAGGAAAACCCGAACAACGGCGCGGGAACCCTCAAAAACTCGAAGCCTTCCGCACGAAAAGCGCTCCGTCCCGGCCGCCCAAAGACGGCCAATTCCGCGAGTTCCGCCAGGCGGCGGGGGCGTTTCCAAGTGGCGATGCGCGCGGCCTGGTCGGCGCCGAGCAGGAGGACCAGGCCCTCCCCCGGATCCAGGCCGGCCTGCAAGGCCTCCAGCGTGTCCACGGTCCGGGAAACCCCGCCGCGCCGGATTTCGAGGTCGCAGGCTTCCAGCCCAGGTTCCCCTTTCAGCGCCCGCTTCAGCCAACGCAGGCGCAAGGCGGCGGGGGCCAGTTCTTTGCCGTCGGCGGAGGCCGCGCAGGGCAGGAGCAGGACCCGGCTCAGCCCCAGCTCTTCCCGGGCCGCGCGGGCCAGCAGGACGTGCCCGCAATGGACGGGATCGAAGGAGCCCCCGAAGACGCCGATACGCGCCCGAGGAGCCATCGGTTCAGCCCCGCACCTGTCCGTCGCCGCGCCCCAGCCACTTGACGGAGGTCAATTCCTCCAGGGCCATGGGTCCGCGGGCATGCAGTTTCTGGGTGCTGATGCCGATCTCCGCGCCCATCCCGAACTCGAAGCCGTCGGTGAAACGGGTGGAGGCGTTCCAATAGACCGCGGCGGAGTCGACTTCGGCCAAAAAACGCTCCGCCGCCGCCGCATCGGCGGTGACGATGGCGTCGGAATGTTGGGAACCGTAGCGGTTGATGTGGGCGATGGCCGCGTCCAGGTCCGGCACGACCTTGACGCCGGCGATCAAGTCGGCGTATTCGGTGCTCCAGTCCCCCTCGGAGGCCGGAGCCACACCAGGGTCGACGGCGCGCACGGCCTCGTCGCCCCGGAGTTCGACCCCGGCGGCGCGGTAGCGGGACAGGATTTTGGGCAGGAATTGGGGCGCCACCGCGGCGTGCACCAGCAGGTGCTCCATGGCGTTGCAGACTCCGGGGCGCTGGACCTTGGCGTTGAAGGCGATGGCCTCGGCCATCCCCAGATCCGCCGCCTTGTCGACGTAGACGTGGCAATTTCCGGCGTCGTGGCGGATGACCGGGATGGTGCTGTTTTCGACGACAAAACGGATCAGACCGTGCCCGCCGCGCGGAATGACCACATCCACATAGCGGTCCATTTCCAGCAAGGCCGCGACCGCGGCCCGATCGGGCGTTCCGACCACGGAGACGCAGGTCTCGGGCAGTCCGGCTTCCTTCAGCCCGGCGCGCAGGACCGCGCCGAGGGCGACGTTGCTGTGCACGCTTTCACTGCCGCCGCGCAGCAGGCAGGCGTTGCCGCTCTTCAGGCAAAGGGCCGCCGCATCGACGGTGACGTTGGGGCGGCTTTCGTAAACGATGGCGACCACGCCCAGGGGCGTGCGCACCTGGCTCAGCCGCAGGCCGTTGGGACGCGTCCGGCTCTGCAGCACCGCCCCGACCGGATCCTCGAGCGCCGCGACCTGCTCGACGCCGACGGCCATGGCTTCCACGCGTCCGGCGTCCAGGCGCAGGCGGTCGAGCATGGCGGCCGACAGGCTGTTCCGGGCCGCCTCCATGTCCTTGGCGTTGGCTTCCAGCAGGGCGGGCAGGCCTTCGCGCAGCAGGCGCGCCACCGCCAGCAGGGCCCTATCCTTGGCCGCGCGCGGCGCGGTCCGAAGCGCCGCCGCCGCGGTTTTGGCGGCCTGGGCGGAAGCCTCGATTTGGGTGCGGATGTCCTCGCTCATGACGCCTCCTGGAGCCGGTGTTCCGCCGCTAAAATTCCCTGCGGAAGGCGATGTCCTCGAAGCCGACCAGTTCCTCGTTGGGCACGCGGCCCAGGGCCTTTTCGATCTGCCAGAGTTCCTTGCCCCTGACCTTCAGGCAGTCGGCCGAGGAATAGCGGCAGATGCCCTTGGCCCAGACGCGGGACTTGGAATCGGAAAGCCGGACCACGTCCCCGGCCTGGAAACGGCCCACGACCGCCGTCAGGTCGGCCGGAAACAGCGGCGTGTGCCGGCGCTTCACGCGGGCGATGGCCGCATCGGCGAAGCGCAATTCGCAGACCTGGGACTCGGAATAGGGCATCCAACGCACGCGGCGCCCGCCGGGCAGGGCCCGGGCCGGGAACAGCGTGCCCTCGTCCTTGCCGTCGAGGATGCGGGTGAGGACGCCTTTTTTGGAGCCCTTGGCGATCACGGCGTGCTCGCCGTTGACCGTGGCCATGCGGGCGGCCATCAGCTTGGTCACCATGCCGCCCGTGCCCACCAGGGAACCTTCGCCGCCGGCCACCGCCTCCAGGCCCGCGGTGATCTTGAGCACCTCGGGGATGCGGCGCGCCTTGGCGTCTTTGCGGGGGTCGCCGGTGTGCAGACCGTCCACGTCGGTCAGGATCACCAGCAAGTCGCCGGCCACCAGGTTGCAAACCAGGGCGGCGAGGCGGTCGTTGTCCCCGAACTTCAGCTCGTCGACGGCGACGGTGTCGTTCTCGTTGATGACGGGCACGACGCCCATCTTGACCAGGGTATCCAGGGTGTTGCGGGCGTTGAAATAGCGGTGGCCGCTTTCCAGGTCGGAACGGCTCAACAGGACCTGGCCGGCGTTCATGCCATGCCGCTGGAACACCCGGGTGATCAGCTCCATCAAATGGACCTGGCCGACGGCCGCGGTCGCCTGCTTTTCCTTGATGGCGCTGGGGCGGGCCTTGAGCTTGAGGCGGTACATGCCCGCGCCCACGGCGCCGGAGGCCACCATGACGACCTCGCGCCCGGACTTGCGCAGGGCCGCGATCTCGGCGGCCAGGGCCTCCACGTTGCGCGGATCGATGCCGCGCACGGGATCCCAGCTCAGGCTCGTGCCGATCTTCACCACCACCCGGCGCACGCCGGACATCAGATTCTTGCGGCTGATCTTTTCCATGCCAAGCGCTCCCTTGCGGTTACGGCGCGTAATAGAATTCGTCGTCGCCGACCGTGACCGGATCCCCGGGCTTCGCCCCGGCCTCGCGCAGGGCCTGGCCCACCCCGATCTTTTCGAAAACGAACTTGAGCTTGCGGACCGCCTCCAGGTTGTCGAAGTCGGTCAGGGCCACCCACTTTTCCACTTCGCGGCCGCTCAGGCGCCAGCCGTCCCCGTCCCGGCTCAGCTCGAAACGCGCCGCGGGCCGGAAGACCCGGTGGCTGGGACGCTCGGCCTCTTCGCGTTCCAAAAGGGAGCTCGAAGCGCCGCGTATGCGCGAGTACAGCTCGCGGGAAAGCTCCTCCAGGCCCTGGTGCGCGACCGAGGAGATCAACAGGCAGGGCACCTTGCGCCGTTTCAGCGCCGCGGCCAAGGCCTTGTGGGAGGCGGCGCTGTCCGGCAGGTCGGCCTTGCTGACGGCCACGACGCGGGGCAGCTCGGCCAGGCCGGGGTGATAGGCCTTGAGCTCCGCTTCCAGGCTCTTGAACTGGGCCTTGGCGCCGTCGGCGCCCTGCGAGCCGTCCACCAGGAACAGCAGCACCCGCGTGCGTTCGAGGTGGCGCAGAAAACGCAGGCCCAGTCCGCGGCCCTCGTGCGCGCCCTCGACCAGCCCGGGCAGGTCGGCCAGCACGAAGCTTTCTTCGGGCCCGATGCGGACGACGCCGAGCTGGGGGACGAGCGTGGTGAAGGGGTAGTCGGCGATCTTGGGGCGGGCGGCCGACAGCGCGGCCAGCAAGGTGCTCTTACCCGCGTTGGGGAAGCCCACCAGTCCGGCGTCGGCCAGGAGCTTCAGCTCCAGGCGCAGGCGGCGCTCCTCGCCGGGCAGGCCGCGTTCGGCCAATTTGGGCGCCTGACGCACCGAGGTCTTGAAATGGCTGTTGCCGCGCCCTCCGCGGCCGCCGAGGGCGGCGATGAAGGTCTGGCCTTCGACCGTGAGGTCGGCCAGGCGCTCCCCAGTCTCCTCGTCCAGCACCAAGGTGCCGAGGGGGACGCGGATCAGCTTGTCGGCCCCGTTGCGGCCGGTCATGTTGTTGCGGGCGCCCTTTGCGCCGGTCTCGGCGCGGAAGCCCTTTTCGTGGGTGAAGTCGATGAGGGTGCTTAAATTGGCGGTGGCCACCATCAGGACGTCGCCGCCCTTGCCGCCGTCCCCGCCCCAGGGCCCGCCCAAAGGAATGTACTTTTCGCGGCGCATGGCAATGGAGCCCGCGCCGCCGTCTCCGGCGTGGACGTGGATGCTCGCGTGATCGACGAAATCGGCCATGGCGCCGCCTGTCTGTCCCCAAAAGAAAAGACCTCTCCCGGAGGGGCCGGGAGAGGTCCGCGAACGGAGGATCCCAGCGCGGTTAGGCCGCGACGGGTTCCGGAAGGATGCTGATGCGACGCTGGCCTTTTTCGCTGCCTTCGAACTGAACGCGTCCGGCGATCTTCGCGAAAAGGCTGTGGTCCTTGGCCAAGCCGACGTTCAGGCCGGGCTTGAAGGTCGTGCCCTTCTGACGCACGAGCACGGAACCGGCCGTGACGACCATCCCGCCGAACGCCTTGCAACCGAGGCGTTGGCCGTGTGAGTCGCGTCCGTTTTTAGTGGAACCGCCTGCTTTAGAACCTGCCATGGGTCTCTCCTAATCCTATACCGCCGGCTTACGCCAGGGAAATGCCTTCGATCTTAAGGGTGGTCAAGTACTGCCGGTGACCGTGGCGATGGTACTCGCCCGTGCGGCGTTTGAACTTCTCCGCACGCACGCGGGTTCCGCGGCGTTGCGAGAGCACGGTCGCGGCGACCTTGGCGCCCGAAACCGTGGGCTTGCCCACGGTCACAGCGTCGCCGTCGGCGACCAGGAGAACCTTTTCCAACGTGAGCTTGTCGCCGGCTTTCGCCTCGATCTGCTCGACGTTGATCGTGTCGTTGGCGGCCACGCGGAACTGCTTGCCACCCGTTTCGATAATCGCGTACATGATTTACCTCTGGCCCGTGAAAAAGGGCTGTTATTCTATCGCCGCTTCAAAGTTAAAGTCAACACTATTCCTTGCCCTCTCCTCCCCTTAATTCCGATCCTCCGGCAGGAGGACTTCCTTCATGCCCTTCGCCGAGAGGATCTTGATGTCTTCGCGGTGCATATGGTAATCGTCCTCGACCTGGACCTTGAGGTCGTATTTTTGCTCCAGCAGACGCAGACGCACGGCGTTCTCCTGGACGAGGTAGGCGGCGATGGCCGGATGCACGCAGACGACCAGGTTTTTCTCCGGCGTCTGGATGGCGATCTTGCGCAGGGTGCGGAGCACCTTGAGGCCGACGGTCAGCTCGCTCAGGATGAAGCCCTTGCCTTCGCAGTAGGGGCAAGGCTGGGTCAGATCCTTCTCCAGGCTCTGCTTGACCCGCTTGCGGGTCATTTCGACCAGGCCGAGCTCGGTGAAGTCCAGGATATTGGTCTTGGCCTTGTCCTTGCGGATGGCCTCCTGGAGCGCCAGGGAGACGCGTTCCTTGTGCTCCTCGTCCTCCATGTCGATGAAGTCGATGACGATGATGCCGCCGATGTCCCGCAGGCGCAACTGGCGCGCCACCTCGACCGCGGCCTCGGTGTTGGTCTTGAAGATCGTCTCGGATTGGCTCTTTTTGCCCGTGAATTTGCCCGTATTGACGTCGACGACCGTCAAGGCCTCGGTCGCCTGGATCACCAGATAGCCGCCGCTGCGCAGCCAAACCTTCTGGCGCAGGCTCTTTTCGATCTCCTTCTCCAGCTTGTACTGCTCGAAAATCGGCAGACTGCTGGTGTAGGGGCTGACCTTGACGTCCGAGCCCAACCCGAAGCTCTGCACGTATTCGGTCACCCGCGCGGTGGTGTCCTTGTCGTCGACGACCACCTCGGCCACGTCCTTGGCCAGCAGTTCGCGCAGGATGCGCTCGGTGAGGGCCTCCTCCTTGTACAGCAGGGTCGGGGCGGGCACGCCTTCATAGGCCTTCTTGATCCGGCCCCAGCGGCGCACCAGCGCGTCGACCTCGAACTTCAGCTCCTGCTCGCCTTCCCCGGAACCCAGGGTCCGGATGATGAGGCCCATGCCCTGGGGTTTGATGGCCCGCGCCAGCTGCTTCATGCGGCCGCGTTCGGAGTCCTCGATGCGGCGGCTGACGCCGACGTTGTTGCTCAGGGGCATCAGCACCATGCTGCGACCGGCCAGGCTCAAGCGGGTCGTCAGGCGCGGGCCCTTCGTGGAAATGGGATCCTTGGCGACCTGGACCAGGATTTCCTGGCCTTTTTTGAGCAGGTCCTGGATGCCCGGACGGCGGCCCCGGAACTTTTCCCGGGCGACCTGGCGGCGCTTGCGTTCGGCCTTGACCTGGGTGTTGGAGGGCAGGCCGTCCTCCTCGTCCTCGAATTCCTCTTCCTCGTCCTCGCGCCCGCCGTGGCCGGGCCGGCTGGAGACCATGTCGTAGAGCACGTCGTCGACGTGCAGGAACCCGGCCTTGTCGATGCCGATGTCCACGAAAGCCGCCTGCATGCCGGGCAGGATGCTGTTGACGGTGCCCTTGTACACGTTGCCGACGATGCTCTGCTCGGTCTTGCGCTCGGTGAAGAGCTGGACGAGCTGCTTGTCCTCGAGGACGGCGATGCGGCTCTCGTCCTCCTCGACGTTGATGATGATCTCTTTGCGCACGGTTTTCCTTTGGGGAAGGTTCCCGGGGCCCTGAGGGCCCCGCGCCTTCCCGGAGCGTGGGTGCGGTCCGGACGCCGAATGGCGCCGGGCCGTCGAACAATGGCGGGGATTGCAAGTCCCGCGCGAACAGGGGGAGCCGCGCGCCGGGCGCCGATCAGCGTCCGGCCGCGGTTCCCAAGGTGTCCTTCCGGACGCCGAGCGCCAGGCCCAGCCCGAAGAAGGCGACGATGGTCGACGAACCGCCGTAGGAGACGAACGGCAGGGGGATGCCCGTCACCGGCATCAGCCCAAGGTTCATCCCGATGTTGACGAAGGACTGCGCGCCCATCCAGGCCAGCAGGCCGGAGACGATCAGCGCGCCGGTCAAGTCCCTCGCCTTGAGGGCGATCTCGGCCAGGCGCGCCAGCAGCCCCAAGAGCAGGAGCAGCAGCAGCAGCGAAAAGAAAAACCCGCCTTCTTCGCCGACGACCGAAAAGATGAAGTCGTTGTGGTGGAAGGGCACGAAGTGCAGCTGGCTCTGGGTGCCCCGCAGGTAGCCCTGGCCGAACCAGCCGCCCGAGCCCACCGCGATCTGCCCCTGGATGGCGTTGTAGCCCGTCCCCAGCGCGTCCGCCTGGGGGTTGAGGAAGGACAGGACGCGGTCGCGCTGATATTGGTGCAGGAAAGGCCAGGCCAGAGGCCCCGCCGCGGCGAGCGCCGTGACGACCAGGGTCAGGTGGCGCTTCCGGGCCCCCGCCACCAGCAGCATGGTCAGCGTCACCGGCAAAAGCACCAGCGCCGATCCCAGGTCGGGCGCCTTCAGGATCAGCGCCTGGTAGAGGGCCATCAGACCCAGCGGGGGCAGCAGCCCCGCGAAGGTCCGCACCCTGCCCGGCTCGTCCGAAAGGATCTTCGCCAGCAGCAGGATCAAGGCCATTTTGGCCAGTTCCGCGGGCTGAAGGTAAAAAAAGTGCAGGTTCAGCCAGCTGGTGGCGCCGTAGGTCGAACGGCGGGCCGTCGCCAGCACCACCAGCAACAGCAGGCCGACCAGGACATAGGCCGCGGTCCCCAGGTTGGCCAGGCCGTGATGGTCGAAGGAGGCCGCCACGGCCATCGCCCCCAGCCCCAGCAGGACCCAGAGGGCCTGCCTCAGGGGCAGACCCCTCAACTGCGGCTGGGCCGCGGTCGCGGAATAGATCAACACAAGCCCGACCGCGCACAGGGCCAACGCCAGGACCATCAGCGTGGCGTCCCAACGCTTGAAATCGGGGATGAGTCCCTGCATCCGCACGTCAACGCCCGTCCTTGTAAAGGTATTCGAGCATCCGTTTGGCGATGGGGGCGGCGCTCAGGCCGCCCTCGCCGCCGTTCTCGACGATGATGGCGATGGCCACCTGCGGGCTCTCCACCGGGGCGAAGCAGACGAAAACCGCGTGGTCCTCGCCGTGGGGGTTCTGGGCCGTGCCGGTCTTTCCGGCGACGGACAACCCGGCCACGCGGGCGCGCCCGGCCGTGCCGCGGGGGCTCTGGACCGCCCCTTCCATGCCGCGCCGAACCAGATTGACGTTGTCGGCGTCCAGCCCCAGGTCGACCGGCTTGGCCGGCGCGGGCTCCTCAAGGGTTTCGCCGTCGGGCCCGGTGTAACGCTTGAGCAGGTGCGGATGCACCAGGCGCCCGCCGTTGGCCACCGCGGCGGCGGCGCAGGCCAATTGCAGGGGCGTCGCCAGCAGGAAGCCCTGCCCGATGGACATCATGACCGTGTTCCCCGGGAACCAGGGCAGGCCCTCTTTGGCCTGTTTCCAGGCGGGATCGGGGACCACCCCGGCCAGTTCGCCGGGCAAATCGATCCCGGTGCGGCTGCCGAAGCCGAAGGTGCGCGTCCAGCGGGCCAGGGCGTCGACCTTCAGCTTCAGGCCCAGCTGGTAGAAGAAAATATCGCAGCTTTCGGTGATGGCCTGCTCCAAGGCGATGGAGCCGTGGCCGATCTCCTTCCAACAACGGTAGGGCCAGGTCGAAATCCAGAAAATGCCGTTGCAGGTGAAATGGTCCTGCGGCGTGATCACGCCTTCCTGGAGGGCGGCCAGCGCGGTGACGACCTTGAACACCGAACCGGGCGGATACAGCCCCTGGACCGCGCGGTTGTTCAGCGGATGGCGGTCGTCCTTGAGTAGCGCGGACCAGATCCCCGGGTCCAGCTTTCCGGCGAAAGCCGCGGAGGGGAAATCCGGCTTGCTGACCATGGCCAGCACTTCCCCGTTGCGCGGATCGAGGGCGACGACGGCCCCGGCGTCCGGGCCCATGGCGTCCTCGGCCACCGCCTGCAAACCGGCGTCGATGGTCAGCACCAGGTTTTCGCCCGCGCGCGGGGGCTCCTCCCGCAGGACGCCGAGTTCCCTACCGCCGGCGTCGATGCGAATCTCCCGCCCCCCGTCCTGGCCCCTCAGGCGCGCGTCGTAATAGGCTTCGACCCCGGACTGTCCGAGTTCCTCGCCGAGCCGGTAGCCGTCGTCCTTGAGGCGGTCGTACTCCCTCTGGGTGATTTCCCCGACGGTCCCGAGCACATGGGGCGCTTCCGGCGAAGGATAGCTGCGTTTGCTGTCTTGCCAGAGGGTCAGGCCGGGCAGTTCGGCCCGGCGTTCCTCCAGACGCGCCACCAGGGCGCGGTCCGCGTCCCCCATCAGGCGCGCAGGGGCGTAGGGCCGGACCCTCTGGCGGGAGACCTTGGCCTGGACGCCGACGGGATCCAGGCCCAGCGCGGCGGCGACCTGGGAAAGCACTTCGGCGGCGGCCCGGGGATCCCGGGGCAGTTCGGCCGGCGTGATGCCGAGCGAAACCGTGGGCGCGTTGCCCACCAGGACTTTGAGGTGCCGATCCAGGATCTGGCCGCGGGGGGCGCGCACGGGGATGGTGCGGACGCTGTTGAGGCGCGCCAGCTCCCGGTAGCGGGCGCCGTCGACGATCTGCATCCAGAACAGGCGTCCCGCCAGGACGGCGTAGAGGGCCACGATGGACCAGCCCACGAAGCGCACGCGCGCGGCGATGCGGTCGGGGCGGGGCCGCGCGAGCCGGGCCCAGATCACGGCCACCTACGGATCGTGCGGACCTGGCGCTGCCGGGGATCCAGGAAGACCTTCTGTTTCACCAGCAGGCCGAGGGCCCAGAACAGGGGCAGGGCGCCCAGGGCCTGGGCCGCCAGGCGCGGCAGCGCGTAGCCCAGCACAAGCCGTTCCAGACCGTATTGGGGAACGTCGAAGCGGCGGGCGAAAAGCGCCAGCAGGGAATCGTGCAGCAGGGCCAGGGCCAGCACCGCCAGCACCTGGAGGCGGGGCTGGTCGCGGTTGACCCCGGGTTCCAAGGCGTCGGCCAAGGCCCCGGCGAAGGCCAGGGGCGCCATCCGCAGGCCCGTGGGCCCTCCCAGCAGGGCGTCCAGGGTGAAGCCCGCCAGGGCCCCGCAGGCGAGGCCCCAGCCCCCTCCCCGGGTGAGACCGGCGAAGGCGGTCACCAGCAGGGGCAGGTCGAAAGGCCACCACTCCAGGGGAACCGAAACCTGGAACAAGGCGGCCCCCGAGGCCAAGGCGGCCAGCAGCAGGACGATCACGGCGCCGCGTCCCCGGTCCAGACGTAAAGGCCCTCCAGCTTCTCCAGCGCCGCCGAAGGTTCCACCTCGACCTGAAGGCGCAGGCCGCCCTCAAGGCGGGCGATGCGGATGACCCGGCCGACGGGCACTCCCGGGGGGAAACTCCGGCCCCCGGGCCCGGTTTCCACCAAGTCCCCGGCGCGCACGTCGTCCTCGCCGCCCAAATGCTGCAACAGGCAGCCGTGGCGCCCGTCCCCGGCCAGGGCGCACTGCAGTCCGGTCCGGGGCAGGCGCGCGGCAAGACGGCAATTCGGGTCGCTCAACAACTGGACCTGGGAAACGCTTTCGCCTACCTGGACGAGCTTGCCGACCACGCCTTGGGCGTTCAACACGCCCGCCTCGGGGCTGAGCCCCTGGGCGTAGCCGAGATCGACGCTGAAATTCTTGAACCAGACGGCGGGATCGCGCAGCAATAGCGCGCAGGGTTTGAGCTTGGCGAGGCGCTGATGGGGGAAGACGACTTCGCCGTTTTTGCGGCGTTCGACATCGAGTTCGGACTGAAGGCGCTCGTTTTCGACGCGCAATTCCAGGACCTGGGCCCGCAACTGCGCGCTCTCGTCGGGGACGGGGGAGGAGCCGCGGACCGCGCCGGCGAGCGGAACGGCGACCGCCTGCGAAGGGCTTGCGGCCTTGCGGCGCACCCGATCGAGCCAGCGGGGCGCGCCCCACACGGCCAAGGCGACCGCCGCCGCGCCGATCAACGGCCACCAGCGGCGCAGTGGGTTCGAACGCGGTCTCATGGCCTCGGGCGCGCCTTAAAAATCGGCGTCAGAAGAATTCCTTTTCGGGACGGACCAATTTCAGCAAATCCTCGGTGCTCTCGTCCAGGACCCGCCCGGCGCCCATGACCACGCAGGTCAGGGGATCCTCGGCCAGGTTCACGGGCACGCCGGTCTCCTCGCGCAGGCGCTGATCCAGGTTCTTGAGCAAAGAGGTGCCGCCCGCCATCAAAATCCCGCGTTCGACGATGTCGGCGGCGAGTTCGGGCGGGGTCCTTTCGAGCGTCATCTTGACCGCGTCGATGATGTGCTGCAGGGGCTCCTCCAGCGCGCCGCGGATTTCGACGCTGCCGACCTCCAGGGTCCGCGGCAAGCCGGTCACCAGATCGCGCCCCTTGACCTCCATCTTGAGTTCCTGGGCCAAGGGATAGGCGGAACCGATGCGGATCTTGATGTCCTCGGCGGTGCGTTCGCCGATGAGCACGTTGTAGGCCCGGCGGATGTAATTGGCCACCGCGTCGTCCAACTTCTGCCCGGCCACGCGCACCGAACGGCCGTAGACGATGCCGCCCAGCGAAATGACCGCCACTTCGGTCGTGCCGCCGCCCATGTCGACGATCATGTTTCCGGCGGGCTCCTCGATGGGCAAACCGGCTCCGATGGCCGCGGCCATGGGCTCCTCGATCATGTAGACGTCGCGCGCGCCCGCCTGCAGGGCGCTGTCGCGCACGGCCCGGCTCTCCACCTCGGTGACCGAGGAGGGGATGCTGATGACGATGCGCGGCTTGGCGAGGCCCTTGCGCTGATGCACCCGCTTGATGAAATAGCGGAGCATGCGCTCGGTCACGTCAAAGTCGGCGATGACCCCTTCGCGCATCGGGCGGATGGCCACGATGTTGCCGGGGGTGCGCCCGAGCATGGCCTTGGCTTCGGAACCGACCGATAGGACGTGGTCGGTTCCTTTTTGCACGGCGACGATCGAGGGTTCGCGCAACACGATCCCCTCGCCGCGCACATACACCAAAGTGTTCGCGGTCCCGAGGTCCACGGCCATGTCGTGGCTGAGGATGCCGAATAGGTAGTCAAAAATCATGCATGCTCCGTTGCACGGCTCTCGCCGCTACTTTTTGGCCTTTTTCTTGGCCTTGGGTGCCGCCTTGCTTGCCGCCGTGAGGCGGGGCCGACCGGGACGGCCGGCCACCTTGGCGGGCGTCTTCTTTTTCTTGGCGCGGGGCGCGGCCGCGCGCGCGCGCGCAGGCGCGGCTTCGGGTTCCGCGGCCGGGTTTTCGGCAAGAGGCTGGCCCACCGACGGCTGAGACCACTCGGAGACCATCATCACCACCACAAAACCGATGCTGACGAGCAGGACGATCACGCCGATGACGACGCCGACACTGATGCCCACGTTTTTCTCCTTGAAATGGAACGGTTTTCCCCGGGCCGCGCGCTTCCAAAAGCCCGCAGCGAGAACTTGAACGATAGCACGGCGGTTTTCTTATAGACAAGCGCCTTTTTTGGCCGCCTCGCTTGATGCGCAGGGCCCGACTTGCTATGATTCCGGGCCCGGGTCCTTCCTAATTATAAGGCGCTCCCGGAAGCCGGGGGGGCGGGGTCCCCCGCGACAAGCGACTTTTTCACAGGTGACAGACATGGTTATGCGCACGATGCGCGCCAATATCGGCATCCTCAAGTGGATGTTCGTGCTGCTGCTCGTGGTCTTCGGCGTCGGTTTGGTGATGCCGGGCTATATGGGCCGTAAGGATCTGGCGACCGCCGCCGCGGTGGTCGACGGCGAACCCGTCGACGCCCAAACCTACTCCCGGGCGCTTTCCCAGGCCCTGGAAGAGGAACATCGGCGCCAAGGCGGCGACCTCAGCGAGGCCGACACCAACAAGATCCGCCGGGACACCCTCAACGCGCTGATCGATGAACAGCTGGCCTTCGCCCACGCGACGACGCTGGGCCAGACCATGAGCCCCGAGGAATTCCAAAAGGACCTCCTGGACGATCCCGAGTTCAAGGACCGCCAAGGCAATTTCGACCGGACCCGCTACGAACGCGTGCTGCAGATGGAAGCCGAACAGGGCGTCAATTGGCAGGACGCCGAAACCGGCTTCCAGCGCAACATGCTGCTGAACAAGGTCCGCGGCTTCTGGGCCGCCCAAGCCGCCCTGTCGCCCCTGGAGGAAAAACGGGCCGTCGAGCGCTTCAACCGCCAGGTCAAGGCCGAAGCGCTGGTCTGGAACCTCGAAAAGCTGCGCGCCGGAATCCGCCTGAGCGACGACGATCTGCACTCCTATTACAGCGAAAACAAGAAGCGCTGGGTCAAACCCGAACAGGTCAAGCTCCGCCAGATCGAGGTCAAGGCCGACTTCGGCGCGCCCACGGCCACGGCCCGCGCCAAGGCCGAGGCCCTGCTGGCCAAGGTCAAGGCCGGCGCCGACTTCAAGGCGCTCGCCGCCAAGGAAAACAGCGACCCGGACGCCCGCAAGGCCGCCGGCGACCTGGGCTGGGTCAGCCCCTCGGACCTGCGCCGGGCTGAAGTGGCCACGGCCCTGCGGGGCCTCAAAAAGGGCGGCGTCAGCGCCGTGATCCCGACCGGCACCGGCTTCGCCCTCCTGAAGGTCGAGGACCGCAAAGAAGGCTTCGATCCGACCTTCGCCAACACCAAGGACAAGGCCGCCCACGACCTCGGTCTGGAACGCGCCAAAAAACAGGCGAGCCAGCTGGCCAACGGCGCCCTCGCCGCGCTGGCCAAAGGCAAGAGCCTGGAGGAGGCCGCCGCCCAGTTCCACGGGCAGAAGGCCGTCACCGGCTGGTTCGACCGCGACGCCACCAAGGCCCTGCCGGGCCTGGGGGATTCGCCTTCCTTCGCCAACGAAGCCCTGACCCTGAAGGTCGGCGAGACCCTCTCCGCCCCGGTGACCACGGACACCGCGGTCGCCGTGGCCCGCCTGACCGACGAACGCCCGGGTTCCGCGCCCGCGAAGGCCGAGGCCGCCGAGGCCCGCGCCCACGCCGCCCATGACGAAGCCGTGGCGGAGAAAGCCGACGCGCTCTACAAGGCCTGGATCGCCACCCTGCGCGCCAAGGCGGAAATTTCGGACAACAACGGCGTTCTGGCGTCGAAGTAGCCGTGGCCGTCCGCCCGCCCGCGAACAAGCATCCCTACGACCGTTTGGTGGCCGTTCTCGCCGCTCTGCGCGACCCCAAGCAGGGCTGCCCCTGGGACAAGGTCCAGACCCACAAGAGCCTCAAGGCCTACCTCATCGAGGAGTCCTACGAGGTGCTCGAAGCCATCGACTCGGGCGACAACGAGAAGCTCAAGGGCGAACTGGGCGACCTGCTGTTGCAGGTGGTCTTCCACGCCCAGATTCTCGCGGAAAACGGCGGGGCGGACGCCCTGGCCATCGCCGCCCACGAAGCCGACAAAATGGTCTTGCGCCATCCCCACGTTTTCGCCGGGCGCACTGTCAAGAACGCCGCCGACCAGCTCAACCAGTGGGAGGCGCTCAAGACCAAGGAAAAGGAGCACGCCCAGCGTCGCAGCATCGTCGACGGCGTGCCCAAGGCCATGCCCGCCCTCTACCGGGCCCGGCGCGTCCTGGGCAAGGCCGCCCGCGCCCGCTTCACCTGGGCCACCAAGCGCCAGGCCTGGGCGAAATTCGAGGAAGAGCTCGGGGAGTTCCGGGAGGCCGTCGCCAAGGGCAGCCGCAAGCACAAGGCCGAGGAGCTGGGCGACCTGCTGACCGCCCTGGTCAACGTGGCGCGCTTCGAAAAGCTCGATCCGGAAGCCTGCTTGCACGAGGGCGTGAAAAAGCTCACCCGCCGCATCGGCGGGGTCGAGGAAAAAGCCCGGTCCCAAGGCCGTTCCATCACCGAGCTCAAGGAAAAGGAACTGCTCCAGCTCTGGGGCGAGGTCAAGAAGGACGAAAAACGGCCCAAGAAAAGGCCGAGCAAGGCGAGATCGAAGGCATGATCGGAGTCCGATCATGGCAAAAAGAAAGGGGCCCCTCGCGGGGCCCCTTTCTTTTTGCCTGCTTTCCCAAGGGCCGACGCGGCCCCCGCCCTTCCGTTATTTTTTCAGCCGCCAAATAAACCAGGCCGCCAGCATCACCAGGAGAATCTTCACCAAGAGGTCGCGGTTGCGGGCCATCTGGGCCTGGATTTCAGGGGAAGCCGCGCCCTCGGGGGAACCGGCCCGCGAGCCGGTGAGGTGGGCTTTGCGCAGGCGGATCTGCGAACGGCAGGCTTCGCAGTCCTTGAAATGCTGGTTCATCTCCCGCATGGTCGGGCGGTCCAACTCGCCCTTGAAATAGGCGTCCAAAAGGCCCGCAGCCTTGACGTGGTCCATGCTCACTCCTGGCGCCGAAGGCGGGCGCCGAAAAATCCGTCCATGCCATCCTGGCCGGGCCAGGCCCGGACAAAGCCCCCTCGGGTGCAGACTTCGACGGGCGCGAAAAGGCGGGAACGCTCAAAAAGGAAACCCGGCTCGCGCTCCAAAAAGCGCTCCACCACGGTCTCGTTTTCCTCTTCTTCCCAGGTCGTGGTGCAGTAGACCAGATAGCCGCCCGGACGCACCATGCGGGCGGAGACGGCCAACATGCGGAGCTGGCGCTCGGCGTGGGCGATCGAAGCCTCCGGCCGGGCCTGCCAACGGGCCTCCGGGCGGCGACGAAGCACGCCCAGGGCGCTCGAAGGCGCGTCCACCAGCACGGCGTCAAAGGCGCCGTCCAGATCCGGCCTTGGGGTCAAGGCGTCGCGGGTTTCGGTCCTCAAATTCTGGATTCCCTGCCGCCGCAGGGTCGCCACCAGCTTGTCCAAGGCCCCCGGTTTCCGGTCGAAGGCCCAGACCTCGCCTTCGGGTCCGACCAGTTCCGCCAACAGCGCGGCCTTGCCGCCGGGTCCGGCGCAGACGTCGGCGGTCTTCCAGCCGGGCTTGGGATCCAACAGAATCCCGGCCAGTTGGGCGCTCTCGTCCTGGACGTGGTATTCGCCTTCCAGGAAGCCGGGCAGGCGCCGGGTGTCCGCGGGTTCCTTCAGGCGCAGGCCCCAGGGCGAAAAACGGCACAGCTCGTTTTCGTGCCCGGCGCGGCGCAGGCGTTCGGAGACCTCTTCGCGGCGGGCCTTGAGGGGGTTGACCCTCAGGGTCAGGGGGCTGGGTTCGTTGCTCGCGGCCAGGGCGGCGGCCGCCTGTTCCCAGCCGTGGGTCTCGCAAAAGCGGACGACCATCCATTCCGGGTGGGACGTCTCCACCGCCAGGCGGCGCACCGGATGCTCCGGAAGGGGCGGCAGCTTGTTTTCGGCCTTCTGGCGGCAGATTTCACGCAGGCAGCCGGTGACGAATTTGGCGACCCCGTCGTGCCCGTGGCGGCGGCTGATGTCGGAGGCGGCCTCCACAGCGGCCTGCTCCGGAGCCGGATCCATGCATAAAATTTGGTAAAGGCTCAGGCGCAGGAGGTTCCGCACCCAGGGCGAGAGCGCCTCCACGGGTCGATGGGAGACGGCTCCGAGGCGCCAGTCCAACAGCGCGCGGCGGCGCTGGGTCCCGAAGACCAATTCCGCCAGGAGGGCCGCCTCCCCGGGGGGGAACCGCAGTGCGTCCAAAGTCTCGTCGACGAGCTCGCGGGCGCGCGCATCCGGCCCCTCCAGCCTGAGCAGGATGCGGCAGGCTTCGTCGCGGACGTCCGGGGCTCCGGGAACCCCTGCGGGGGTCTCGGGATAGCGTCCAGCGTCGTTTTCTGGACATTCGGGGGAGGGGGTGGGTTCCATGGATTCCTTAAGGCCGGACCCCGCACGCAAAACCCCGCCGCACAAGGAAGGCGGCGGGGCGCGGCGGCCTTTAAAAAGGCGGTCCGGGACTTGCGCCCGGTTTTAGTGGCGCGTCTGGTGCTCGTTCAACCAGCGGTCGACCAGGGCTCCGATGCGCTCCTCGTCGGCTTCGCCGATGCCCATGAAACGGAGGCCGGCGTGCGGTTGGGCCGCGGCCGTGGACCAGGCGACGGTGGCGTAGGCGTGGACTTCGGCGCCGCCGTCGTCCGGGGTGAAGCTCAATTTCAGGATCGAATCGCGTTCCAGCACCCGGCCCACGCGCAGCGATACGCCGTGCTTGGAGACGTTGTCCATCTGGAGGCTTCCGAAGGGTTCGTCGGCGCCCAAAAGACGGGCGCGCACGTTCCAATCGGCGGGCATGCGCGGCGCCGTGCGTTTGTCCTTGTACAGCGACGTCTCCTCTCTCATTGGGGCTCCCCTTTGTGCTGGAATTCCATGAATCGCCGGATGGACGAATCGTCCGCCTCGTTCAACAGGATCAAAAACCGGATGCCGGCGAGGTTCCCGTCGGGATCCAAACGGGACCAGACCACTTCGGCCAAGGCCCGCGTCGCCCGGGTCATCCCGGGCAAGCTCAGTTCGACTTTCAGGAAATCCCCCGATTTCAGGGGAGTCTCCGTCAGCACGGCCAACCCGCTGACGCTGATGTTGACGCTGTTGCCGTCCGGACGCAGGCCGCGCACCTTAGCCACGCTCTGGCGGTTGATGACTTTGTAGCGGACCGTGGTGTCCAGACGCAGGCGGTTGTGGCGCCGGTTATCCCGGACGTCGGCCACCCGCGCGACTTTCATGAGCTCTTCCGCTTCGATCTCCGGCATCGTCCTCTGGTCCCCTTAAGGCGCCGCGAAGCGGCCCCCAGGCTTGAGCCCGCGGCCGCGCGCGTAGTCGGCGGCCCCCATCTCCTTGCCGGAAGGGGGACGCAGGCGCTCCAGGTGCACCACCCCGTCCGCGCAGGCGACCGTAAACCCTTGGGCGCCGATTTCCAGGAGGGTCCCCGGAACCCCGGCGCGCTCGCCGCCATCGGAAACCGCGAGCACCCGCAGGGGCTCCCCGCCTTCCAGCGCGGCGACGACCCCGGGACGCTCCTTGAAGGCCCGGAAGCGCCGCAAAACTTCGGCCCGGCTTCGGGAGAAATCCAAAACCCCGTCGGACTTTTTCAACAGGGGCGCGAGCGTCACGGCTGCGGGATCCTGGGGCCGGGCCTGGGCCGTGCCGGCTTCCAGCTCGGCGACGGCCTTCAGGAGCAAATGGGCTCCCTCGACCGCCAATTCCCGGTGCAAAGCGGGGGCTTCATCCGCCGCGGTGAGCCTTCGGGACCAGACCGCCAGCACGTCGCCGGCGTCGAGTTGGCGGACCATGCGCTGGATCGACACCCCGGTCTCGGGATCCCCGGAGGCCAGGGCCCACTCGATGGGGGCGGCCCCTCGCCAACGGGGCAACAGCGAAGCGTGCACGTTGACGCAGCCCAGACGCGGGCCCTTGAGGACGGCCTCGGG
>Ga0326728_10007332_pt1 | contig 28462 bp, 24 predicted proteins | sample MB3enrmetagenome_FD_207602 | JGI IMG/M metagenome (GOLD analysis project Ga0326728, IMG submission 207602) | Lab enriched peat soil microbial communities from McLean, Ithaca, NY, United States - MB31MN | ecosystem: Environmental > Terrestrial > Soil > Wetlands > Peat | place: USA: New York... | reverse complement strand
CAATAGAAACGGCAATAGAAGCGGCAAAAAGCAAGAAGATAGAAAAGCAAAATCAGACACGGATGCACACAGATGGACACGGATAGAAAATGGGGGGAGAGTGGGTGAGTTGGAAAATAAGGACAGTGAGGTGAAAGTGAAGGTGGGCAACGCTTGCGCCCATGCCCACCTTACGCTTGCTTCGCTGTGTAATTCCTTTTAGACGCCACACACATAACTAAAAACTGAAAACTGAAAACTAAAAACTTCTCTCAGCGGGCTGCTTTGTTGAGAGAGGACAAAATGCACTGTTGTTCTTTGAAACGTTCCTTAGCCGCCTCAAAACTTGCGGAGTCCATTCCGAGCAACTCGCGGATTTGCTCGTCGAGTTGCTCTTGCGATCCTTTCGATTCATTTAACAGATAAGCGACGATTATTTTAAAGGAATCATCGGGCATGCTCAGGGATTGGCAATCAACAATGAGTTCGCACAATCTGAAAAATAAGTCCGAAGCATGTTCCATTTCCTGAAGCTCCGTCGAGTAACTTTGCACTTCGGCAAAGACCCTGCTTTTGAAACCGCCCTTGCTATTCTCAGCGGCCCCGGTGACAAGAATGTTCCCGATTATGGCCCTGAAAGGGTCGTCTTTATGTGAACCGGTTTTCATTTCATCTCCAAATATCTCAATTGAATTCACATTCATACGCAAAATGAAACGCTCTTCACGATTAATGTAACTCCATGAATCGATCGCTGCCCACCCCCCAATTCTTCTCTTAGAGGGGAGCAGGGAGATTTTTTCACTTTTCGCCACCCGGTGTCATAAGTTCACGGTTGAACCCGGCGAGCCGGACGGCTAGCCCAGGACTCCGGGCACCGTTGTTTCCTCCATGCTTCTCTTTTGGTCGTTGTCCGGTTCCTTGCCGTATTTATGCACAATATCCGATATCTGCCTCAGCCGGTCGTCCACTTTCCGGAAGAGGGTACCTTCAGGATAGAAGCCGTCCTCCTGCTGACGACCCGCTGTTTGTGAAGTAAGTATTTCCATCCCTTCTTCTATCGTGGTGACCGGCCAGATGTGAAAATTCCCTTCTCTTACCGCTTCGATCACTTCCTCATCGAGCATAAGATTGCGCACGTTCTTCGACGGAATGATTACTCCCTGCCTGCCGGTAAATCCCTTGTGCTTGCATATGTCGAAGAATCCCTTGATCTTGTAGTTCACCCCGCCGATGGGCTGTATCTCCCCTTTCTGACTGACCGAACCGGTTACCGCGATTCCCTGATAGATAGGCACACCGGATATGGCGCTCAAAAGCGCATAAAGCTCCGTGCTCGAGGCGCTGTCACCGTCGATCATGCTGTAGCTCTGCTCGAAGGAAAGGGAGGCCGTAAGCGCGAGGGGTTTGTTTTGAGCAAACCTCTCCCTCAGGAAGCTGCCAAGTGTGAGAAGTCCCTTGGTGTGAGTCGAGCCGCTCATCTTGGCTTCGCGGTCTATGGAGATTGCGCCTTCTTTCCCGACTGAAGCCGTGGCGGTGATCCGGTTTGGCTGCCCAAAGACATGGTCTCCGGTCTGGAGAACCGAAAGCCCGTTTACCTGCCCGACCTTCCAGCCGTCGGTCTCCACCCAGAAAATATCTTTTTTGATCACTTCCTTGATGCGCTCCTCGTAGAGGTTTGCCCGGTATTTTCTCTTCTTGATCGCCTCTTCGACATGGCCGGCGCCAATCAGGGCCAGACCGCCCTGCCTCGCAAAAAAATCGGCCTCCACAAGCAGGTCCACAACGTCTTCCAGCTCAAGGGTGAGTTTTTCCTGGTTTTCGATGCGCTCCATGGCATATTCGATCACTCTTGCAACCCCCGAGCGGTCCAAATCGAGAAGACCGTGCTCAGTGCATTTGTGCGCAAGCGCCCTGGCGTACTCGAGAATGACCTCATCGTCCGCATCCACCTGGCTGTCCATGTGGGCCTTCACTTTGAAGTGCTCCTTGAACCGGTCGTCGTTCGCATAGAGCAACTGGTAGATTTCGGGGTCCCCCGTGAGAATGATCTTTTGATTGAGAGGGAAAGGCTCGGGCTTCAGCGAACGGGTACCGAAGAACCCATAGAGATCTCCCGCCTCTTCGATCTTGATTTCGTCTTCTCTCAGAGCCCTCTGGAGGGCCTCATAAGAGATATTTGCCCGGAGAAGATCAAGGGCGTTGATGATGAGGTATCCGCCGTTGGCCCTGTGCAGCGCGCCGGCCTTCAACATGGTGTGATCGGTAATCAGGGCTCCAAGCCAGGCCTGCTTTTCAATTGAGCCGAAAAGGTTGGAATAGGACGGATTGGATTCGATAACCACGGGAGCGCCATTCGATTGAGAGTTGTCCACGAAAATGTTGACTTCATATTTGCGAAAGGCAATCTCCTGGCCAGGCAGGCTGACTCCCGGCTGGGAGTGCTGCGGCTGCGGAATCTGGGCTTGGGCCTCCGGCTTTTTTTTGAAATCGTCGATGTTGTCCAAAATGTCCGTTTCAACTTCGTGCAGGTACTCGATGACTCGAGGCTCATCTGCAAATTTTTCCTCGACTGTCTCGATGAGCTGTCCGACTATGAAGAGGGCGACCTCGCGTTCGAGTTTCGAATGCGTTTCCCGGAATTCGCCTTCCGCCTGCTGAATCTTCTTTATGGTGTCTTTCATCTTGGCCTGGAGATCCTCGCTTCTGGAGCGGATCAGCGCCATGTCTTCAGCGGACAAAGCCGCCATCTCTTCGGCCGTCAGCGGCTGTCCGGATTGGCCCATCGGCAGGAAGGCCATTCCCAGTTGTGAGAACTGGAGAACAAAGCCCTGCCCCCGCCCTGATTCCGCAAGTTCCTCCACCATCTCTTGCCTGTGCTTCTCGAAACTTTGATGGACCTCTCTGTCCTTGGCGCCGAACTCGTGGCTTGCGAAGACCTCGGGGATTTTCTCCTGCAGAGCCTTCACGAACTTCTCCATCTCGGCCTTAAATTCCCGGCCCCGGCCTGCGCACAGGCTGATGGCTTTTGGATTGTCTTTCTGCCTGAAATTATAGACGTAACACCAGTCGGGAGGCCTCTGCTCCGTCCTGGCCTGCTCCTCGACGAAGGTCCTCGCAATGGACGCCAGACCCGATTTAATGGGGCCGGCAATGAAGAGATTATACCCCTTCTTTTTTATCTTCACCCCAAACCGGATCGCATCAACCGCCCGGTCCTGGCCTACAACCTTGAACTCAAGGTCTCTTAACGAAGCGGTGTTGTCAAACGCCAAAAGAGCCGGGGGAATATGTAATCGAAGTTGTTCGACTCCAAGCTCATTGTGTCGCGCGGTCATAGGTTTACCCCTCCCTAATTTCACTGAAATGCTGCCGAAAACCGGAAGCGCTCATTAAAACGATTGTCACATTACATCCGCCCAAGCCCTTTCCAGCGTGCATCGCGCACAGAGCACGCCGGGTTTAATCCATGATAATGGCCGTGAATACCAATGTCCATGGGGCGAGGCGGTTCACGCGCACGACCTTCCGAAGGGGGATCTTCCCCGGATACGAAAAGACTTGACCGCGGAGCAAGTAGCAAGAGGCAAGGAGCGGAGAGCAAGGAGCGAGGAGCGGGGAGCGAATAGTAAAAAGCGGGAGGGGAAAACTCTCGGAATGGGATTGACGCTTGAGCGGAAATTTCAGTCAAAAATCTGTGATGCTCACCGATGCAGGACTGGCTAATTCTCGAAAGAAGCCAAGTGGGACGTCAGGTTTACGTTTCTTCCCTTTACACCGAGTTTGGTTCTTAGATGATAACGGTGAGTCATAACCGTATTGACAGAAATTCCAAGTATCTCTGCTATTTGTTTATTTCCGGTTCCGGCCTTGATGAGATTTGCGACCTGTGTTTCCGTGGGGCTCAGAGTTGAGTATTTCGATGAGAGCTTCCTTTTGAAAGGAGAGCTGATCTCCAAAAGGCTTGACCTCAGAATTTTGAGGTAGATCTTTTGGATTTCATTCAACCGGCTCGTCTCGAATTTCTCGATAAGGGGCAGAATAAGTTCCTCTATGTTCACGAATATATTCTCGATCAATTCCTTCTTGTCCTGTTCCCTGCGATTGAGCAAAACTCCCAATGCCACATTGGTTTTTTCGAGTTCCTGCGCTTTTAGCACAAGCTCTTTTTCACGCAGCCGCAGGGCACCGTTCATTTCCCGAAGCTTCCTGCGCATTCTCCGCTCACGGTCGATCCTTTCAATCTTCGCCATCAATTCCTGGTTTTGGAAGGGTTTGGCTATGAAATCGGTTGCGCCGGCTTTTATAATGTCCACATAGTTATAGTCTTTTGTATATCCTGTCATGATGATGGTATCCACTCCAGGATCGATTTTCGCCACTTCTTTCAGGAGCTGTATCCCATTGATGCCTTTCATTTTGATATCGGAAATAAGAAGCTCGCCCCTACTCTGTTCAAGCAATGCCAGCGACTCGACCGGGTCGGTAGCGCTCCGGCAATCATAATCGCGAGATCGTAAGAAAGTGGTGAGCGCGGTGCAGATGCTTTGTTCGTCATCGACAACGATTACCCGGTTTATTTCTCTCTTTTGTGCCATAACCATCCTATTTTAATTCCGAATGCTTTCCACCCGCTGTTCCAACAACCATGAACAAACCTGACTCCGCCGGATCAAACCTGTTTAACTCCAAGGATTATCCCATCAGACCTTTTCGGTAAAAGCTGGCAAAACCCGTACCAAATTCAAGTATCTGCAACTCCTTTTTCAACTCGCCCTATACTCAACAACGTTTGGGGCCAGCCGTGCCGGAAAAATCAAATGATTTTCCGTGGCGGGAGTAAGGAATTTGACATCCCTACGCGGTCCAACTGGACCAAATTGTGACAGTTTAGTAATCTGGCCATAGTTTCACAAACGAGGGTTGTTCCGGGGAAAACGAGATGATTGCGAAGTCAGTTAATATCGATGTGCTCTGTGTGGGGCACGCCTCCTACGACCTGGTTTTCCAGGTTGACCACGACCCAGGAGCAGATGAAAAATGTTTTGCAGCCAGCCTGGTGAGTAGCGGGGGCGGACCCGCGGCAAACGCCGCCGTGACGGTTGCAAGACTGGGCGGGACCGCCGCCTTCGCCGGATATTTGGGGAGGGACCTTTTCGGGACGATGCATTTCGAAGAGCTGGTTTCGGAAGGAGTCATTACCGATCTGGTAGTCCGGGATCGAAGAGACGCTGGAAGCCCCCGGCCGAACATTCGTTCACCAGGGAGCATCCCCCCCGGCCCGGCCGCTACTGCGCTATCTTCCATTCTGGTCAAACCTGACGGCAAGAGGACAGTCGTAACCTACGCAGGTTCCACACCGGTTCTCGAACCCGGTGAGGTGGATTTCACGCCGGTCCGGCCGGCGGCAATTCTGTTTGATGGACACCAGCCGGCTATCTCTCTCCCGCTGGCCATTGAGGCGAAACGACAAAAAATCCCCATAATTCTCGACGCGGGGTCGGTTCATAAGGGGACACTGGAGCTCACCCCCCTGTGCGGATATCTGGTGGCATCCGAGAAATTCGCGCGTGATCTGAGTAAAGAAAAAGATCCCGGCAGGGCTTTGGAATGCCTTGCCAAAATAGCTCCCGTGGCGGTCATTACCCTGGGAGAGGCCGGCCTTGTCTGGGCGTCACGCGCAGATGCGCCGCATCAGGCGCCTCTTCGCGGCAATCTCGAATCTTTTCCGGTTATCGCCGTCGACACGACCGGGGCTGGAGACATTTTTCACGGCGCATTCGCCCTGTGTATAGCGCGTGGAGACAGCCTTCTGCCCGCCCTGCGGTTCGCGAGCGCCGCGGCGGCTCTCGGTTGCACAAAAATGGGGGCGCGAATCGGCATACCCTTCAGGTCTGAAGTCCAATCCTTTTTACAACACAGTGGATTTCCTGAAGGCTGACGTGTCCCTGCGATTCAGGCCACAGGCCATGTTCCCTTTCTTGCGCTCGACGGGATCAGGAAAAGTGAGGCGCCCTTCGGCAGGTCTGCGCCGCTTGATTTTACAGAGAAATATCGCCCCCACAGCTCATAAGCCACTCTTCGACCGTAGGCGGCAGGACGATCAACTGTGACAGAGGTTTCCATTCAGGCCTTGCGCTTAGATCCACCCCCTTGTGTATTACAGATACGGGTCGATCGGCCGAGACCACGATCACAATCAGGTTTTCGTGGGCGGCGGTAAATCTCAAGGCCGAGTTGAACCTGGCCCCCCTCGCGCGGTTTTCATTCGGCATCGCCCTTCCGTCAAGCAGGCAGGCGAAACCGTGCAAGTGCATGTCCGCCCCTATATGCAGCGCTCCATCGACCTTTGACAGCGATTTGGCCAAATCGAGCATGGCCTCATTTCTGAGGTCGATCGGCGTGGCAAGCTGCTGACCTGAAATTGCGATCGGTTTGGGATTGAGATCAACCACAACGGTTGCCCCGTGTCGCTGCGCGCCGGCCCTGCCTACAATACCGGAAGCAATTCGGAAAAGAGCATCCTTTTGGTCCTGCTGAAGAGGCATCTCCAGCAGCAATTCCTCAAGATGAACCAGATTCGGTTTGCGGTTCGAGGAGTGGTAGCTCCCGTCCGAAAAGCTACAGACCAGATTGCCCGAAAAATAGAGAAATCCGTGGCTGCCCCGGAACTCCGCATTTATGATGCAATCGGGCAAATTGCCCTGGGCGACCCCGATTATGCTCCGTCCGTCGGAAACAAGTTTTCTGTCGGAGTTTTCAACCGCGAGGATGAGCTTTCGCACATGTTTATAGTTGGTCAGTTTTAGTTTTTCCGGTTGAGGGAATCTTACCAGGAAAGGTATTTTTTCGATCATGGCCGGTTCGGCGAATACCAGGGTTCCACGCGGCCAGGCGCCCTCCTCCCTTGTCTTGGAAATACCAAGTATGGCGTCAAGGATCGGATAGACTTCGATGCGGCTGTCCATACCGAACCTCAGGTCCAGCACATCGCGAATATAATCCCTTACCGCGTGGAGGGCATACTCCATGACAACGCACGAGGAATTCCGGGTATAAAACCATTCTTCATTAGCCCAGTCATGCGCCAGCAGGCTAGACGCGCGCTCCAGCCATCTTTCGGTCGGCCCCGTCGAACACATCGTTGGGTGCTCTTCGGTAAACCACATCTGGTAATCGATCGACCTGGATCTTCCACCCCAGGATATGAGTCCTGCAAGGTCGAGCCCCTTTTCCGGAAAGATCTGTCCCTTGAGCTGCATGTTTGCGATTTGAGGATTATGCTCCCGCCAGGCGTTGGACTTCAGGTAGATTTTCTCGAGCATCGGCGCCCAATAGTCCAGAAGACATTGAGGATCGTAGATGCGGGGCGGGTCCGTCGCCTTTTCGGCGTAGATCAGCGCCGCGCGGCTCGGTCCGGAAAAATGAGACAACCCGTCGCAAAGCCCATCATGGATGTGGAATATGCTCAGGATTTGGGCTGTAATATCCATACATTCACGAATACAATTTTCATCGGATTATTTCAAGAAGCAAGAAGCAGGAAGCGGGAAGGAAGCAAGCAGCGGGGAGAAAAATGTTATTCCCTTCACTGCTCACTGATTCCGGCGGCTTCCAGTCCCTTCTCCTGCTATGTGCCCGGCGCAGAGAAAAACTCTCAGAATCGGTTTTTCAGGATCTAAAAACTTAAAACCAGAAACTTAAAACTGAGCCGGCAGTGTTTATTGTATGCCGGAATCCAAAAACCAGGAGGGTTCATGAAGACCCAGCATACAGACTTCTATTTATGCGAAGAGCTTCTGTCGGAAGATGAAAAGCTGGTCCGCGATGAAGTGCGGACCTGGGTCGAGAGCCGATACCTTCCAAGAGCTGCCGACTATTTTGAACAGGGGGTTTTTCCGCTCGAGCTGATTCCTGAAATGGCGCGACTGGGCCTCCTCGGGTTCAAAATTAATGAATACGGCGGGCGCGGAAAAAACAATGTCTCTTTCGGCCTCGCTTGCCAGGAGCTCGAACGGGGAGACTCGGGCCTGCGTTCGTTTGTATCGGTCATGAACGCCCTGGTAATCTACCCCATCCATACTTTCGGCACCGCGGAGCAGAAAGAACGCTTACTGCCGGAAATGACGCGCGGCATGAAAATCGGCTGCTTCGGCCTGACTGAGCCCGAAGCAGGCTCAGACCCGCAAAGCATGAGGGCCACCGCTGCAAGAATTCAGGGAGGCTATGTTCTCAACGGACGCAAGATGTGGATAACCAACGGCTCCATAGCCGATGTGGCGGTAGTGTGGGCAAAAACTGAGGAGGGACACATCCGGGCTTTTCTCGTCGAAAAAGGCATGCCGGGCTTTTCGGCCCGCCTGATCGAGCACAAGTTTTCTTTGCGCGCCTCCGTTACCTCCGTTCTCAATTTCGATAATGTGGCCGTTCCGGAAGATAATCTTCTGCCCGGCTCCGACGGGCTTAAATCCGCCCTGATGTGTCTGAACGAAGCACGCTACGGCATTGCATGGGGTAGTGTGGGCGCCGCCATAGCGTGTTACGAATCGGCCCTGAGTTATGCAAAGTCCCGAATCCAATTCAAAGCCCCGATAGCCTCCTTCCAGCTTGTGCAAAGAAAACTCACCCTGATGTTGACGGAAATCACCAAAGCACAACTCCTTTGCATTCGCTTGGGCCGGCTCAAGGACGAAGGACGGGCACACCATACGCAAATCTCCATGGCCAAAATGAACAATGCCCGCGAGGCCATCAAGATCGCAAGGAGCGCCAGAGACATCCTGGGCGCAAATGGGATCAGCCTGAGGCATGCACCGATCCGCCACATGCTGAACCTCGAAACCGTAAACACTTACGAAGGGACCGAGGACATCCACACTCTGACCATAGGGCGGGACATAACAGGTATGGAAGCTTTTAGCTGCGCACCATCCGTGTAGAGGAGGAAGGAGCGGGTAGCGTGGAGCGAGGAGCAGGGAGCGGGGAGCGGGGGACACGGAGACGCGGAGAGAGAAGCAGGGAGCGGGGCGAGATAAGAGAGAGGAACCAAATCTAAAAGCTCAAAACTGAAAGGGTGAGAGTACAATCCCGCCCTTTTTGATTTTCAAGTTCCGGCTCTATCCAACAAGCCGGCTTTCCTCTTCATCACTTTTCATCCATTATGGCTTCATCACTCATCATTCATCATGTCCATCCCCCCTGTTCGAGGAATTCTTTCAGGCGAGCGAATTCGGTTTCAAGACGGGGCAGTTGAGCCAGTGCATCCTCAATCCTGCCTGCCTTCCCGCTCTTTTCCAGTTCGAAAGCAGCATCCCGCAAGCCGGGGGCGCTCATGTTCTCCGCCGCTCCCTTGATGGTATGCGCCTGCAGCAGGAAGCCGGATGCATCACCCTGACCAAGCAATTCGCCAAGCTTGCGTACCCGCAGGGGGACATCACTCAGAAAAGCAGCCACAAGTGCGCGCGCCATCTCTTTGTCATCCATGAGGCGCTCCAACAACTCCGATTCCCTGAAAATGCCGTCAGGCGGCGAAGGAGGGGCAACTTTCGGCTTTCCGGCGCGTGACTCTCTGGCGGCACGTGAAAGCCACCTGTCCAGGGCCTCCGCAAGCTCCCGCGGCTGTACCGGTTTTGATAAATAGTCATCCATTCCGGCCTGCAGACAGCGTTGTTCGTCTCCCAGCATGGCATTGGCCGTCATTGCTATCACCGGAACGCTCGGGTCGAGTACGCCCGATGTTTTGTCACGGATGCGCCGAGTAGCTTCAAAGCCATCCATCTCCGGCATCTGACAGTCCATCAAAACCAGGTCGTAAGGGGTACGTGAAAGAGCCTCGACGGCTTCCAATCCATTGGCCACCGCGTCAGCCCTGTATCCAAGTTTGCCGAGCATAACCTGGGCGACCTTCTGGTTGATGGGATTATCTTCGGCCAGCAGTATCCGGAGATTGCGCCGGGCGGCCTCGACCACTGTATGCCGGGTCACGATCCGCCCACGTGTTTTGTCGCCTGTGGCCGATCCCCGGCTCATGACCAGAGAAAGGGCCTCCCGCAACTGCGCTTGGCGCAACGGTTTGGTAAGGTAACCGGAAAACCCGGCCTTCTCCATTCTCGCCGCATCGCCCCGCATACCCAGCGAGGACATCAGTATCAGCCTCGTGCCGCCGATTTCAGGATTTGCCTTGATCTGGCGGCAAAGCTCCTCTCCGTCCATCTCCGGCATTTGGAAATCGATAACCGCGATTTCGAAAGGATCCCCACTCCGCGCCGCATCCCAAAGCGTTCCTTGTGCGGTTTGACCGTCAATGGCTTCAGCAACCCGGCAACCCCACGAATGAAGCAGGGTCGTAATCAGCAGCCGGTTTGTTTCGTTGTCGTCAACAACTAAAACGCGAAGTCCCGCGATCTCTGCGCATTCTTCGGATATAGCGGGCTGCCTCTCAGACTGAATGGCCAAGGTCACGGTGAACCAGAAGGTCGAGCCTTTTTTCTCCTCGCTCTCAACGCCTATGGTCCCCCCCATCAACTCGACCAGTTGCCTGGAGATGGCCAAGCCTAAGCCGGAACCGCCATATTTTCGCGTGGTGGATCCGTCAACCTGGGTGAAGGCACTGAAAAGCATGCCAATGCGGTCGGCCGGAATGCCGATTCCGGTATCCCTGACCTCAAAACGCAGGGCTGCATCCGTGTCGGTTTCCTCTTCGAGGCTCATCCTGATGTTCACTTCCCCGCGATGAGTAAACTTCAGGGCGTTTCCGGCAAGGTTGACCATTATCTGGCGCAATCGACCCGGATCGCCCCTTAAAAGCGAAGGCACATCAGGTTCAACCAGACAGGTAAGTTCCAGACTTTTCTCATGGGCCTTGACCGCAAGCATCTCCGCAACATCTTCCACGGTTGTGCGCAGGTCGAAATCGAGAATCTCGAGGTCAAGCTTTCTTGCCTCTATCTTCGAGAAATCCAGAATGTCGTTGATAAGAGAAAGGAGGTCCTCCCCACTGGAGCGGACCAATTCCGCATACTGCCTCTGTTCCGAGGTAAGTTGCGTATCCAGAAGCAATCCCGTCATGCCGATCACGCCGTTCATGGGCGTACGGATCTCGTGGCTCATGTTGGCCAGAAACTCACTCTTGGCGGCCGTGGCCATCTCAGCCCGGACCGCCATCTCATTGGTTCGGGCGATTGCCTCTTCCAGCGCTCGGTTTGTCGACTCCAATTCGGTCATGGCCGAACGCAGGGCATCCTCCCCCTGCTTGCGTCTGGTGATGTCCACAAAAGACTCGAGCAGACAGTTCCCGCCGCTTAAAACCAGCGGGATCACGGTCTTGAGGATAGGGACGCGTTCTCCGGCAGCGTTTATCAAGACACGATCGGCATTGTCAAAAGTCCGGCCTTCATCGGTTACCGGACAGGCGCCCTTCAGGGCCGGGCACACAAAGTCATGGCATATGCGTCCAACTATCTCGTTCCTGGGACGCCCGATCATTTTGCAGGCGGCAGGGTTGACCTCCAGAATCTCGTGTGTTTCCGCATCGACTATCATCACACCATTTTGCAGGGACTGGAGAATAGTATCGACCTCAAGTTTACTAGCCCTCAACTCTTGCGTACGCGCAAAAACCATTTGCTCCAGTTTCGCCTGCCGAACGCGCAGTGAACCGACAAAGGTGGTCAGCACGAGCACTATCAGAAGCCCTGCAATGCAGGTAGCGCCTTCCGCTCCGGTCGGAAACGACGGCAGCGACATCGGTCCAGGATGTGCGGCCACTGCCAAAGACCGTCCAAAGACAAACAGGGGGAACACATTTGGGTAGTCATGCCACTTCAGCAACGCGGCACAAGCTTCTTTAGCTCCACGCTCGGGCTGGGCGGCAAGCAGGTCAGGCCCACTATCTGCGTCACCACTGATATCGAACAGGTCGATCTGGATATGTGAGTCGAATTCCCCACCTGCTCCAAGCGCCCTCACCAGAGCCGACTGAAGCCGCAACACGCATGAAGCGAACCCGGCAGGCTGTTCACTGCCGTTCTGAAACACGGGATGAAGAATCAGCATGCCCTTCCGCTGTCCGTCTTCCTGTACCAGAATGATTGGGGCAGTAGCGGTGGGCAGCTTTGTTATGATCGCCTCTTGCAGGGCTTTTCTCCGCGTTGGTTCGCTGGACAGATCGAATCCTTCCACTGCCTCATGGCCCTGACGCGGGACTATGTAGGCGGCAGGGTAGAACTCGCTGCGTCCGGAAGCCGCTACTTTCTTCCCTTCGGCGTCTTTCTGGAATATTTTGAACCTATCAACTCCCCGAACTCGCATCACCGCTTCGAAAAGCTCCTTTTCGTTCGACTCGACACGGGGGATCCACGCCCATGCCTGAACGCCGGACGACCAGGCCAAAGGACCGGCAAAGGCCTCAAATTCCCGAGGGGATACATGCGGGTTGGCGGAAAGGAATCTTGCCAAGCTGGACAGGTCTTTGCGGAATGACCGAAACGCTTCGCCGATCATTCGGGCTTTGACTTCGGCAATCCTGTAGAAGTCCTGCTCACCCCCGCGTTTTTCAGCGTCATGGACCCCTACAGCGACGATTACGAGAAGTCCAAGTCCCAAGACGGCTGTAACCAGGGTCTCCGTGTGCCGGAGCCACCACGCCTGGGTGTCAGCGGCATGGCGCCGGCGCCAATGGATGACGTTCAGGCCGGCCAAAAGGATTGCCATGGGAATCAGGCTAAGCAGGATCACCAGCAACCGAGCCCTGGCGATAGCAGTCTTCCACGGCTCAGCCGGCAGGTCCACTCCTACAATCAGAAGCACCTTGCCTGAGCGCGGATCTGTAACCGGGCTCAAACCGGAGACGAAGGATCCGAATTGATTTGTGTATGGGCCAATAATTGTCGAGCGCCCAGCGCGAAAAACCTCGCCGTACTCCGGTCCGGGCTGTTCATAAACCGTCCCGGGCGGCGAAGCCATAGGGTCCTTTTCTTCCAGGCTCTCCGGCCCAAAAACAAGCGCGCCGTCACGTGAGGCCACGCTGAAAATCCGGCGCAAACCGGTAAAACGCCCATATTCTGCCATCTGCTTACAAATACGCTGGAATTCGGAAGCGGTCTTATCTTCAACGGTGAACGAAAGCGTCTTGACCCGATTGGTGTTAATAGTCTCGGTAATGCCTGCGGCCCGGCGCAGGACGTCCTGCCGCATCTCGGAACCCAAAACGGCCGTCCGCCACTCGGCGCCAACCCAGCAAAGGGCAATCAGCGCCACTAATCCGGCAGGCAGGAGCCATGGGCTGAACAGGCGGTCACTATCTATGTAAGAGCCTATGGCGCGCCCATGCAGCCAGACCCCGTACGCGCATGCAAATCCGCACAGAGTCACCAGCACCTCGATGGAAAACCCGGCCGTGGTGAGAAAAAAGTCAAGATCGGACCGGGCAGCCGGTTGGAAAACGGCCTCAAACGCAACGACTCCCACGGCCAGGGCGTAAATCAGCATAGCAGCCGAGCTCAGTTGCAGCCCGCCCTTACCAATAATGTCGCCGGACGCCGCCGCACGCCAAAGGGCCCAGGCAGTCAGCAAGGCCCCCGTAAATCCTATCGCGAAAACACACAGCCATCCCGCCACGCGAGGGCTCGCCGCCACACCCAGCAGGCTTAGCAGAATCAGGGACAAGAGAATTTTTGTCCTGGACACACGAGCGCCCCAGGCCTTCAAACCCCGCCAGCCGAACTCGAAGACCATAGCAAGCGCCGCAACAAGCATGAGCGTGCGCACCGGCTGGAAGTCCATCGGGTCAGACAGACCCAGGGCAAGCATGTTCAGCCATTTCCGGATGCATTGGATCAGCGCGAAAAGCCCCAGCCATTTCCAACTCAGCCGAGACCCGTCACTCTCGCCGGCCGCCCTGAGGCAACCCAGGGCAAGAAGCAGGAAACCTAAGCCCTCCAAAAAATAGAGATAATCAAGTTGATCGCAAAACCATTCAAAAGGCATTTCCTGTCATCCTCCGTTGCGCAACTGATAGAAAACAGAACGGAGATAACGCTTGGCCTCAAACTCAGGGCATAGACCCGTGATTGACTCGGTTGCACCGATAATGAGGTATCCATCCGGGGCCATGACCCTGCAGATGGATTTGAATAGATGAATTTTGTCCTGCTCGCTGAAATAGATGGCCACGTTGCGGCAAAAGATAATGTCGAATGGAAGAGGAACTGTGGACGCCCCAAGGGTTTCGAAACCCTCCTGTCTCAGCATTCCCGTCAGCATGGCCAGCGACGTAGGGTCGTCATCGACCAACAGCACTACGGGTTGCGCGCTCATCGGCACTCTCCGCCAATCTTCATCTCTTCCTTTCCAGTTCGAGACGCGTTCACGAATTACTATTCGAACACGCTCTCTCATGCGTCCGCATCTCTCTCACACCTCATCGACCCTCAGGTTTTGCGGCCATTACCGCTTATACCCAAAATACTCCTCCATGAGGTCGCAACCCTCATCTCCCAACTCGCACAGGAGGTTCTCGATCTGCTTCAGCGCGAGTGGGGACGGCTTTGCTCGTCCGTTTTCCCATCGGTTGATGGTCGGCAGTGTGACACCGAGTTTGGATGCGAATTTTTCCTGCGTAAGCCCGGTACGCTCTCTAAGTTTGTGTACGAGCCGAAGCATGTCGGGACGGGTATCCAATACGTTGCTCCTTTCTGTTTAGCCGTCAGACCTTAATCGGATTCGCTTCATGACAAATGACCAATCAAGTGCTATATCTAATGATCGGTTTATGAACTGTTGAACATTAGGATTTTGCGGATAGCTACGGAAGAGGTTGTGCCGGAAATGGAAATCCCTGCAAATCAGACTCACTGTGTTTTGATGAGTTTTATTGCCGGTGGAAATTCCCTGAAAAATGCCGTAATTCTCGATTCCCATTCCTGCTTCACACTCTGAGCAAACACTATTTGCCTTAAAGATGTAACGATCCTGTTCCGAATCTAAAGAGGGACGGATTTAGGACCAAGTCGGATTAGGTAGGTCCATAAAGCAAAACGCGCTTACCGTGAGCAAAAAAATGGACGGCCGTTTCAAAATCATGAATTCATGGTCTATTCGAGGGAAATTACTGTTCTTCTTGCTGCTCATATGTTTGCCCGCTTTCGGGATCATTGTTTCATCAGGTTTGAGCCATCGCAGAGATGAAATTAAAAAGGCGGAAGATAACGCCTGGCTCCTGGCCCAAAGTCTGGCCGCCCAGCAGGAACAAATGGCCACATCAACCAAAGTCATGCTCAGCACGCTGGCGCAGCTTCATGAAGTGCGGAGTCTGGATTCCGAGGCGTGTAACGCCCTATTCCGTAAATTGAATCACCGCTATCCTTTCTACACCGTAATATTGGCTGCCACACCGGACGGGAACGTATTTGCCGCCTCCAGGGAATTTGAACACGGCAATGTAAATCTGACTGGCCGCAAGCATATGATGGATACGATGAGCACGCTGGACTTTTCCGCGGGTGAATACATCGTCGGCAGAGTCAGCAAAATGGTATCGCTGAACTTCGGGTATCCTGTGTTCGACGAGAATAATAATCTCGTCGCCGTGGTTATCGCCGGTTTTAGTCTGGGTGAATTTGCACGGTTCGTAACGCAGGTCAATTTGCCTGAAGATAGCGCCATAGCCATTACGGATTTCGAAGGTGTGCGTCTCTACAGATATCCGGAAAATGACGAAACCCCTTTGGGAAAAGCTATCCCCGCCGAAGCATTCAAACTGATATCGGGCGATTCACGCGAAGGGGTTTACGAAAGAGTGGCCATGGACGGTATTAGAAGGGTCTATGCCTATAAAAAGGTGCGCCTGAAAGAAAACTCTTCTCCTTACATGTATATACTTGTCGGTTTGGCAAAAGCCCGGATAATCCAAAAAGCTGATGCACAAATGGTCTGGAACCTGTCGATCCTCGGGATTGCGGTCCTGTTCGGGCTTTTTGCGGCGTGGATTTTCGGAAACATGGCTTTCGTGAATCCGATCAGAAGTTTGGTTTCGACCGCCCAAAAGTTCGGCAGCGGCGACATGAGCACTCGTACTCTTTTGCCTCACGCCAAAAACGAGATAGGCCTTTTGGCCCAGTCTTTCGATGAAATGGCCGCCCTTGTTGAAACGAGGAGCGTCGAGAGGGAAAAAGCGGAAACGGCTTTGACCGAAGCATATGCCGCCCTGGAACAGCGAGTTCAGGAACGAACGGCCGATCTGACAGTCTCGAACGTCAATCTCCAGTCCGAAATCGCCGAACGCCGCAGGGCTGAAGAAGCGTTACGTTCTGCACTGGCCGAGCTTGAAATCTCGAATCAGCAGTTGAAAGATTCCATTGCCCGCGCCAATGACCTGGCCGAACAGGCCAGGTTGGCAAATGCCGCCAAGAGCGATTTCCTCGCCAATATGAGCCACGAACTGCGCACGCCGCTGAACGTGATAATCGGCTTTACCGAGTTGATCCTGGATAAACAATGTGGAGACTTGACTGCCAGGCAGGAAGAATACCTGGGGGACGTGCTGCATAGCGCCCGGGATCTTTTCATGCTGATAAATGACATCCTGGACCTGACCAACATAGAAGCAGGCGAGCTAAAACTCCGGCTTTCAGAGGTCCGCATCCGGGAACTCCTCTCCCGGAGCATCATAATTCTCAAGGAAAAAGTTCTGAAACATAAAATCGATCTCTCATATGAAGAGAAGCAAATCCCGGCTACCATTCTCGCCGACGAACGGAAACTCAAGCAAATAGTATTCAATTTGCTTGCAAACGCAGTGAAATTCACACCTGATGGAGGGAAAGTAACGCTCAGGTCGGAAATTGCCGATGAGTTTATAAAGATTTCCATTGAAGATAGCGGTATCGGCATCAGAGATAAGGACCTGAAACGCATTTTCGATCCCTTTGAGCAGGCGGACTCCTCGCTGAGCCGCCGATATCAGGGAACCGGCATAGGACTGTCGCTTACCAGGAATATGGTTGAACTGCATGGCGGGAAGATCTGGGCGGAAAGTGACGGAGAAGGAAAAGGCACACGGTTCTCCTTCATCATGCCGCTGATGCCGCCAAATATAGATTTGGAGAAGATCGAATGGCGGAGAAACTGAAAATTCTGATCATCGAGGACAATAAGCCGGTACGGATCGTCTGCGATGCCGGCCTCAGTGACAGTGTCTTTGAAAAGCGTTTCGAAGAAAACGGAACCGAAGCCCTGGAAACTTACACTACATGGCAGCCCGATATAATCATCCTTGATCTTATGCTTCCGGGAATGAGCGGATTTTCAATTCTCCAGGAAATCAGGCAGGAAAGAAAAGACACCAAGACTGCTGTCGTGGTCGCCAGTTCCATATCCGAGAAGGATACGGTAGTCGATGTTCTCAAACTGGGAGTTCAGGGATATATTCTGAAACCATTTACCCACAAAGACATCGCCGTCAAGGTGCTTGAATCTTATAAACGAATGAATCCGGAGAGGGCTCAAGCGGCTCTTGCCAGTTTAGAATCCGGTAAGGAATAACAACCGCAATGAACAGATCGGCTGCCTTTTCTCCAGTTGCATTCCGGACGGGATGACGCAGCCCGCTAGACGGACAGATGGACATGTTGCCTGAAAAAAAAACCATACTCATTGTTGATGACGACCCGCTGAAACGAAAGTTGCTGAGGGCCCACCTCTCTATCAACGGCTACGGCGTCCGGGAAGCTGCCAGCGGGAGCGAAGCTCTCGAAAAGGCTAAAGAAGAACCGGACCTGATCCTGCTTGACGTTATGATGCCCGGTATGGACGGGTTTGAAGTATGCCGTCGTCTAAAGGAAACCGAGGCCACTCGCGGAATACCGGTCATATACTTATCTGCCATCAGCGATGCGGAAAGCAAGGTCCGCGGTCTGGTCCTCGGCGGCGTCGACTACGTCAGCGTGCCCTATGATGGTCCCGAACTGCTTGCCAGGGTCAAGTCTCATCTTACTATCCGTCAACAGGAAGAGGAACTCGGGCAATATGCGAGGCAACTCGAGCAAATGGTCGAAGAAAGAACACGGCAATTGGTGCATGCAGACCGCCTGGCCACAATAGGCACCTTTGCGGCAGCTATCGCTCATGAGGTGAACGGTCCGCTCACTTACATAGGGGCCAGTGCTGAATTACTGAAATTATTCTGGAACGACGCGAAGCCATTTTTAGACCGGTACATCGACAATGACGAAACCGGTCGTGTAAAAAGAGAAATGCCAAAGCTCGACGGCTACATTGAAGCGATTCTGGAGGGTCAGAAACGTATTGCGCAGACTGTCAACACACTCAGGACCTACTCGCGAAACGACGGTGGGGACGTGGAGGCATGTCATCTGGCGGATCCAATAGACGATGCGGTACGATTGGTCAGGCACAGATGCAGACATGGAGTTACAATGAAAATCTCCATTTCTCCCGGCCTCCGGGTTTTAGGTAACCGGCGCAAGCTTTCCCAGGTGTTCATAAATCTTTTTACAAACGCAATCGATGCGATGCCGGAGCAAAGGGGCCTCATTCAGGTAAGCGCGGCCCCGGTCGAGGGCAACAGCGTACACATTAAAGTGAAAGACAACGGCGGCGGAATACCGGAGGAAATGTCCGAAAAGATCTTCGACCCATTCTTCACCACCAAAAGCGAGGAGCAGGGGACCGGTCTGGGTCTCTACATCGTCCGTGGCATAATCGACGAACAAGGAGGGAATATTCATCTCGCGCCTTACGACGGCACAGGCGCAGAATTCCACATAACACTCCCCCTGCTCAAATGAGCAATTTACCATCGGGCTGTAACGATTTTTCTCCGTGTCTTGCCTTTCTGACTTCAGGCCGCCGCCGTGATCTCTTTCGGAAGCCGGACCCGCGGTATCTCCATGTTGTAGGGATTAATAATCGTCACCGGTACGGGTGAAATCCTCACGATTTCTTCAGCCGTATTTCCAAAAATGGCGCGTTGAATCCCCTGACGTTCGTGCGAAGTCACAATGACCATGTCTATGTCCGCTGAGTCTATATATTTTCGGATTTGCTCCGTTGGGTCGCCGCTCAACACCGTTCTGTTGACGTCAGGACTGTCGGGGAAATATTTCTCAATGAATTCGTCAAGTTCCCGTTTCGCGTGCTTTATGCTTTCCAACTCCATGAGGTCGAGTGATGGATGGGGAACATAGAAGGTATTATAACCCCCAAGCGGCTCGATTACGAACAGAAGGTGAAGTTCGGCGCCGAATTGATCGGCAAGAGAACGCACCTGGGATACTATTCTATGTGAAGCACCCGCCAGATCGACGGGGAAAAGAATCCTTCTGACCATTTTCATTTCTCCTTAAGGAACTGTTCCTTGTTTGCTTACACTGCACAAGACAAACCTTGAATCTTCTTTAAATATAATCATTAACCTATGACGTCAGGCGAAAAGCAGGATCGACGGCCAGTTCCCTGTTTTTCACAAAAAAGAATTCACATGTAGACTAATTGCGAGTCTCATCCGTTATTTAAGGTGAAAAGCGCGGTTGGCGCAATTGGCTGTTTGATAAGCAGTCTAACTTCGATCATAATAAACAGACACTAGGGGGAGCAGCATTTCATACGCAGCAGGGTGTGTCCTATTCAGAATGAATACAAGGGAAGATTTCGAACCGAGCGTCTCCCCAGCACAGGGCGATCACGTTGCCACGCTTGTGGAGCAGGCCAAGGCGGGAGATGCCTATGCCTTCGAAAAGTTAATGGCGCTGCATCAGGACGAAATCTTCCGCCTTGTATACTTTCGCACCCGGTCCAAGATGGATTCCGAGGATCTCACGCAGGACATTTTTATGTCCGCGTTCAAATATCTCCCCCAACTCAAGGAATCGGACAGGTTCCGGCCGTGGCTCTATAGAATAGCACTCAACCGGGTGCACGATTTCCACCGCAAGAACAAGCTCCTCGCCTTTTTCGGAATAACCGACGAACGGGAGCAGAGAGAGGTGCCGGATGTGGAGCCGCACCGGGACCCCAGGGCCCTTGACGGAGTAATCAGGCATGAATTCTGGGTTCGCGTGAAACAACTGTCCAAACGATTTTCCAAGATGGAGAGGGAGGTCTTTTTCCTCAGGTTCGTCGATGACCTGAACCTCAGGGAAATAGCGCTCACGCTGAAAAGGAGCGAGAGCGCCGTGAAAACACACCTCTATCGCGCGATCAAGAAATTCAAGGAAGATTCGGCCCTGAGCGATTTCCTGGAAGGAGAATGGCATGGTGGAAAAGATCAGCCATCTTGATGAAACACAGATTATTGAGGCTGTAATCGATGCGGACAGCCTTGAGCCCGGCCCGCGGCGCCATCTTTTCGAGTGTCCGGACTGCCGCGCCCAAAAACAGGCGCTGGAGGGAAAGCTGGCCTTTCTGGGCCAAATTTCGCGCGAACAGACAACGGTCGATTTCACAAAGCCGGAAATAATTCGTCACAGACCCGCCGGCATATTCAATCGGGTATGGGAAATCAGTCCGGTACTCCGAATGGGCGCCGTTCTCGCGTCCCTTATCATTCTCTTGTTCACACCGCTGACGCTAAGAAAAGACGTGATTTACACGCTCGACAAAGTCTACCAGGAGATGCGCCAGGACGACGAATTCATTAAGGAAATTGAGCAACTGGAGGATGACCCCTTTCCCCGCTCTTATAAGGAGGCTTCAGCCCCGACCGGCGATGAAAGGGGAACCCAATCCCCAGGGGCGCTTAATGACGGTATGACCAAGGATGGCGGACCGCGAAATGCTTAAAAAGTTCCTGGCAATTATGGCTGTGATTATACTGCTTCTTTTCCCGCGGATTTCCACGGCAACCGAAATCCCGCCGGGAAGGTGGTGGCATATCCCCTATTTTGCCGAGCCGCTGAATATCACCGATCAACAAAAAGAGGAGTTGGACAAGCTTTTCGACCACAACAGGAGCAGACTTGTCGAACTGAAGAAACAAGTCGAAGATCAAAAAAACGAACTCCTGAATACAATCGATCAGGAGCACCTGAACGAAAACTCCGCGATGGCGCAGATGAAAACGCTCGAGAGCACCCGTACGCTTCTGGCCGCAACCCATTTCAGTTATTCTCTCGAATTAAGGAAGCTGCTCGGGCACGACCGGTTTCAGAAACTAAAAAGCCTCTATAGAAAGTGGCCGGGCCTGCAACCGTTGTCGCCGACCAACCAGGAACAGGGGAAGTGACAGGGGGAAGGAGCAGGAAGCAAGGAGCAAGGAGCAGGGAGAAGGGCTAGACGCGGTGAAAAAATAGAGGCGAGAAGTGAGCGTTAAAACATCGTTTTGGTTCTTACTAAAAACTGAAAACTCACTCATCGTTGACGCACATATCCTTGGTTCCGCGGCGTATGTCCTCCTCTTCCTGCCTGAGATCGAGCCATTTGAGGACTTTACCGAACTCGGTTCCCAGCTCGCTCAAAGCCCGTCCCCGGTGAGAAACACTCAATTTCTCATCCTCGCTCATTTCGGCGAAAGTCTTGCCCATCGGCGGATAGAAGAAAAGCGGATCGTAGCCAAAGCCGTTGCTGCCCCGCGGCGAGTTCGTGATCAGACCTTCGCAGTCGGCTTCGTAGGTCAGTGCGGCACCCGAAGGAACAGCCAGGGAAAGAGCACAGCAAAATCTGGCCCTGCGGTCCTCGATCCCGCGTAGCGCCCCCAGAAGTTTTTCATTGTTCCCGGCATCGGTTGCACCGGGTCCGGCGTAACGAGCGGAATGGACGCCCGGGGCGCCTCCAAGAGCATGCACCTCCAACCCGGAATCGTCGGCCAGGGCAGGCAGACCCAGGACTTTGGCCGTAAAGGAGGCCTTTTTGTATGCATTTTCCTCAAATGTGGCGCCGTTTTCGACCGGCTCCGGGATGGGACCGAAATCGTTCAAGTCCTTGACCAGGACCGGAAAGTCTTTGAGAACGCGCTTTATTTCAGAAGATTTTCCATTGTTTCCGGTGGCAATCACCAGGATCTGTACAGCCATAAAAACCTCAGGGGGTACATTCAGCCCCTCACCACCGTCCCGCCTCTCAGAATTAATTCGGCAACATTTATCAGCGGCCAACCCGGCCGGCATTGCGCTAGCTCTTGGCATCCTCGACGGGCTGCAACTCTTTCGACCTGCTCCCGCCGAAGAAATGCACAATCCATACGCTTGCCTCATAAAGCACGAGAAGCGGCAACGCCATTAAGAGCTGGGAGATAACGTCAGGGCTGGGGGTAAGCACCGCGGCGGCAATCAGGATGACGACCACCGCCCATTTGCGCTTGCGTTTCAGAAAGTCGGCGTTCAGCACCCCAAGTTTTGAAAGAAAGAAGGCAAATACGGGCAGCTCGAACGCAAGCCCAAAACAAAGCAGCATTTTATTGGCAAAGGACAGGTATTCCGTCGTGCGCAACATCGGCGTGATAAATTCAGACGAAAACGAGGCAAAAAATTTGAACGCAACCGGAATGACCACAAAATACCCGAACGATACGCCGGAGACGAAACAAAGGCATGATGCAAATATTACAGGCAGCATGTACCTTTTTTCTTTGGCATAGAGGCCCGGGGCTACAAACCTCCAGATCTGCCAAAGTATCACCGGAAAGGCCAGAATAGTTCCGGCGATGAAGGACACTTTCATGTAGACGAAAAAGGCTTCATGGGGCGCGGTGTAGATAAGTTTTGCCTGCTGCCCTGCCGGCATCGCGTTCACCCATGGCTTCATGAGCATCTCAAAAATCTGGCGGCTGAAAAAATAGGAGACGACAAACCCCACCCCTATCGCCAGAAAGCAAATCAGCAATCTGCTGCGCAACTCCTCCAGATGTTCCATGAGGGGCATCTTGGCCTGTTCGTCCTGACTATCACCGTTCATTTACAAGACCTATACTTTTTCCGAATCAGCTTTTACGGTCCCGCCGGTTTCGTGTGAATTGGGGCTTTCCGGCTCGTCGACCGGCGAGTCCTGGGGAAGGCTGAAGGAGGTCAGTTCACTCTGTTCGGTCGGGGAGGCTTCAGCTTCAAACGCCTGCTTTGGATCGTCATAAACCATTTTTTTGATCGCCGTCCCTTCATCCATGAACATGTTTTGAGCAAAATGCTTCTTCAGAGTCACCTCGCGCTGCGCCGAGCGAAATTCCTCTTTGAGTTCACGGACCGTATGGTCCTGGTCCATGGTCTCCTTTAACTCATCCATCGTTCTTTTGAACTCGGCGTAGCCGCGACCGAGCGCCCTGGCTACATCCGGCAGCTTGTTCGGCCCTACCAGCAGAAGGACGACCACCAAAATCAAAATCAGGTGTTCAAAACCGATTCCAAACATAGATTACTCCAGCACGGAAATCAGCGGCAGAGAAGAGCGGAAGCGCGAGGCCCCCCTCCCTCACCTGATCCTTATTTCCGTCCTCCGCGTCATTTAGGCTCACCCGGCTTTGTTTCACCGGCTTTGGCTTCCCCTTCGTTTATCTGTTTTCCCTCTTCCGGCTTATCCGCGCCAATGGCCTTCTTGAATTCGCTGATTCCTTTCCCAAGGCCGCTTCCCAATTCGGGTAGCTTCTTACCGCCGGCCACGATCACCACAATTGCCAGAACAACGGCCCATTCCCATCCTGCAAGCATGATTCTTTCCTCCAAGTGTCATTATTTTGCATAACTATGCAAGCCGCTTAACAGAAAGTTTACCCCAAAATAAGTAAATAGAACACACCCAAAACCGATCATTGAGAGCCAAGCCACTCTTTCACCTTTCCAACCCTGCATATTGCGAGCATGAAGCAGCGCGGCATATATGAGCCAGGTTATCAGAGACCAGGTCTCCTTGGGGTCCCAGCTCCAGTAGGTACCCCATGCCGAATTCGCCCAGACGGACCCCGTTATTATCCCGACTGAAAGCCAGAGGAATCCGAAAAGCACCATCTGGTAATTGAACCACTCAAGCTGCGAGGCGCTTGGGAGAAAGCCGGCCAAGGCGCCCTGCGGCCCGGGATTTCCCGTGGACCTTTTTCTTATCAGGTACAGTACGCTGAGCCCGAAAGATACGGCGAATGCCGCATAGCCGAGAAAACAGGTCATTACGTGAGCAATCAGCCAATTGCTTTTGAGCGCGGGAACCAGCGGCTGAATCTTTGAATCGACATCTTTCGAAAAAGAGGCGTAAGCCATGGCCAGAAATGAAAACAGGGCAGGAAAGACCCCAAGCGACCTTTGCTTCGCGCGCCACTCGAAGACGAGGTAAATGAGCATGATTGCCCAGGATGCAAAAACCAATGATTCATACATATTGGACAGCGGAGCATGCCCGTAGCCCATCTGGTAGGATTCCACCCAGCGCAGACCAATTCCCGCGGTCTGCACCAGCAGCGTCATCAGGCCAAAAAACGTTCCGGCGGTGAGAAGAGGCCTGTATTTGAAGATCGTTCCCGAAAGGTATAAGACCGTGCACAACAGGTATGCGAAAGTAGTGAGGCTCAATAGCAAAGAACTGGTCATTCAGGACCCTTTTGTCTTATTTTCTCGGTGAATCACTGTTCACCGTCAAGCTCTTTTTGAAGCCGCGAGTGGAAAGACTCGAACCTTTCTTCAAAAGCTCTGTCATTCCGGCTCGCCCTGCCTGCAAGCGCTATGACCGATTTCTTTCCCTTTTCATCGGGCTCAATGCAGACCCACAGCTTTCTGTGGCTGGAATAAAACGTCAGCCCTATGGCGAGAGTCATTAACATGAATCCGGCCCACACGAGCCAGATCCCAGGGTCTCTTTTGACCTCGAGTCCCGTATACCTTACTTGGTCGGCCCGCACAACACGCACCTGATAGTTTTCGATCCTGTTTCCATGAAAAGGCCGGTCTACCAGTATCCACTGGCTCGAAGGCCGCCGACCCTCTATTTCAGCAACGATCTCAATCGCCCGGCCGAACTTCATCAGCTCCGGCTCGTATTCGGTTATCGTGAGCCGTTCCTGCGTGCCGGGAATGGCAACGGGTTTCCGGAACGGCATATCCATGGTCACGGTCTTGCCGGTATCGCTGTTCGTAAGCTCGATTACGGCCTCTTTCAGGGCGGTTCCGTAAGAAGCCTGGTAGAAAGTGATTCCCCGGTATGACAGAGGCCCGTTAACAATAACCGGCTCCTTCAATACCTCTGCGCCGTTGTCGATTATTGTAAGATCGGCCTTAAACTCCTTTGGGGCGCCTGTGTTATAAAACGAGATATCGAACTTATCGCACCGGACCGTAAATGGAAGCTGTTTCACCTCCCGTTCACCGGCAAGCAGCACTTCATCCGAACTCTCACCTTCCACGAGGTTCATCGTCCCCTTAAACCCCACATAGGACCCCACCAGTGCTCCTATAAGGACGATCAGAACGCTTCCGTGGACGCAATAAGCCATAAACCTGCTCCATCGCCCTTTTTCGCTCACCGCGCAATAGGATTCCGGAGGCCCAATCCGGTGCAGCGGGCCGAAAGATTCGCCCACGGCTTTCTCGACAATCGACTGCGCACGCTCCCGAGGAACCGGGGTGAGCATGGAGACGCTAAGACTGAATTTGGACAGTTTCCCGGAGTCGAAGGCATCTTCCGGCCTCCGAATCAGGCGCACCGTTTTCGGCAGCCGCTCTATGGCGCATGCCACCATGTTCACGCACAGCAGCAGCAGTAAAACCCTGAACCAGATAGAGTGATAAAGGTTGTTCAATCCAAGCAGATCGATCAGGGAAACCACAGCGGGGCTGAAATGGCCTCTGAGTTCGGGAACGCTCACACCCTGGGGCAAAAGTGTCCCGACCACCGATGAGGCAGCCAGCGCAAAAAAAAGGAGCAGAGTTAATTTAAGCGATGAAAGCCACCCTATATCCACGCCGCTCGTCGAGGCGCTTCTTTCCTTCGACATCCTTCATTTTATCCTTCGGTTTTCATAAAGATAACGAAACAATAAGCATAGCGTGCGAAGCGGTTTCAGGCAATATATTCCCAATCACCGGAAAGATCGGGGAATTCCGGAACATCTTCCAGAAATGGGATCAAAAGGCGGTCCGCCCTGGTAAAATTCATTTTTTTGAGTTCCTGCAAATCCGCCCACATAAACGCCACATGCGCGCTGAGACATAATTTGCCTCCGTGGACCTCGCACCAGTAAGCATGCAAGTCTATCCGGAAGTCCTGCTCCTCATGCTGGATGTTCCGGAAAAGTCCACGCACGATAATGTCGAGACACAGTTCCTCTTTTATTTCACGTATGAGAGACTGCTCCAGCGCCTCTCCGGGTTCCACCTTGCCGCCCGGAAACTCCCACAGGAGCCCGAATTTCTTCCATGGCGGTCTCTGGCCCACAAACAGCCGCCCCTGCATGGGTATCAGGGCTGCGGTTACTTTCATAAAGCCGTTCGAGACCTCCTTTCAGAAACTTACTCACCGAACTGCCACGTGAATTTACTCCGGCATTTCGATTGAACCTGTCATCTTCAGCCATTACACTACATTATACGGGTATGACAGGCAATCTCAATCAGGTTACAATTTCAAATTCTGCAAACCTTGCCCGTCCCCTTCCACGGAAATTTCTGTTAAAACGGCGCCTGAATCTGTTTCTTGCAATTAATGTCTGTAAAAGGAGAACACAAATGGGAAGGGAGTTTGATGTAGTAATCCTGGGCAGCGGCCCGGCCGGATTGCAGGCTGCCGTCCATGCCGCCAGGGCCAAGGCCGACGTCGTCATTTTGGGAAGATTGCAGAGTAGTTCTTTATATAAAGCACACATTGAGAATTATTGCTGCATGGCCGACACGATGAGCGGTGAAACGGTCCTCAACGAGGGAAGAAATCAGGCGAAAAAGTTCGGGGCGGAAATCCTGGACGAGGATGTTCTCCATATTGAACGTGAAAAGGACGGCCGATTCAGGGTGGCAACCGAATCAGGAGAGTCAATTCTCACTTGGGCGCTGATTCTCGCCATGGGGATTTCGCGCAACCGTCTGAATGTTCCGGGGGAAAAAGAATTTCTGGGCAAAGGGGTCAGCTATTGCGTGGACTGTGATGCCAATTTTTTCCGGAATCAGGTGGTTACGGTAATCGGTGACGGCAGTGCCGCCGCTTCGGGTGCGCTGAGACTTTTGCTCATTGCCGAGGAAACCCACCTGGTGTGCGACTCCCTCGCAGTCTCCGACCATCTCCGGGACCAGGTGGAGAGCAGCAGAATACAAATCCATACGGGGCGCAAGGTGACAAGGGTGCTCGGAGACAACGAGGTTCAAGCCGTCTTGCTTGATAACGGGGCAAAAATAGAAACCAGCGGGGTTTTCATCGAACTGGGAGCCAAGGGCGCCATCGAACTTGCATCCGGTCTCGGGGTCGCGCTTGACGCCGAAACCATGCGGTTCGTCGCGGCTAACAGAAAACAGGAGACCAATATCCCAGGGATCTATGCCGCGGGCGACATATGCGGCCCTCCCTGGCAGATGGCCAAAGCTGTAGGCGAGGGATGCGTTGCCGGGCTGGAGGCAGCGACGTATGCGCGCCGCGCCGCGGCAGGCCGTGAGCAATGAGTCAGCCGACGAATGCTCCAGATATCTGTCCAATGGAGCAGGGAGCGAGGAGCTAGAAGAAGGAAGCAGGAATTCACCACCACCGCCAAGGCTACGGAAAGAATTGCGCCGCAGGCGAGCGCGCGGCGGCGTGCGGCACGCACGCGCCGCCTCCCTCTGATCTTTTCTCCGCGGGTTCTGCGTCTCTGTGGTGCTAAACAGGAGCCTCGGCAAGTTCTAGGCATTGTGAGAGATAAACTCTCAGAATAGGGCTGTTAGAATCTACGCTTTTTCCAAGACTTCGCATGGAAAAAGAGGCCCCTTCTGGGCAGTGTAACTTCTTATAATCGCAGTGAAATTCGTTTTTTCGACCGACATGTTGCCGTTAGTGAACTGATAAGCGCCTAAAAACCCCCTAATCCGTCTGTATCCTTCGAGTCGCACCGGCGAGTGCTCCTTGACGCGATCTGTCCAGGACCATCCGGACCGCCTCCGCGAGTTCCTTCATCCCGTAGGGCTTCATCAGAAGTTCCACCTCAAGCTCTTTGAACCTGTCCCTGGTTATTTTCTCACTAAAGCCGGTGCTGAGCAGGATGGGCATTTCGGGCAGAATCCGCCGCACTTCCCTGGTGAAATCCAGGCCTGTCATTTTGGGCATGGTGAAATCGGTGATAATGAGATCAAACTCGCCGGGCGCGCTCCGGACAAGATCGAGAGCATCCACGCCGTCCGCGCTGGGCGTCACTCTATACCCCAGGCGCTCCAGTGCCTCGGTCCCCATCTCCACCACTGTCGGTTCGTCGTCCACAAACAGTATTCTCTCGGACCCTCCAGGCATAACATTGTCCTCTTGGACCGTCGATTCAAATCTATCATCGATTCTGGGCAGGTAGATGTCAAAAACAGTGCCTTTACCGGGTTGACTCCTTACG
>Ga0326728_10007331_pt1 | contig 28464 bp, 34 predicted proteins | sample MB3enrmetagenome_FD_207602 | JGI IMG/M metagenome (GOLD analysis project Ga0326728, IMG submission 207602) | Lab enriched peat soil microbial communities from McLean, Ithaca, NY, United States - MB31MN | ecosystem: Environmental > Terrestrial > Soil > Wetlands > Peat | place: USA: New York... | reverse complement strand
GCCTGCTGCATGCTTGACCCCGACCCGTCGATCTTCTCGGTCCGCCTGTTTCCGCGGGAAAACGTTTCCTCGTTTGAACTGGGGGAGCAGGCGGGTCGCTGGGCAGCCGGGTGTTTTGCGCGTCCGGTACTCCTCGTGGCGGTGTCCGGCCTCGCCAATAACTCAGAGGACATTATCCGCGGGATGGAACAGCATCTTCCGGCCGGCACGATCATTGCCGGGGGTGTTGCTGCGGATGACATGATGTTTGAAGAGACGACCGCTTTCTCCGGAGATGCCCAGATCCATGACGGCATGGTCGTACTTGCCCTGGACACCGACCGGATTGCGCTTTCCAGTTTCACCACGAGCGGGTGGAAGGGTGTCGGCATAGAGATGACCGTCCAGGCCTCTGAAGGAAACGTTGTCCTCATGATTGACGGGAAAAAGCCCGTTGATATCGTGGCGGACTATCTCAATATCCGGAAAGAAGATGTTATTGCCACGGCGCTTAACTTCCCGATGCTGGTGCGGAGAATCAACGGAAGCGAAATACTCAGGACCGCCCTTTCCGCGGATTACGCCACCGGTGCCCTGATTTACGCCGGGAGCGTGCCGGAAGGTTCGAAGATCCGGTTCTCGAGTTCGTTTGGCTTTGAAACAATCGAACAAACGATCCGGGAGCTCAGGGCGTACCATGAAAAGAATCCCGATGCCGACCTGATTATCCTTTTTGACTGCTGCGCCCGTCACCAGGCCGCGGGCAGCCAGGTGAACGAGGAGATAGCCGCCATTCATAATCTCTGGAAAGTTCCGGTCATCGGATTTTTTACCTACGGCGAGATCGGCCACGCCCCCTCCGGCGGGTGCGATCTTTTCAATGAAACCCTTTCCCTTGCCCTCCTGAAATTCAGATGATTGACTGCCATGGACCAGATTGACGAGCTCAGGAACCTGATTGCCCCGGTGCTTGTGCACCTGCCCGCGGAGGATGCAGGGCGGATCGAAAAGAGCCTCGAGCGCATAGAGAAGCGTACTGATCTCCAGGAGAAAAAACTCCACCGGGCAATCCTGGACCGGCAGGCTGTCCACGCCCTGATGAAACGGACCTCCGACGATCTCGTCCAGAGGTATCAGACCCTTTTCGAACGTGACGGCAGCCCCAGGGTGGTCATCGAAAAAGACGGGACGATTGCCCTTGCAAACACCAATTTCTGCCGCCTTATCCAGGAGAACCGGGAGGATATAGAGCATAAAAAAAATATATGCGATTATATCGACGGGATGTTCTGCGATCCCCTGCAGGAGACAAGCGATCACCCTGAAGCGGCCCTGCTGCCTGAGTCCTCCTCCGCTTCCGGCCAGATCCATACTGCCGGCGGTGAGTTCATGGACGTCCTTATCAACACCGGCAGTTTTCCTGAGAGCTCCCAGAGCATCATCACCTTTGTCAATATAAGTGAAAGGACCCGGCTGGAGCGGGAGCTCCTGGAAACCTCCACCCTCCTTTCCGGGATCCTCCGGGCCTCGCCGGTCGGGTTCCATATGACAGACTGCGAGGGAAAGTATGTGTACGTCAATGAGACCTGGTCCACCATTACCGGGTTTACCCAGGCACAGGTGCTGGGGAAGTTTTACGCCATGGTCATTCATCCCGATGACCGCGAACGGGTTATCGCCAGGATCCGGGAAACCGCCCAAAGAAAAGTGGCCCGGGAGCTCGAGGCCCGGATCCTCAGGCCCGACGGCACAGTCCGCTGGATCTTCAACCACACCGTTCCCGCTATCGATGCCGACGGCCGGTTGACCGGGTGGGTCGGGGCGGTCAGTGACATCACGGAACGCAAGAAGATGGAGGCGGCATTAAAAGAGAGCGAAGAAAAATACCGTGCGCTTGCGGAAAATACCGGGGATGTCCTCTATTCTATGGAACTGGACGGGACTATCACGTATGTTTCCCCTCAGGTCAGCAAATACGGCTTTTCTCCGGAAGAGGTGATCGGCATGAGGCTTAGCACCTTTATTCACCCGCTGGACCTGAATTCTGTGAAAACCAACCTGGCCCACCTGGTGAAACGAGGGGTCCAGACTACCTCGACATTCCGGATCTTCGACAAGGAGGGCAACATCCACTGGCTGGAAGGCAAAAGTTCGCTCCGCTCCGACCCGGCAGGGAAACCCGCCGGGTTTCTTGGGATCCTCCGGGATGTCACGGACCGGAAGCATGCAGAGGACGCCATTGCTCTGGCAAACAAGAAGCTCAACCTGATGAACGATGTCACCCGGCACGATATTCTCAATACGATCACCGGTGTGTACGGGTGCATCGATATGGCAAACGCTACCTCTTCGGCCGAAGAAAGGGTGCACCTTCTCCAGGATGTAAAAGACCTGGTGGGAATCATCCAGCACCAGATCAACTTCACCAAGCAGTACCAGGAGGTCGGGATCCACCTGCCCCAGTGGCAGAGGGTTGCCGGTGTCATCGATCGCGTGCTCCCGAATTTTGCCAAATCCGGGTTGAGATTTGCACTGGACCTTGACCGGGTCGAGATCTACGCCGACCCGCTGCTTGAAAAAGTGTTTTACAACCTTATCGACAATGCCATCCGGTACGGGGTGACCATTACCACCATCTCCGTTCATTTTGAGCTCAGGAAGGCAGGCCTGACGATCATCTTTGAGGACAACGGTGTGGGCGTTCCCGCAGGTGAAAAGGAGCGGATATTCGAGCGGGGGATCGGGAAGAACACGGGCCTTGGCCTGTTTATGACCCGCGAGATCCTCGCGATCACCGGTATCTCGATCACCGAGGACGGCGTGCCCGGGAAGGGCGCCCGGTTTCTTATCGCGGTACCCCAGGGGGCGTACCGTCTCTCCGAGAGAGAGTGAGCACCGGTATAACGTGCACCGCCGGTGCCGTGAACGCTGCAAAGACCCGGCTGTTCTCTGAACGTCCCCGATCAAGGCAGCTCTCCCGGGTGAGCTGTCCCGCGGGGGGTCAGCTGTGAGCCCATGTGGGTTCACCCGTTCCTTCGCGCGCCTTCCTGATCCGGGACCGGTTCAAAGCACATTTTACGCCCGGAAACAGCAGGAATTTTTTTCCGCGTAAAATCGCTCCGATTTCCCTATTGAACAGTCCGGGACGATTTTACGGTGCATGAAAAATACATGGACTGTTGGAATTGACCCGAACTTTGACGACCCTTTTGACATTGAAAATGGAATTTTCAGTAACGACAGGTGCCAGAAACGGCACATGCCGGATCAGGGAGGAATACACCATGAATACCAGATTGAGCATCTTTTTGGGCCTCGTGGCGCTTGGATTACTTTGCACCATCGGGTCCGTTGCAGCAGATAATGTACCGTTCAATGTATCCAATGGAACACCGGCGTACACGTATACCCCCGCGCCCGCCCAAGGCTTTGACCCGCTGGGATCGCTTGCCGGGATCTTCGGTTTCCGCCAGGACATCCATGCTGACCAGGCAGCCGATAATAATCTTGTTGCAGGTATCCAGGACAACCGGCAGGACATCCAGCAGAACTGGTGGGACAACCTCAACATTGTCCAGAGTATAAGTAATGACCTTTCCCAGGTCAAAACGGATCTGGGGTTCGATCGCTCGAACCAGGCGGAAGATAATGCGCTCCAGCAGCAGATTCACCAGGACAGTGCGGATATCCACCGGAACCCCGATAACGCGAGTACCTACCAGGCGGATATCAGTGCGGACAGGTCCGAGATACAGTTGAACCGGGACAACATTACGCTCAACAACCAGAATATACGTGACGATCAGAAAGCGGTACAGCAGGACCGTGCGGACCTCCGTGAGAGCCAGCAGGATAACCGGCAGTTATGGCAGCAAAACAACGCCTCCTGGCAGCAGGTTAACCAGAACAGGGATGATATCCGGACCGACCGCCAGGATATCCGGTACGATCGTGGGTACTAGGAACCCGCCTTGCTCATTTTTTTGTTTTTCACATCGGGTTATGAAACAACAGGGACCTCCGGGACTTATCGACACGAAAAAAACGGGAATTTCTTGTGAGTGATGTCTTCGTGATCATGATCTCAAAACTCTCCAGCCGGTTTGCGTGATTTCGTGAGAGGCTGCCGGATCCTGATTCCTGTTCAGACGACCATGATTCCGACCATTATCGTTCCGGTATCAACGTAATATTTGAATGATTATGAGCGACCTCCTCATTCGCGTTCTTGTCATTATCGCGATTCTCATCATCGTCTATCTCGTAATAAGGATACTCGCAGAGCTACTCATCAACGCGATCCTTGGTCTCTTCATGCTTTTCAGCATGAATTATTTCCACGTTATGCAATGGTTTGGGAGGCCGGACCTTGGGTATAATCTTATCACCGTAATCATCTCTGCGTTCGGCGGGATACCCGGCGTCCTGGTCCTCATCCTCCTCAAAATCCTCGGGATAACGGTCTAGGTGGGGTATCCCCGGTCACGACATACGGGATCTTTATGCCGGGATAGCGCAAGACCCGTGACATAACCATGGATCTGATGAAACATATCAGAACTGCAGCATTTCAGAGTGGCTGTCACCAGAGAGTGACATCATTGTGGGATTAATCGATTATGATATAATTTAAAAAAAGAAAATTGGCAGATGCCCGTCAGCCCAGTGCTGCCGTGATGCCTACAACACCTGACTGGATGATCAGGGCAACTGCGATAATGACGCCGGCAATCTCAAGCGCGACCGCGATATTGCCTTTTTTCAGTTCCTCGAATGCCTTGATTTCCTTGGTGAGCGCGTCAAGGACGCTTATGGCAAGGTAGATGGAGCCGATCGCAAGGAGAACACCCAGCACCAGCTGGATGATCGCGACGACGATCACAATCAGGCCGTCAACAGACGTAAATCCAAGTGCCGCAGCCTTGCTGATGCCCACAGAGATACCGGAAATGCCGGACTGGACAACAACCCCGATTGCGACAAAGATTGCGGCAACAATAATACCGAATGCAACATTGCCCTTCACGAGTTCCTTCTGCTCATCAACGTCCCTGGTGACCTTACCAAAGACATAGAATCCGATGTACAGTGCTATCACGGCAAAGATGACCGCGATGATCAACTGGATAATCCCAACAGCTACCGTTAAAAGGTCCATAATCACACCTCCATTTTAAATGTTTTATAGTAGGCTGCGTGGCAATTAAAGATATCCACGGCAGATTCTGGTACATTGGCGGTTGACAAGGGGATTTTTCCGGGGATAAAAAAATCGGATCTTCCTTTACCTGAACCCTCAGCCCGCTCATCATCCCAATCACCTGCTCTCGCCGGCTCCGGCCCCGCAATCCGGACCGGAACACCGGTTACCAGCCGTTACCTTATCAGGACCAAATCACCCGGGAAACGGGTAACCGGGGATCAGGTACGGGGAGCCCGGCGCCCTGCCAGGATCTCCCCTTTTTTGGTGAGACGGTACTGCACCGGGATCATCGCACGGTCCTTATCGGTGCAGGAGGGACACGAGCTGCAACACGTGCATCCTCCTTCCACCGGTCCGCAGTCCTTTTCCCGGACAAGGTATCCCTGCCGCTCCATGAGATCAAGGCGGTTTTTCAGTTGTTCCGGGGAGAGCCCGACACTTGCCGCAAGGTCTGCTGCTGAATACCCGCCATCGCGGATCTTTTGTGCGATAGACTCGATCATGGGAAACCTCAATTAAGCAGGCACAATATCCCGGATGAAACTGCGCCCCCATGCGGCAAATCCGGCAAGGGAGAGCAGGGCGAGATAGAGCAAGGGCACAACCATCTGCGTCAACGACCAGGAAGCGCCCTCGCCCCCGAAGAGTATCGTATCGACTCCCTGAGCCCCGAGATCGAGCAGCATGATCAGGCCAAAGGCAACCGAGAGGAGCATCCCGACGTACAGGAACGCTTCCCCGCCGGCAATCCGGGCGTGTATCTCCTGAGCCCCGACAATAAACACCGCGCCGATCACACAGAGTACAAAACCCGATGCGATGTCTGAGGGGATCAGGAATGGTGCCAGGACCCCGGCAAGTCCCGGTACGATTACCGACAGGATCTGGAGAATTCCAAAAAGACAATACAGCAGTCCCACGATCCAGGAAAAGATCACTTTTGCAGAGGCCGGCATTTCAGACCCCTCCCATGATAAACGCACCCACGTGCGCAACGATGAACGCGGCGATATATGCTACCGTGAGTCCGTAGAGAACGGAAAACCCGGTCCATTTCCATGATCCGGTCTCCTTTCTGATGACGGCAAGGGAGGCCATGCAGGGCAGGTAAAGCAGCACAAAGACCATAAATGTCAGTGCAGTCACCGGCCCAAGCGATGGATCGGCAAGAAGCGCATGACTCAGTGCCCCTCCATTGCTTCCGACACCATACAGGACGCCGAGCGATCCGATAACGACCTCTTTTGCCACAAACCCGAAGAGGAGCGCAACCGCGAGCTGCCAGCCAAACCCGAGCGGTTGCACGAGCGGCTGGATCGCATGTCCGATCATGCCGGCATAGCTCCCTGCCCCCCCGAACTGGACCCCATAGGGCAGGGAGGCAAGTCCCCAGACAACCACAGCAACGCCGAAAATAACACCGCCGGCTTTCCGGAGATACATGGATCCCCGGTCCCACATATGGATAAGAGACGTTTTAACGGTCGGGAGCCGGTAGGGTGGCATCTCCATCAAAAACGGTGCCGGTTTTCCCGGGAGGATCGTTGCCCGGAAGAGTTTTGCCGACAGGATAGCAATCACGATGCCAAGGACATACAACCCGAATATCACTGTCCCGGCATTGTGCGGGAAAAAGACGCCGGCAAAAAGGATGTACACCGGCAGGCGGGCCCCGCAGGATATGAACGGGTTGACAAGGATCGTGATCAACCGGTCTTTCCTGTCTTCAATGGTACGCGTTGCCATGATCGCCGGGACATTGCAGCCAAAACCGATAAGCATCGGGATAAATGATTTGCCGGGAAGACCGATGGAATACATCAGCCGGTCCATGATAAATGCCGCACGGGCAAGATACCCGCTGTCTTCAAGAATTGCAAGGATCAGGATGAGAATGAAAATATTGGGAACAAACGAGAGAACGGTTCCCACTCCTCCGATAATACCGTCCCGGATAAACGAGGCAAGCCAGGCCGGTCCTATGCCGGCGGTAACGGCTGTGCCAAGAACGCCCATAGCCGTAGTGATTGCAGAAGTAAAGGGAGAGGCGACGGCAAACGTGAGTTCGAACGCCCCCCACATCAGCGCAAGGAATATGGGGATACCCAGGTACCGGTTCGTAACAACCCGGTCAATGAGATCGGAAGCGCTCATGTCCTTTACGCAGGTAACGCAGACCTGGGGCAGGATCGCGGAGATCACCTCGTACCGGCGGTCGGCCATCGTTGCTTCGTACTCCCCGGTATCGATCTTCGAAAGAACAGTTTCAACATCTTTTTTGACAGGACTTCCCTTGATCTTTTCAAGGGCATTCTCATCCCCTTCAAGGAGCCGGATGGAAAGCCAGCGGGCAGGGTACCGCGAGGTGAGTGCGGTATCCTGGTCGATTACCTTGCACAGCTGCGCGATCACGCTCTCCGTTTCATTCCCGTACCCGATGGAATGTTCATGATGCGGGGAGGTTTCTGCCTCTTTTATTGCCGCGTCGAGCAGTTCCGGGATTCCCTCACCCCGGCTTCCTACGGTCCGGACTACGGGGATCTCAAGATACTCCTCCATCTTCTTTGGGTTGATCCGGTCTCCCCTGGACTCGGACATATCGGACATGTTGAGGGCGATTACGACAGGGGTGCCGATCTCCAGGAGCTGGGTGGTAAGGTAGAGGTTGCGTTCGAGATTTGTTGCGTCTACGACATGGATGACAACATCCGGTTTTTCATCGATGAGGAAATCCCGGGCGATCACTTCGTCTGCGGAATACGCGGTCAGGCTGTAGGTGCCCGGGAGATCGATGATTTCGATATCATAGCCCCCGTGCTGGACGGACCCGCTCTTCTTTTCAACGGTCACGCCCGGCCAGTTGCCGACGTGCTGGTGGGAGCCGGTGATGGCGTTAAAAAGCGTGCTTTTGCCGACGTTCGGGTTACCGGCAAGCGCAATACGGAGTGTTTTTTTCATTATGCATCCGCCTGTGTTCTGTCAACGGAATTGGGGTCACGGACGAGTATCTTCATGGCCATGCCGCGTGAAAGTGCATAGCGGGACCCGGAAACCGAAAGGATCAGGGACCCGCGATCCGCACACACCACGGTTACGCGGGAACCCGAAAAGAGCCCCATGGCGGTGAGGTGCCGGAGCAGCCCGTCGGTTGCATGGACATCCTCGATTGTTGCTTCTGTCCCGGCAGAGAGGAGTGCGAGAGGAATTTTCTGCATGATTTAGTCCCTCCCGCAGGTCACCGTGATAAACCGGGCTTCATCTTTCCTGAGAGAGAGATGGTACCCTTTCACCAGGTATTCAATGGGGTCGCCCATGGGTGCAGCCCTGACCACTTCGATCTCTGCACCCGGAATGATACCCATGGCAAGGAGACGTTGACGGAACGGTCCTCGTGTGGGAACTGCCACGATCCGGCACCGGGCCGGAGGTTTGATCGTATCAAGGGTAGTTGTTGCTCCCGTGCCGGAGACCGGTTCCCGCGTTGGCGGATCTGATGCGTTCATGGATCCCCCGCAACAGATGATTCGACGAATATATCCTCGGCAAGGGCGCGGTCAATGACCTGTTTTGTCCGGCGCACGAACACCTCAACCGGCCCGTTTGAGGAGGGCTTGTGCGTGACCGATACAATCGTCCCAAGTTTCAGGCCCAGATCGGAAAGCTGCCGGACGATCGTGCAGTCCCCCCGGATAAATGCAATCTTTCCCTTGTCCCTGGGGCCGAGGTCTGTTATCGGGATAATCTTTCCCTCCCGCAATGCCGGGGCATTTTCTGTTTCTGCTTCGGTCCTGCAGTCTGCACAATTCGTGATTCCTTTATCGCACGGTCCGATAGGGCTCCCGTGCGGGCAGCGTGAAGGTGCGTCCAGCATCTTACAGAGGGCACATTCGGTTTCTTCGGAGATGGTGTGCTCCATCCTGCACGCCTCGTCATGCACCATCTCATGGTTGATCTTGAGGACATCGGTCAGGAATACTTCGAGGAGGCGATGGCGGCGCTTGATTCTCTCTGCAATTTTTTTCCCCTCATCGGTCAGGCTCGCTCCCTTGTACGGTTCATAATGAACGAGTTTTTTCTCCGCCAGGGTCTGGAGTTCCTCGGTCACGCTCGCAGGCGCGACCTTGAGGCACTTTGCAATCGCGGTTGTCTTTGCCGCGCCGTCCCTCCCTGCGATATCATAAATCGCTTCGAGATATTCCTCAACATGTTCCTGGGCCATCTGATCAATAATTAGGATGCCCTAAATTAATAAAGATTTAGGTTGGGCGAAAAATGGAAGTTGCCGGTACTGTTCGCGTTGGCGGTTGATGACACTCTTTTACCTCGTTAAATTTCTCCTGTTAACCGGAAACGCGAACAGCACCAAAAAAGAAAAATTTGGATTTTAGTTCAGTGCCTGCGCACGACGAGGAGCGCAACAGCGCCGAGACCAATCAGGGCAACCAGTGCAAAATATTTTTTCTTGTTATAAGATTTAATAATAATTTTATAAGATTTAGTAGAAGTCAGTAATACAAACAGGCAGTTTTTTATAACTATGTGTTAGAATATCTTTTGGGTGTTATGAACAATGCATATACCTGATGGATACTTAGGTCCGACGACGTTTATCACGATGTACCTTATTATGATCCCGATCTGGCTGTATGCCGGATACTGGGTACAGAAAAATCTTCGGTCCCGGCAGGTGCCGTACCTGGCACTGGCTGCTGCATTCTCGTTTGTGATCATGATGTTCAACGTGCCGGTTCCCGGGGGTAGCTCGGGGCATGCGGTCGGCAGCGCACTCGTTGCAATCATCCTTGGCCCGTGGGCGGCAGTCGTGACAACGTCCGTTGCGCTCCTTATCCAGTGCCTCGTCTTTGGGGATGGCGGGATCACTGCATTTGGGGCAAACTGTTTCAATATGGGCACGGTTATCCCGTTCGTGGGATACTTCATCTATAAACTCATCGCCGGGAAATCACCGATTGCCTCAAACCTGAGAATCGCTGCCGCAGCGATTGGAGGTTATTTCGGATTAGGTATTGCTGCAGGTGTAGCCGGGTTTGAGATGGGTATCCAGCCGATCCTTGAACACACGGCTGCGGGTGTCCCCCTCTACATGCCGTATGGGCTCAACGTGACTGTGCCGGCAATGCTGATTGATCATTTTGGTTTCTTCTGCTGGGTAGAGTTGATCGTTACCGGCCTGGCATTTGCGTATATTGCGAAAAACAATCCGGAGGTCATCTTTAATTATACTGATATTGAAAAGAATTCAAAAAAGGATGCCAGCCGGGGAGCGGCACCGGCGTGAGGGGAGTGAACCGCATGGCTATTAGGGATGCATTCAACAAACTGGACAAGACGTTTAGAACTCTCATAATTTGTCTGATTATCCTCATGGTACTTGTGCCCATCGGACTAATCGCAAGCGGGACTGCCTTTGGGGAATGGGGCCCCGATGAACTCCAGCAGGCGGTAGGTTATGTACCGGCCGGTCTTCAGCAAATGACTGGCCTCTGGAGTGCGCCGTTAAACGGTTATGATTTGCCGGGAGACCACACAACCATTCCAACCCAGACGCCAGGATATTATGTTTCGGCGATCGTCGGTGTTGTCGGCGCTGGCCTGATTGCCTATGGCGTCGGCAAGCTCATTATCAAGAGGAATGACTGATTCCCCGAAAGATTATCCCTCTTTTTTGCATACCCGGTATTCAGGATAAACCCGGAACATAGTGTTCATCTCTTATGCAAAACAGCATCTTTTTAATGAGGGTATAATCAGATCAGATATCCCGCACATCTACGATCGGAAAATCTGCCATGTCAAAGAAAAAACCGCAAGCAGTTTCACGTACCGGAAAGATCATGGCCCGGATCCAGTCTATCACCGGGTGGATACATGCAAACCAGAACTGGGTATACATTGCCATTATCGGGTTCTGTCTCTCGGTTACGATCCTTTACAAAATCTCGCAATCGTACGGCGCGTAATAATATCCCGGAACTCTCACGAAGACGAATTGCCAGAACGCACATCATCCCCGTTGTTTAAGGATACAGTTCTTGAAAAAGAAAGGGAGGGGGATGTGCATGCATTGATCGTCAGAACTCTTCTGCGATCCCGTATCCCCATGCATAGAGATTTGCCACGGGATCGTTTTTCGGGAAGAGGTTGCAGACCAGACCTTTGGTTTTCAGGAACCGGTCTGCCATTGACGGCGACAGCGGCAGAATCTTTTCTTTAACGGTCCGGCTGGTGGACCAGAGATGGAGATAGTACGTGATGCTCTTGTCCTGGAGGGCTGCCACATGCATGTACAGATCTTTTCCGGTTACCTTAACATCCGGCTGGTCAGAAACCGGCCGTGGTGCGAGGTAGAGACATTCATCATATCTCGTATTCACAGTCGTCTTCCGGCTGCCATCATACAGTGTCTGTTTCATTTTAATCACCTGTCTGCTGTTTTCCGGGATCATTCCCCAATGGTCCCGGTTTTTTTGGGCGGACAAACAGCACCGCCCTTGGCGATATCTTGTCGAAGGATGAGGAGATTTCCATTAAGTCAAGGGACATCTCCGCATGGAACATAGCACGGCCCAGTTAATAAGTATTTTTATTTTTGTAGCAAAATGTATGTAAATTTTAAATTTATGTTTTAACTTGCCGGGGCACTCTGATCCGCTTGTTATCCGGTCAGACCGTGGCCGGTCAGTCCCGCAATTCCCGGATCATCCGGCAGTCACTGCATTCCCGGCATTCGAACTCAAGTGTCGAATGCCCGATCCTGAACGCTTCGAGCCGGTGCTTGATCTCTGCCTTGATCTGTTCCAGCCTGTCACGGTCGGTCTCGCAGCAGTACACGTGAGCGTCGAGGACATTGATGTTCGAGCACAGCGTCCAGAGATGGACGTTGTGGACGCCGGAGACTCCCTCCACGGATTCCATCGCCGCTATCACATCCTCAATCGCCACATCTTTTGGGGCGAACTGGAGCAGTATCCGGAACGCTTCATTGAGTATTGAGAGAGACGAGAAGAGGATCACAACAGCAATCACAAGCCCGAGCAGGGGATCGACAATGGTCTGGCCGGTGAGTGCAATCCAGACCGCTGCCACGATCACGGCAAGTGAGGAAAGGGCATCGCCCAGCACGTGCAGGAAAGCACTGCGTGAATTGAGATCGTGGCTGCCGTGCAGCGCAAACGCGGCCACAAGGTTTGCCGCAAGTGCGATGAGTGCGACTGCAAGCATCGTTATGCTGTTCACCGGCTGGGGGTGGGAGAATCGCGCCAGCGCTTCCCAGATAATGAGGACGCTTATACCGATCAGGAGCAGGCCGTTTGTGACCGCTGCGGCAATCTCGACCCGGTGGTACCCAAACGTACAGGTGGGTGTCGGCAGCCGCTCTGCAACGATCATGGCGCCAAGCGAGAGCATGAGCGCGATAACATCCTGGAGCATATGGGCAGCGTCACCCATGAGGGAAAGGGATCCGGAGAGCAGGCCGCCAACTACTTCAGCGACAAAGATCAGCGCCGTAAGAACGATGGCAAGTTTCAGCGGTTTTGTCCTGGCATGGTCATGGTCCTCGCAATGATCGTGGTCTTTGCTATGGTCGTGGTTTCCGGCATGGTCGTCGTGCATGAATGTCCTCCACCGGCAGAACTGCCGGGCGATGGGTAGTATCCTTTTTACAGGTAGTATCAATTTTTCAGGTAATAAGCCGAAAAGTTACGGTTGGAACAGGTAGTATCCATGAAGAAACCTGCATTGCCGGAAAACGAGATCTGCTTCTGTCCGCTCTTTGGGCTTCTCGATGTTGTGGCCAAGAAATGGGCGCTCCTCATTATTGCCATTCTCGGGAACGAAGGCACGAAAGGATTCAATGAATTAAAAAAGGAACTCGGCAGCATCAGTCCCAGGACACTCTCCGATACGCTCAAAAACCTGGAACGGATCGGGCTTGTGGACCGCAGGATCCTCTCAACGTCGCCGCCGACAACCCAGTATTCCCTGACTGATGACGGCCGCGAGCTCCGGGAGCATCTTATCCCGCTGCTCGTCTGGGTGTCAGAACGGGGAGCGCAGGATCTCCCCGGCTGCCCGATCAGGACGAAAAACAACCGGTAGATCGCCAGGGAGAACATCTGATTCTTCGTGACTTAACCGCTGTTCCGGATCATAAACCAAATGACAACGTCCCGACAATGCAGCCGAACCGAAAAACAGATAAATGGTGTCCAAAAAGAATATTTCTATCGGGTTCTCTGGAAAAGGGGAATGCAAACAAAAGGGGCGATTGAAATTCAGCAATGGTATCAATTCTTTTTAGGCTTTTGCGGGATTGTGTTAGTGATTGTTGGCTGCCTTATTGCTTTGTGGGGATTACCCGGATTCGAAAACGGTTCAATTATTGCAGGGGCGGGTTCCCTGTTTGGTTTACTGCTTGTCATCTGCGGGATTGTAGTATTTTCACACAGAATGAAACAGCCTGAAACCTGAAGTAATACGTGGTTCTGGTAAGGTGACAATCCGGCGGGAAATTTTTTGGGATGTGAAAAAACCGGTTTCCGGCTGCTGACGTACCAGAACCATGTGAAGTACGGTGTGAGGAAACTCCAGTCCCTGAATCATGCCTGGTGGCTTATAAGATTCCGCTCATAGGCTATTGCATACTGTGCAAAGGAATCGGGATCCGCAAAAGGTCCGGCCGTGATAGGGATCTCTTCCACGGGATCGGATCGCATCATGGTCACGGTCATTTTATTTTTGGGGGAATAGGTGTACCGTACCTCCAGCAGGTTATCGTATCCGTGAAGCCCGGGGTGGCGGGACGGGTTATATGCCACGGCCACTGCCCACCGGTCATCGAGCATATCAAGGTAGACCGTTGAAGTAAGGATCCTGTTATCCTTCCTGATCATCACTTCCTCTTCGAATGTTCCCGCCGCCAGCCGGGTTGTCGGCCGCGGGGTGATTCCATAATATTTTGGCATGTCTTACCTCCCTGTCCTCATCACAGTGCTGCAGTTTCCTGTAACAACCGGTTCAAGGCACATGCAGCCCGTCAGTGGTATTTTTTCGTAAAAAAAGGTTTTTGCATTTTTTATGTCTCAGACCCCCCGGGCGGGGGGCACATCGCATCGAGTTGTCCGTCGAAGTCTTTCTCGTATCCTTTGTAGCGGTAGTAGACTATCGACACCAGCCAGGAGAGCAGGAAAAGGGCCACGATCCCAAAGCCTAACGTCTCGAAGTCAAGAGCGTTCAACCCGTCCCAGAAACTTCCCCCCCAGTTGAATTCCGTGGAGAGTACCTGGAGCAGCTCGATGCCCCCGATGACAAATGCCACCATAACCGACATGATGGTGATGGTCAGGTTATAGTACACCTTGCGTATCGGGTGCTGGAACGCCCAGCCGTAGGCCAGACGCATGGTTATGCCATCTGTTGAATCGGTAATGACCATCCCACACGCGAAAGCAAACGGGAGGACCATAATGGCCAGTAACGACACATTGGCCGCAACGCCGGCCGCAACACTGATGCCGATAAGCATAGTCTCGGTTGCGGTGTCAAAGCCCAGGCCGAACAGGAAACCTACGACAAACATCTGGTAGGGTTTCTCAATTACCTTGAAGAGCCAGCCGAAGTGGGTGTTCATGAACCCCTTCTTGTTCAGCTCGCAGTCCAGATCGGCTTGTTTGATCGTGCCGTTCTTCAGGCCCTTGAAGATCTTGTAGGTATCCAATACGATGATGACGTTGATTGCTCCGATGAGGAAGAGGAATACTCCCGAGATCAGGGTGCTGATGGCGTCGGTGCCGCTCTCAATGGCGGTGCCCAGTATCATCTTGGCAGCCAGAACCAGTGAAAGTACCATAAGGGCAACGACCACCGAATGACCGATGGAGAACCACGTGCCCACCGTTATCGGGCGTTTGTCCTCCTGCAGCAGCTTACGGGTGGTATTGTCGATGGCAGCAATGTGATCGGCGTCCACGCCGTGGCGGAGACCGAGCACAAAACATACGATCCCTAATCCGCCTAGCGCAACGTACATATTCCCCAGGTAGGTGGTCACCATGAACGCTATCACGGTGAGCACCGCGAGAGTGCCATAGATCGCAAATATGGTGAGTTGCTCTTTTCGGTTCAGACTAATTATAGACTGATAAAAGCTTTGCTTTTCCCTGGCAATCTCTTCAACCATTTCTACCAAATCAATGTTACTTGATAAAAGTAAATAAAACATTCTGTTTAGAAAGGTAATTCATTCTTCGTGTCGAAAATTTCAGGACATTCTGATAAGGAAACTTTTCACGTAGTGCGTCGGGACGTGCATCAGCGCACAGGAGCGAAACCGGGAAAACAAAAGAACACAGAACCGTGGGGAAAACCCGGCGGGCAGCCGGATATACAAAATATGCCGGTATGAGGACCCTCCGAAAGAATAATCAGCTCATGGTCGTCACTCTTTTTCCTGGTACATAAGACGCCGGAGCTGATGCAGCCTGACCCACGATACAAAGGGGACCATACCCTTCCTTATGCGGAGCAAGGGCGATGTCTCGCGCTTCCAGATCCTTGTAGAGATTGCCGAGCGCCAACCGGCTGTACGCCAGCTGGAAATTGCCGACAAGATTGGCATGACACCGCAGGCAGTTTCCGAATATATCCGCGATCTGGTTGACGATGGTATGGTTGCCGTGAGCGGCCGGAGCAATTATGCGGTGACCAAGACCGGGATGGCGTGGGTCATGGAGAATGCAGCCACCCTGGAATTATATGTCCGGCATATCCGGCGTGACATCATCAAGCATGTCTCGGTATGGACTGCAATTGCTGCCGATGACATGAAAAAGGGGGATATCGTCGGTCTTTATATGAAGGACGGGTATCTCTGTGCGGGAAAGAAACCGCAGTCGGCGACAGCAACGGTCTATGCAGATGCAAAGAAGAACAATGACGTGGGAATTTTTGATGTAAACGGGATAATCGATCACCACGAGGGAGTTATCCATGTCTGCAAGGTGCCCCGGATCCAGCACGGGGGTTCAACCGGTGTCAGGAAGGATGAACTCAAAAAGATCGTTGCAATGGCCGGATTAACCGCGGCTGTCGGGATTGAATCATCGATCGCACTGAAATCCATTGGCAGGAACCCGGACCTCTTCTTTGGATCAGGTGAAGGTGTCATCGATGCTGCATACCACGGGATCACGTGTGCGATTGTTATCGTAGACGACGAGTTCACGAATTTTGTCAAGCGACTGGAGAACACCCCGCTTGAGTACAAGATCCATGATTTGATCATACCCGAAGATTCATGATCATCCTGTCGTGACAAAGGGGTCTGCCACGTCTTCGAAAATCCGGACGTCAGCCTGCAGTATCAGCTAAGGTTTTCAGAAGAGAGCAGGAAAGAAACGACAGAAGTATCCCGGGCCGGGCTCCTGCTCCTTTCCGCATCCGGATCGGGCAGCCGGGAAGGTCCTGTACTCCGCGTTCGGATACCCACACGAGCAGCGGGATCAGGTGCTTACGCAATTTTTGGCCGTCGCCTGCCAGCGAGTACTGCGCTGTGGGTGGCGATGTCTGCAGGGTCCTGCGGTCTGCAAGCCTGATCCGTTCCAGGTTTTTGAGCATCTCCGGGAGGGTCTTTGGGTTGATCCGGCCGGGCTCGTTTTTTATTCGTTAAATCCCTTTGCCCCCTCATTCCCGCGTATCGCGATGAGCAAAAGCGCCCATTTCTTTGCCACCACATCGGGCAGGCCAAAGAGGGGGCAGAAGCAAATATCGCTATCTGTTGCCGCAGGTTTCTCCATGTATATCCTGCATCTGCTGACGACGGCCCACTGTCGCGAACATAAAGTATATATTACAAAATGTAACATATACTTTACAATGTACGGGCATCCGTTGCCCGCACAAGATACCTGTCAACAGGGATGATACAGAATGAAATTACCTGACATAAGTTACAGGGCAGTCGCCCTCATCGCGATCGTAGTGTCGGCGATGGGGCTCATTATGAGCCCTGTCAGCGCGGCTTCCCCCTACTCCCTAACGGGAGGGCCGGCAGGCACCTTTTCCGGTCACCACGCGTTCAACAGCACGCAGATGACCACGAGACTCCAGGCGGTTCTTACGAACCTCACCACGCAGGGAGTAGACGTAAGCCAGCCACAGGCTGACCTTACCGCGGGCAATGTAAGTGCAGCGATGCAATGGCTTGTGGCCTACCACCAGGCAAACCCGGGCTTTCAGCTGAACGGCCCCCGCCAGCACGCGTTCAACAGCACCCGGCAGTCAGGCCGGATCCAGTCGTTCGTTACAAAACTCGGGCAGAACGGTGTTGACGTGAGCCAGGTACAGGCAGATCTTACTTCCGGTAATGTAAACGCAGCGATGCAGTGGATGACGGCGTACCATACCGCACACCCCATAACCGCACACTCCGGCCAGAAAGGCACCAGGACAGCCTGGCACGGCAGTACTACCAGCACCCAGGGACAACAGGGAGGCTCGCTCCGGTCGTCTCACCATGCAGGTTTCGGTAACCAGACCGCATGGCACACCTGGTCCGGGGCCCGGGGCCAGGGATCCTGAGCACTACGAATGGTCTTTTGAATCTCACCGCCGCCATGACCCATCAGGATCTCATGGAAGCGGTGGGTGCCTGAAGATGGGCTCTCCTGTGGCAGTGACAGGAACGTGTGCAACCGGAGAATCTCCGGTACCAGTAAGGAGGCGTGATGTCAGACAACTCAGAGATTTCAGACGATTCAGCATTACTGAAATATTACGTTCATAAAGTCATCACAAGGATCCCATCACCGAAAATCCCGGATAAGCATGACTCCCGGGCACGCAAAGTCCGGAGGCAGGCAAAGTGTGAGTAAGATCCCGGAACCGTAACAATTCCGGATTATGTGACAAGAAAAAGAGAGGGAAACCAACTATGTCTGATTTAAAAACCATTCTTTTTATCTATAATACAAACAACGGGGTGCTGCGGGGCCTCCTGGATTATTTCGCCGGTACGGCATCTGCGTCCGGACCGGATACCTGTCCCCTCAATGCTCTCACCAACAGCCCGGCGGGGATAAAGAATGAGTGGAAACGTTTCTTAAAAGACCTGAAGATCCCCTCACGGCTTCTGGACCGGAATGAGTTCTTCTGGGAGTTCGGGGACCTGCAGACAACCTTCCCTGTCGTGCTCGTCCAGAGCGGAGCCGAACTGGCGGTCCTCGCCGGCACAGAAGCCCTCAACCAGTGCAGGGATCTCAATGACCTGATCCTCCTTATGCAACAACGGCTTTCCCAGGTCATGGCTGTATGATATTTTAAGATGACATAAAGAGGGGCCTTCTCACATGAAAGAGCAGACAAAGTCCGGATTAGTGTTAATCGGCGGAGGACTGACATGGTTCGCATTCCTCCTTGCAGGTCTTACCTCATTAACCGTTATCGGGGGCGGCCTGTACCTCGGGTTTCTGGGAAGCAGGATGTACAGCTGATGATGCAGGATTTCTCTTCAATCCTTATTCCTGCAACCGGGACTGCACAGGGAGCACATCCGTTTTCCTGCGGATCGCTAAAAAAAAGTTAATTTTCGACAGCAGCCTGTGGCGGTGCGGTCCATTGAGAATAGTTCGTCACCGGCATGTTCCGGCCGTGGATATGGGAAACGATCTCATCCCCGAGGGTGAAGAGAGCGTCCCTGTGGGCAATTTTATCTTTATGGATATGGGAAGGAGAGATTCCAAGGGAATCGTACCTCTCCGTGGGGATTTCATCATGGATGTTGTCCCTGCAATACATCTTTACGAGGAACAACAACATGTGGAGATGCAGTAAATCTTCCTTTTTCACACTTTTCACCTTCTCTCGCGGGATCCTGGTGGGTTACCAGGATATCTCTGGGACCGAAAACAGGTTGCCGGACGTATTGATGCTCTCCAACGTGTGGATGGCTGCATCGCGAAGGGCCTTTTTCCCCGATACCCCTCCTGGTTAACCTGTTACGGGTTCATTGTATCTTTTTTAGTCTGTTGCACAGGGAGGTTGCTTAATTGGCGAGTGATACGATAAAGAGATGTATTGAAATCGCCTGATTTTTTTGGCCCTCCCGGATCCTGTTCGCTTTTTACGGTCGATGACTCCCCAACGCATCCCGTTCTGTAACCAGCCTCAAACGCAAAAGAGCACCTGAAAATCCCCGGTTCACACGATCCGGGACAGAATACCGGTTCTCAGGTCATAGTAAATTCCGTGGATTTTAATTTTCCCATCATCTACAGCTTTTTTAACGAAAGGATACGATACCAGGTGCTCTACCTGGAGACGAACATTTTCCATTTCGATCTGCTTCCACCGCCCTTCCAGTTCTTCCTGTGTTCTGGGCGGTGCAATCCACAAATCCACCCGGTTCTTTGCCTCGCGGGCTTCATTAAGCCAGAGGGGTATATAGGAATCCTGGAGGTCCTGGTCGAGAGCCCTGATTGCATCGCAATCTGAATGACCACAGATGACAATATCCTCCACGTTCAGATGAACAATCGCGTATTCCAGTACGGATGCAAAGTTCCAGTCATGATTCGGTGCAATGTTTCCCATATTGCGATGAATATAGAGTGCACCGGGGGGTGCATTGGTGATGTGTCCGGTCTGGATCCTCGCATCAGAACAGCCAATCCAGAGGACTTTCGGTTTCTCACCTTCTGCCAGCTCCCGGTACTGGGCGATATTCTCTTTAAAAAAGGTTTCCTGGAATCTTTTGTTTCCCTCAAATAGTTCTTCTATCATCGTACAACCCCTCAGTTTCGATCAGTCTCACTATGTGCAGTTAATGATATTCATCCTAATAGGACTATCGTGGCTGACGAAAAGGACCTCGTGTATGAGGTGCTGGTGCATCTGCAGGACGTCTGGATAGTCACCATCGGCAGGCCTCACGACACGATCATTTTCTTTTATGTCCCGTTAACGCGACAACCCCCGTATTAACGACTTATTTATGCGATGACCGGCAATTCCCTCCTTGTGTGAAAAATGAGAAAAACCACCGATCTGATAGATGAAATGTTTACCGAAGCAAAAAAAGCCTGGCTTGTCGCCATTGCTGTCGGGTTTGAAAATGAGACAAAATTTGTATTCAGCTCACGAAAGCGCCCCCTCGAAGAACTGAACCAGCTGGTGCAAAAGGGCGGGTCACCCATAGGATTGCTGCGGTTTGATAAAGTAAATTCTATGATAGAGGGGTCATACCGCCCGTTCGAAGAATACGGGAATGAGGAGTGGGCAAAAAAATATCTTTCCGGTCTTCTGGATAACATGGGGGAAATTATTGATTTAAGCCAGCAGGTGCAGGAATTTCCCAAGGCTTATTGAATACGATGTGAAATTGTCGATCCCCGGCGCTGTGATATGCAAAGATCCTCCTGGCCCGGGCTACCCATAAACATATGAGCCCACGAAGCAACTCTTGCCCGTTACAGGTGCACAAGGGAACCGGTGTCACCGGTTTCGGGAGCGACATCCCTCCCGGACAAATCGTGTCGGGGAGAGATTATAATCCCTCTTCGTGAGTGCACAGCACCCGGTGCAGCAGGCACTGGAGTACGAGCGGCTTTGCCGGAATACCAGGAACAAAAATAAAAACAGTGAGGTTAGCAATGTCACAACAGCTTGGCGGACAGCCAATTATCATTCTCAGGCAGGGAACAACACGAAACCGGGGCGAGGAAGCCCAGCACTCGAATATTATGGCTGCAAAGGCCATCGCCGGCGCAGTCCGGACCACCCTTGGTCCCCGGGGCATGGACAAGATGCTTGTCGGCTCAACGGGGGATATTGTTATCACAAACGATGGTGCGACCATTTTGAGTGAGCTCTCGGTCCAGCACCCCGGCGGGAAGATGATGGTCGAAGTCGCCATGACCCAGGACGATCAGGTCGGGGACGGGACCACGACCGCAGTTGTCATCGCCGGTGCCCTGATGGAGCAGGCAGAAAAACTGCTCGAACTGGGAATCCACCCGACCGTTATCTCCGAGGGATACCGTCTGGGTATGGAAAAAGCCCTTGAAATCGCCAGCTCCCTTTCGTTTAAGGTCGACCCGGCTGACAGGAAGACGCTCATCAAGGTCGCCGACACCGCAATCACGGGGAAATCGATCGAATCGGTCAAGGAGAAACTGGACGGCATCATCGTGGATGCGGTCATGGCCATCGCGGAAAAGACCGACGGGAAATACAGTGCCGATGAAGACGACCTGCTGATCAAGAAGAAGAAGGGTAAGTCAATAGATGACTCCGAGCTCATCCGCGGTGTTATCCTTGACAAGACACGGGTAACCGAAGGCATGCCAAAGAAGGTTACCGGGGCAAAAATCGCACTTATCGCCCTGCCCCTGGAGATCACCAAGACCCAGGTAAAGGCGAAGATCAAGATTACGACCGCTGAGCAGATCTCTGCATTCTCCGAACAGGAGCGGGCTGCCTTAAGAAAACTGGCCGATTCCGTGATCAGCTCGGGTGCAAATGTCGTGCTCTGCCAGAAAGGCATTGCAGACCCGGTCCAGTTCTTCCTTGCAAAGCACGGCGTGTACGCAGTTGAGGATGTTCCTGAAAAGGACCTCAAGTACGCAGCACGTGCACTGAATGCAAACATTGTCAACAAGCCGGAAGACCTGACGGCAAAGGACCTCGGAATTGCCGAGGTTGTCGAAGAGGACGACGATATGGAAATCACCCGGATATCCGGGTGCAGGAACCCCAAGACCGTCAGCATCCTGCTCCGGGGCACGAGTGACTATCTTCTTGACGAGCTGGAGCGTGCGGTTGTTGACGGTACCCGCGTGGTTATGGATGCAATCGAAGACGGCACGTACGTGGTCGGTGGCGGTGCAGTGGAGACCGAGCTCTTCATGAAGATCCGGAATTACGCTGAGACCGTCGGGGGACGGGTACAGATGGCAATCGAGGGATACGCGACGGCCTTTGAGATCATCCCCCGTACTCTTGCGGAGAACTCCGGGTACAATTCGATCGACAAGCTGGTAGCGCTCAAAAACGCCCACGCGAAGGGCAAAAAGACGGCCGGCCTCAACGTCTACACCGGAGAGATCATCGATATGCTCGGCGAGGGTGTGCTTGAGCCGCTCCGGTCCAAGCGCCAGTCCATCCAGAGCGCATCCGAGACCGCGATCATGCTCATCCGTATCGATGATATGATGATCACGCAGTCTCAAACTCCCCCAGCCGGATAGATGCCGGAAATAAAATAATGGTACTGTTCGCGTTGGCGGTTGATTGAAAATCTTAACGAGGTAAAATTGTAGTTACCCGCCGCTAACGCGGAACCCTTTTTTCGGGACTTAAAGAAAGATTCATTTGATCAAAACCGATCCTTCTTTATGCCACCACAGAAATCATGTCCCCTGAAATTCGGAACGGCAGTCAGTACCGAGGGATTGCTCATTGAAGTCCCGTGCAACGGGAAAGAGTGTGCCTGGTTTTTTGATAATCATTGTGCCATAATCAGCATTGCAAAAGAATTATGCTCAGCTCCGAAACGGGGAACACCGAAAGGAACTACGGCCGACTGATCATTTTTGAAAAATGATTGCGGAGCATTTCGTGAAGTATTGTCCCGTCTGCACAAATCGAAGAAAAACAAAAAAATGGAGTTGAAGGATTATGGAGATAGTACCTGGAATTCACCAGGTCGATGGTGTAAATGGTAATTGTTTTATTATTGTTCGGGACGAACTAACACTTATCGATACGGGAATGCCCAAAAACAGCGCAAAAATAGTAAACTATATTCAGGATATTCTTAAACGTAAACCTTCAGAAATCAAAACTATCGTCCTGACGCACTTTCATGTTGATCACGTGGGCGACGCTTGCGATCTCAAAAAACTGAGCGGTGCGAAGGTGGCCATTCATGAAGCGGATGCGGACTACGTTTCCGGTAGAAAAACCCCGCCTGTACCGAGAGGTGCTAAGGGAATGATCGTTAAAGTCCTCATTCCCTTGTTTTTCAGATCAAAGCCTGTTGAACCGGATATAAAGCTCAGCGACCGTGACACCATCGCTGGTCTCACCACCATTCATACACCCGGACATACACCGGGAAGTATTTGTCTTTTTGATCCGGCATCAAAAATTCTGTTTGCAGGGGATCTATTGAGGTTTGACGGCAATAACCTCAAAATGGGACCATTACCCTTAGACACACGTGAGGTACAACAATCAATCAATAAAATCGCCGCAATTGATTTTGATATCATGCTGTCGGGACATGGAATACCTCTTAGACCCGATGCATCGGTAAAGGTCCGGGAATTCGCACAGTCATTACCCTGAGTTCGAAAAGAGGTAATCTGGAAATTCCATTAAGTTTTATTTTTTCATTTTTAACAGTTAGTTATGTGTTATTTAAAAACGATGCTGATTTCTTTTTATTTACATAAAACGAGAGATAAGTGCGTAAAGATAATACTTAATTCTCCTAATAACAATTAAATGAGTTCTGATGCATCTTCGAGACTCTTTAAATACTGGGCTGGTGTTAAATTCGACGGAGCCATTTTCTTGAGTCACGATAACGCACCCGAACCGGCGAGGGTCGCCTTGGCGGACAAAAGAAAGGGGGACTTTTCCCCCATCCTTCACCAAACCAGCGCCGCCTGTATCTCGATTCCGTAAGAAAAAAGATTGAAATGGTGCAGGGGGTGGGGATTTAGTAGGGCGGGGATTCATTCACGCCAAGGAAATTGAGTGTGGTCTCTCCATACTCAACGGGTGCGTACCCCGATCCGATATGCGGGAGATCCTTGAACTCCACAAGCCACGACCCGTTGATCTGGCCTGCAATCTGGTGCGTCACGTTCGGGGGCGTAAGGATATCATCGGTACCAACAGCAAGCATCACGCTCTTGTTGATCCCCGAGAGCTGGTCCCAGGTGCCGTTCCATGCAAGGTTTGCCTCGGCCTCTTTTTTCACCCCTGCAGATGCAGTGGGATCGAGAGCCGTCGCCGCGATCACAGCGTAGAGCACTTTGGTGTCGGGAATCCGTATGCTGTAGGTAACGGATTCAAGCACCAGCTTCCGGACCCGCTCGGGATGATCGATCACCAGCTGCTGGCCAATCGAGGATCCCATCGAGGCCCCGTACACGTTCATGCTCGAATACCCTAATGCCGGCATCAGGGCAGCTGCATCGTCCGAGTACTGGGAGATCTCAGGCGTAGCATTCGTATCGCTGCTGTACCCCATGCCCCGATTGTCGTAGATGTACACGTGGTACTGCGAGGCGAGGACCCCCAGGAACGTCCCGTTCCAAAATGTATCCATGGTGCCGTTGAACCCGCAGATCATCAGGAGAGGCTCACCGGACCCGAACTCACGGTACCCGAGCCGCACCCCGTTGACATCGGCATACTGGACGGGAATGGAGGTAACGTTTATTGCAGGGGCCGAATTGACCGCCGGGGCCACTGCTGGTGTGCTGGTCATCGTGCTGCCCGTACACCCGGCAGCGAGAATCACCGAGAAAAGAACGGCAATGGCAAGGAAACAGGAGATCAGTTTCTTCATAAGAGCACCCCCCGATCGATGGAGATGGGATGGTTCATAATCGGAATAGGGAAATATGAACGTTGTTATTTTGCGGTCCTCGTGCGTTCCCGGCAATCAATAGGATACCTTTTTTGTCCTGCCTGTGATATCCTGAACCAATGAATGCCAGAATGCCGATCCTTCTTGCCGGTGCAGTTATATTTGCTGTGCTTGCGGTTGTTGCCGCAGGCTGTACCGGGACCACCTCTTCCCCCGTGCAGGCGACCGCCGGGACAACCGCAAATGTGTCGTCGGGAAATACGGGTGTCCACACGATCTTTGTCGAGCCCAATGACGGCCGTGCGCTGATCCTCAAAACGATTAATGGTGCGCAAAAGACCATCACGCTCACCATCTACCAGCTCGATGATCCGGAGATCGTTGCCGCTTTGGCCGCAGCACAGGAGCGGGGCGTCTCGGTACGGATCATCTACAACAATGCCTCGTTTGCGGCTGAAAACGTGTCCAACCCGAACGAGTATGCGATCGCAAACCTTACCCCGCTCGGCGTGCAGATGATGCCCGGTTCTCCCGCATTTGTCCTCACCCACCAGAAGACGCTCACTGCAGACGGGTCGGTCTCGATCATCATGACGCTTAACCTGGACCCGACATTTTTCGGTACCACGCGGGATTTTGGGATCATAACCAATGACCCGGCAGAAGTACAGGAGATCGAGAAAGTGTTCGAAGCCGACTGGAATTACCAGAACGTGACGCCGACCCAGCCCTCGCTCGTCTGGAGCCCGGTCAATGCGCGGGAAAAGATCCTCGGCCTGATTAACGGTTCTACAAAGACGCTCGACGTCTATAATGACGCAATAACCGACCCGCAGGTGATCGGGGCACTGAGCGATGCAGCCAAACGGGGGGTTGCCGTACGGGTGCTTGCGGCCGATAATCCGGGCAGCAACGGGACGAACGTGAATGCACCGGCCCTCGCCACGCTCACTGCCAGTGGTGCCCAGGCAAAATCGATTGCGTCGCCGTACATCCATGCCAAGGTGGCGGTCGCCGATTACGGGACACCCCGTCAGGTCGCGTACGTGGGTTCGGCATATTTTGCTGCGGAATCCCTGGACCAGAGCCGCAACCTGGGGATCCTTGTAACGGAGCAACCGATCCTCGACCGGATCGAAACGGAGTTCAACCAGGACTGGCAGGTCCCTGCCGTCCCGGAACCTTAAGCAGATAAAGGCGGGCTGGAATCCCCCGTTTTTTATTTCGCCAGCTACTTTCCTTCTGCCTGTGCCCGGACCCCGATCTCCATCTCCGCGATCTTCCGGTACACCTTTGCGGTTTCCGATTGCGTCCACCGGTCAAAGACCAGCACCTGGAACGGTTGCCAGAGGGTCACCCAGCACAGGATCACAAGGACATTCTCAACAACCTCGCTTACCGGGTTCCCCTTGAACTGGGAACAAACGGCAATACCGACAAATGAGGGAATCCATACGGCAATGGTAAGCCGGAACTGCCGGAGCCCGACCTTTTGCGTCAGTTTCATGTCCCTTTCCACCTCATCCGCCCGGCGCTGAAAATGGGACCGGACCGCTGAAATGATCGCAGCCATACGGTCCGGTGTCAGCCCGGGCGCCGGGAGAAGAATTTCGAGGTGGCTGCACAGCGCTTTATGCGCTCCTTTCGGCCCCTCCAGCACCCCGTGGAAGATTGCGTTCTCGGCCCGGTCCGAGAGCTCCCTGCTGTCCTCGGGCGCCGGGTCATCCGGGTCATAGAAATGGGCAATGGTCCTGAACGGTACGGATGCGCAGGTGTTTTTCTGTTCATGGTTCTGCATGTGCCAGGATCCCCCTGTTGTTATTCCTGTCTTTTGTGCCGGTGGGGATTATAGTTGCCTTCTGTTACCTGCACCATACAAAAAAATGCGGCCTAATTCCCGTTCATTACCGTTGGGGTATCGTTGATGTCGAGATACTGGTCCCCCGCCCGGGTGTACTGTGGCCAGGTCACCCTCATCCCGCCGTTCGGGTTCCCCGTCTTTGCAAACCGGGTCCAGAGGTCCACGACATTGTCGGCCACTGCCGGATCCGTGTTGATGCCGGGGACACCGAAGAGCAGTACGAGCTCGCTGCCATGGAATGCTCCCTCGGGCTGCCCGGGAATGATGTAGGAGTACCGGTACATGTACGTGTCCGGGCTGATATCGCTCATCGAGCCTGCAGCAAACTTCACCGAGTCGATGAAATCCTCGTTCTCCATGATCTGTGCAAGCTGGAGCTGGACTTGTGCCGTGGAATTTGCCGGGTACCGTGCGAAGACAGCGTCGGCATCGCTGCCGAACCGGCTCGCAAGGAAGGACCGGTATTCCGCAACGCTCATGTTGGCATCCGCGGAGAGCGTTGTCCCGTCATTGGCATTGTTCCCGACCATCAGGGGGACCGGCTCCTCCTGGTGGGTGAGGAAAAGATTGTCCAGGGTGTCCGGGAGGACCCACCCGTCGACATTGGGCTCGAACATCACCGTGTGGGTGCTCCAGAACTCGGACGGCGACGACGGCGTTGCAGTGATGAGGGCATCTGGGCTGAGATTTCTCATGCAGGCAATGGCATCCGGGCCGGAGCACCCGAGGCTTTGGGCATACCCAACCCCGAACTGTTCGGCATAATCCTTCGGATGGGTGGCGTTGATGATCGCCCCGTTGGCCCAGAATGGGCCGCTCTCCACTATTGCCTGACTAAACAGCCCCCTGCTCCCGGGAGAGACCAGGTGGATGTAGACACTTTCACCGCCGGCCGACTGGCCAAAGATCGTCACCCTTGATGGGTCCCCGCCGAACGCGGCGATATTGTCCTGTACCCATTTCAGGGCAGCCTGCTGGTCGAGGATCCCGTAATTGCCCGAGGCATTATACGGCGATTCACGGTCCAGATCCGGGTGGGCCAGAAAGCCCAGCGCCCCGAGTCGGTAATTCGTGGTGATGACAATGACACCTTTCTCTGCAAGGGTGGTCCCGTTGTACATGGGCATGGAGCCTTCAACCCCTGTGAATCCTCCACCGTAGAAGAAGACCATGACCGGCAGCCTGGCGCTCGCGTTCGTTGCCGGGGTCCAGACATTGAGGTACAGGCAGTCCTCGCTCATGTTCAGCGTAGCGATTCCCGGCACGGAACCTTTTTGTGCCTGGGGGCAGGTTGCTCCGTATTCCGTTGCCGCCTTCACGCCCTCCCAGGGCGTGACCGGTGCCGGGGGTCTCCAGCGGAGGTCCCCAACCGGCGGGGCTGCGAATGGGATCCCGAGGTACACCCGGATGCCGCTTTGGTTTATTCCCGATACGGAGCCGGCATCGGTTTTTACGATCGTTGAGTCCTGCACTTGTTGCGTACAACCTGAAATCAATACCAGTCCGGCAACAATAAGGCCGGCTGCCAGAATATACCCCGCACGATGAATCCCTTGCATACGAAAACTTCTCCATCCCGGATAACCGGCGCGTATCAAACCGGTTCCGGCCTGGCAACGGGATAAAAACCCGCACATACCGGCGGCAGCTGGTTTACGCTCTTTATTGCATGGGGAGTTTTATGCTGACGGTGTTTAACCTTTCGGGTTCTGTTAAGTTGTCGCGGGATCGAAAAATGCCAGATTAAAAATCGCTTAAAATGACTTAATTACTCATTCCAATCATTTTTCCTGACGATTA
>Ga0326728_10007328_pt1 | contig 28486 bp, 17 predicted proteins | sample MB3enrmetagenome_FD_207602 | JGI IMG/M metagenome (GOLD analysis project Ga0326728, IMG submission 207602) | Lab enriched peat soil microbial communities from McLean, Ithaca, NY, United States - MB31MN | ecosystem: Environmental > Terrestrial > Soil > Wetlands > Peat | place: USA: New York... | reverse complement strand
CTTCGACTCGCTTGGGCTTCCAAGATTGACAGTCGCTCAATAGCTTAACCCGCCGAACCGCCGTATACGGACCCGTACGTACGGTGGTGTGACAGGGAAAGCGGGTGACCGCTTACCTATGTCGATTACCCCGGGCGTCTTACTACTTCACTTCAAAAGGAGCGCCAAGCAATGAAACGCATTCGATTTTGCGCGCTAGCAATTCTGATGATCCTGGCGGCGCTTTTCCGGCCGCATCCGGTGAAGACCACGGCAACAACTTCTTCGGCGGTGAGCCCGAGGGCTGTGCGAGCTTCGAGGCCCCCCGAGAAGTTAGACCTATCGGGGAGCTACGGCAAGTTGCCATTGAGCTTCGAGGCCAATCGAGGGCAGACGGATGGAAAAGTCAGATTCCTCTCTCGGGGTGCAGGTTACTCTCTGTTCCTCACAGGGGATGAAGCGGTCCTCAGGTTACGGAGGCCAACCGGTGGCATGCCAGCTTCGGGTCGTTTCCATCTGCGCGAAGGGTCCTCCGTGGCGAGACCGCGGGCACTGTCCTTTGCTGGGGGCTTCCCCAATCTGTTGCTTTTGGCGCCGCCGAACCAGCACCCCGAAAAGCGACTCGACACGCCGTGGGCGCAGAGAGCGGATCCCGTGTCGCCATACTCCTCCCTTCATGGTGCTCGCGACGATACTTCGACGATTCTTCGGATGAGCTTGGTTGGCGCGAATCCCCGCGCCTTAGTGGCCGGCGTCGAGGAACTCCCCGGCAAGAGTAATTACTTCATTGGCAACGACCCGAGGAAGTGGCGCTCCAACGTGCCCACCTACGCGAAGGTGATGTACCGAAATATCTATCCCGGAATCGATTTGGTCTATCACGGTAGTCAGGACGGACAACTCGAATATGACTTCGTGGTTGCTCCAGGCACGGACCCAAGCGTGATCGCGCTCGACGTGGCGGTGGATGGCATGCACACTTCGCGCCGGCGTGGTGGCCCGAGGTCCCAGTTACATTTGGGGGCCGGTGGCGAGCTCCTGCTTGACACAATTGGCGGTGAGGTTAGTCTGCACAAGCCGGTGGTGTACCAGTTGGTGGGCGGCAGGAAAACTGATGTGCGCGGAGATTATCAGTTGCGATCAGAGGGGACGGCGGTTATCAGGGTCGGAGCTTATGACCGCCGGAGACCACTAATTATTGATCCGGTGCTCGCTTACTCGACATATCTGGGCGGGAGTCAGCAGGATACCGGCTCGGCGATCGCGGTGGATGCGGCTGGGAATGCATATGTAACCGGGGTAGCCGGCTCCAGCGACTTTCCTGTCACTGCGGACGCCTTCCAAACAACGAACCACATCTTAAACGGGTACGGTGTTGACGCCTTCGTGACGAAACTGAACTCCGCTGGCAGCGCCTTGTTGTATTCGACGTTTCTGGGTGGAAACGACGATGTCAATCTCACTTTGGCGCTGGCAGTTGATGGATCCGGGGACGCGTACCTCACCGGATATACCGACTCTTACGATTTTCCCACAACTGCGGGAGCTTTCCAGAAGAGTATCTCGGGCGCCTGTGCCGTATTTGTCACCAAGTTGAATCCAACCGGAAATGCCCTGGCTTACTCGACGTTTTTGGACGGCACTGTCAGCAGCTGTACTGATTTTGGTAATAGCATCGCCGTGGACTCGGCTGGAGATGTGTATGTGGCGGGCGTTACTTCCGCAACCGACTTCCCAGTGACGTCCGGCGCCTTTCAGAGGACGAACAACGCCTCGGCCACTGGGAATTCAAATGCTTTTGTTACCAAGCTAAACCCCTCCGGCTCGGGGCTGGTGTACTCCACTTATCTGGGCGGAAGTGGGGGCGACTGGGGGAGCGGCTTGGCCCTGGATGGCTCCGGTCTTGCCTACATCGCGGGGCAAACTTACTCTACTGATTTTCCAGTGACACCAGGAGCCTATCAGACGACAAATAATTCGGGAGGAGGTTTCGGATTTGTAAGCAAGATGAATTCAACGGGGAGTGCGTTGGTCTACTCCACATACCTGGGCGGCAACAGCAATGAGGGACTCATTGTTCAGAGCATCGCCATTGATTCCTCCGAGAACGCCTACGTGGCGGGGGAAACGAAGTCGACCAACTTCCCCGTGACGGCGGGCGCTTTTCAAACCACCAATAATGCCGCGGGGGACACTCCGCTGACTCTGTTCCTCACTAAACTGAACCCGAGCGGCAGCGCACTCATCTACTCCACGTACTTAGGAGGAAGCGTCCAGGACAACGCGACCGGACTGGCTGTTGACGGCAAAGGTATTGCGTATGTCACGGGGTGCACGCAGTCTCCTGACTTCCCAGTGACCCCGGATGCCCTCCAATCGACGACTGTCTCCGGCGAAACCGCCTTCTTAACCCTGCTGAACTCCACCGGCACGGCGCTGGTGTACTCTACCTTTCTCGGTGGATCCATTGGTTCAGCCGCGTCCGGTTTGGTCTTGGACGGTTCCGACAATGCGTATTTGACGGGACTCACTGGCGACTCTAACTTCCCGGTAACTTCGGGGGCTTACCAAACGACGAACAACGCGAATTACGGGATCAACGCGTTTGTGACAAAGTTCTCGACAACCGTTACGGGTCCTTGGGCGAGCTTCTCGGCGCCAGTTCTCTCGTTCGGCTCGCAGACGGTCGGTACTACGAGCGAGCCGTTGACGGAGACCGTTACCAGCGCCGGCACGGCTGACCTCACCATAGCTTCGGTTAGCATCGGGGGCAGCAACCCGAGCGACTTCGCCATAAGCGCCAACAACTGTACAGCGGCCGTTCTAAGACCACAAAGCACCTGTGCGGTCAGTGTGACCTTCACGCCCAGCGCCGCCGGGACCCGAAGCGCTACATTGAGTTTCGCTGACAATGCCTCCGTCAGTCCCCAAAGTGTGGGCCTGGCAGGTACAACTCTGACTGCAACCCCCAACTTTTTACCTGCACCTGGACCCTACGCCTCGGCACAGACCGTAACGATCGCCGACACGACGCCTGCAGCCACGATTTACTACACTACCAACGGGATCACACCCACCACCTCGTCTACCCAATACACCGGCCCTATTACCGTAAGTTCCAGCGAGACGATTGAGGCGATTGCCACCGCCAGCGGCTACTCCCCCAGCGCGGTAGCGACGGCAACCTACACCATTAACCTCAACCTTTCTCCGGCGCCGACCCCGGTGCTCTCACCTGCTCCCGGCAGCTACTCCTCGGCGCAGAGCGTGACGATCTCCGACTCGGCCGAAGGAGCCACGATCTATTACACAACGGACGGGTCAACACCGACCACGATTTCGACTCAATATACCGGCCCCATTATGATCGATTCCACTACAACCATCGAGGCCATTGCGACGGCCAGCGGTTATGCCATAAGCAGCGTAGCCACCGCTACCTACACATTCAGTGTGACCTACACCACACTGGTAGTTTTCACCGGCGCCAATGGTTGGGGTCCGGATTATGGCCCACTGATCCAGGCGACGGATGGAGACTTCTATGGAGCGACCGGCGGGTCGAGCACCGGTGCCACCATCTATAGGTTCACGCCGACCGGCACGTTGACGACGCTTTACACGTTTCCTGCTAATCAGTGGGGCGGGAACCTCTCGGGCGGCCTGGTCCAAGGTACAGACGGATACTTCTACGGAACGACGAATCACGACGGGCTCAATAGCTATGGCACCGTCTTTAGAATGGATTCGTCAGGAAACCTGACGATCCTGTATAACTTCTCCGGCCCCGACGGGATCAATCCCTTTGCCGGACTCGCCCTGGGATCGGACGGGAACTTCTATGGGACGACGGCGGTTGGCGGAGTGAACGGCTGGGGCACGGTTTTTAAGATCACGCCGGGAGGCACACTGACTACCCTGTACGACTTCGCCGAAACCGATGGGTCCTTCCCTATGGGCGTTTTGATTCTAGCCTCGGACGGGAACCTCTACGGGACCACCAGCGAGGGCGGCGCCAACCTCTGCACAGTTGAAGGCAACAGCGCTGGTTGCGGAACGATCTTCAGAATGACCCCGGACGGTACGCTGACCACCCTCCACAGCTTCAACGGTGCTGACGGTTTCACACCGTACGCCGGGCTGCTCCAGGGCACGGACGGGAACTTCTATGGAACCACCAGCACCGGCGGTCCCAACGCCAGTTGCACGGTTTTTGCCCTACTCACCAGCTGCGGAACCGTCTTCAAAATGAGCCCGGACGGCACGCTGACCACCCTGTACGATGTCGACGATACCTACGGCGGTGTCCCTTATGCGGGCTTGATCCAGGGCACCGACGGAAATCTCTATGGGACCATCAGCGGGGGGTTGTCTGGCGCGGGCTCGATCTTCAGTATCACGACTGCGGGCACGTTCGCTACGCTGCACGCTTTCGGTCTTCCGGATATAGCTGCCCCCATGGCTGCTTTACTCCAGTTCACTAACGGGGTTTTCTACGGCACCGCCTGCTGTGGCGCTGGCGGTGGCGGTGGGATCTTCAGCCTCAATGTGGGTTTGGGCCCCTTCGTCACAACCAGACCCGCTCAGGGCGCAGTGGGAGTCCCCGTCATCATCCTCGGAAACAACCTGACAGGCGCGACGAGCGTCAACTTCAACGGAACCGCGGCTGCCTTCACGGTAGTATCGAGCACGGAAATCACCACTATGGTTCCGGCCGGCGCAACGACGGGCACGGTGCAGGTTGTAACGCCCGGCGGCACACTTACGAGCAAGGTCCCCTTCCAGGTGGCAGGGACAGTGCCACAAGCATTTCCGCCCGCCTTCAGCATCCCGGGCGGCACTTATAGTACAGCCCAGACAGTGTCGATCTCCGATGCAACACCTGGGGCTACGATCTACTTCACGACGAATGGAACCACCCCGACGACAAGTTCGAAACAGTACAGCGGTCCAATCACGGTCAGTTCCACCGAAACGATTGAAGCGATTGCCACCGCCAGCGGCCACTCCACCAGCGCCGTGACGACCGCGACCTACACCATCGGGTCGCTGCCGGTTGCCGCTGCTTCGCCTAGCTCACTCACTTTCACGGCGCTCATGGTCAATTCCACAAGCAGTCCGCAAGCAGTTACGCTGTCCAACACCGGCACCGCCGCTCTTGCCGTGGCCAGCATTACGGCCGGCCCCAACTTTGCGCAAACCAACAATTGCGGCAGCAGCGTGGCAGCGGGCGGTTCCTGCACGATCAACGTCACCTTCTCGCCCACCAAGGGCGGATCCCTGACCGGCACCGTGACCATCACCGACAACAGCAACAACACGACCGGCAGTACCCAAACCGTGAGCCTGAGCGGCACCGGAGAGGACTATACGCTCACCCTGCCGTCCGGGTCTTCCTCCTCCGCCAGCGTTAGCCCGGGCGGGAGCGCCACTTACACCTTAGCCGTGGGGACTGAAGGTGGAATGAGCCAGAGCGTCAGTTTCAGTTGTACCGATTCCGCCTCGGAATCGACGTGCACGGTATCCCCCAATCCCAGCATGCCCGGGAGCAACATCACGGTGACGGTTTCCACCACCGCCGGTTCGACACTGGCGCCGCGCATTCTTCCCCCGCCGCGCTTGCTCGGCCCCCTGGCAGTGCTAGCGCTAGCTCTGCTTTTGGCCTCGGCGGCTTGGGCATTGCGGGCCGGGGGCCAGCGGCGGAGGGTGTTTGTGCCCCTAGCAGCGACACTGTTGTTCGCCCTGGCGCTTGCCGGCTGCGGCGGAGGAGGCAGTTCGAGTAGTGGTCCTCCGCCCAATCAGGGGACGCCCGCAGGCACCTACAACTTGACGGTGACCGGCACGGCAGGTTCCGGCTCCACCGCCGTGAGCCACAGCATGACGCTTACGCTCACGGTGTCCTAACCAGTCGGGGCCCGCTTCAGAGACCGACTCGGTGGTAGACAAGGCGAGTCCCGAGTGGGGGATTCGTCAGCCGTCTTCCCTGGCGGCGGTGGTGACCAACCCAGCGCCGGGTGGAGGTACCTCAAACTCGAAAAACTTCACGGTGAATCCCTGATAGGGGTAAAGCTTGCCCCGCTTCGATAAGGGAAGAGCAAGCCGTTCCCCTCCACTGGCGGTGCGTTGCGGCAACTCGCGGAGTTCGCTGCCGCTTCACATTGCGAGCTTGCACCCATTTCTTTTGTCCCAACTCTTGATCTGGCTGATCTCCAGCAAAGATGGCGGTGCGCAGATGTGAACCTCGACGTCGAACGGGCCAATCGTTGGACAACCCTTGCGGAGATGGGGAGCGTGCCGTCAATCGCCAACGCGGACTTATGCGGCCCGCAAAGCACAGTGCGTGGTTTCGGGGCGCGTTGCCAGCAAAGGGCAAGAAAAGGGCAAGAAAAGGGCAAGGAGATACTTGACATCCCTGAAAGTGGGGAGGGTATGAGCGCCATGTGACTGGAAATAGGTAGATTACGGGCGAGCCTCGAATCGCGACCCCATGGTTGCACACCATGCATAAGACCGATCCTCCGGTGTGCAATCAACTCATTTGGAATCAGTTGGTTAGCTGGTGGACCTGGGGAGGTTCGAACTCCCGACCCCATGGTCGCAAACCATCCGAAAGACAATTTCTCCATGGTTGACGGCCTTGTATTTTCCTTGACACACCTTGACGTTAGGCGTACCTTCAGTTTGACAGTTTACCACGAAACCGGACGAAACATGACGTAATTTGCTGACGGCGGTAAACCGGGCGTAAACCGGAGGTGAAGGATGAAACGGAAAGTCATAACGGGCACGGATGCCGAAGGCAACCCGGACGCGGTAACCGTGGCCGAGGCAGCAGAGTGGGCGGTCGGCGAGATGCAAGCCGTCTCCGCAGAGCACGGGCCGGACACGGCATTGGTTTTCATTCCCGAGGCGGACGGCCTGCCGGACAGGTTCACGGCACTGAAGCCGGACACGCCAGGACTGCGGGCAGCTGTCGAGACTCTTCTCGCCGACGGATGGACGCCCATCGGTTTCTTGGTGTTCGAACGGCAAGGCGGAGTCGTGATCCTGAAGCACGTTCTTTTCGACATGCCCGAAGAGGCGCCTCCGAGCGCACTCAAGGTGCTGGAATGGGTCAAGGGCGAATACGCGGAGGCGAGCCACCTGAGAGAAGTCAAACCGTCCTGAGAACGGGAGCTAATCAACCATGCGAACGCCTGCGAGTTACATGCTTTTCACGGCGAGGGCGATCGAGAGGATCCCGACGCCGGAGAAGCGCGCCACCTACCACGATGTGCAGGTACGGGATCTTGGCCTGCGCGTGGAGGCGACGGGCCGCAAATGTTTTTTCTGGTTCAGGAAAGTGCTGGGGCGGCCGACCTTCAAGCTGGTCGGCACATTCCCGCAAACGAGCGTTCAGGAAGCGCGGGGCATGGCGATGGAACTGAGCGGGCAACTCGACAAGTTCAGGCGCAACGACTATCAGACGCCGAACCCGTTTCAAGACCATCGGACGGAGCCCACCTTGGGGAGACTCTTCGAGCAGTACACGGCGATGCAGCTCAGGCAATACGCCAAGCGCGCGGAGGCCGCGGAGCGCGAGGCTCGCTATGTGTTCAAGCATATGTCGGCATGGAGCGACCGCAAGCTGGGCCACATCACGCGGCGCGACGTGCTCGACCTTCACGCCGACATCGGAGAGAAGCATCGGACTCAAGCCAATCGCGTTTTGCAGCTTCTCAAGGCCATGTACGGGTTCGCGCAACGGACGGAGATGTGGAGCGGGCAGAACCCGGCCATGGGCGTCAAGCTGTTCCACGAAGAGAAGCGCACTCGCTTCGTACAGCCCGACGAGCTTCCGAGACTCTTCATGGCGCTGCGAGATGAGCCGAGCGCCGACCTTCGGGACTTCGTGCTGCTCTGCCTATGGACGGGCGCCAGGAAAAGCGACGTTCTCTCGATGCGCTGGGAGAACGTGTGGCTCGCCGATAACCGCTGGGACATTCCCGATCCGAAAAACAACGAGCCGTATCCTGTGCCTTTGACGCCAGAGGCAGTGTCAATCTTGAGCGAGCGGCTGAAAGTGCGCCGGGAGGGCAACCCGTGGGTGTTCCCCTCAAGCGGCAAGAGCGGGCACGTCACGGACCTCAAGAAACGCTGGCACGCCTTGCTCGAGCGCGCCGGCATCGAGGATCTTCACATCCACGATCTGCGCCGGACACTCGGGAGCTGGCAGGCGGCACAAGGGAGCAGCTTGCTCGTGATCGGAAAGAGTCTCGGCCACAAGTCAACGGCCGCCACGCAGATCTACGCCAGGTTGAATCTCGACCCGGTGCGCGCCTCCGTCGAGGCCGCAACACGGGCCATGATCGTGGCCGGCGCGAAAGAGGCGAAGGCGCTAGAGGCGGCCAAGGCATAAAAGCGGAAACTTGTTCCAATTTTTTCCTTGACACGGTTTTCGCTCCGCTGTAAATTGGTTTTCTGCAGAGAGATCTGCAGGGCAATTCAATAGCGTGCAGGAGCAAAAAGCCCCACGCAAATTCCCGGCGATGCCGGGTATTTGTCGTGGGGTTTTTTATTTTGGCCTGCGGCATTGAGGAGGAGAAAAAGATGGCTATTCCGAAATTGTATGCGACGCCCGAGGCGGCTCCCCTGATGGGCCAAAAACCGCCGACGCTCGAGAAATGGCGCTGCTACCGCACGGGGCCAGAATACGTGAAGCTGGGCGGAAAGGTTTTCTACACCGAAGAGGCGATCTCTAACTGGATCGCGCGCAACACGCGCGGCGGCGCGAAGCCGGCGCACGGCGGCAAACGTTAGCCACACTTCCGGCCTGGTGGGGCCGGGGAAGTGGATTGTCAAAGGAAACCAGTGTGGAACGACAGAGGCAAGGTAGCACAGATGACGCTGAAAAATCAACTCCCAAAGGGTTCGTGATGATCGAGCGGAGTTTGCAGAGGGATACCCAGTTGAGCTTCGAGGCGAGGTCGTTGGCGCAACTGATTGCCGGATTCGAGGGGCAGGACGGCAAGTCATGGCCGGGCGTGGCCAAGTTGAAAGAGCTCACCGGGTGGGGTCCGCGCACGATCATGAGATACAGGACGGAGTTGAGGCGCGCTGGGCGCCTCAAGCGCCGGCGGCACAGGCAGCCGAGCGGGACATTCTACGGCAGCGAGAAGTACCAGACGGTGGGCGTGCTGCACCCGCCGGACCCCGCCAGGGCAAAGGGGAAAGGATAGTATGTTATCCACTTTTGAAACATCTAGCCCCTGTTCCGTTTTTCGCGAATCCGTCAGCATCGTTCTGCCCAGTGTTTATGCGGTTCCTATCCAAAGTGCACTTTTCCTGCACTTTGGCTGGAACCCGCCAAAAATGCGGCTTCCATCCAAACTGCCAAAAAACCACAGTGTGGAGAAATCCACAGTGTGGGTTTTTGGCACTTATAGTAAGAATCATTTCAGTACAGTAAGAATCGCGGTTCTCTCGTTGGTAAGGTTTTGTCAATTCGTCAAGAGAAAGGTATTTGCAGTAAGAAGTAAACCCCGAGCGGAAAAGCACTTCTTCTCTGACGGATTGACAAAGGCCGACCGGAAAAGCTGAAGGCGGAGGAAACGCACATGGGCTTCATCGGCGAACACCAACCGGACGCGCGCGAGCGGGATGCGAACGCCCCGCCGGGGATCACTCTCTGGCAGGTGTTGGACATCGACCAGAGATGCATCCCGTTCGGCAACGCGATGGGGGCCGGCAGAATCGCTTGGTGGTGGGGCGAGTGCGGCCGCCCGGCGGGGAAGGTTGCGCTATCCGTGTTCCTGCACCATTCAATCAACCGCTGCGTGAAGGACGGAGTTCGCTACCCGAAGATCGTGCTCAAGAGGTTGAAAGAAATGCAGCGAGGCGAGTGGGAACCCCGCGACTACTCCGCGGCGGCGATCATGCGGCGCGGTGGCTTTCAGAGCGCAGGGGAGATCATGCGCGGAGGTTCCGAGGATCGGGCGCCCACGTGGGACCAGATCATGCGCTAGGGGAGTCCAAATTTTGGACGGAGGCGAGGATGCGGGAAGGGTGAATCAGGCGGCGCTGGCGCAGCCGGCCGGACCCCCGCGGAGTGGCGACCCCATGGCTTCTATGCACGTGGCCATGGCTCATAACATGCCAATGATGCGACACTTGCTCTTAAGATGGAACGTGCAGTTTACTTCCGGCTTACGGATGAACGATAGCAGATAAGCGCACAAGGCACGGCTTGAACGTCCTGACGGTTCGGGTGAAGGTCCGCGGTCTGGGGGCCGTTGACAGGCGGACGGCGGCGGCAATCAAGGTAGCCGAAGGAAAGCGGCTCATGTACAATGGACCGGAGGCTGCCTAGCGGGAAAAGAAAAGGCCCGCTGACGGGCGGGCCTTCATTGATCATCGCATCGGAGAATACATTGTAAGGTAGGAGTGTGTCCGATGCAAAGCGAAAACGATTCTCTCGATGTCTATAGGGTTCGTTGCAGGATGATCGAAAATGGACTCGCGCTACCTCCCGAATTGGTCCATAAGCTCAGCAGAGGGCTTTGCTGCCATGATTTCGCAGACCGAGCCGGATTCTGGAATAATCTGAAGAAAGGAATCAAACGAGCGTTCAAACTGTTGGGCGGTCTCTGGCGGGGCATCTCGATAGCCTCCAAAATGAAATCTCGCACCTGAGAGGACGATGGTACAGGCGATGTATTGACCTAGACGCTCGAAAATGGTGCGGGCATCAATTCTCAAATTAGTTTCGTCCAGATGCTCAATGCGCCCAAATATCGTGAAAGATGCCTTTTCCGCATCGGCTGGCAAGTCGTAGATGGAGCATTGAACGACTCGCTTTTCCTGCTGCCATTTCCGCATGATGCTGACAGCGTCATAAAGCGAGGTTTCCATGATAAGAACTCTAGTCCAGTCCGAGCATCACGGCAAGGAAAACATCCAACCAGGCACGACGACCCATAGCATTGCACGCAATAAACATCTCAGCCACACGAATATCATGGAATCCTCTCGTCAGCAGCGAAGTTCAATTCAGGAAATCCCTTCTGCTGGCATACGGCACCTGGAGCGGCTTGACTCCCTTTGGCAGCCACTGAGCCCCGCATGCATTACAGTGCATTGATCCGCCAGCAACCGGAATCACAAACTTGCCCTGACACTGCGGGCAGCACGGCGCCTGATCGGGAATCGTCGGCTTCGGCAGCGTCGTCGCCACTTGGATTTTGTTTATGTCCTGTAGCTCCTTCTCGGCCTGCCCGCTCTTGTAATAGTCAATCAGGCCAAGCGCTAGGCTCTCCAACTGCGGTGCCGCTGCCTCAGCTAGGCACTTTCCCCAGAAAAAGTCGGAATGCCCAAACTTCTCGTCATGCGCCGCGTCAAAGCGAACCTGACCAAGGGCGGTAGTGGTCTTCCTTACGCTGCGGAAGTTTTGCCATACGGTCTGGTCGTCGGGCTTGCCGTCAATGATGACTGTTTCCGGCAGCCGGCACTTGCGCTCTTCCAGTCGCCGCTTCACGTGCGTGGCCATCGCCTCTTTCGTTTGTTGCGTGAACGTGATCCCTTCGACCTTCCCGTAGAAGGCCCAGTCCATAGTCTCAAAGATCGGCAATCCCATGCCTGTCTTGTCGATGCAGAGCCGATGGACACGAGGCATTATGCGGCTCACGACCTCCGTCTGCTCGGGTGTCGGCATGTTCCGCATGACGAGCACACCGCGCGTAACCGCCACGTCGCCCACAAGTTCATCGAACCAAACCACCGATAGGTCCCGGCTACGGGCAATGTCCCAGCCCGCATATAGCCCGTTTGCCTGCGGGTTGTCGTCTACCACGAGGCCGGCCTCGATGTTGGCAGAGAACAGTTCCCACGAAATCCATTGCCAACCACCGGAGAGGAAGTTACAGCAATATTCCTGAAGCCATGTATCTTCGTCGCAGCCGGCTCGCAATTGCGGAACCGAAACGGGGAAGCCTTCCTCGACGGCCAGATGCACATCCGTCCAGTGCGCTGACCAGCTGTTAGGCCCCAACCGCACCGGCTGACGCGGGGGCCGGGAGCCGCCGTCAAGCGCCAACTGCGCCGCAAGGGCCTGAAACTTCCCCTGTGCTCCGTTGGGCGTCGACACTACTCGCATCTGGTAGCCGGGGTTTGTCATGCGCCCATAGGCAGACTTGAAAATCTCATCGGCGTCTTTGTGGAAGGCGAATTCGTCGAGCACGATGTCACCGGTGGGGGAAAATGGCGCGGTGTGGGGATTGAACAGCGCGCAGCAGATTTACGAATTCGTGCAACCCACGCAAGCGACGCAAACCTTCCACTCGCGTTCGGGTTCTCTCGCGCAAGTGGTCACGGGGCTAGACGGAAACGCCTGGGGAATTGACGCTTCGCATCAGGTCTGGCATTTTGACGCGCAGCGCCAGAGTTGGCAGCAGATACCGGGCGGCCTCAGTCAGATCGCTGTAGGCTTTGGCGGGAACGTCTGGGGGCTGAACGCGGCTGGGCAAATTTGGCAGTTCAATTCCTCGACCCAGGGGTGGGGAGCGATTGGAGGATCGCTGGCGCAGATTGCGGTGGGCGCGGACGGCACGGTGTGGGGGCTCAACAGTGCCGGTCAGATCTTTCGTTTCAACCCCTCGACCCAAGGCTGGGATCAAATTCCGGGCAGTCTCAGTCAAATTGCGGTGGGTTCTGCGAACAATGTGTGGGGGCTTAATGCCGCCGGGCAAGTCTGGCGATACGATTCCCAACTCCAGACCTGGGATTCTATTCCGGGTGCTCTAACGAGTGTTGCGGTGGCCTTCGATGGCACGGTGTGGGGCCTCAACAGTGCGAACCAAATCTGGCGCTTTAATGCACAGAATCAGAGCTGGGATTCAATAGCCGGGCAGTTGACGCAGATCGGTGTTGGGGCGGACGCCGTGGTCTGGGGCGTGTATGCGAATGCCAGCGGTCAGACCTACGAGTATTGGTAGCTGCTGGAAAGCCCCGGATCGTACCATTCTGAGTGAGTCGAGGAATGTCCGCAGGCGGAAGTCACAACGCGCATTTGCCTAAAGCGGGCCATGGGGGTGGCTGGCGTAGGGCTCGACTTTTGAGCACTTTGATTCTCGGAAGGGAAATGTGAGAGTCTGACTTGCGCGTTCAGTGAGTCTGTCCTGACCGCGAACTCGACGCCGGTTGCGCCACGATGCGCCCTGGCGCGCAAGACAAATTGTTCCGGTCAAGATCGCCAACCCCGCGGCTTTACCTTTTTATCAATGGGACGTTTCCGTGTTGCCGACGATTGCCGCTTTTGCCGCTTGAAAGCCTTCGTGTCCTATGGTAGAAAGAACGGCGCTTGCCGGTAGTTGGCGCCGAACCAAGTGAGGGGGCGTGCATGTTTGTCCTTACCCTCATTACCTCTCGACCCTCGGGCCAAGTGCGTTGGCCCCTGGCTCCTCGAGCCTATCGCCAAGGGAATCCTTTCATCCGCATCGCTGCCAGTTGGCTGGCTCTCTCCGTAGGAGTCTCATATGAAGCATCGAAAAACTGTTTGGAAGTGGAGCGTTCTCATACTCTGCCTGGGCGCGGGATATATCGTGCAGAGCGGGCAAATCAGTTTTCGACCCCTGAACGCTGCTGCGGGCACGATTCCGGCCGGAAAGCCTGTCGTGTCCTATGCGCGATTGCCATTGAGCTTTGAAGCGAATCAAGGGCAGACGGACGGGCGGGTGAAGTACCTGTCTCATGGGCCGGGATACACCTTGTTCCTGACGGGTGACGAGGTGGCGCTCGCACTACGGAAGCCAGAGGCGAGGCCCAAGCGACTGGGAGCCATGAGCCGATTGCAGAGGGAGGACAGCGGAGGAGCGACGACAAGCTGTGTCCTGAGGCTGAAGCTGGTGGACGCGAACCGAAATGCCGCGGTCACCGGAGCCAGAGAACTACCCGGCAAGGTCAACTACTTCATCGGCAACGATCCGAAGAAGTGGCGGACGAACGTGCCGACCTACGCCGAGGTGAAGTACAAAGACATCTACCCTGGTGTGGACCTAGTCTTCTACGGCAATCAGCAGCAACTTGAGCACGACTTCGTGGTCAAGCCGGGTGCCGAAGCAGGTGCAATTGCGTTCCGCCTCGAAGGTTCAAAGAGAGTGTCTCTTGATGCCGATGGCAACTTGGTCATAGTGGTTGAGAGCGGCCAGGTTCGTTTCAATAAACCTCTGGTATACCAGGATGGGAACCGCGGGCGACGAGTGATCCCGGGCGGCTACATCGTGAAAGCTGCTCGCAATGTGGCCTTCAAGGTGCGCACCTACGACCATACTAGGCCGCTCGTAATCGACCCGATCCTAACGTATTCGACCTACCTCGGAGGCAGTCTTTCTGACCAATCTCAGGGCATCGCTTTGGATTCATCTAGCGATGTCTATGTGACTGGCACTGCCCAGTCCAACAATTTCCCGACGACCGCCGGAGCGTTTCAGCCCTCGTTGAAGGCTGACGTAAATGCGTTTGTCACGAAGTTAAACCCGAGTGGCTCGGGGCTTGTCTACTCCACTTATCTTGGCGGGAGTACCGGGAGTTATAGTGGCGGGGGCACTTATGGTGTTGGCATCGCCCTTGACACCATGGGCAACGCGTACTTGACTGGCGGCACCGACGCGAGTGACTTCCCGACGACGCCAGGAGCGTACCAGGCCTCGCAGCCCGGAATCCAAAACGCGTTCGTCACTAAGCTGAATCCCAGCGGCTCCGCACTGGTCTACTCTACCTATCTTGGCGGCGCAAGCTACGATTTTGGCGGAGGCATAGCGTTGGATCGCCTGGGCCAAGCCTACGTCGGCGGTAGTACCAATTCCACGGACTTCCCAACGACCGAGGGGGCGTTCCAGACCTCGGTCGCGGGCGGTAATAATGGGTTCGTCACGAAGCTGAATCCCAGCGGTTCGGGGCTGGTATACTCTACCTACCTTGGCGGCAGCAGCAGTCTCTTCTCGGGCTTTGCCATCACTGTGGACTCATTTGGATATGTCTACGTTACTGGCGACACCGATTCCCCCGACTTCCCAACGACCGCCGGGGCATTCCAGACCTCGCTGAAGGGTAAAGTAAACGCGTTCGTCACTAAGCTGAACCCTAGCGGCTCAGGCTTGGTATACTCTACGTATCTTGGAGGGAGCGGCTCTGAGTCGTGTTGGCCTATAACTGTAGACTCCTATGGGAACGTCTACGTAACGGGCAACACCGACTCGAGCGACTTCCCGACGACCGCCGGGGCTTTCCAAACCTCACAGCCAGGCTGTTCCGGCTGCTTCAACGGGTTCGTCACCAAACTGAATTCCAGAGGGTCAGCGCTCATCTACTCTACCTATCTCGGCGGTAACGGCGTCGATAGTGGCAGAGGGATCGCCGTAGACTCTTCGGCCAACGCCTACGTCGTGGGTGTAGCATATTCGAAGGTACCGCCCTCGGACATAAGCGACGACTTCCCGACGACCGCCGGCGCGTTCCAGAGTTCCCTCGCCGGTTTCGCAAACGCCTACTTTATCGAACTAAATCCAGGCGGCTCGGCGCTAGTCTACTCCACCTACCTCGGCGGTTCGGGCGATGATTTTGCCAACGCCATTGCCGTTGACCCCTTGGGCAACGCCTACGTGACCGGCGCCACCACCTCCACCGACTTTCCAACGACCTCGGGGGCGTTCCAGACCTCGCTACCAGGTGGCCAAAACACTTTCGTGGCCAAGTTTTCGCCTTACAGCCCCGGCGTGACGTGGCAATCAGTGCCTGGCTTGCTCTCCCAGATCTCCGTGGGTTCGGACGGCACGGTCTGGGGCCTCAACAGTGCCGGACAGACTTACATGTTTAATTCCCAGACCCAAACCTGGCAGCAAGCCCCGGGATTGTTGACCCAAATCACCGCAGCCTCCAGCGGCGTCATCTGGGGGTTGAATGCCGCCGGCCAGATTTATCGCTACGATCCCGCTAGCCAGAGCTGGGATCAGATTCCTGGGATCCTCTCGCAGCTTGCGGTGGGCTCGGATGGCGATGTGTGGGGGATGAATTCCAGCAGTCAGATCTACCACTTTAACGCTGCTTCCCAGACCTGGGTCCAGATTCCCGGGGCGCTGGCGCAGCTTGCGGTGGGTTATGACGGCGCCGTCTGGGGCCTTAACGCGGCGCACCAGATTTTCCGCTTTAATCCCGGAACCCAGAACTGGCAGCAGGTGGCGGGGTTGCTGAAGCGGGTGGCGGTGGGGGCGGATGGCGACGCGTGGGGCATCAACAGCGCGGGCCAGACCTTTCACTTCAATACGCTGAGCCAGCAATGGCAGAACACGGGCGCCAGTCTGGCGCAGCTCGCGGTGGGCTCGGCCAGCAACGTGTGGGGGCTTGACTCGGGGGGCGGCATCTGGTGTTTCAACGCCCAGGCGCAAGCGTGGAAGCAAGTTCCGGGACAACTCGCGCAGCTTGCGGTAGGCGAGAATGGCGCGGTGTGGGGCCTGAACAGTGCCAATCAAATCTACCAATTCGTTCAACCCACGCAAGCCACGCAAACCTTCCACCCGTTTGCGGGATCGCTTGCGCAAGTTGCCGTGGGGTTAGACGGAGGAGCGTGGGGGATTGACGGGGAGCAACAAGTCTGGCACTTCAACGCGCAGCAGCAGGGCTGGCAGCAGATGCCGGGCAGCCTGCGACAGATCGCGGTAGGCTTTGGAGGGAATGTTTGGGGGCTGAACGCGGCGGGGCAAATCTGGCAGTTCAATCCCTCGACCCAAGGCTGGAATCAGATCGCGGGCTCACTGGTGCAGATTGCGGTCGGAGGGGACGGTTCGGTGTGGGGGATCGACGGTGCGACCCGAGTCTGGCGTTTCATTTCCGCCAGCCAAAGCTTCCAGCAGATAGCAGGTTCGCCGACGCAGCTTTCGGTCGGTGCGGATGGCACGGTATGGGGAATCAACAATGCCGAAAATGCCGGTCAGATTTACCGTTTCAATGCTGCGACCCAAGGCTGGGATCCGATCCCCGGGATCCTCTCTCAGATTGCGGTGGGTTCTGCGAACAACGTGTGGGGGGTCAATGCTGCTGGGCAAGTCTTTCGGTACGATGCCCAACTCCAGAGCTGGGATTCTATTCCGGGTGCTCTAACGAGTGTTGCGGTGGCCTTCGATGGCACGGTGTGGGGCCTCAACAGTGCGCAGCAAATCTGGCGCTTTAATGCACAGAATCAGAGCTGGGATTCGATAGCCGGGCAGTTGACGCAGATCGGTGTTGGGGCGGACGCCGTGGTCTGGGGCGTGTATGCGGATGCCAGCGGTCAGACCTACGAGTATTGGTAGCCGCTGAAAAACCCCGGATCGTATCATTCTGAGTGAAGCGGGGCGCAAATTGATTTTGGCCAGCGATGGGAGGATAAGAACCAGCGAACGTGGTGGCTCTCCCCGGCCTTTTCCTATTCTAATGCGGACATTATGTCATGGCGTATTACTTACTTGACGCCCCTTATCCGTTGTGGGAAGTGTCTCACGCGTCTTTTCTCAATGGCCAGTTCCCGGAGGCGCGCTTGTGCCACGCTTGTCGTCCACGCCGATGGGTTGGCTCGTTGGCCCTTTCCATGGGCACGGCGCGATCTCGCGCCTTCAATCTTCAGATTAATCGTGTTCGGCTAGTGCGAAGTCACTCACCAAAGAAGACGACACGCATTGGGAGTGCGTCTTCGCAGCAGTGGAAATTCTGATGGCCCGACGCGCGAGTACGCGTCACCGCGCAACTGCGAGATTCTCTAGGAGCAAACATCATGTATCGTAAAGCCCTCTGGACAGCATGCATTGCTGCGCTCTGCCTCTTCGGTGCTGTGGAGGCGTCTGCGCAATCCTTCACAACCCTTCTGAGTTTCAACGGGGCCGACGGTGAATCCCCCTATTATGGGCCACTCGTTCAAGGCACCGACGGAAACTTCTACGGAACGACGGAGATTGGCGGCACTTACGGGTATGGTACGGTTTTCCAACTGAGCCCCGCGACGAGCGCCGGCTGCCCAAGTGGCAGCATGACCGGCAATGGTTGGTGCGAAACCGTCTTGTACAACTTTTGCGCCCTGGCGAACTGCACTGACGGAGACCAACCCACCGCTGCTCTGCTGCAGGCCACCAATGGGAACTTCTACGGGACGACGGTTGTAGGGGGGACTGGCGAATGCGCCGGTCGCCCTTCCTGCGGAACCGTATTCGAAGTCACGCCAGCGGGTAAGCTGACAACGCTGTATAGTTTTTGCTCCCAGTCGGGCTGCCCTGACGGCGCTGGACCTTTCGCCGGGCTGGTTCAAGCCACGAAGGGAGACTTCTACGGGACCACGTCGTACGGCGGGTCCAGCGACGCGTGCACAGTCACTACCTATACTGTGGGCTGCGGCACAGTCTTCAGAATGACTCCGATGGGCAAGCTGACTACGATTTATAACTTCTGTACCACCGGCTACCCTTACTGCTCTGACGGATACGAGCCATCCGCAGGGGGGCTAGTTCAGGCTGCCAACGGCAACTTTTATGGGACAACCTTCTTCGGCGGAGCCAACAACTGGGGCACGCTCTTCGAGATCAGCCCGGAAGGCAACCTGACGACGCTGCACAGCTTTTGCTCGGAAACTAACTGCGCGGACGGCTCCACCCCGTCTGGATCGCTAATTCAGGCCGCCGACGGGAATCTCTATGGGACAACATCATCCCAAGGCGCTAATCTGGGTGGCACCATCTTCCAGATCACTCCTGAAGGCATACTGACCACGCTTTACAGTTTTTGCCTCCAAGGATTCAACTGCACTGTCGGCACTGTAGGTGAAGGCCCTGAGGCCGGCTTGGTGCAAGGCACCAACGGGGATTTCTACGGGACCACCGTCCAGGGTGGTGGCAGCAGCAACTGCACCTATGGATGCGGCACGATCTTCGAACTCAGTCAACAAGGAGGGGCTTGGTCGCTAACAACCCTGCATAGCTTCGACTTCAATGATGGTTGGTATCCTTTCGCTCTCCTTCAGGCCACCAACGGGTCGTTCTATGGCACAGCCTACTATGGCGGTACCGACAGCGCCGGCTCGGCCTTCAGCCTATCGGTGGGCCTGTTGCCGTTCGTGAAAACAAATCCTACCTCCGGCAGTGTGGGGACGGCGGTCATCATCCTGGGCAACAATCTGACGGGCGCGACGAGCGTCAGCTTTAACGGCACCGCGGCTACGTTCACCGTGGTCTCGAGTACCGAAATCATGACTACCGTGCCGAGCGGCGCAACCACCGGAATCGTCCAGGCGACGACACCCAGCGGCACGCTCAACAGCAACGTACCTTTTGTGGTGACGCTGCCGTGGCAACAAGTGCCCGGCTCGCTCTCTCAGCTCTCCGTGGGTTCGGACGGCACGGTCTGGGGCCTCAGCAGTGCCGGACAGACTTACATGTTTAATTCCCAGACCCAAACCTGGCAGCAAGCCCCGGGCTTGTTAACGCAAATCGCCGTAGCCTCCAATGGCGTTGTCTGGGGCTTGAATGCCGCCGGCCAGATTTATCGCTACGATCCCGCGACACAGGGTTGGGATCAGATCTCCGGCATTCTCTCTCAGATAGCGGTGGGTTCAGATGGCGATGTGTGGGGGATAAATGCCAGCAGTCAGGTCTATCACTTTAACGCTGCCACTCAGACCTGGGTGCAGGCTCCCGGGGCGCTGGCTCAGATTGCAGTGGGTTATGACGGCACCGTCTGGGGCCTTAACGCGGCGCACCAGATTTTCCGCTTTAATCCCGGAACCCAGAACTGGCAGCAGGTGGCGGGCTTGTTGAAACAGGTAGCAGTGGGTGGGGATGGCGACGTGTGGGGTATCAACAGCGCGGGCCAGACCTTTCACTTCAATACGCTGAGCCAGCAATGGCAGAACACGGGCGCCAGCCTGGCGCAGATTGCGGTGGGCTCGGGGAGCAACGTGTGGGGGATTGACTCGGCGGGCGGCATCTGGAATTTCAACGGGCAGGCGCAAGCGTGGAATCAAGTTCCGGGACAACTCGCGCAGATTGCGGTAGGGGAGAATGGCGCGGTGTGGGGGTTGAACAGTGCCAATCAAATCTACCAATTCGTTCAACCCACGCAAGCCACGCAAACCTTCCACCCGTTTGCGGGACCGCTGGCGCAAGTGGCCGTGGGGTTAGACGGAGGAGCGTGGGGAATTGACGGGTCGCAACAAGTCTGGCACTTCGACGCGCAGCGCCAGAGTTGGCAGCAGATACCGGGCGGCCTCAGTCAGATCGCCGTAGGCTTTGGCGGGAACGTCTGGGGACTCAACGCGGCGGGGCAAATTTGGCAGTTCAATCCCTCGACCCAGGGGTGGGGAGCGATTGGAGGATCGCTGGCGCAGATTGCCGTCGGTGCGGACGGCTCGGTGTGGGGGCTCAACAGTGCCGGTCAGATCTGGCGCTTCAACTCCACCAGCCAAAGCTTCCAGCAGATTTCAGGTTCGCTGGCGCAGATTGCGGTAGGCGCGGACGGCTCGGTGTGGGGGCTCAACAGTGCCGGTCAGATCTTTCGTTTCAACCCCTCGACCCAAGGCTGGGATCAAATTCCGGGCAGTCTCAGTCAAATTGCGGTGGGTTCTGCGAACAATGTCTGGGGGATCAATGCCACCGGGCAAGTCTTTCGGTACGATTCCCTAGTCCAGAGCTGGGATTCTATTCCAGGTATTCTAACGAGCCTTGCGGTGGCCTTCGATGGCACGGTGTGGGGCCTCAACAGTGCGAACCAAATCTGGCGCTTTAATGCACAGACGCAGGGTTGGGATTCCATTGCGGGGCAGTTGACGCAAATCAGTGTGGGGGCGGATGCCGTCGTGTGGGGCGTGAATGCCAGCGGCCAGACCTACGAGTATTGGTAAATGCCGGTGGCCTCTCATCTTATGAGAAGCGCGGACACTGCGATCAAATACGGCACGGTGGCGGTGATGGCCAGAGAAAGGACGCGGACCGCCAAACCGGCGGTCCCCGCTACCTTGCTTAAGAACACGTGTGTGAGTTCTTCGGGGATCACAGGGACTCTTTTCCCGTCTTGCGACTACGTTCCGACTAAAGGAGGATGTTGCATGTCACGCCTGTCTTGTGTTTACACGGTTGTCCTGTACTTAGCGGTTGCTTTGACCGGTTTCGGTCAAGCCACTCAAAAGGCAACGGCTCCGCCGCTCCCGCTTGCCGGCCCAAATCGCCCAAGCGGTGTGCCTGCGGATTATGTCATCACACCCTTTGGCTACTTCCATCCGTCCTGCGTGTTGCAACTCAAAAAGGGGGAAAGCTTCCAGCCTGACGGCGTCCTTCGCCATGCGGATGGCAGCACAGAAACTGTTGCTCCCTGCCGGTATCCTCACTACAAGCCATCTGGCGAACTCCCCGATGCTGGTTCGCTCGCTGCACACGAAACGGCGGTCGCGCAAGAAACGGAAACAACGTCCAAGCCAGCCATTAATGGGTGGGTTGAGAATTCGAACGCCAGCATCGCCACGGCTTACGGAAAAGTGGCTTCAACCTGGACGGTCCCGTCACTTCCGCTGGCCCAGGACGCCCAGGTGGTATACCTTTTCCCCGGTTTGGAGGGCAGCGGTGGAGAGCTCAATATTCTGCAGCCGGTGCTGGGTTATATCTACGGCGCGCCATGGACCTTCGCCAGTTGGAACTGCTGCCCGAGCAATACAACGGTGGAGAGTTCTCCGATTAATGTCAATCCCGGTGACACGCTCGTTGGAACCATCGTGATGACGTGTGCTGCAGGAACATTAACGTGTCCAACATGGAATGTCACCAGCGAGGATCAGACCACGAATCAAAGCACGGAGTTAAGCGGCACTACCAATGCAGGCAACACTTTCAATTGGGGGTTTGGAGGAGTGCTGGAGGCTTACAACATCGTACAATGCGCCGACTATCCCTCCAACGCATCGCTGACCATGAAAACATTGCTGTATGACAACAATCTGAGCTTGGTTTCCAGCCCGGACTGGACCGATTACTTGAATACGGCTTCAGAGGGGGTGCCTCAATGCGCATACGCGGTGAATACGACCGCGACGAATACGACGCTCACTTATGGCACGACAGGGCCCAACTTTTATCTCACCCCTAGGCCTGCCGGGATCTCAGTGAACCAGGGAGGTAGCAACACCTGGACATTCAACGTTAACCCTATCAATGGTTTCAGCGGCCCGGTGAGCTTCTCGGCCTCGAATTTGCCCACCGGCGTTTCAGCGCAGTATGCACAGGGGAGTTCATCCAACAGCTACACGCTCACCCTGAGCGCAACCAGCGCGGCATCGCTGACCGGCGCCAATCAGCCACCGGCCATGGCCATCGTCGGTTCCGCTTCTGGCGTGCCCACGCAGACCTTTGCCGTGAACGTGTACGTAAACCCGCCGCTGACCGGCGGCTCGGGCACCTTTGTTGACCTATCGGGTGCCTACAATGTCTATGGATTCTACGACGACGTTGATGACTCCGACATTACGCCAGCAAACAGCCTCACCAATGGTGGAGACGTGTTTTCTGCTAACCAGCTCAGCCCTCCCGGCACACCCCCGATGGGGCTTAACTTGAATGGAACACAATTCAGGTTCGGGCCGCCTAATCAGTTGGATTCGGTCTATGGCACCGGCGCCAACCCCATTGAGTTGCCAAGCGGGGAATTCGCCTCACTGAATATTCTGGCGGTTGGCGTGAACGGAGCCCAGCAGTCACAAACTCTCACTGTGACCTACACCGACAGTACGACGCAGGAGTTCACCCAGACCTTTGACGATTGGAACGCTGCTCTTAGCTGCATAGCCTCCAATCCTTGTGCCCCCGGGGAGTCGGTAGCGGTGGCAACGGCCTATATGGATACGCCAAGTGGTCCGTGGCTCTATGCGTACTACCTCTATGCTTATTCGTTCCCGCTTAACTCCAGCAAGACCGTGCAGAGTCTGACGCTGCCAAATAACCGAAATGTCGTCTTACTGGCCGCAACACTAGTCGGCCAACCATGGGACCAAAAGGCGGGCTCGCTCTCCCAGCTCTCCGTGGGTTCGGACGGTACGGTCTGGGGCCTCAACAGTGCCGGACAGCCTTACATGTTTAATCCCCAGACGCAAACCTGGCAGCAAGCACCGGGCTTGTTGACCCAAGTTACCGTAGCCTCCAGCGGTGTGGTCTGGGGCTTGAATGCCGCCGGCCAGATTTATCGCTACGATCCGTCGACCCAGGGCTGGGATCAGGTCCCTGGGACCCTCTCTCAGCTGGTGGTGGGCTCGGATGGCGACGTCTGGGGGATAAACTCCGCCGGCCAAGTCTTCCACTTTAGCGCTGCCACTCAGACCTGGGTGCAGATTCCCGGGGCGCTGGCTCAGATTGCGGTGGGTTATGACGGCGCCGTGTGGGGGATCAACGCGGCGCAGCAGATTTTCCGTTTCAATCCCGGAACCCAGAACTGGCAGCAGGTGGCGGGCTTGCTGAAGCGGGTGGCGGTGGGTGCAGATGGCGACGCGTGGGGTATCAACAGCGCGGGCCAGACCTTTCACTTCAATACGTCAAGCCAGCAATGGCAGAACACGGGTGCCAGTCTGGCGCAGCTTGCGGTGGGCTCGGCGAGCAACGTGTGGGCGCTTGACTCGGCGGGCGGCATCTGGAATTTCAACGGCCAGACGCAAGCGTGGAATCAAGTTCCGGGACAACTGGTGCAGATTGCGGTGGGGGAAAATGGCGCGGTGTGGGGCCTGAACAGCGCGCAGCAGATTTACCAATTCGCGCAGCCCTCGCAAGCGACGCAAACCTTCCACCCGCATTCGGGTTCTCTTGCGCAAGCGGTCACTGGGCTAGATGGAGCAGCCTGGGGAATTGACGCTGCGCATCAGGTCTGGCATTTTGACGCGCCGAGCCAGAGCTGGCAGCAGATACCGGGAGGCCTCAGTCAGATCGCGGCAGGCTTTGGCGGGAACGTCTGGGGACTCAACGCGGCGGGGCAAATTTGGCAGTTCAATCCCTCGACCCAGGGGTGGGGAGCGATTGGAGGATCGCTGGCGCAGATTGCGGTGGGCGCGGACGGCTCGGTGTGGGGGCTCAACAATGCCGGTCAGATCTGGCGTTTCAACTCCTCCACTCAAAGCTTCCAGCAGATTTCAGGTTCGCTGGCGCAGATTGCGGTGGGTGCGGACGGCTCGGTGTGGGGGCTCAACAGTGCCGGTCAGATCTGGCGTTTCAACGGCACGGGCTGGGATTCGATTCCGGGGAACCTCTCTTACATTGCGGTGGGTTCTGCGAACAATGTCTGGGGGCTTAATGCCACCGGGCAAGTCTTTCGGTACGATTCCAAACTCCAGGGCTGGGATTCTATTCCGGGTACTCTAACGAGTATTGCAGTGGCCTTCGATGGCACGGTGTGGGGCCTCAACAGTGCGAACCAAATCTGGCGCTTCAATGCACAGAATCAGAGTTGGGATTCAATAGCCGGGCAGTTGACGCAGATCAGTGTGGGGGCGGATGCCGTCGTGTGGGGTCTGAATGCCAGCGGCCAGACCTACGAGTACTGGTAGCACACGGCGACGAAAAGCGCGGTTGACGGTCTGGTCAGCGCGATTTTGTATAGTGATAGCGGGGTTGTCCCGACGACGCTCGGAATGTCCATAGGATCAGCGCGGACTCAGTGTAACTGATCACCGAGGTACGTATCTGGTCGTAGAGGCGGGTGGTGCGGGCGTCGGCGTGGCCGGGCTTGTCCGGGCCAGAAAGTCGGTGGTACACTCGCCGCCTGCCATCGGATTCTCGATTCAGGCTGCGGGGGGGCGTGTGAGTCGGCTCCTGGCGACATTGTTGTTGATAACGAGCGCCATTTTCGCGCCGTCGTCCGGTTATGCTTGGGGATGAGAGGGGCACCATGCGATCGTGATTCTGGCGATGGATTACACGCGCCGGGGCACTGCGGTTCGGGTAAGCGAGTTGCTCGGCACAGAGAGCCTGGAAGAGGCGTCCTTTTGGGCCGATGAGTACAGACACGATCATCCTGAAACGGGGCCTTGGCACTACATCGACATTCCACTCGGGGACTCCAGAATCGACATGGAGCGCGAGTGTCCGAATGGTCAGTGCGTGATAGGCAAGACGGAGGAGTTTCTTGCCGTTCTGAAAGACCCCAGAGCGGATCTCGCGGCGAAGGTGGAAGCGCTGAAGTTCGTAATCCACTTCGTGGGTGACCTTCACCAGCCTTTGCACTGCGAGGATGACGGCGACAAAGGCGGGAACGCACGACATGTCATGTTCGATGGCCATCCCGATGATCTTCATTGGGTGTGGGACACGGGACTGCTCCAGCACATCACCCGCGCCCCGGAAGCACTTGCAGCCGAACTAGAGAGCCGAATCACACCGCAGGAGAGAGCAGACTGGGCCAAGGGGACCCTCGCGGATTGGGTGATGGAGGGGCACCGGCTCGCTCAGACGGTGGCCTACGGAGACCTGGGCAGCGAGAATCCAGCCCCGATCACGGCCGCATACGAACGGCAGGCTGCGCCTGTGATCGAGCTTCAATTGGAAAAGGCGGGAGTGAGGCTGGCTTACCTCTTGGACACAGCTCTGAAGTAAAATGGTTGGCGTTGTTCTGGTGCTGGATTGGCGCACGGCTGAGAGTCTGCCACTACGCCAACAAAGACCTGAGGCGCTGCCTCAAGAGCGCTTGCTCAGGCGGCTAGATGGTCGCGGGGTGGTATGCTGAGCGTAGGCCCGCGAAGACCGCTCACCCGACTCCCTTCGTCGCCCCCTGCTCACGTGCCCCAAATTCGAGGATCGAGAGGCCCCGTAGAATGCCCCGCGCGCCCGGCGCCGTGCCCCTGCCGTCAACGACTCGGCTTCGTCAAGGCCAAGGTAGCCTCTACTTTCCCCGCCGCGTAGTATTGACAGCAAATCGAAAGTCTATTTTAATAGACAATCTTCGCAACTTGAGCATGACGCTTCCGGGAAATACGCACCTCCGCGACAAATTGAAGGACACGCCTTTGAACGCCGGTAAACTAGAAGTACACCGGGCTGAGAAAACCCTTCCGTTTCGGAAGAGTTTTTGTTTCCCCGGCCATTAGGTAAACCCGCGGTAAACCAGAACACTCGGACTTCCTGACATTCTCAAGAACTCCCAGTTTTATTGGGATTTATGGTGGACCTGGGGAGGTTCGAACTCCCGACCCCATGGTTGCAAACCATGTGCTCTCCCAACTGAGCTACAGGCCCCTCGGGCCACTTTAATGATAGTGCCCGCGAAACGATCGTCCGTCAAGCAAAACGACGATCGAGCCATGTCCCAATTTGAAGGTAGCGCCGACCTTCAGGTCGGCAGATGCCGGTCTCGAGCGCCAGAACTGCGAATCAAATCAGGAGAATGCCGCCAGTTGCAATCACCGCGGCCGCGAACACTCAACTCCCGGTGGCAACCCCCTAACGCGCGCAGAAGAACTGAGAGACGCCTTCGCACGATCCCCGCGCTTCAACTAAAGATGTGGGACGCGCTCACCCATGAGGCGCTATACTCTGGCCTTTAGATGCTTTTCAAATCTGTAGAGGGGGAAGAACTCTCAATGAAGCTAAAGTGCGCACGTGTGTCAGTTCTCGTTTTATTGCCGGGCACGCTTCTCTTTGCCCAAGGCGTGCAAGCCCAGGTGTCTGAAGCCGGCAGTCCGGCAACGGTGGAGATTGGGAACACCCAGTGGTTTCCTAATTTCTGGCGGCCCTATGGGCCGCCCTATATCCCGGCGCCCAAGATGAGCAACTCGGAGCGTTTGCATTCGCTCCTCAGCGACAATAAGCTGCGGCTTTCGATCGAGGACGTTCTTGCTCTGGCACTCGAAAACAACCTCGACATCTCCATCGCGCGTTACAACTTGGGTTTCGCTCAGGCCGACCTGTTACGGTCGAGAAGCGGGGGCGCTACCCGCGGCGTGCCTGGCGCCTTCCAGTCCTCGGCGTTGTTCTCGGGCGCTATAGGAAGCGGCGTCAGTGCGATCAGCAGCGGCAGCACGACCAGCGCCAGCGGAGTCACCGGCACAGGCGGCGCCACGAATGTCGGAGTGATCGGCTGCTGCGACCCCGTGGCAGGAGCCCAGTTTGGCTGGGATCGCAGAACCTCGCCGCTCAACTACGTCCTGGTCAGCGGCCTGCCCGTGGTCACGACCCAAACCACCAATGGAGTGGCATACTTCGGCCAGGGGTTCTTGACGGGAACCAGCTATGCTGTCGCCATGCAGGGTTATCGGCAGTCCACCACATCGCTCAATACGCTTTTCAACCCCGTGGTGCCTACCGGACTCACGGTGGGATTTGACCAGCAACTGCTGAACGGGTTCGGCTATCGCGCCAACGCCAAGTTCATTCGCATCGCGCAAAACGACCTGAAGATCTCAAACAGCGTGTTTCGCCAGCAGGTCATCACCACGGTCGCCCAGGTGCTGAATCTTTACTGGGATTACCTGTCTTTCAAGGAGAATGTCGCTGTAGCGGAACAGGCGCTGGCCTACTCGCAAAGGCTGCTTTCTGACAACAAGCGGCAGGTGGCGGTGGGCACCTTGGCGCCGATTGAGGTGGTAAGGGCGGAATCCGAGGTGGCGACCGATGAGCAAAATCTGATCGTGGCCCAGACCAGCTTGCAGCAGCAGGCCGAGTTGATCAAAACGGCGCTGGCAAGGAGTGTTGACGCAGAACTTAGAAGCGCCCAAGTGGATACGGTGGACAAGCTTCCGGAGCCCAGCCCGGACGATGTCCCACCGCTGGACAAGGCCTTGGACCTGGCAGTGCGCAACCGCCCTGAGGTTGAACAGGCAGACCTCAACGCACGCTACGCGGATATCGTGGTTAAAGCCAATCGCAACGCATTGCTGCCCACGCTTGATCTCTTCGCCAGTTACAATCCCAGTGGACTTTCAGGACTCAGCTACACATGCCCGGCGGGATACACGGAAAGTGCGAGCCAATGCGTGGCTAGCAGCGGGGGAGGAATCGCGCGGCCACTGGTCGCTTCCTACCAGGGAATCTCTCAATCGCTGTCTCAAGTGTTTCACGGTAATTATCCGGACTATTCTTTCGGCTTCACTCTGCAATTTCCCATTCGCAATCGCGCCGCGCAAGCGGACGTTGCACGCGCGTTGCTGGAGCAACGGCAGCTCAGGGAACAACTCCTGAAGCAGAAAAACCAGGTTGAGCAGGACGTGCGCAGCGCCGAAATCGGGGTAATTCAGGCCAAGGCGCAAATTGCGGCGGCGGTGAAGGCCGTGGTGTTGGCCCAGAAGACGCTTGACGCGGAGCAAAGAAAGTTCAAGTTGGGGGAATCCACGGTGTTCTTGGTGATCCAGGCGCAACGCGACCTGGCGACGGCGGAAGGCAACGAAGTGAAGGCGCGCTCGACTTACGCCAAGGCCTTGACCCAATTTCGACAGGCTACCGGAACCATTCTGGCTGACTATCATATCGAGTTGAGCGACGCGCTTCAGGGCAAGGTGACGCGC
>Ga0326728_10007327_pt1 | contig 28499 bp, 24 predicted proteins | sample MB3enrmetagenome_FD_207602 | JGI IMG/M metagenome (GOLD analysis project Ga0326728, IMG submission 207602) | Lab enriched peat soil microbial communities from McLean, Ithaca, NY, United States - MB31MN | ecosystem: Environmental > Terrestrial > Soil > Wetlands > Peat | place: USA: New York... | reverse complement strand
GCCGTCCAGGTCCGCCCGGACGGCGCCGAGGGCTGGAAGGTGACCTCCACCGAGGCGCGGGAGTTCACGCTGGAGTCCGAGCAGCGCCTCGCGGCCCAGCCGGGCGACGCTTTTGACATCAACCTGCGCCTGCGCACCGACCTGAACACGCGCGCGATGCCCGAGTTGGTTGGCTACGACGCCCAGGGGCGGGAACTCCCGGCGCGTTCCGCCCTCGCCCAGGCCAGTTGGGTGGGCACGACCGACTGGCAATCCCTGCATCGGGTGTTGCCCCTGCCGCCCGGCGCAACGAGCGTCCGGGCCAGGCTGCGAGCCCGCGGCGCGGGCGAAGTCCTGCTCGGCAAGCTGGAGTTCCAGCCGGCCCACATTGACCCCTACACAACCGGCGCGCTGATTTCCCAGCCCCATCCCACTAGCGCGGGGGGCGTGGTCCTGGAGTCCAACCACGGCATCGTCAACCGGGACTTGGTCACGACCGAGGACCGCGACGGGGACGGCAAGTGGGCGCTGGTGAGCGTGGACCTCGACCGCCTGACCGCCCCCAGCCGCAAGGGCGAAGATTGGCGCACCGGGTTCGAGGACAATCCCAACGAAATCCTTTGGTCGGACGGGGCCGTGCTGAAATCCGATTCGGTCCGCGCCGACCGGGCACCCGATGCCGAAAAGGCCCTGCACTTCCGCATGCGCGTTCATCCTGGCCCATACATCGTCAGTGTCAGCGACCCCGGTCGGTCCGTTGCCGTGTCGCTCGACGGCCAACAATGGAAGCGCCACGAAGGGGGCCAGGAAATCGCGCTGGGGAAGCTGCCCATGACGAACGGCGTGATTGAGCTTTGGCTGGATGCCTGCCACCGCGATCCGGTGTCGGTCGGGCCGGTCTATTTTGACTACGTCCGCCTCATGCCGGCGCCGGACGCCACCGTGATCGAGCGGCTGTTCGCCGCCGCGCAGCACAAGGCGACTAAGCTGGCGCGCGGGACGAGCACGGACACCCGGGTGGTGGCCGTGGCGGTGAACGGGCCGCGGTTCAGCGGCGGGACAAACTGGCCGGTGCGCTGCGGCCTGCCGTTGCCCGAAGGGGACCTGGCGTCGGCCAACGAGGTAGCCGTGCTCGACGACGAGAACCAGCCAATCCCCTGCCAGACCCGGGCGATGGCCACCTGGCCGGACGGGAGCGTCAAGTGGCTCCAGTTGGATTGGGCGCACGATTTCTCGGCGAGCGGCGAAGGGCGCTACTCCATTGCCTACGGCCACCGGGTCGAGCCAGCGCCGGCGCGCCAGCAGGTGCGCGTTCACACCGTGGCGGACGGCCTGGAAGTTGACACCGGCGCGCTACGGTTCCTGGTGTCCAGAGCCCACTTCGGCTTGATCGAGCAGGTCCGGCTCCCCAACGGTCAACTGGTCCAGGGCGAACCTATCGCGGTCGAGGTCGTCGAGGCCAACGGCAAGATCTGGCACGCGCTGGAGTTGCCCACCGAAAATCTGGCCGTCGAGCAAGCCGGGCCCTTGCACGCCGTCATTCTGGCCGAAACACAGTTGGCGCCCTCCGGCAAACCGGCCAGCGGCTTTTACCATCGCGCTCGCATTCACGCTTACGCGGGCAGCCCGCTGGTGCAGGTGGATTACTTCGTCGCCAACACGGACAGCCGCCCCGCCCGCGACGTGGGCGGCTCCATGGCCAGCAAGGTGCCGGTCAAAGCCATCGCCCTCAAAATCAAACCCACCCGCGCCGTCACCACCGCGCTGCTGCCCTCCGGGGCGGCGGCGGTGCCGGGCCTCACGGCGCAGAAGACTGAAGAAGACGCGCTCGTCAGCACGACCAACGGCCTGCGGGAAGTCCGTGCCCATCTGCGCGGCTGGGCGGCCTTGGGTCTGGAGGGCGGCGGTTGGCTGGCCGCGGGGGTCGAGGCCTTCCGGGAACAGTTTCCCAAGGCGCTACGCTGGGATAGGGCGGGCCTCGAAATCGCCCTTTGGGCCGAAGAGGGCGGCGAATACGACTGGATCGAAGGGGTGGGCAAGACCCATCACGTGGCCTTGTATTACGGCGCCACGGGCAATCCGGCAGACAGCGATTTGCTGGCGGAGGGGCCGGTGCTGGCGCTGGCCAGGCCCGAATGGTACGTGGGCTCGGGCGCCTTTGGACCCCAGATTCCCGCTGCCGCCAGCCCGCTGCCGGCCGTCGAGCGGACCCTCGCCAAGCACATCCGCCAGAAGGTCGTCGAGCACGTCGGCCTCGGCTTCGAGAACTACGGCGACCACAGCTCCGGTGGCTACGTCAAAGGCTCTTTCCTCTGGGACAACAACGAGTACGATCTGCCGGCCGGTTGCATAACGCATTTTGCGCGCACGGGGGACCGCGAGGTGCTGCGCTTGGGCCTGGCCGGCGCGTTGCACTATCTGGACGTGGATACCATACATTATTCGAGCCGGAAGGCGGATTGGGCGGGCGTCCCGCACGTCCATAGCCACGCCACTTTCGGCCATCATACCGCCGAGGCGCCGAACTTCTCCCATGCCGGCTGCGCCGAGGGCCTGCTCTGGTACAGCTACCTGACGGGCGAGCCGATCGGCGTGCGTGGCGCCCAAAACATCGCTGATTGGGTCCTGCGCAACCTCCACTTCGAGGCCGGCATGGAGCGGGCCGTCGGCCATCCGCTGATGACCCTCAACGACGTGTACGAAGCTACGTGGGATGAACGCTACCTGCGCGGCTCCGCCTGGCTCGTGGACCAGGCCCTCAAGTGGGAGCATCCTGAGCGGAGCGGGTTCCTGGCGCACATCACCGAATCACCCGCCTATTACTCCGGCTCCCCGTTCTGCGGCGGCCTGCTGCCCACCGCGCTAATCAAGTTCAATCAATGGGCCAAGCTCCCGGAAATCGAGGCCGCCCTCGAGCGCGTCGCCCAATGGACCCTCACCGATGTCTGGCGTCCCCCGGGCGGGCTCCAGAGCAAGGGCGGCTCGCCGCGGACCCGAGGCGACCCCAGGCACATCGCCAGCTACGGCCCCTTGCTGGCGCACGTCTATACCCGCACCCGCGACCCGCTCTACCTCGTCGTGCCCCGCGCCCTCGCCGCCAGCGGCTTTGGCGAGAGCGCGGCAGATTTCGGCACTCGCGCCACCGGGCTGGTCTTCAACTACCTCCCGCGCCTCCTGGCGCTCCTGGACGCCACCGGCCGACCCGAACCCGAACCGAGATTCGAGTTGATCATGCCGACCAACCCTATCCCGGTCCTCAAAGGCCACCCCGTGCAGCTCGTCTGCACCCTCCGCAACACCGGCGCCAACGCCGTCGAGCATCTCCACGCCTCCTTCCATTCGCGCCTGGACCTCAAGGTAACCGCCCTCACCCCGCCCCCCGCGCAATTGGCCCCAGGCCAGACCCTGGAACTCAAGTACGAAGTCCAGGCGCCCGAACAGCTCGATTTGACCTGCGAGTACAATCGCACGGCTTACACCCATTGGAGCGCCGTTTATGAGCGGGCGGGCAAACCCTGCCTCGCCCACGGCTGGGCTACCCTTGACCTGAAAGAAAAGTGAGCCGCACGCCGCTGGGTGCTATGGCAATCCAGGACCAGATTTTGAGTGGAAGTTCCGTTAAATCGGGATTAATTCCTGCACGCTAGCGAATGGTAAAGTGGGTGATGGCCTGGCCGCTGAATGGCACCAACGAGGCGGCTGCCAGAAACAGCGGCGCGAAGAGAACCAGTCTTTGCTTTGCCGCAGGCCGACGAAGCTTTGCGTGCCGATGCCACGGTGAAAGTGGTCAAGGTATCAAGGTTCTGGCGCATGCCTGAGCATTGAGCGGACCGCTGGAATCGTCAACCTCTTTGGCTGCGTGTCAGTCCGCCGGCTTCAGGACCGCCCAGGGGAGGGTTACGGAGGTCATATAGACCCCGTTCTGGACATAGTCCTTCGGACCGAAGCACTCCTAAGGCGCCTCGGCTTTTTGACCGAGGCGGAAATCGTTTGCGCGGAGGTGGTGGATGTAATCCTGGAACACCTTCATGGCGAGAGCCGGGTCACGGCGTTGGAGGACGGAAATCACCCAGCCCGTGGGTGTATGCCAATAGGCCCCGTTTTGATAGGTATTCAGCGTTTCTCCTGCCGTTCGCTCCCAAGCGGACGTGGCTGACCAATCGAAGTTTGTTGGGATATGCCGGACCGCCCCTTCGAATACGATTGTGCCCTTGCGCACCGCGTCGGCGACGGCATCCAGAGCGGCCTCCGCGTCGTGGCCACGCAGGGTTCCGAGGTGCAGGGCACAGAGGGTGCCCCAAACGTCCGGTTGGCGACCGGTCCCGGTCGCGGCCAGCAGCCAGCCTCCAAGACGGTCCGGTTCGCCGAAGGTCGCGCGGAGATTGGAGACGATGCGCTCTTGTATCCGCCGGTGAGCTGGAGCCTGTTCCGAAAGGCCGGAGGCGCAGGCAAGATCGGTCGCCGGGAAGGCCGTTCCCGCTGAGCCAGCCGATCGCGGGGCTTCCCCCGCCGCTCCGCGGCAACCTGTCCAGCACACGAGGAGCGCTGCAGCCAAAGCGCGCCATATCGAGAGGTTCTTCGCGACGCCTAATGAACGCCGGCATTGCCGCTTGCCGTCGGCGAGTGCCGCCCCCATTTTAGGCGCGTGCCGCACCTTGTGCTCATCCTGTTGTTCACGGAGTTGGTTCACTGCCTGGATAAGGGAGGGGTTCCAATGCCAAGGCTCCTATGCCTCGCGTTTCTTCTGTTCGACCTGCTGGTGCTGATCCCTCCCCTCGCACATCCAATCCCACAGCGTCTTCCGCCATAGCTGGACACGCTGCTTTTCCGATTCCGTAGCGGCCAGTTTTTCGGCCTGGGCCATGAGAGCACCGAGCTCTTCCATGCGCTCGGGCGTACCCAGCCGTTCCCACGCGGCTCGCTTCCAATCGATGCCGTCGCGGCGATGATAAGGCGGCGGGTAGTTTGCCGGGTCACCCGCGATTGCCTCCAGCCGCAAATAGAACCGTTTCATCGGCTCCGCCGCGCTGCGGAAATACAGATGAAAGAACTCGTCGATCATGGCGTTAACATCCGCGTCGGGATCGTCCCAGACCTTGACCATGACGTACTGTTCCAGTTGGTCCTGCTCGCCGCATTCGAAAATCCCCCGAACGCCTTCGCGGATGAAGCCCCGCATGGCTTTGGCGGTGGTGTGGACCATGACGTTCGGAAAGCACTTCCATTTGTCGATTAGGGCGGGTTCCATGGGGTGGTGGTAGTAAACCCATAGGAACATCGGCGCTCGCGCCTTCGTTCGCCAACCCTCGAAGAGCTTCACATCGTTTTCGCGCATCTCGGGGTGGACCGGATAGTAGCAGGTGTGCAGGCAGGGGGCGACCGAGACGTTGGGCTCGAGCTCAAAGCTGGGCGGCACGGCATAAGCCCAATAGGCCAGCGTCGCGATGTATTTATCCGGGTGCGTCCGCCGCACCTCGCGGGCGACGCTGTTCACAAACGTGAACCAATAGTCGCTCATTTCCCCGCTGCTGAAGAACCCCGTCTTGCGGCCCACGCCTTGTTGGAGGAGCGCTTTGCAGCGGTCGCAATTGCACAGATTCATGTTGTCATCCGGCACAATTGCAAAGTAGTCCCCCAGCGCTTTCCATCCGGCGGGCAGTTGACCTTTGCCGTCGAAGTAGTCTCGCGCCATTTGCGCCACCCGCGCGATTAACTTCGGATGGGTGTAACAGAGCTGCGAGCCGTCACTGCGCGGGTTCTTGGACTGGTACTCCGGGTCGTTGAACACCGCCCGGATGGTTTCGCGATGAAACGTATGGTTGCCCGCCCAGCGTTCTCCGCCCTGGCGAATGCGGCGCCAGTAAAGCCGGACCTGTTCTTGGCTGAATTCACCCCACTGTCCGTGCAGGAAGGGCCAATTGCCCCCGGGGAACGCGGCGCGGTGCTTCAGCGCGGGCGCGCGTCGAATATCCTTGCCCTCCACCACGAGGGCAGGGCGGGGGGGTACGATAACGTTGAGTTCCGCCGGCCCATACCAGCGCACGCCGCAATGACGCTCAAGAAAATCGTACGCGGCCAGGCAAGTGCCCTGGTCGTCATGCAGGCCCGGGAGTTCCATCTCCCCGGTGCTTCGGTCCGGGTAGCCGACCGTTTTCCAATAATCGATCTTGTGCCGCAGTGCCTGGAGAGTGTCTCCGGCCATGGGACGGCCTTCCACTTTGCGATCGGCTTCCGTGTCCTCCCAATCCCTGCCCATCAAGATGATGGCGTTGGGTCGAAAGGCGATCAGGTATTCCTGCGACTTGAAATCGCTCGAGCGAAACCCCAGCCGGCAAGTCGCGGAACTCTCACCGACGAGAATCCGGTCGCCTTGGAATTCCGCGGTCTCGGTATGGATCGGAAGCATGGCGCCAGTGATCTTGAGCACGTGGCATTGCAGCTCCAGGGCCGCCAGTCGCGCAGCCGGGGTGGGTCTCTCCGCGGTTACGATGGAGCAAGCGGGTTGGCCATCCCGCGCAAGCTCGAAGGCCTGCTTTGAGACCGCTTGCTCGCGCGCCAGCGCCTGTTCGGCGGGTTTCACTAGCACACCGCCGCCGGCAGCAATCCCGGCCGCCGCCATAGCGGCTTCCCTCAAAAACTCGCGTCGATCAAGTCTGGTGGTGTCATTCATGGATGCGATTTTCGCTAAAGTTCCCCGGACACACAAGGACAAGCCGAGAAGAGCGCAAATGAGCGAAGTGGACACGCGCAGGTGGGTTGGTAACATGCTCCGCATGAATCGGCGTTCCGCAGCAATCATGTCGCTTCCATTCCCCTGGATCCTGCTATGCGTCTGGTGCCTGGCCGGGTTATTTGCGCGCGCCCAGGATGCCGCTCCGGCGGACCGCAATGCGATCAACACCCGCGTCCGCCCCGGGGACATGATGGCCGATTCACCCGTGACTTTCCCGAAGGAAGGCGCCCTTCCGGCGAAGTATCTACCCGACAGCATCGTTAACGACACCATGCGCTCCGGCTGGGTGGCCAAACTCGCGGAGGCCTATCCCAAAGCTCGAATTACCGCCACGGTCTATGTGCGTGGCGGGGGCGGGTGCCAGCATTTCAAGGAACAGGACCGCATCGCCACCAACGTGGTGCCGCGTCACCCCGACCTGGTGTTCATCGGCGGTATCAGCCAGCGGGACATCGCGAGCATTGGGGAGGTGATCCATCAGTTGCGGGCCGGTTTGCCGGACGTCGAGATCCTCCTCGCCACCGGCGCCTTCGGCACGACCGATCCGCGCGATCCCGAGGCCCTCGCCAAGGCGCCGCATTCGGGCACCGGACCTTACGGCCGGGCCCTGAAAGCTCTGGCCACGGAGGAAGGCTGCGCCTACCTGGACATGACCACGCCGTGGGCCGAGTACATTCGGTCCGCGCAGGTGCATCCGCACCTTTTCTACCGCGATGTGGTTCACGCCAACGAGTTCGGCGAACAAATCCTCTCCAAGATCCTGATGGCCTTTTGGACTGCGCCCGTCGCGCAAACGCCTCCGCTGCCCGTGCGGAAGCTCATGGACACCCCTTTGCGCGACACGTCCATCTGCCTCGGACCCGACGGCCAGTATTACCTGACCGGCACGGTGGAGCCGTTTTGGGGCTTTAACGAAGGCATAAAGTTGTGGAGGTCCCCCGACCTGACGAACTGGATGGGGCTGGGGTTCGTGTGGAAATACGGCGCCAGCCCTTGGCACCAGAAATATCTTCAAGCGAAGAAACCGCTCTGGGCGCCCGAGGTGCATTACCTCAAGGGAACGTTCTGGCTCACTTATTCCATGCCCGGATGGGATCACACCGCCAAAACCTCCGGCAGCGGTCTGCTCCGGAGCACGACCGGCAAACCGGAAGGCCCTTACGCGGATGTACAACCGGCGGAGCGCATGGGGGACGAGATCGATGCGTCGCTCTTCGAAGACGACGACGGGGCAGTCTATTTCCTGTGGCACAGCGGCAAAATCGCGCGAATGAAGACAGATCTAACCGGCCTGGCTGAACCCTATCATTGGCTGAAGACGACCACCACCGATCCCAACCCCAATCACCACTCCGGCCTTTGTGCGGGCATTTTCGGCAAGGACTCTTTCGACCACGTGGGCTATGAGGGGATGTTCCTCTTCAAACGCGAGGGCCGCTATTACCTGGCGTGCTCCGAGAACTTCGACGGACGCTACAGTTGTGCCATATCCACCTCGACGAATATTTACGGCCCCTACGGCGCGCGGTACGAGGCCGTTCCACACGGAGGGCACAACGTGTTTTTCCAGGATAAAGACGGCCGCTGGTGGTCTAGCTATTTCGGCAGCGACGGCACCGCGCCCTGGCAGGAGCGGCCCGGCATCCTGGCCATAACCTTTGACGCGACCGGACGGTTGGGCTTCTAAGTATGATCATGATTCGCCTCACTCCGCCGAAACCATTCTATGAAACCTAAACAGCTCCATCTCCCCAGGTTCACTTGGCAAAGCGGGCCTGCAGGCATCTGTCGTCACTTCGGTACGGCTCTCGTCGGCTTCTCGATTTTGGCGTTGGTTGCCCCCGTTCAAGCTGCCGATCCCGGCGTGCGTGCGCTGGTGGACTATATCAACCCCATGGTTGGGGCGAGCACCAGCGTCGACTACGGCGAGGGCAAGACGTTCCCCGGTGCGGCGACGCCTTTCGGCCTGGTGCAGCTCAGTCCGGATACGATCACGGGCGGCGACAACGGACCGGGCTATTCGTGGCACCACCAGACGATTGAAGGTTTCAGCTTCACGCACATGAGCGGGATCGGCTGGTATGGCGACCTGGGCAACCTTCTCGTCATGCCCACCACCGGCAAGCTCAAGACCGAACGCGGCTCCAAGGGTGCCGAGGACGGCTACCGTTCCCGGTTCCGCCATGAAACCGAGGTGGTCCGCGCGGGCTACTACGCGGTGACGCTCGAGGATTATCACATCCGAGCCGAGATGACCGCCGCGCCCAGGGCGGGGATTCTTCGGTTTACCTTCCCGGAGTCGTCCTTGTCCCGGGTGCAAATCGACCTTTCCCGGCGCGTGGGGGGAACCTCGACCCGGCAATACGTCAAAGTGGTCGATGACTACACCATCGAAGGTTGGATGAAGTGCCCGCCGGAGGGCGGCGGGTGGGGCAACGGTGATGGACACGCGAACTACACGGTGTTCTTCTGTGCCCGTTTCAGCAAGCCCGTGGTGAAATTCGGCGTATGGTCCGCGGCGATCCCGGATGACTGGCGGCGGAAGCGCGAGGACATCGAAAGCGCGCGTTACCAGGATGTCGTCGCCGCGGCTTCGATGCTTGAGGGTGCCCACGGGGTGGAAGGCAAGCACCTGGGCTTCTTCACGGAATTTCCGACGCGTGCGGGCGAAACGGTCTTGGTGAAGGCCGGCATTTCCTTTGTGAGCGTCGCCGGTGCCCGCGCCAACCTGGAGCACGATATCCCTTACTGGGATTTCGACCGGGTTGAGCGCCAGGCTCGCGGCCTATGGGAGCAAGCGGTTGACGGCGTTGCTATCGAAGGCGGCACCGATGCCCAGAAGGAGGCGTTCGCCACTGCGCTCTACCATTCCTTCATCGACCCGCGGGCTTTCTCGGATATCGACGGCAAGTATACGGGCGCCGATGGCCGGGTCCACACGACGGGCGATTTCGTCTATCGCACGATCTTCAGCGGCTGGGATGTGTTCCGCAGCCAATATCCGCTGCTCACCATCATTCGGCCGGACGTCGTCAATGACACCGTTAACTCCCTCATGCAGCAAGCCGAACTCAGCGGCAACGGGTACCTGGCTCGGTGGGAAATTCTCGGCGCGGAATCCGGCTGCATGATCGGCGATCCCGCCGTCTCGGTTTTTGCCGAGGCTTACCTCACGGGCATCCGCGGTTACGATGCCGCCAAGGCGTACTCGCTCTGCCGCCAAACCGTGATGGGTCCCCGGACGAACCGGAACGGCTGGAAGGAATACGACGAATTGGGGTTTGTCCCGGACAGCATTTCCTGCACGCTAGAGAACGCGTATTTCGATTACTGCGCCGCCCGTTTCGCCGAGGCCCTCGGCAAAACCAATGATGCCCGGCTCTTGCGGCGGCGTTCGCTCAATTACCGTAACATCTACGATCCTTCCGTTGGGAACGTGCGTGCCAAAAAGCGGAATGGGACCTGGGCCGCCTGGCAAGGCGCCACGGTCGAGGGCCAGGGATGTGTCGAAAGCAACCCCTATCAGCAGGGTTGGTTTGTGCCGCACGACGTGGCCGGGCTGAAGACCCTGATGGGCGGCGATTATTTCCTGCGCTACCTGACCGAGTTCTTCGAGAAAACACCGCCGAGTTTCAAATGGAATGACTACTGCAACCACGCCAACGAGCCCGTGCATCATTGCGCGTACCTGTTTACCTACGCGGGCGCGCCGTGGCTGTCTCAGAAATGGTCTCGTTTCATTATGGACCATGCCTACGGTCCTGGTGTCAAAGGCCTGTGCGGCAATGAGGATGTGGGCCAGATGTCGGCCTGGTATTTGCTGAGCGCCATGGGCTTCCACCCCGTCTCGCCCGTGGACGGAGTTTACCTCATTGGAAGCCCACTGTTCAGCCGAGTGAGCGTCCGGTTGGACCCGCACTACTATAAGGGCGGAACCTTCACGGTCATCGCCCACCACAACTCCGCTGCCAACCTCTATATTCAATCCGCGAAGCTGAATGGCCAACCGTTGAATCGCGCCTGGATCCGCCATGAGGAAATCGTGGGCGGGGGGACCCTGGAGTTTGAGATGGGACCCGAACCGAACAAACAGTGGGGGTCGGATCCGGCCAACATGCCGCCTTCATTGTCACAGCCCGGCAAGTAGAGACGCTGCCGACCGGAAGAATCGAAGAACTGCTGGCCGGAGCGCAGCCCGTGGTTTTGTGGCTTTCCACGCTTTTGCATGAACCCATATACTCGTGCCATGAAATCCATCCGTCGTCTGGCATTGGTCCTTGGGCCGATTTTATGGCTGAGCTCGATGCCCGCGGCCGTCGCCGCCGGCTCGAAGCTGCAAGACAAAACGCTGGTCGTCTGGGCCGCGCCGGCCGACTTGAGCCAGCACGGTGGGAGTGCCTTGACCATCGAAGATGCGCAAGCCCATTTTGACGGCATCGTGTTCGCTGAACTGACCTTCGCCCGGTGGATGCCCGGCAACGAGTACTATCACCGCACCCGCAAGGAACTGGAGTGCCTGCGCCTCCATGAGCGGAAATTGGCCAACCTCACACTGGGCGACGGCAACACGCAGGCGGTGGAAGGAGTGCCGGGTGACAGTTGCGAGTTGGCCCTGGAGGTGAACCCTGCGTCGAGCGAACGCTGCGGCGTGAGGGTTCGCGCCGCTCCGGGAGGCGAGGAGCAGACTCTGGTCTACTACGACAGCGGCAGGTCCGAGATCGTGTTCGACGCCACCCAAAGCGGAGTCGATGGCCGAACGCTGGTCGAGCGCGCGCCTTTGGCGCATAAGCCCGGTGAGAAGCTCAAACTGCGCGTCTTCGTGGACAGGTCAGTAGTGGAGGTTTACGCCAACGACCGCCAGGCGATCGCCCGGCGCGTTTACCCGACGCGCTCGGACAGCCTGGGTCTGGTCCTGTTCGCTCAGGGTGGCCGGGCTCACTTCCAGACCGTGAGAGCCTGGGAAATGGTGGAAGCCAATCCGTACTGAATGGGCGTTGCCAGATGCCTGCAGAGCCGAGAAGCAGTACGGCTTTTCATTTTGCGTCCTGCGGCCGATGCCAAATGCGCTGGCCGTCCTTGTAGATCTCCCGAACGCGGTGAAAGGGCACGCGATGGCTCCGGCCCTCCGTATCGATAAGCCGGAACGCCCGAGGGTCGTTTTCAGGAAAATCCACTTCCCGAAACGGGATGACCATAACCCGGCCCTCCACGCGGTCAAAGTAGCCCAACTCGAAGGTCCCACGGCCAAATTCCGGGTCCCAGCGGATGCGGTTCAGCAGTTCGTGGACGGGGGCCATTGCGATGACAGGTCAGTTACACGCACTCCGGCGGATTTTCTCCAGCCGGCGGCCGACCCATGCGGCTTCGTCCTCAAGCCCCATCTGCCTATAGAACCGGGCTAGTGCCTCGTACCGTTTCACCACGTCGAAGCCCACGCTGAACTGGAGCTTCCGCAGGCACACTGGGCACAGGTGCAGCGGGCGGCGGTCGCTCTCCTGCAAGTGATTGGAGCCATTCATCACGCAATGGAAGTAGATGCAGTGGGTCAGGCCGAACATGTGCCCAGTCTCGTGCGTGAGCACCTTGATGCTCCGCTGCAAGAGCAACGCCGGGTAATCCTTGCCCCGCGGCTCCCCGTAAAAAGCCGGGTCGTAGCGGGCAAAGCTGTAAACCCCTACGCGCTCGTTGGTCGCCCCAATGGCTTCAAGCCGCTTCTGCGGCCCCGGCGGTTCGATACCCATGGTTGAACATACCGCAACGACGGTCGCAATTGAAATAAAGAGAGCCTGGCGCATGGTCACCACTGCTGTCCCAGAAACCATTCGTCCGATTCCAGGTCGTGTTTCAGCAGATACTCGCTTTGGTCTATGCCCCGCACTTTGAAATGGCCCGCACGGGGCCACTCGGGTTTGCTTTCGACCTGATACCAACGGTCGAGGACTTCGCCCACCTCGACGCGCATTTCTTCCCAAATGAACCTGCGCGGTGTCTCGTCCGCCTTGGCCCCGGCGTAGCATTCGACCTTGATCGGGATGAGTTTCATCAGCCCCCTCCTTGAGGGCACTCCGCAAGGCCAAGGTCCACGATGCGGGCTTGCGGCACGTGATGGGCAATCACCTGGCGGGCCAGGTTAAACCACCTTTGGCACCGGTCCAGAATCGCGTGGTCTGAACTGGATACGACCTGGTCGGTTGCTGAGAGAACGCGGTCGGGGTTGGTCACCAGTTCGACCTGCCAGGGCCAACCTGCTTCAGTCGCCACTTCTTGGATGATTCCCTTCAGGCGACCGCTGTTATTGACCGGGCTGTCCAGCCACCAGTGGCACTTGGCCACCCCCCATTGCGAACCAAGCTGGCCTATGGCTCGCAGCGCCGGGACGGTTTCCTCCACTTTGTGGTAGTGAGAATAAATCCCGGCCAGGTCCCGGCAACAGCCATCCCGTCCGATCAGGATTACGCCGCCACCCAAGGCAGTCTCGACCGCCGTCAAGACGTTAAGGCCATCCAGCCAAAGCTCCTGACCCTGCAACTGAAGCGGGGCGACGCAATGCCCGTCACGCCGCTCCTTGGCTTCCTGGGAGCACGCGCACCGGGCAATGGCTATCCGCTGCCGCCGGGTCAGATGATAGCGGTCTCCAACCAATTCCGTCGCCGAGGCAATGCCGTAGCCATGGTCCAGAAGCCAGCACAAATCGCTGGTTGCCCGCCGCAAAGTGGGCAGGCGGCCGACGCCGAACGAACGCTCATCTTCAGGATCGGCACCCCTATGTCGGAAAGTCCTTTGCACGGCTTTGAACTCGTTTGAGAAACTGCGCCGCTTTCTTGCAGGTGGCCGGCCGCGAGTTTGTGATCTGCTTGCGCACAAAGTGGAGCACCCGTCTCGGATTGTTCAGCCGGTCAAAGAAATCCCCCAGCGCAAGAATCGCATGGCCGATAGCGACGTTGCGGCACTCGGCAGTCTGATAGCGGGCCCGCGACACCTTCAGCACCTCCGCAGCGATCCGGTCGGCCAGATGCGGTTTGGCCTGGCCGATTCGAGCGCCACCTCGGATGACATTCGCAGCCGTGATCATCGTTGGGCCGATGATGGGAGAGAAGTACTTGTCAAAGATGGCAGCGAACTTGTCGTCGGTATCAACGCGTGCCAGTTGGGACAGCACGAAGGCAGCTTCCCACTGGAGAATCTTGTTCTCGTTGTCCAGCAAACGGACGAAAAAATCGAAATGGGGATAAAGCAACTCGGGACGTTCTTGGCTGACGATGCGGAGCGCTTTGGCGCAGCCATACTTGATGCGCGCCTTGTCTGCCTCCAGGCCCCTGGTGAGTTCCTCCGACCATCGGGGATTCTTCATCGCCCTCCGGGCGAGTTCGCGCGGGTTCGAAGCCGCTTGGCCGAGTCTTGCAAGCGGAGCAGCCATGCCCCCGATTTTACTATCGGACGTTTGACGGGTCAAATTCACACGAGGTCGGCTTGGCTCGTCTTGCGGGACTCCCTTTGGGCGCATTATCGTGCTGCTGCAACAGGAAGCGCCACTCAAAGGTTCTTGTCCATCCAGGCCATGGTTTTTTGCCACATTTCGGGGAGATAAATGTGGCCGACCCCGGGATAGAGGATGTTCTCGAAGCCGGTTTCCTTCCCGTAGAGCGCATAGATGGGGCGCACTTTGGATTCGATGACGCGGATGCCGTCGCTGGGCGAGCCGAAATCCTGGTCGCCGGTCATGAAGAGCAAAGGGCGCGGTGCGGCCAGGGCGACCACGGCTTCGGTGTCGAAATGGCGGAGCATCCGGGGGACGAAATAATAGATGCCATGGTATTTGAGGCCCTCGTTCTGGATGAGGTTTTGGTAGCGCGTGAGGCAACCGACGGCAACGCCTGTTTTTGGCCGTTCATCCATCGCCATGATCCACCAAGTGCGCGTGGCGCCCATGCTGATGCCGGTCACGCCCACGCGCGATGCGTCCACTTCCGGGCGTGAGCAGAGGTAATCCAAGGCCATCAGGTCATCTCGGATGATCATCCCCCAGAGGGAGCGGCCGGTCCAAAGAAAGAACTTTGAGGCGGTCATTTCGCCGGCGGAACCGGTCTCGACCGGGCCACCCGGCCCCTGGCCGTTGCGCTGGCCGAAGCAATAGGCGTCGATGCCCAGAACCACGTAGCCGCACCGGGCCAGGGCAGGTCCAGGCGGCTCAGGCACGGCGTTGGTGCCAAACAACTCCTCCTTGCCGATGTCGTATTGGCCGCCGTGCCAGTGGCAGTAAAGGACCGCGGGAGCCTTGGCGCGCGCGCTCTTCGGAAGGAGCAGATAACCGGGCACATCGGCGCCGGCGCCGTTGTCGAACTGGAAGCGTTCCAGCACGCAACCGTCACGCTCTTCGCGGCCGAGGGTTTGCACGGACGGCTTTTTCGGGCGAGGCGGCAACGAGCCGAGCAGTTGCCAGAGCTGGGTGCGGATTTTCTCGCGTTCGGTCGACCAGGCTTTCCTGGAGGCGGGAGCATGGAAATCGGGCGTTTGGCCGGCGCCAGCGAGCCAGCGTTGGGCCTGGGATGGAGACGGAGTGGACTGTGCCATAACGTGAGCCGGGCTAAAGGCTAACGGCAAGCCGAGCGCCCAGGCCAGTGGGAGGTGGATTTTCATAGTGCAACATGGTGGCGAGGGCGGTGGTAATATTGATGGATCTGCTTTTTTGCGCCCTTGGATTTATTGACGCTGTGCGGGGGAAGGAGAATTGCTTTTTGCTCCCGCTCATTGTGGCCCGATGCTGCCAGGGAGTGGGTGGGACGTCAAATTGATATAGGTCGAATGGCGCGGAGGCGACCGGTTTAGGTCAATGGCTTCCAGCTTCTCTGCCTTTTTGAGCATCGTGGCAACAGGGCATCAGGTGCTGGCGTCGATGACGTCGCCGGGGATGGTGGCAATCAGGCGCGGAGCGAGCCCGTCTCGCTGCGGGATGGGCTGTTCCTGCCATGCCTGCACCCCTTGGTGGCGCCGGCGGGGCGTGTGGTGTGGGTGCCGGAGCGGCGCGGCTATTGGGCGGTGAGGGACGGACCCTCTTCGAGGCGATAGAGGTGGGTCTTGGTCCGCAGGATGAATGCCTCTCCTGCCACCGCGGGGGTGGCCATGACCCGCTCGTCGAGTTGATTCTCGGCGAGCACCTTGAATTCGCGTCCCGGTTGGAGCACGGTCGTGATATTCTTTTCGCTGAAGAAATAGAGACGGCCGGCGCCGAAGATCGGCGACGCCGGGTGCTTGCCCTTCAACTGGCTTGGTAATTTCCCTGAGCCAAGTCGTAGCGGTCGGTTTTGGACTCGGGACGGCGGTTGTTTTTCCGAGAGAGCAGATGCCCCCATTGGACTTGGTTTTGTCGGACCAGTTGCCGGAACTGGCCATCCTCCTTGCGGGTGCGGGGCATCACGCTGACGAAGCGGCCGCCGCACGCGGCGAGGCGGCGGAGGTTTTCCTCGGTGGCCAACTTGCAGTCCGCCACGTAGATGAAGTCCGCTCGCTGGAGCAAACGGCGCAAGCGCTGAGGATTCTCCAGGTGCTGGCGGTCGTCTGTTTGATTGCCCGGATAGACCTGATGCGCCAGCGGCACCGAACCGTCGGCGGTCACCGACACTCCTAAGACCAGTTGCTTGAGGTCGGGGCGGTGATCCTTATTGTGGCCGTGTTGTGGATGAGCAGGCTGAGCGTTCGCTCAATGGGCAGCTTGACCCGTTGGTCTTGCGGGATGTAGGTGGCGATGATTTCGGCGATCGTGAGTTTTTGGAGATAGTGTTGGATGATGGGATGGGCGCCCAGGACGAACTTGCGGAGGAGGGCATCTTTGCGCCAGCTGGGCTGAGGGATCATGGCGGCAGGGGCGCATCGGCGCCGGGAGCGGGGCGCGCTTTTTTGTGGCCGGACCGGTTCATGGGTCTTGACACGACGTTTAATCTGCGGTAATATTACCGCAGATTGAACGTCGTGTCAAGACCCCAGGTCGAAAAAACCTATGCCGTCAGCTTCAGAAACCAAGTCGGCCAAGCTTCGCCGAGACTACGAGGCGGCCAAGGCGCAAATCCAAGCCCTGGGCTACGTCATCCCGGGAACCGTGCAAAGGCGCCTATACAGTTGCGGAAAATCCAACTGTCGTTGCGTGACCGAAGGCATCCTGCACGGGCCCTATTACCAGTGGACCCGCAAGGTCAGCGGCAAGACGGTCAACCTCAACCTGGACGCTGAGTCCGCCAAGAAGCTCAAGGAATGGATCCAAAATGACCGGAATCTTCGCAAGCTATGCCGTCGGCTTGAAAAGACTTCCTTGGCGGTGCTGCAGACCAGCACAAGTATGGGCAAAACCTAACGAGAGTCCTTCCTGATCAGCCCTCCCGATAAATCAGAAACTACCCCTCACGACATGCGGAATGTGGGTTAATTCAGGTGCGTCTCGTCGCCCGGCGTGACCTCGAACACTCAGGGGATCCACAGCACATCCTTTGAGTCATCGGCGCAGGTAGCCGTCAAACCAGTCGGCGAAGTGCCGGATGTCCCAGATCATGCTCCACCACGCGTGGCCGCCGCCATGGTGGACAACCAGATCCACCGTGCAGCCCCGTTTCCGCGCCTCGGCCTGGAACCGCTGCGATTGGTCCAGCGGAACCAGGGTGTCGGCGTCGCCGTGGTAAATCAGGATGGGCGGCAGGTTTGAGCGGGCGTAATAAATCGGCGACAGCTCGCGGCCAATGACCCTCCACACCGCCAGGTTGGTGGACTGCGGCCCGAACGCTCTGACAAAGCTCTTGGGCGGGCCGCCGTCCCCTGGGTTCTCCGTGGACGCGCCCAGGTTCAGCAGGTCGGTCACCGGAAAGAAAATGGCGACCGCCTCCACGGCGCTGCTCTCGCGGTCAACCGGGTCGGCGGCGTCTGCTGGTCCTGGGCCACCCCGCGTTGCCAGCAAGAGGCTCAGGTGGCCACCGGCGCTTCCCCCGGTCACGCCAAGGCGTTGCGGGTCCACACCGTAGTCTCGTGCATGGTGCCGGATGTAGCGCACCGCCCGGCTCACCTCCTCGGCGATTTCCATCACGGTGGCCTCCGGCTGGGAGATGTGATAAACGGCGAACACCGTGTAGCCCCGCCGCAGCAAGGGAGCCGCCATCCAGGGATGGAATGAGCCTGGGGTTGAAGACTTCCAGCCGCCGCTGACTATTACCATGACCCCTACGCCGTTTGGCTGGGCGGGTCGCAGGACATCCATGGCCGACTTGCGGCCCTGCCGCTGGCCATACACGACGCCGTTGGTCCGCTCGACAGGAGGGTGCAGGTAGAGCCAGACGGAGCCGAAACCCAGGCCCGCAACGAGCAGAGCCGTTGCCAGGCTCGCCAGGAGAACCCACAGGATGCGACGCACTCGCATGGCCGTATGATCGCAAGCTGGCCATGAGAATGCAATCGTCCACCGGATTCCCACGCCTGGTTCAGGTTTTCCGATGTTGTCCAACAGGCGATTGCGTCAATCCGCAGCGGCCTGTTATCATGCGCCGCGTGAAAGCAATCCTCATGTCCATGGTGATGTTGACCGGCGTGAGCCTCGCGGTCAGCCTTGCCCAGCCCAGCGCCAACCAGCCATCACGCCGGTTTCCTCTGCCGCCCGGAGCGAAGGTGCTGGATGATTTGGAATACGGGAGGGCCAGCGGTTGCTGCCGGAGCAGTTGAAGGCGGTGCTGAAGGTGCTGGCGCGATCCAGCTTGCTTCGAGGCAGTGCTCGCTGAGGTCACCGGCAGGGCGGCCTGGCCCCATAAATGGGGCGGATTGGAATCCTTTTGTGCAACCGGAGCGGCGGCATGAGCCGCTATTGATCTCGGGCTAACCCGCTCTCATACTCGCGGCGATAGAACCCAGGACGAGCATATGAAACCGATCTCACGCCGAAACATGCTGAGCAAGGCGGGCTTGGTGGGAACGACCGTGGCCGTTGGCCTGCCGCTGGCGACAACCGCCGCCGAGCCGTTGCCCAGTCAAACACTGCCAACGACAAAGCCGAAGCTGAAAGTGGTCATCACCGGTGGGCATCCCGGCGACCCCGAATACGGCTGCGGCGGCACCATTGCCCGTTACACAGACCTGGGCCACGAAGTTGTCCTGCTTTACCTGAATAAAGGCGAGTGGACCGACAAGCCGTCGTATGACCCTGCCCCCGTCCGCGAAGCCGAAGCGAGGAAAGCCTGCGAGATTCTCAAAGCGCGGCCTGCCTTTGCCGGGCAAATCGACGGCAAGGCCATCGTCGACCCGGTCCATTACGAGCAGTTCCATCGCCTTTTGGAGGCCGAGCAGCCCAACGTGGTCTTCACTCATTGGCCCATCGACAACCACGCCGATCACCGGGCCATTTCGCTCCTGGTCTATGAGGCGTGGCTGCGGATGGGCAAAAAGTTTGCCCTTTACTATTACGAGGTTTCCAACGGGGCGGACACGGTCCAGTTCACCCCAACCCACTACGTCGATATTGTGGGCACCGAACCACGGAAGCGGACGGCCTGCTACGCCCACGCCAGCCAGGCCCCGGACAAGTTCTACGCCCTCCAGGAAATGGTCACGCGGATGCGCGGGGTCGAGAGCGGCCACAAGCAGGCCGAGGGCTACATCCGGCATGTGCAAAGCCCCGACTTTGCTCTTCCGATGGCCTCGTAAGGGCTGGCGGTGTTGGGGTAGCGGCGGCGAGACCCGCTCCTGTTAGCCGATGGCCGCAATGCGCCTGTGGTCGGTGTCTTTCAAGAAGGTCTCCTCGCCGCTGATGCTCTTGATCTCGTCGCCCAACTCCAGCGGGCGGTCGTCCTGGCCGAGGGCGAATTGCCTCAGCGTTGGGCCAAACGAAGCGACCAGGGCACGCAGGTCGCCGGGATAGTCCTGTAGGTCGCCCACTGTCTCGACTCCCGCCCGGTTGAGGATGCCTTCGGTCACCTGGCCGACGCCGTAGAGGGCGCGCACGGGCAAGGGTCGCAGGAACTGCGCCTTTTCCTTCTCGGGAATCAGCGTCAGCCCGTCGGGTTTCTGATGGTCGCTGGCGATCTTGGCCAGGAGTTTGTTGGCGGCCACGCCGATGGTTGCCGTCAACCGCCGCTCCGAGGCAATGCGGTGCTTCAACTCCCGCGCCAGGGGGACCGCCCGGAGCAGGGACGCATCCGCATCCTCAGCCTGGCAGAGCGCCGACATGTCGATATAGGCTTCGTCAATGGACATCTGCTCAAGGACCGCCCCTGTCTCAGCGACGATCTGCATCATCTGGCGCGACTCCTCCCGATAACGGTCCATGCGGGGCCGCACGAAGATTCCATTGGGACAAAGCCGCCCTCCCTCACGGCAACTGCGGCGGGCGTTGAAGCGCATGGTCGGCGTGCTGAATGGCGGTCAATTCCTCAAAAGCCTGCTTCAGGACCGGGTTCGCCTTGCTCCCGGCTTCTCCATTGGCATATCGCTCCGCGTCCACCACGCTGCGCAGATACAGAATCCGCCAGCGCCACGACTTCCGCGCTTGCGGAGTCAGCCGAGCCTCCGCCCGCTGCAATAGCTCACGGACCTTGAGGCTTTTCTCGCTGAGCTTGACGTGCGTGTCTTCCAGGAGGTTGACCGCCCTCACCACGTCCTCCACCACGTCGGGCGAGAACTCGAAGGAGATGTATTCGCGCACGGTGTCCAGGGCAGGACGGTCCTTGGCCCAGTAGAACTGTCCGCAGATGACCTTGTTGATGTCCTCATAGATGCCCTCCGAATAGGGCATCCCGCCGCGAACCTTCCCCTTGACTTGGTTCCACAGCCGTTGAAAGCGGGCGGGCATGGGTGTGGCCCCAAACCCGCCCCAAGGAGAGCGGCCCCACATGCTAATCTCCGGGAAATTGAGCAGCGGCAGGCCGCCGGGCACAGGGTTGTCCAGCGGGTAGCGCGGGTAATCCTCATGGGCGTCGGCCATCAGATAGTCCACCCAGCCCTTGTCCTCGGCCAGCACCCTCGCGAGTCCCGTCCACTCCCCCGCAGGCGGCGAATCGTAAAGCCAGGTGGACAGCACAAACCGGCAGCGCGGATACTTCCGGCGGGCCAGTTGCGAGACGGCTTTGGATAGTTCTACGTGCCCCCGGACGCCCCACGGCCAGCATTGGGGGCAGCCGCAGCCGCCCTCATCGTAGGGCCACGACACCACCCAATCCAGGCCGGTGTCGGAGAACTGGTCGAGCAACGCCGCCCAGTTCTTGAGCAGCAGTTGGCGGGCGGACGGCTTGGCGGGGCAGAGGTTGACGCCCAGAGTGCCTCGGCGGCCCCAGTCGTCCAGGACCGGCTGGGCCAGGAACTCCCTCGGCGTGGAAGCGAAGCCCTGATTGGAAGCCTCCACCAGCCCAACCTCCATCCCCGCCGCCTTGGCGGCCCGGAACAAACCCCGCAGTTGGTCGAGCAGCTTGCGCGCGCCGGGGTCGGTGAAATCTCGAAACTGGAACTGGGGAAAGTGAACGATGACAGTGTTAAAACCCCACAACGCCAGGTCCTCCAGGTATGCCTGCGCTTCGGCTGCGGGCGCGCCCTCGTAGAAGTTCCGAAAATGACTGGCCAGGTAGATGGCGCGGAACTGTCCTTCCGGCACCGATTGCCCGCGCCAAGTGCCGGGCGTGAAGCCGCCGTGGTCGAAGCGTGAGCTTCGGAGCAGCTTGCCCACGCCGTAGAGCAACCCACGTTCGTCGTTGCCAATGACGCGGATGGTGCCGGTTGGGCCATCGGCAATTCTGAAGCCCTCTGCGCCGAAGCCCGGCTCGATGGAGAATTCGAGGGTCAACGCAGAAGCGCCAGAGGTAGTGACTTTCGCGCCGCATCGCTGCGCGACTTGGCGTTCAAGAATCCGCGCCGTGTTCCGCATCGAAGAGTTTGCCTGCGGCGGCAGCAATATCCGCACCCAGCCGACCGGTGCAGCCCCAGCGGAGAGAAAGGCTGAGAGCAGCAACACGAAGAACTTGCCGTTCATGCCGGTGCTTTAGCGGATTTCGGCCTGTTGTCAAACCGCAATGCGACCCATCCATTGCTTGATTGACGACTGGTCGTGGAAGATGAAGGTGGACTTCACGGACAAGGTCGGCGGCGCTTTCGGTACGGGCGGAGGGCAAGTGGGCGGCAAGGAGCACGTGGTCGTCTCGCTGGTGATGTTCATGCTCAGCAACCGCATGATCGTGGCCGGGCCGCTGTACCAGAACGACAAGACCGGAAGCGTTTGGGGCGAAGTTGGAGCAGCCGCCATGACCGGTCCGCTCGATCCAGGCGTCAGCGAGGGCGAACTGGACAGCGCCCGGCGGCTGGGGGAGCGCATTGCCCGACTGGCCCAGAAACTCAAGCAGTCCCAACCCCCGAGGCAGACCCGGAATTAGTGGAGGTCAACGTCACCGGATAGTCACCGTCTGCGAGGCGTCGCTCGCTTGCGGCAGAAGTGGCTTTTTTTCGTCGGCACGGTTAATCTGCCGACATGCTTGTCCGGCTTGCTCTTGCAGTTGGCCTCCTGTGCGCAGGCGGCGTTGCCCTCCCCGCGGCGCAATCCTCAGTGCCTGCCTCTTCGCCCACGTCGGCCCTGCGCGTGGCCACTTTCGACGTGGATGCCACCCCTCCCGTTGGCTCAATGATGGCCTATGATCCGGTGACCAACCACTGGGAGCTGGGGCTGCGGGCGCGAGGCGTCGTCCTGTTGGGCGCGGGGGAGCCGATCGTACTTTGTGCCGTGGACTGGATCGGCCTTGCCAATGAAGGTCACGATGCCTTTCGCGATGCTCTCGCCCGCGCCGCCGTCACGTCGCCTCGCCGGGTGGCCGTGCATTCGCTGCATCAACACGATGCGCCGGACTGTGACTTCTCGGCGGAACGCATCCTCAACGAAGCGGGCGTTGATCCACGCCAATTCGAGGGTCGTTTCCACCGCCAAGTGATCGCCGATTTGGAGACGGCCGTGCGGGAATCCCTGCCACGGGCGCAACCGTTGACGCACCTTGGCTTGGGCGAGGCTCGCGTGGATCAGGTCGCCTCCAACCGGCGCATCTTGGGGCCGGACGGCAAAGTCCGGGCCACTCGCTGGACGGCGACCAAAGACCCGGCGATCCGCGCCGAGCCGGAGGGCACGATTGACCCCACCCTTTCCCTGGTCAGCCTGTGGAACGGTGAGCGGCCCGTGGCCGTCTTGAGCTACTACGCCACGCACCCCCAGAGCTACTACCGCACCGGGTTGCCCAATCCCGACTTTCCTGGGCTGGCCCGTTTCTTCCGCCAACTGGCCGTCCCCGTCGCCTTGCACGTTCATTTCACCGGCGCAGGCGGCAACGTTGGCGCGGGCAAGTACAACGACGGTTCGCCGGAGAACCGTCTGGCGCTGGCCAAACGGCTGGCCGATGGAATGCGCCGCGCTTGGGAAAGCACGAAGCGCCAGCCCATCAGCGCCGCCGACGTGAGTTGGACGGTCGAATCGGTGGCGCTGCCGCCCGCCAAACATCTCACCGCCGCGAAGTTGGAATCCGACCTGAAGGAACGGGCGGGGGCGTTCGTGGCGGCAGGGGGCGCGTCCAGACTCGCTTGGTTGCGCCGCTGCCAAGCGGGCCACCAAATCGACGTGCAATGCTTGAGACTGGGGCGGTCGCGTATCCTGCACCTGCCCGGCGAGCTATTTGTCGAATACCAACTGGCAGCCAAGGCCATGCGACCAGACCTGTTTGTGGCGCTGGCGGCGTATGGGGATTATGCGCCTTGGTACATCGGCACCGAAGTCGCCTACCGCCAAGGCGGCTACGAAACCGGCCCGGATGCTTCCAACGTCGCGCCGGAGGTCGAGGCGGTGCTGATGGCGGCGATCCGCAAGTTGCTAACGTCGGCTGATCCATGAACGGCCTCTTGGTCAGAGTCGGCATCGATTCCACCGATGGCGGCTGGAATGCCCCGATGCGTTTGGCTTCCGGTGAGTTCGCGTACGTTACCATCACGGAGGCGAAACCGCTGCGGCCAGGAATGGCCCGCCGATACGACGAATTCCATGGGGCGATCAAATCCTTTGGCGAGCGTCTGCCTGAAGATTTGCGAGGCCAGCCAACGCATCTTGACCCGGATTTTGACCACCTGACTTACGGCGATCAGGGCCAACGTGGGCGGCGCGTGGCCAGCCTTGAGCACGGCGACCTGCTCGCCTTCTTTGCTGCGCTGCGCCCGGTGGACGGTCCAACTCGCCCCCTGATCTACGCCCTTATCGGCCTCTATGTGATGGAGGAATTGCTCCCGGCTCGTGATGTGCCTCAAGTGCGTTGGGCGGAGAATGCGCACACCCGCCGGGTGCCGGGCGACACAGACATCGTTGTTCGGGCGCGGCCCGGCGTGTCAGGACGGATCCGCCGTTGCCTGCCCATCGGTGAACTGCGCAATCGAGCCTACCGCGTCCGCCATGACCTGCTTGAGGCATGGGGTAGACTGGACATTCAGGACGGCTACATCCAGCGGAGCGTGCGCCTGCCAGCCTTTTTGGATGCAGGCACGTTTTATCGCTGGTTTCTCAAACAGCGACCTGAGTTGGTCGCCGCCAACAATCCGGGTTCATGAAGCCGGGCAGCCCGTTTGCGGTCTATCGCGGTGGTGTCATGTGACAAGCCTGAATCCCGCAACCGGAGCGCAGAACCGAGGAGTGGGCCTGCCACGCGGGGCGCAGGTCAACGACGTGCAACAGCGGGTTCGTGGGCGATTCAAGGAAAATGACCTTGGTCTTGGGTGTCAGCGCACCCTCGATCTCGGCGGGTGTCAGGCCCACGAAGTCGAACGCGATGCCGAGCCGTTGGAACAGCTCCGCCACGAAGGCATGCGTGCCGCCGTACAGGTCGTCCTGCAACACGGCGTGATCACCGGCCTGCAGCAGGGTCAGGAGCGTGGTGCTGATTGCCGCCATGCCGGAGCCGAACAAGACGCCGTCCTCCGCGCCTTCCAGGGCGCAGACTTTGCGCACGACCGCCCCCTGGTTTGGCGAATCGCTGCCAGATCCATTTGCTCACCAGGTCCATTCTCAGGAGGTCAACATGGATCGACGATGAACTGGGGACATTCATGAAGGCCCCAAAACCCTTGCTGCTTCTGGGGATTGCGTATTCCGTCCACACCGCCACGCCCACAAAATCTGGTATTTCCTGATTTCGTTCAACGAGTATTCTACGCACATGAAACGCACTTTTCTGATCGTCCTGCTCGCCCTGCCAGCCTTCGCGCAATCAACCCCTCCCCCAGCCAACCCAAAACCCGGCAAGATATTCGATGAACTGGCGGATTCTGCACTGAGAAGCTGTAGGGCGAGCGCCCCAACGGCGGAATTGAAAGAGCACCTATGAATCGCAGACGCAGATGAACCTGACCAATTCCTTCTTTGCCAGCCTTTCGATGGCCCTCACCATCGTGGCTGCCGGCGCGGGAACGACCTCTCCTTCCGAGCCTCTTGCTGGGGGTCGTCTCTTTGGGCTTTGGCAGACTAACGGGGTCCTGTTCAAGGAGGCCCAGCCGTATCGGGGAGTGGGCGCGAACTATTTCGACCTGTTCCTGCGGGTCCTGCACGAGCCGGCCAACCGGACGAGCATCGACGGACTGGAGCGGCTTGGCCGAGCGGGTATTCCGTTCGTGCGGTTTGCGGTCGCCTTTGACGACACCGATTGGAAGGTCCTCTTGGACCAGCCGGAGGAATTCTTCCGTCGTTTGGATTCGGTGGTGCGAGCAGCGGAGCGAGCCAATGTCGGCCTCATTCCCTCGTTCTTCTGGGGCTTCATGAGTTTCCCGGACTTGACCAGCGAACCGCGCGACCAATGGGGCAATCCCGACAGCAAAAAGAGCTGGAAGGCTGACAGTAAGGAACAGACCCTGGAGATTCTCCGGCGCGATAACCCAGCACCGCTCGACACGATCGCCATCCATCTCTACGCCGATCAGCCGGTCAGGAAGGAAACCGCGGCTTGGGCCAAAGACCATGCCGAGTACCTGCTGGCGGTTCGTCAATTGTCGCGGGAGATGAAGCGCCCGGTTTTCGTTGGCGAGTTCGGCTTGGCTTCCCCTGGCGCTACGGGGGACACGAAGGCCGAATTTGAGCGGCTCCTCGCCGACCTCGACCAGGGGCAGGTCGATCTGGCGGCATTTTGGGTTTTTGACCTCGCGAGCCAAAGCCAGGATTGGAGCGTGACTTTCGAGAACGCGCGCGCCTACATGATTAAACTGACAGCCGAGGCTAACCGCCGCTGGAACCGGGCGGCAATGCACGAGCAGCCATGAAACCAAACATCCTCTTTTTTGCAGCGTGCCTGTGCATCGTGTCTCTCGATGCCCAAGTCGCGCCACCCGGCGCGCCGACCAACTCCGCTGATCTGCCGGGGCTCTTCGACCGCCAAAACCTCACGGCCTGGTGCGTGGTGCCGTTTGACGCCAAGAAACGCGGGCCCGAACAGCGGGCGGCAGTGTTGCGGCGGCTTGGCTTCGGGAATTTTGCTTATGATTGGCGGGAAAAGGACGTGCCGACCTTCGACGCGGAGGTGGAGGCGCTGAGCCAACACGGCATCAATCTGGTCGCCTGGTGGTTTCCAACCGACGCCGCGGACCCGATTGCGCGGATCATCCTGGAGGTCATCAAACGCCACGGCATTCATCCCCAATTGTGGGTCATGGGGTCCGGCAGCCCGACCAGGACGGAAGCGGAACAAAGGCAACGCACGGACCGGGAGGCGGAACGGATTGGCAGAATCGTGGAATTGGCCGCGCCTTACGGCTGCAAGGTCGAATTATACAATCACAATGGATGGTTCGGTCGGCCGGACAATGAAGTGGCGGTCATTGAGCGGTTGAAACAGATTAGGGTGAGCGGCGTGGGGATGGTCTATAACTTCAGCCACGGCCACGGGGACATTGCGGATTTTCCCGCCATCTGGAAACGCATTCAGCATTATGTGGTGGCGGTGAACGTGACGGGGATGGTGATGGACGAGCGCCTGATCCCGCCTTCGCAGGGTGACCACGAACTGGGGATGCTGCGGACCATCCAACAGAGCGGCTGGCGCGGGCCCGTTGGCCTCATCGCCGAGCAAGGTGGAGATGCCGAGGCTACCCTGGGCAATAACCTGCGCGGTCTTGATTCGTTGAGGAAGGAGCTGGCGCATCCCGGTTCCGGCGGTGAACGTCCCCGTTTCAACGAGGACGCGGGCGTCCCCAATCCCAGCACTGACGGGCTGCCGCCGCGCTCCTTGCCGGCGGGCCCGGCAATGTGTCCGCCGGTGGACTGGGTGCAAACGGATTTGCGCGTCGCGCACCTGCCGCCGGCGGATTGGCGCCAAATTCAGGAGTATTTCCGGGCCGGCTACCAGGTCGTGGCGGTGAATACACTCGCCCAGTGGGACCGGGTCGGGCCGCGCTCGAATGATTACCCGGCCCTGGTCGTAAGCGAGGCCGACGCCTACCTGCGACGGTTTACCAAAATCGCCCACGACGCCGGCGGGAAGGCGGTGTTTTATCTCGGCCCGGTCCAACCGGCGCTGCATAGCGAGACCTTCCGCGCCAAGCACCCGGACTGGCTGCGAGTGAACGAGGACGGTTCCCGCGCGCGAGACTATGTCAACTTCCGGAAACCTGAAGTGGTGAACTGGCTCTGCGAGCAATTGGCCTATTTGGCGCGGGAATATAAGGCCGATGGGTTTTGGTTCGACGGTTATTCGCCGGTGGCGCTGCACACCTACGACGAGGCGACGCGCCAGGCCTTCAAAGAGTTTTCAAAGGGCCATGACATTCCTCGCCAACGCGACCTTAACCCGCGCGATCGTCTTTCACTGCAATACCTGCAATGGCACGAGGCCTACTTCGCAGACGTTGCAGCCAAGATTCGCCAAGCCATTCGCGCGGCGAATCCCAGGGCGGTGATCTATGGTAATTATTCGGCAAACCGCACCTGGTATGAGCCGGGCTGGCCGATGGGCGAATATCCGGCTTATTACGCCAATGCCATCGATCTGCCGTCGGTGGAACTGTATTGGGATAACCCGGGCGATGCCCTGTTCCAGCAGTTTGTCTATGCCTTCACGCAGGGGGTGTCGCATGACCGGGGCGCGCGGGTCTGGGTCCAGCCGCACGCGCATGGCACGATGGGCACACCACCCGCGGTGGAATTGATACTGCGCTGCCTGGAAGGCGCGCCGTGGGGCGTTTATGCGGAGTTTGTCGAGAACGCCGAGCGCGAGGAGTATTGTCATCAATATGTCTCGGAGGTGAAGGCGCGGGAAGAATGGAGGAAACAATCCGAGGCCGTCCCGTATATTGGCCTTGTGGCCTCAGAGCAGACGCGGTTGCTGATGGGCAAAGACACCTTGCCCAAATACTTTTCCCACACGCTCGGCGCCTTTCGGGCATTGTTTGAAGCTCATCTGCCGCTACGTGTCCTGAGCGAATACGACCTGGAAAATGCCGATCTGCAAAGCATCCGTGTGATGGTGCTGCCCGACGTGCGCGTGCTCTCGGATCGGTCCAGCGAGGTGATTCGCCGGTTCGTCAAAGCCGGCGGCGGGTTGGTGGCCACCTGCGACACCGGGTTGTTTGATCAGACGCTCAGGCCGCGGCCGAATTTCAGTCTCGCCGATCTCTTCCACGCCGACTACCTGAGGACGCGCGAAATGACTACGCGCGACGAAAGCCTCAGTCTCTGGTTGGCCGCGCCGGAGCACCCGATTGTTGACGACGACATCATCAAAAGGGAGGAGGCCACCGCTTGGCGCAACCCCAGCGGCCCGCCCCCGGAGCGCGGCGC
>Ga0326728_10007326_pt1 | contig 28502 bp, 22 predicted proteins | sample MB3enrmetagenome_FD_207602 | JGI IMG/M metagenome (GOLD analysis project Ga0326728, IMG submission 207602) | Lab enriched peat soil microbial communities from McLean, Ithaca, NY, United States - MB31MN | ecosystem: Environmental > Terrestrial > Soil > Wetlands > Peat | place: USA: New York... | reverse complement strand
CACCTCAAAGGAAAAAGGCATGTCAGGAACCGCTTGCAGCACCATCCGGGCAAATCCCTCGTAGTCCTGCACACCTGCTCTTTTCATCAGGGTGGGATTCGTCGTGAAGCCCTTAATCAGCGGATTCCGGCGAAGAGAGATAATGCTATTGATGTCTGCGCCGTCGGCGAAGATAGCGACATTGAGCTTGCTCAGTTCCATCCGGAAATCTCCATTCACTCTCTTATGAAATGAGATGTTTACTTTGGAAGCTGTGCTATCCCGCGAAATCCTCGCATCGAAGCGCGAGCGACCGGACGGAAAAGCGCATTCCGCAGGGCACAAGGACCTTACACAAGTTGAGCTAGCTGTTAAAGCGTCGCCTCGAAATCAAACAATTGTACAATGCAGGACGGCGATCTGCAAATCGCAAGGCGCCTATCAGGAACAAGCGCTTGAAACCGATTGGTAGACGCTGAGCAGAGCGTCGTAGATCAAAGCTCCCCGGTAGCGCGTATCGTATTCATGGCGTCCCTGCGCTCCGGCGCGTTTCGCGGCATCGGGACGGGAGCGTACTTCTGCCACAACGCGAGCCAGGTTCGCGGAATCGCCTGAAGTGAAAAGAAAGCCGGTTTCCCCATCTGCAATAACATCCTGCAGCGTGCCGATGCGGCTGGCGATGACCGGAACAGCGCAGGCAAAGGCCTCAAGAATGGTGTGGGGAAATGCTTCGTACCATTCGGAGGGCACGAGGAAAGCGGTTGATCGCTGCAAGTAAGAGATCACCACATGGTGCGGTTGTTTGCCGGCATATTCAATTCTGGGGTTGCGTGCCGCCGCGCTTTCCACCTCGTGACGAAGCGGCCCGTCACCGAAGATACGCAACAGCGGAGGATCGGGAATGAGATCCCACGCTCGGAGCATGGTAAGTGTTCCCTTTTTGTCCGACAGTTGCCCCGCGTAAAGAAATGAACCGTCAGATTCCGTTCTCAATCCCGGATCGGGTTCGTGCCAGTTAGGCTTTATCACAATTTTATCGGCGGGAATGCCGCCTTCGATCAATTTCGTGCGCACGAATGGCGAAGGAACAAGGTAGCACGCCACAGTTTTCGTCCAAGTGCCGAGCCACCGATGGTACGCCTGCATGATGGCCACGGCCGCGCTCTGCAGCCGGGAACGTCGGTAACAGCCGTACCGCACCGCCCGCATAAGAGAATGTTGGCTGCATTCCTCGCAAACCTTTCCGTTCCGATACAGCGTTCCCTCGGGGCAGAGCAACCGGTAATTGTAGATGCTTTGCACGACCGGGACACCTTCGTCGCGACACGCATAGTAGACCGAGGGACTAATTTGGACGATTGTATTGTAGACGTGGGCGACATCGGGGCGGTGCTCTTGTATAAGCGCCCGCACCTCGCGATAGGATCGCGCCGACCAAGACGCTTCCCAGAGCAGCGCAGCGTTCCTCCACAAAGGCCGCTGCCGAAGTTCGTTGTTGTCCCGGCGATACACCGTCACCTCATGGCCGTGCGCCCGGAACAGATCCGGCTCGCTCTCGAACCAGAGATTTTCGCCGCCTTGCTGCTGGTACAGGTTGTAGATGTAAAGGATTTTCAAGATTTCAATGCTATGCTGCGGCGGGTCGCTACTTACATGCCCGATCCAAAGATTACTTCGCGGACGGTTTTGAGAAGAATGATGGCATCGAGGCCGATCCACCAATTGGAGATGTATTCGAAGTCCAGCCGGATCCATTCACCGAAATCGCGGATGCTGTTACGGCCGCTGACCTGCCAGAGGCAGGTGATGCCCGGCTTCACCAAAAGCTTCTGCTTTTCCCACTTTGTGAACTGCGCGTACTCGGTGCGCAGCGGCGGACGCGGACCGACCAGGCTCAAGTCCCCTTTAAGCACGCTGAAAAGCTGCGGTATTTCGTCGAGGCTGTGGCGGCGCATCCAGACGCCCAGCCGCGTAACGCGCGGATCGTCGGTGATTTTGAACACCGGGCCGTTCATTTCGTTCTGCGCCATAAGATCGGCCTTCATCTCGTCGGCATTCATCACCATGGAGCGGAACTTGTAACCGACGAACGGGATTTCGTGCTGTCCGATCCAGTTGCACTTGAAGAAGATCGGACCCCGCGAAGTGAGCTTGATGGCAATGGCGAGCAACAAACACAGTGGCGACAGAACGAGCAATGCCGTCAACGAAAGAGCGAATTCCACAATCCGCTTGAGCGCGATTTGAACAGGGCTGTTCCAGTACCGGGAAGGGACGACAGTCACCTCAACCTGCTCGAATTCAACAATTCTTGCGTTCATTCGGCTCCATCGTTCGCAGCATATGGCTTGAGTCCGGAAAACTGGAGAAGTATCTCCCAAAGGAAGCGCAGGTTGGTGCGCATGTAACGGGATGCCATACGCTTTGGGTCCTGGACCAGGCGAAAAAGCCATGCTGCGCCGCAGCGTTTCGCCCAGTGCGGGGCGTCCTTGATTCTTCCCGTGTGCATGTCGAAGGCGGCGCCTACACCGATCATGATTGTTGTGTCCAGGCGGGGCAGGTAGCTGGCCATGAAGCGTTCCTGCTTCGGCGCCCCGAGTCCAACCCAAGTGACATCCGGCTTCACTCGGGCGAAGAGTTCTTTCAGTTTCAGTTCCTCATCGGCGTGCAGCGGCCGATACGGTGGGCTGTATGTCCCCGCGACACAAAGTCCTGGGTAGCGCTTCGTCAGCACGTCTTTCAATTGCTCGGCAACGCCCGGAGCACCGCCGTAGAAAAAATGCGTGTAACCCCGGTCGCGCGAGCGGTCGCAAAGCTCGATCATGATCTCTGGGCCGCCCACCTGCTCGATTATCCGCGAACCCTGCAGCCGCCCCACCCAGACCAGCGGCCGGCCGTCGGGCACGGTCAGGAACGATTCGTTCAACAGGCGCCGGTAGTCCGCACGGTCCTGCGCCTCTATCACCACATGCACGTTAGCAACGCAGACATACCCCTTGCGCCGGCTCGCGATGGCCTCTTCGATGGCTTCGACCGCCTGGTTCATGCCGATGGCATGAACGCCTACGCCGAGGATGTTGGCGCGCAGCAGGCACGCGGCGCTTGAATCGGATTCCGTCTGCGGGGCCGTCAGTTGCAATCCACTTTCCATGAGGCGATCAGGATTGTGCACCATTGGTGCTAATTTCCCTCAACCATCGCGCCATCCTCGCGTTTGCCGACAGCCGGGGGCATTACAAAGCGCGCGGCCGACACAACCCGGTCGGCAATCTTCTCCGGCGCGAAGGCTGCGGCTCGCTCTCGCGCGGCGCTGCGCATCAAATCGAGCTGCTCGTCGGAAACGCGCATAGCTCGATCGATCGCCTCGTCCGTTTCCCCTGCGTGATCCGCACGGAATTTCCATCCCGTCACGTCCGTCTCGACCATTTCCTCCACGGCCTCGCTGTATCGGCTGCCAAGCACCGGCAGGCCTGCCGCCATGGCTTCATTCACCGGAAGGCCCCATTCGTCGGCAAGTGTCGGAAAGGCGAGAATCCCAGCCTGCCCGTAGATCTTGGGAATCTCCGTATTCGGCGCGCTGCCAAGGAAGCGGACGTAAACGCTGCTTGCCATAGGTAGCGCTTCGAGCTCGCTGCGCATCGGTCCGTCTCCCTGGAGCCAAAACTCAATTCGATGTTCACGATGAAGCCGCGCCCACCGGTTCAGCGCCTGGAGGAACAGGTGCACGCCTTTGCGTTCGATGAGCTGGCCGACGTACAACAATCGGCGCGCACACTCCAGTCTCCGCTTCAACGGGATCTGGGCAAACGGATCGAGATCGACCGCGCGCGGAACAAAAAAGATGGCTGCCGGAGCCACCCCCATCGATTCCATGTAACGGCGTCCGCTCGCCCCATTCACGAGCACGGCATCGGCAAAGCGCAGAAGGATTCGTCGAATCCAGGTCCGAAGGCGTCCGCGCGCGCGCTCGGTATGTTCGGAACATGGCGCCCAAATGATCAGCCGCGAGGCGGGATGCAGCATGCGGTATAACGAGGCAAATAGCGTTCTGGGGCCAAGTTCCGTCGAAATCACCAGATTCGGCTGGTAACGCCGAAGCTGAATAAGTGTGTCCCAGGGAATACACCAGTGCAGAACCGTTGAGAAACCGATGGGGTGCCGCGACGTCCTCCACAAGTTCCACGATTTCTGCACGGTTACGTTAAGCCCTGCCCAGTCTGCCCAGTGGCCGGAAGAGAGGTTCTTTGCTATTAATGGAGATGAGAGGAAGAGACGGAAATCGGAAAATCGCATCTGTACGGCGAGATAGAAGCTCCTTTCGGCAGGCGGTACAGTATTAGTTAGAAGGGCAACTCTGTCGCGTATAGGAATCACGCTATCTTGCGTAGCATCATAATCCTGGCCTAACGCCATGTCTTGAATGTTCTGCATAAAATCCTGAACCAGTACAGTTAGCCTATTGCGCCCCGGCACATATCCGGGCTAAGCGTCAGTCGCATTGCATGCAACAACCCGTACTTGGCGGCTGAAGGTGATGGCGCTCCACAAACGCGAGGCGAGATCGAAAATCGCAGCCGGCATGAGCCGAGACGTGATGGAAGCCTTTGGCAGCCATCGATGACAGAGCGATCCTGCCTCTCGCACGCTGAATCCCGCCCGGGTAAACAGGTTACCCGCCAGCAATGGAGTCCATGTATAAAGATGCTGGTTCATGTCGTCTCTTCGAAAACGGCTCTGGCTCTGGCCGTACCACGTTTCCGACGGGACAACAACGACGCATAGGCCACCGGGCTTAAGGTGTGTTCGCAATGCGCGAAGGACGCCAAGGGGATCATCAACGTGCTCAAGTGCGTGATGGGACATGACTACGTCGACCAGGAAACCTTCCGGCAATTCGTCCAGGGCCGCAAACGTTGTCAGGCGCTTTGCCGCTTCTTCCCGCGCGACGGGATTGATTTCAATTCCATACCTGGCCTTGCAATTGAGAGAAGCGAGAAGACTCCCGCAACCGCAACCAAAGTCGAGTACTACGTCGTCCTCACGAACGAAGGGTACAAACTTCCACCGGTCCAGGCTTGCAGCCAACACCTCGCCCGAGCGCTGCCAGGCAAGGTATGACGCGTCATAGTGACGATTGGTGACTTCCATCGAAATATCCCTGTTTGTTCGAATTCTTGGCCGAAGGTCTTATTTCCTTGTGGCAATAATTCCGAACGTGTTTGCCAAATGCAGAGCTTCTCCTGCCCATTGAAAGAACCTGGATTGAGTACTCCAGTAGGAGTGTACTCGACATTCAAATCCGAAACTCTCAAGGCATGCGACCAATGCTAACTGATCCACCCCATTCCGGACGACGTGGTATTCGGTCATATCTTCAGGAAGATCGTCCCGGTAAGAACCTCTCATACGGCGCAAGCGAGTCTTCAGACCCTGAAGGAGTTTTCCTTGAAAGAGTCTCCAACCGAAGTAAGAAATACGATCGAAGAAATGCGTAAATCGGCCCAGCGTATCGTAACGCAGCGGATCCTGAAAAGTGAAGAACACTGCATTCTTCCGCAACAATCCAGCGGCGCACCTGCACAGTTCCAGGTAATCCGGGATGTGGTGAAGAAATGCGCTGGTCCCGATCACATCAAATTGGCAACCTCGGCCTTCAAGGTCATCCAGAGTGCGAAAGATATCGCCCTGCATAGTCGTTAGCTGGCATCGATGCTTCGCTGCCGCCTGCTCAAGACCATGCAACTGCTCAGCACTTGCATCTGCAGCCAGAACTTCTGCACCAAGGGCCAACCATGGCAGAGTAAGTGCCCCGTCCCCCGCTCCCATATCGAGCACCGCGACCTTATTGCGCACGTTGACAATGTGGCCGAAGGATATCGTGACCATTTCTTCGAAAAGAACTCCGAGTGCTTTGTGCTTCAGATGAGGCGAACCTTCTACAAAGCTCTCGCGGGTCTGCTCGCGGAAGAACTCCTGGTTCATAGCGACGTTCTCGGCATCGCGCGAGCATAGGTCTAAATTCTGATCACTCATTCCAAACTCCCCCTTGCGCATACTTTCGACCGTTTAGGGCTCCCGCGCACAACGTCTCATCCGTCCGCCGACCCAGGATTTCAATATTCGGAACTCGGCCTTGTTTGTCAGGGAGGCGCCCAACGTCAGAAAAGCCCGCTTCGCGCAGATACCCGCCGAGATCACACAGTCGGTTCGCTTCTATCGCAATAGGGGTTACGCGGAAGATTGACGACCGTAAAGCCTCTTCTCTTTAAGGAAGTCAGAAGATCCATGGAGGGTTCCTGTTTAAAGCAGATGATGCCAGCCAGGCCAAAGTTCAAAAGCCGCAGTTTGCAAAGCGCGTCCTGAGATGCGATCCCAGTGCGCGTTAAGAGCCAACCAGAAGATCGCCGATTTGCGCAGGCAGCTTTAAGTCTAGGGATGTAACAGTCGTTGATGCCCTTCCAGGCGAGACAAGGATAGCCTAGCGCCGTAAGCATCTTGAACACCTCGCGAATACTCAGCCGATAAGCGAAGTTTCCGCAGGGTTCGAACTGGCCATCGGAATTGCCGCGCAGCACTGACTTGGCGAAGGTCTTGAGGCTCGACAGAGGGCGCCACCCTGCCTCAACCGGCTCTACCAGCACGACGGCATTGCGTGCCACTCGAAGCATCTCGTAAAACCCAACCGGAGGCCGGGGAAAATGGTGGAGTGCTTCCTTGCAGAGCACAAAGTCGACTGCATTGTCTTCAAGGCTGAGGGACTCTGCGTTTTCGGCCGCGTATGCGTCGACCCAGCCCCTGGCATGCGCGATTGACAAGGTATTCGTTGAGATGCTCGTTGCGGTTACGACAACACCGTGGTTCCGCAGGAAAAAGGCATCCGAGCCAAAGTTGCCGTCGCCGATGGTAATCCACTTCGAACCGGGCCATTCTGTGAGCATCGGGACTGCGCATTCGAGCATTCTCGTATGCCGCCACGCATCGACTGTATCCGGACCGGTATAGCAGGATGGGAACTCTTCATCCTGTACGAGATCCATTTCGTGACTCTTGTGCCGATCGTAGCTCCACATACTACGCACCCCGTTGCCCTCCCGGACGGTCGCAGAACAACTAGTTTCTCTCAATGGAGAACGCCTCTCAAATCGATGGGCCTCCGGCTATCACAGCAATCAACAATAGCGGTGCTGATCGATTTCATTCTTATCTCAACAAGCGAGCCTGCCCAACTACTTAACCGCTTCGACGTACAGGGTCTCATCCTCACGGCAATCCAGGATTTCAATGTCCGGAACCCTGCCCTGTTTATAAGAGCAGCGCTCAACGTTTGAGAAGCCAGCCTCAGCCAGATACCTCGAAAGCAGCTCGAAGTCGTACATGTATCGATGGCGCGAAAGTGGATTGCGCGCTGGAGCAAAGAAGTACCCGAGCGCCGCTTCCTTTTGCCCCATCGAATACAGGTCAAATGCGTGCTTCAGATCGGGCACGCATACGCGGATTCTGCCCCCTTTTCTCAAAACACGATGAGCGTCTCGGAACAGAAATGCCGCTGTATCGGGGTAGAAATGCTCCATGATATGAGAAGAGTACAAGTGGTCGACCGACTCATCCACGAATGGGAACCCATATTCGAGGTTGTGATGGATGAAGAGCTTCGAACGCAACTGGCGAATGTAAGATTCTTCGTCCTCCCATTTCCTGCATTCGGAGAAACGATAGATCGTCTTGAGCGCCGCCGTTGGCCAACCGGCAAACAGGGCGAAAGTTCCTCCGTCGACGTTGATCCACCCATCTGCAACGGATGTTATCCCTGACCCAAAGTTGACCTTTACAACTTCGCTCGTAGGCGCAATCCTGCGGTGCTTCCGCATCCAGGCAATCAGGCGATTGAGCTTGTCAATGCACGGCTTGACCATTCGATAATAGCCCTTACGATTTAATGGCTCGGCGACTGCCCTTCACGATTCCGCGCATGCTGCCCGGCTTGGAATGGCAAATTTCTCGTCCCATACGCCGGCAGTTTCCTGCACATACAATGTCGTAGCGACAGTCACAAAAATCATCCACATCTCAGCATTCGAGCCGAAAATAGCTTCTGACAGACTGTAGATGAACAGCCATGAGAAAAAGAGCAGCGGCCAGATGTCTTCGCGTCTCTGGCTTCGCCTCAGGTGACGAAACGCTCGCCTGACGGCATAGAATATCGTGACAAGAAATGCGACGAATCCACCGATCCCCAGGTCCAGCCAGACATTCAACCAATCAGTGCTGTTATTCCCTGCACCCGCCGCCCAGTATTCGCCCAAGGGCCCTTCGACACCGCGCCAGAAGGCATAATATCCGTATCCCAGCCAGGGACGCTGAGCGATGAACTCTGTCGTCAGCCCCCAATACATGACACGGCCGCTCATACCAGGGTCTCGGCCGAGGATGGCGAGAACCTGGTCGAAGAATACGACCGGAGCGAGAACGAGCAGCAGGCCAACGCTCGCCAAAAAATAGAGAGAGAATTTTCGTCTGGGACGATCCGACGGTTGCAGCCTGGCGAAAAAGGGGACAGCCCAGCACATGACAACACACTCGATCAGCGAGGTCGCTGAATGCGCCAGTAAGATCAACACCACGGCAAAGGCCGCAAGCCCCCTGAAAAACCATCGCTTCACCGGATAGCAAAGGGCAAGCAACAGGAACACCATGAACCCTATCGCCATGCTCCTTCCCAGAGTGTTCTTGTCGGTGTAAATTCCCATCCACATCCCCTCGAATTCCCCAGTCCCTATCGAATAGCCGGGGAAGAGAAGCGAGAACACAGCACTTAAGATAGCCGCGCTTCCATAGGCCCATCCCAGGAGCCTTAATTGCATCTTGAATGAATAGCGGATTCCGAAATAGAGAGCGAAGCACGCTGTTGCGATGAGGGTCGCGAAACGCACCAAGCTGATAAGCGGCACATCCGACCAGGTGGCCGAGGCGAGAACCACACCGTATAACAAGAAAAATGGCCTGAGATTCGAAAGGGAGGCCCAGAATCCGCCGCAGCGCGTATGAAGCAGCCAGATGGATGTGAGATAGAGAAAAACCCATAGGATATTTCCCAGCAGGCTGCCTTCGGGAGTTCCTGTGGTCGTATCCTTCAAGCCGGTAATGCTTCGGAAGAACGCGCGCGAAAAAAACAGGATCGCCAGTACGGTGAAGAGTTTTTCCCTCCACGTAGCCTCACTATCCATCGGCCCTCCCAAGGCCGGCACATGCGGATGCTAACGGCGCCGCGATGCGCCTTCCGTCTCTTACGAATGCCCAGTAAAACACCAGTCCATAGCACGCGGAGGCCACAACAAGGCTCACGGCTGCCCCGGTAATTCCCCAGAAGTGGATGAACACCAGAGCTGTGACGAGTCCAACCGGAGCCGAAACGGCATTCGCGATCAAATCGTAATGCGGCTTTTGGCACGCCCGAACTGCCATGGCGAATCCCAACCCGAAGCCACTGCAGACAGGAACCAGGGCCAGGATGGAAATGAGCGCCGCATAGGCCGCGAATTTGTCGCCGAACAGGAGCCGTTCAATTGGTTGCGAGAAAGCTGCCAATATTCCTGCGTAAACTGCCGCGATCGCGGTCAGAGAGATCGTACAAAGGACCGCCTTTTTTCGCAGCTGGCCGATTCTCCCATTTCCGTAATCGGCTGCCATCGACGGCAGAACCAGGAGCGCAGTCGCAGTTACGATTTGCGTCATCACCAGAGACGGGATCATCGTGGCGCGGAGAATACCTGCTGCGCTTAAGCCAACCATCGCTGCTGCGACATAGGTCTGCGCCTGGCTTGCGACCGAAAATAGGGCGGTGCTGGCGACAAGCCATTTTCCGTAACGCCAATTCTGGCGCCATACTGAAGACCAACTGCAGCCATTGCGCGAAGCGCGCAAAAGTCCCAAGGGCTGAAGCATCCATAGGACCGACAGCAGGCCTGCAACCCCCATCAGCAGAAAGGCCGAGCACGGGCTAAGCCAACCAGTTGCCCGCATCGCTGCCAGCCCGATCACGATCATAAGCAGGTAGATCGCGCTGCCTCGAACCGCGACCGAGGGCCGATGGATCACGTAGCACATCCTCCGCACCAGCCACACGAAAAACAAAAATGGAATGGCTAAAGCCCCGCCCAATATCGCTGAAACGAGTTCGCGGTGAATGCCGAATTGCTTCATGGCCAGTCCGGCAACCAGCATCGCTCCGGACAACACAGCCGAAGCAATCGCATGCACCTTCATCTGTGCGAGCATGTAATCGGTGATTTGCGCAGCGTGAGAAGCCGGGCCAAACACACTCATCGGTTCCAGAATCAGAACACTATGGAATCCAAATAGGAACAGAACCGTTGCGTAGATAACGGCAAACGCTCCGTAGGACTCACCGCTGAGCCAGCGTGCCAAAAGAAGGCTAATCAGGAGCCCCGCCACTGACGTGAGGCCTTGATCGATGATAGAAGTGCCGGACCGGACACCCCAAACGTATAGACGCTCCCGCTTGATCTCTCCTATCAATGAAGCGATGGCCCAGGACAACGGCGGATCTCCTGTTCTTGCTTTTATGTGGCGACTGGAACTTTGCCTTGTTATGGGGCCGCAGCGCGGATCGATCAGAATCCATCCTGTTGAAACGTGGCGATGCGGATTGGCTCAGCCAGCGGACGGATCATGCTTCCAAAACTTCCTGTTCCGCCAAATGCGGTTGACCAAATCCTTGAGCGGATGATCCGCCGCGAGTCTCGTCCACGCATCGGCAGCCAGGATCTGCGCAGCAGCCAAGAGAAACGCGGCAAAAGTTCCGATGATCACGATGAGGGTTCGGTGAGGGGATGATTTTCTTTCCGGTACATCCGGAATATCGAGAACTTTGACTGCGGGGATCTCCTTGGCTTCCTGCACTTTTGCCAGCTCATATTCATTAGTGAGAACCTCATAGACGGTTTCTTGAATCTTGGTTTGTCTGTAGAGGTCGTAGTAGGTGGCGCCTAAACGGGGAAGTTGGCGCAGTGAAGGGTACAACTGGTCAGAACTCAGATCCGAATCGGCCGTTCCTTTGCTTCCGCTCATCTTCTCCAACTGGCTGCGCAATTCCGCGATGCGCCCCTCAACGGCGCGAACGCGCACGTTGTCCACACCATAGATCGATTGCAGACCGCGCAATTCGCTTTCCGCCGCGATCAGTTCCCCCTGAACATCCGCGGCGGCGGTGAGCATGACCTTGCCCTGGTCCTGCACATCCAAAGTAGCGTTACTGCTGGAAAACTGGCTCAGTTCGCGAGTAGCGTCGTCCAGGTTCTTCTTGACTTCCTTCAATCGTCCTTCGAGGAACTCGCGCTCGCGTCGTGCCGAGGACGTGCTGAGCTGATTGACAAGATTGTTTAACTCCTCGACGTATGCCGCGGCAAGATCGCGCGCGCGTTTGGGATCGGTGTCGGTGACGGAAATGGAAATGATACCCGACATGCGATCGTTATCCAAAACCGTCCTGCTGGCTAGGTTCCTGCGAGCGTCGATATAGGTCCGGCAATGGTAGACCTTCCGCAGATCGAAGCGATCGGTCAGCCTGTCTTGGATGGTGCGGCTTTGCAGGACTCCGACAAAGGTAGCGCCGATAACTCGCGCTCCCAGCATGCTGCTGCCGATTGCGGCAGCGCCCTGCGACAACGAGCCGCCGGACAGAGAAGCCAGGATTGAAGTGCCGGCACCGGCTTGGTTCTCGGGGGGCATCAACCTTGCAGTGGATTGGAATTCCTTGGGCAGGGATAGAGCGATAGCAACACTGAGCACCGCTCCGACGAATCCGCACAGGCCCACCCGAAGACGTTTTTGCCACAGAAGGGAAATCCACAACAAATAGCGCTGGTATTGCTGTGACGGCAAAGCGGTCGTCGTAACTTCAGGTTGGTCCAAGACGTTGCCCATGAGACTCTCTAAACTCTACCCGACAGTTTGTGCCAGGGTAACTGCAAAAGGCGATGAATTCCGATTTACCGACTCTACGGGTAACTTCGCGAGTAGTTTCTCGTTTGCTTGACCGAACAGCGACGAATCTCGCGCCACCGGATTCAGGCGCGCCCAGCGGAGATTAGAATGCGCCGGCCACAGCGCCCGTCAACGCCACGGACGACATAATCTGGGCTGTGCCGATGATATTGCGCCACACTTGCGACCCGCCGATCACCTTTTCAGGAACGATAATGGAATCGCCAGGGCGCATGCGGATATCCAGGACGCTCCGGCCAAATACTGTGGCCTTTTCATCGCCAATGACCGATCCGTCGGCGCGGAGAATGAAAATCCGCCTTTTATCGCCACTGCGCGTCACGCCGCCGGCCTGGCGCAGGTACCAGTCTGCCGTTTTGCTGGGACGGAACGAGATACCGGTTGCGTTGTACACCTGTCCGCTGACGAGAACGAAATCGGGACGTTTGGGAAGAGTAAGAGTATCGCCTGCGCGCACAATAATATCCGCAGGCGTGTTTTCCCACTTACTTATGTCAGAAGAAATCTTGATCACCATGCGCCCGGTGGACGGATGGTTGCGCAATGCCGCCAGAACTTCCTGCTGCTGTTGCTGCATTGTCTGCAGCATGGATTGCTGATCCTGCGCTGTGGTTGACACTCCGGGAGCCACATTGGGGACGCTGGTCTCGACGCGGCGGATCATCTCCTGGCGGTTGTTTTCTTCCAGTTGGCGCACCTGCACCCGGTCCAGGAGCGCGCCCTCGGGATAGGCACCCTCGCGAAATCCGCCCGCCCGCTTCATGACCGAACTCAACCGCTCGCCCTCCGAGATGCCATATGTCCCGGCGAACGCAATTTCACCGCTTATCGTGATGGAGGAGCCTATATCTTTCCATCCGGTCAGTTGGCGAATTCCAACCACATCGCCCGGCTTGAGGAGCACGTCGGCGGCCTTGTCCCCATCGAGAGCTTTTTGCAATTCGACCACGCTGTGTCCGATCAACACCTTCTGGCCGTTCTGAATTACATAACTCGCAAGGTCCGCCTCATCGCGATAAGCGCTGCGGCGCAACCCGCCGGTCATGCGCACTAAATCGGCGACAGTCATTCCCTGTGCCATGGGATAGTCGCCGGGCCGAAGCACCTCGCCATGGATCGAAACTCTTGGCGGATCGATGTCGTACCGGCCGAACACCCGCACCGTGTCGAAGGGTTGCAGTGCAATTGGGTTATTGCCGATCAATTCATCCTGAAGATCAAAACTGATGGTTCCAGGGTGAAAGTCGGGTGGCAGCAGCCGGATGACCTCGGCGTGGTTTGCCGGCTCTGGCATGATGTCCTGATAGGAATGCAGGAGGTCATTGACGGTCATTCCCTCCTGCCAGGGGTACGGCCCCGGCTTAAAGACATGTCCGTCGAGATAAACGACCTTCTCGTTGTACGGAAGTATTGGCGACACTGTTACTTTGTCCCCATCCTGCATGGGAAACGCCGGGAGCAAGGCGACGTCTTCGTTCGCAGCATTGGCAAGTGCCACGTTCAGCATGGTACGGCTTTGATGAGCCACCACTCGTTCGACGCTGATCTGCTTGAGACTTGCGGAAACCAGCACGCCGCCGGCAAGATTCAGGACATCCTTTAGATCGTCCTGTCCTTTGAGTTCATAGATCGCCGGCCTTCGCACCATCCCAGCCACAGTAACTTGCAGCCCGACCGGTGGAACCAGGATCGTATCGCCCGGCTGCAGATGTTCGAGGTCGGTACGCACTCCGTGCAGCAAAAAATCGTAAAGATCGATTTCACGTACCAGCTTATCGCCGCGGAATTGCCGCAACGTCCGCAGAGACCCGCGGCTTGTGGGTCCGCCGGCAGCGTACAGCGCGTTGAGAGCCGTCGACAACGAACTTACGTCATAGGCTCCGGGCCGCTGCACATCGCCCACCACGTAGATCCGAACCGTACGCACCCTGCCTAGTGAGATCTCGACGTGTTCATTCTGGAATTGCGTGCTGAGCGATTTCTGAATGGCGCTTTCCGCATCGCCTATTGTGAGCCCCGCTAAATTCACGGTACCCGCGTCAGGAAGGTCAATCTGGCCCTGACGATCGACGGTCCGATTGAATCGGCTCGATTGACCGCCCCACATGTTAACGATCAGATTATCGCCGGGACCAAGAACATAGTCGGGGCCTACAGGAAGATCCATCGGCAATTGGTTCGCGTTTCCGGTGCCGAACTCGAATGTATCGCTTCCGAACCGCCGCAAATTGCGCGTGGCCGCGACATCCTGGGAATAAAGATCGATCAACGACGGGAGATTGCGATAAGGAATCGGTTTCTCTGTCCTGATGTCGCTCGGTTGTTCTGCTGGTCGCGGCCGCGTAGTTGGGATTCGACGGGAGGGAGCTTGTTGACGGTTTGGCGTACTTGGAATAAAACCCTGAATCTCAAGTTGAGCAGTCGCCTCGTCTCGAAAGTTTGGATCCCTCCGGATGCAATTGTAGACTCCGTCATCTGTGATCGTCGTGGGATCAATTCCGAATCCTTGCGCCAGGGCATTTCGGAGGCTGTTGACCAGATCCGGTTCCTGTTGAAGGATTGTAACGATTTCGCCGGCGGACATGGCGGACTGGGAAGATGCGTTCCCCGCGCCCGGCTGGCCTGTCGAGTATTCGGTTGGTTGCTGGCCGTAGTCGTTGGTGGATTGCTGGCCATAGCCGTTCATCGGTTGCTGGCCGTAGTCGTTGGGGGAGCCTTGAAACTGCGCGGAAGAGGCTGTCATGCCCTGCATTTGTGAAATGCCACTGCCCGCGGTTGGTACGGGACCGGTCCCGCCAAGATAGCAGGCCTGCGCGGTAACTGATTGACTTGCAGATCCTGGCTGTTGGTCGGCGCTCTGAGTGCCGGGGTCTTGCGAAACCGGCGGTGACTGCTGGTCACCGCTCTGCGCATTCATGTCCTGCGAAGTGGCAAAGTTGCAGGAGAGTGCGCAAAACAGCGCCAAAAACAGGAGATGCCAGAGTTGATGGATCGTGAGAGTCTCTCTTAACCCACGGATGCGATTCTGCATGATATTTTTCAATCCCCAAAATCCTTGCTTAGCATAAAAATCTGCGGCTCTTTGACCAATTGCCGAGAGGAATTGAGTGCTTCAAAAACTGACCTTCCGCTCTGGGAACCAAGTGAGTTGGATGGTTGTCGACGTCACGGTTTGCCCGCCGGGCAGGTAGATAGGCGCCTTGTAATGCTCGCCGGAGAAGAATGCGTTCAATTCGAAGTCGGGGCCCAGGCGCTTGACCAGCTGGAGGTTTACATCGTCCAGCGTGGTGCCGCCGGAGATAAAGTCCGAAGCGCTTTTCTGGCGACGATAGCCCACCTGGAACCACTCGTTACCGCTGAGGTGCCAGGTGAGCCAGGCCTGACCGCCCTTGGCCTGACGTCCGATCCAACTGCCGAAGATCTGCCCTTGATTGGTGTAGCCCTGCCTCTCGATCTGCTCCCAATATTCGAACTGGCCGGCAGCAACGGGCTGGCCGTTGTCGACGACCGGCCGGATTGGCGGATCGGTATAGTCCGCTTCCGCCCGCATGTCGAGTTTGGGCGCGCCCGGAAAGTGCGAAAGATAGAGTCCCGGCGCCAGGGGCGAGTGCTGCGGCGCGTCGATGGGATTGACTTCATCATGAGCCTCGGCGTCTGTATAGAGAGTAAGCCAGTTGCGCAGATGCGGCAGCCTGTAAGAGCAATCAAAAGTGCTGAAGCGGGCGCCCGGATCGGTACGGCCGTCCTTTGTCTGGGGCGAAGGCGCGGCAATGCTGAAGAAGCCGCGCACGAAGTTGGCGATAGTCACCGGCGAGTGACCCTCGCCGCCCCAGACTATGGTGCGCGAGAAGCCGAACTCGAGGCTTTCCGTGGGACGGAAACTGACTTTCTCCACATGCACCCAGGGGTTACCGGGATTAATGACGTTAGGTTGAGGGTTTGTTGCCGTTCCAGGATACAACGGGTTAGGCATCAAAGTATGCCCGCGCAGCGGACCGACCAGGAATTCGTAGCGGAAGGGTCCGGTGAGCCGCGAAAGCCCAGGCACGTACAACGGCTCGATGCGGTTGATGTGGAAAGCGTAAATATTCTCGGCATTATTCGAGTAGGCCATGCTGGCGCCCTGCGCCGGGCCCAGCCACTCGTCCTGTTTGCCGAATGAAATTACGTGGTTCAGGAACTGAGCCGAAACGTATGCCTCCAGGAAGCGTCCCTGGGTAGCCGTCGGGATCGGTCCCATGGGGATGGTGGTTTGGCTGTACGGCAGGCCGGTTGCGGAGTTGAGAAAAGTGGTAGCGTCGATCGTGGAGAGCTTCTGGGCCAAGGCCGCCGAATAGCCCGTAGCCGCGGGCGCGCCTTGAAACTCGCCGCGCAGATAGAGCGTGAACCGGCCGGCGATCGCGTATCCGCTGGCGCCGGAGTAGTTGTTGAAGCCGTTTTCGTAAGGCCGGCCGTAGTCGTTTACGATCGTCGAACCGAGATGAAAGCTGTCATAAAGGGGCGTTCCGCTCATGCCTCGCGCCGCCGTATAGGTTGACTCGACGCGCACCTGGCCCCCATGTCCCGCACAGGAAGCGTCGGAATCGCGGTCGAGTTCGCGTGTCAGCGCAGCGTAGAGTTTTCGCGCCTCGTCCGTAAGCGGTCCTTCCCCGGCGTCTTCGATGTTCGCTTCCGCGTCCCCCAGCATGTGGGTCAAGCTGGCGCGCGTCCAGGGACGCATGCCGAGATAAACATGGTCCAGAAAGCCCAGCGAGTATAACCGCAACACGGCGGGATAAATCCAACTATCCACCGGGATGTAAGGAGAGCCGGACACGGATCGATCGCAATCCGGCGCCTGAGCGTCGAACGGTTTGGCTTGCGGGTTGGCACTCCGCTGCCCGCTTGAAGACGCCGCGGACAGCGAAAGGGCAGCGAAGAGCAGAACCTCTCCCAGGATCAGTACATTAGAACGCATAAATAGCGGCCCGCCGCTTGCTCTCTCTCGCTGTTCGTCCTGCGGCTATGAGCCCACCTCGTCCGGCGGCTTCTCCGCAATGGCGGGGCGTAACGAACCCTCAAAGTCACCCCAGAGCTGCACTTTCGCGGTCTCATCTTTCTCATCCGCCGCGGCCGTGCGGTGCGGATCTCTACCGGCCTTGATCGATGCGAGTTCGGCGGCGATTTCCTTGACCCTCCGCTCCACATCCCTCACTTGCGTGGAATACTCGTTGACGCTTGATGCCGTCCCGTTGTCTTGATTCCCGCCCCTGACTACGCGGTGCATGGTGCTGCGCACAAGATCCGAGATGCTGCGCGCCCCGCTGGCAATACAAAAACGCTCCAGCTCCACGTACTCCTCTTCTGAGAGCCGAACATTAATCATGCGGATTCGAGGCATCAGAACAGCCATAGGAGACTGAGTTCTCGACGGGAGTTTTTGGGCAGTAGCCGCTGCTGGTTTGGATCTCAGTTGTAACTGGAAAAGGGATTTACTAGACGTGTATTTGAGGTACGCTTCGCGCCCCTCGGTCCCATACCTTGGGAACGAGATTACAAAACACGGACCCTGCCACCTTCGCATTGGGCAAAGGCGCACTTCGATGCCTTGCGTTCCGGCGAGATATTTTTCACCTGACTTCGATGTACGACGGCGGGTACGCAAGAACCATAGCACGAGGGGGGAAGGAGCAACAAGAGAAAAAGTATGACTTTTGTAAAGCAGCCGTAAACATATCTTGATCCATCCCTATGGCAAGCTATGTCACCCGTGCGAAGGCATGTATCCTGCTGATTCGATACTGGTTACCTTGAAACTGAAAGGAGCGAAACAACCATGACGTTCGAGCCAGGGCCAACATGCCGTAAACCGCTCCGTGGTGTATGGTCCCGATAAGAGGCTCTCCCTGCATTACCTCACGTTCGCCTGCTTTATGTTCGCAAGCCTGACCCGAACCCTCCCGCAAGGTAAATAGCAGGTTCTGTCATGGATAATGAATTCTCCGTCGTTCTTTCGTGCCCTTGGCAGTTTTCTCTGAAGCACCACAAATTCTGATTCATAGAGACCGAAGATCGGAGGTGCCCTTTGCATTCAAAATCAGGCCGCTTTGACGATGCCAAACCGCTGCGATGCCAGTGGATCGCGCTGCTCGTTCTATTGTCCACTTCGCTCATTTCATCCGCGCAATCGAGTGACTCCTCTTCCTATCAGATCTCAGGCGGCTTCTCCTGGCTTTCCAATACGATCAACGGCATTCCTGGGGCGCGACAGCCGCTGCTCGGCTGGGAAGCTTCTCTGGCTACACCCGCCTGGCGGAATCTGCGTTTCAAGATCGATTACTCGGGTTTTCTGGGCCATAATCTGGGCTCGCCACAGCACCCATACTTCATCCTCGCCGGAGGGCAGTATGACTATCATCTCGGCAAGGAAAAGCTGTTTGCCGAAGCACTCTTCGGCGATTGCGCCCTCAATCAAAACTGGGGTCCCAAGCAATCGCCGGGAAGTTCGGCTTCTTTTGCCTCATTGCTCGGCGGAGGCGTCGATACTCCGGTGTCCAGGCACCTGGCGGTGCGATTCGAAGGCGGCTATCAATACACGAATTTCACCTTGTACAAAAGCCTGGCCAATCAGCAGCCGCTCGATTCACCGGGTTATCCGAAGAACTTCGCTCGCATCTCCGCCGGGCTGGTCTGGACTCCGCATCCGGGGACGCACTCCATCGGAGAGAATGGGGGCAACCGCGTCGAACGCCAGCCGGTCAAAAGCGAATTGGTGTTCGAGGATCTCGGGAGCATCGGCCATTTTCATCTCTTTACGAGTTCCGCGGTGAAGGCAGGCCTCCACGCCGGTGGCCTGGAGTATGACCGCAATTCCTGGGGCCAGTTCCTTGGCGCGCGCATGGATTATGTTGCCGAGGTTCTGCCGGTTGCGGTCTTGACCGAGCCGGCCGCGTCTGACTATTGGGGCAACCCGCTCTCCACAAAGATGGAGCATGTTGCGGGCCTGGCGATCGCGCCGATCGGCCTGCGCATGCTGTGGCGAGACGGCCAGCGTGTCAAGCCGTACGCTTTCGCGAAAGGCGGAATGATCGGGTTTTCGAAAAAGACGCTATCGCCAACTGCTACCTACGAAAACTTTACTCTTCAATTCAGCCTTGGTCTTCAATGCAGGCTCAATGATAGGTGGGATTTTCGCGCAGGGGCGCTCTACTTCCACTTTTCCAACGCCTTTATCGTGCCCAGCAATCCGGGATTCGATTCCATGTCTTACGGCGCCGGATTGAGCTACCACCTCGGCAAGAGAAAGACGAACCTCGGGCCATGACCTGGCCACGAGCCGGGCGTCATGCCTTGTCCGGCCCAAGGCTTGTTCTTATCTTTCCCGCGCCCTGTTCTTGTCTTTCCCGCACAACGGCACGCGAAAGCGGTGTACAGGTTCTGGTCGATGAACGCCGGTAGGTCTAAACCCTGCTCAGCGCCAGTTGCCGCTCACGGCCGGGAATCTCGTTGGCTACCGGCCTGCGCAGGACCTCGATATCTTCAAGGCCCACTTCAAGTGAAAAGCACTGTCCGGTTGCGGAGAGCGCCATGACGATTTTGCATTGTTGGCGGAAATCGGTCACGCAGCCCTCTGCGCCCTCAAAAACTCCCCTGAGCACTCGCACCGGGCTTCCCAGCGCGACGCCGGGATGGGGACGCAGAAGACAGCCTCTTGCCAGGCCCTCGCGAATCCGGGCAATCTCCATCTCGCTCACCGTGTCGCGCTCCGTATCGCCGAGCATGCGGAGTACCCCGGGAGTGCTGATAACGGAAAGCCTCGCTTCCGGCGCAAAACGTACGAAAACATATCCGGCAAAAAGCGGCCGCTCCAGGCTGACGACGCGATCGGTCCATTGCGAGCGCTCTGTGTAAAGGGGGAGATAGTGTTCCACTGAATAAACAGTCAACCGCTGTGCAACCCGTTTCTCGTGGTTCGTGATGACGTGCAGAACCTGCCACCGGCCTTCGTGCATGATTCGCTCCCAACACTTCAGACTATAGACATGCAGCTTCCAATCCCCAATGCTGGCCGCAACGGCGTGACGGATCCGCCAGATGGCCGCATGCAGAGAAACGGACTGTCAATACGGGACAACGAAGATCGATCAGGAGAGAATCCGTTTCCGGAAAAACAGCATGCACTGCAAGCTTGACCCGCTTGTCTATTTGACTGTCCGCCCCATTATACCCCTGCGTCACGAGGTGGAACTGCGCCCTGCGTCGTATGCACAAGTTTACCGGCGCAAAAAAGCTACGCGGTGCTTGTTCGGAAGCATGAGGCGGCGGATGGAGGCTTTGCCGCTGCCAGCCGGATAGCGGGCTGAGGATGTGGCAAAGGAAATCAAGGGAATAATAAGGAGGCACGGAGAGGTGTCAACGAAAACGCTTGAAAACCGCACCTTTTTGTCCGGATGGCTGAGCGCCGGGCCGGTTTCTGGCTACCTTCAGGAGCTGGATTGCTCTGCCGGGAGGCGGCCCGACGTGCACTGGTCGCTATTGGGCCGCCAAGATGGGGATTCCCGCTAAATCTAAAAGTGTTCCTTTTTGAACAGAAATGCTCTTTCCCAGTGCCGCAATATCTCCCTGAAGGGCTACGCCCAATCAGTCCGAGCAGGTATCCTTGCTCGAAGGCATCTCAACTATCTGTTCAATGAATTTGATTGCGGAGGAAAAACGCATGTACGTTCATGTTTCAAAGTCTGTGGGCCGGGTTCTTGCCCTAGTGTTTGTGGCATTGATGCCTGTTGCCTTGTCAGCCCAGGTTACAGCCGCACCCAACGCAAAGACCGCGGCAAGCGATTCCCCATCGAAGTACGACATCTTTGCCGGGTACAGCGCCCTGATTCCCAACGCAAGGATAAGCGGGTTCGGCTACAACGCCATCGATTACGGCGCGATTTTGAGCATAACCCGCTATTTCAACAAGAACATAGGCTTGAGAATCGAGGGAGATGAGCACATCCTGCTTCCCGAATCCAATATAACGACAAGCCAGCCGGGAGATGATTTCAGCGGCGGATATGCGGGCGTGGTTTTCAGGTTTCCCATGGCGGACGGGAGGGTTACGCCCTCCTTTCACGCTCTGGCCGGCGCCGAGCAAGTTGGCAGCATCTACCAGATCGACGTTTTTGGCTTTGCGTTCACGGCCGGCGGCAGCCTGGACGTTGGAACGCCGGTTTTCGATCACCATCTGTCCGTACGCCTCTTCCAGGCGGATTATCAGTATCTCCACGCAAACTTCGCGAGCAATCAAGGGGGGTCTACCACTTTCAACCCCCAAGGACGCTTGAGCGCCGGCCTGGTGTGGAACATGGGCTCGTTCGCTCCACCGCCGCCCATTACGCTGGCCGCCTTGGCCAATCCCGAAACGGTCTACCCCGGAGACCCGGTTACAGTGACGGCGACCCCGGGCGGCCTGAATCCGAAGGATCACGTCGTCTACACCTGGTCGGGCTTGGCAGTGACCGGCATCGACACCATCGCCAAGGTGGACACCAGCACGCTTGTGCCGGGCCAATACACTGTGACGGCGACGGTGAAGCAGGGCAAGCCTGGCAAGGAAGGCCTGCATCCCTGGGATATGGCGACCGCCACCGCGGGCTTTACCGTGAAGGCTTTCGAGCCGCCGACGATCAGCTGCTCGGTCAGCCCCAGCTCGATGGCTCCGGGCGGCACGGCAACGGTGACCTCAGTGGGCGTCAGCCCGCAGAACCTGCCGCTGACCTATAGCTACTCGGCCACGGCTGGCACGGTGGCGGGAAGCGGAACCACGGCGGAGTATTCGTCGGCGGGTGCGCCAACCGGAGCCGTCGGAATTACCTGCAATGTGTCGGATAACAAGGGAAAATCGGCGAGCTCGAACACGAGCCTGACCATTGTGGCTCCGATCATTCCGCCTCCGCCAAAGACGCAGGCGCTTTGCACCATCAGCTACGCGTCCGACAAGAAGCGGCCCATGCGCGTCGACAACGAGGCCAAAGCCTGCCTGGATCAGGTGGCTATGGACCTGAAACAGCAAGCTGACGCCAAGGCAGTGCTGGTCGGCGAGCAGACCACGGACGAGGCGGCTACAACAACCAAGGAACAGCAGAAAGCGCTCAAGCACAAGCACACCACGGTGGACCTGTTCGCAGCGCAACGCGCCGTGAACGCCAAGGACTACCTGGTGACGGAACAGGGCATCGACGCTTCGCGCATCAGCGTGGTTACGGGAGCAGGCGACGGTCAGGCGGTCGAGAACTATCTGGTGCCTTCGGGCGCGACCTTCACGAACGATGTCCAGGGAACGACGCCGGTGGACGAGACAGGGGTGAAGCCTCAGGAACGGAAGCCGCTGCCCCAACGGCATCGCTAGCACGCTGGCGGTTGACACTCGATCGTCGCGAGAGTAGCCCGCATTTCTCGCACGCAGCGAGAATCTGTAGTGCCAGTCTCCTGACCGGCCGTAGCGGGGGTCTCCAGACCCCCGCAGGGCTGCCGACGGTTGAAAATGGCCCACTACCCCTGCCGTCGAAATATCTGTGAGAAATGCGGGCTGGCAATAATACTGTTCAGTTAAGGACTACGGCTGCGCGGCGGTGTGTAGCGCCGGTCTCCAGACCGGCTGTAGTGCGGGCGTCCACGCCCGCACCTTCCTTAAGTGAACAGCATTGGGGCTATGAAGGTTCTCACGTTACTTCTGACGGAGGCCTGATCCTGGTGCGTAAACGCAACGAGCGGCTCGGGTTCTGTGAATTGATCGCGCAGCATCTGACGGACTCCCGTGGGAAGAGTGCGCAACCTAGCTTCGCCGACTTGCTGCGGAAACAGATGCAAAAGAGAACGCAAGCGGAGGCAAATGGGGTATATTGGTTCGCAGCAGAAAGCAGAATGGAAATTCCGGTGACAATGATTTCCGCCAAGCCATTTATCCCGATTCTATCTCTATTAGCGACCATCTCCATCCTGGGATGCGGGGGAGTGAGTAGTTCGCCGGTCACGACGACTGCTTCGCCGCTCACTGGTAGCAGCTTGAGCGGCCAGGTGAAGAGTGGCCAGCAGCCAAGTGTCCAGCAGCAGAGTGACCCGCAGCCGTTTGTCCAGGAGCCGATATCGGGCGCCACGATTCAGCTTTACCAGGTGGGAACGGCTGCTGACGGCTCCAGCGCAGCGCCTTTGGGCTCATCGACCACGACCAACTCATCGGGCGGGTTCACGATCACCGGCGACTACACGTGCCCAGGGTCGAATCCGCTGGTCTATCTGCTGGCAACCGGAGGGATTCCAGCCCCCGCGAGCGCAACGAACAATCCCGCAATCAGCCTGATTGCGGCGCTGGGACCATGCACTTCGCTGACTCCGACCACTTCCATCGAACTGAATGAGGTAACCACGGTGGCGGCGGTGGCGGCGCTCTCGCCGTATATGACTTCGCCGGCCTGCATGACTGCGCCGACCTGCATTGGATCGGGCACGTCGGATGCGGCTGGGCTGACGGCCGCGTTCACACTGGCTTCGCAATACGCAAACACGGCGACCGGCACGTCGCCTGGCACTTCAGTACCGGCCGGCGATGCAGTTCCGAGCACACTGATCAATTCGCTTGCGGGCATTGTGTCGCCGTGTGTGAACAGCAGTGGAGGCATTGCTGGCGATGGCTCGAGCTGCGGTACGCTGTTCACCGATTCCACGCCCTTGAGTGGCACGGCTCCGGCCGACGTTACCACTGCGTTGTTGAATATTTTGAACAATCCAACCAGCGATCTAACCCCGCTGTTCGGCTTAATGCCGTCACCACCGCCGTTCGAGCCAGTCTGGAGTGCAGCGCCGTCAACGGCGGCTGTCAGCCTTATCACCACGCCCGCCGGAGGCGCGCTGGTGGACTTTGGCGCGCCGGAGCAGATCATTCGCGGTTTTGGCGCATCGGAAGTATTTTTTGGGGTGCTGCCAGATTCCCAGTGGGATGAATTGTACGGGCAGGCTATGCCAGCGCCCACGCAGGTTAACCCAGGGTTCCAGCCGATTTACCCGCAGCTCGGACTGACTATCATGCGCGTGCAAATCGCTCCCACCACCTGGAACACAACCACCCAGACCGCGGTCACCAGCGCGTGGACCCCGGAGCTTACCAACGCCTACTATGCGCAGCAGCATTACGGGGCTCTCATCTTCGCCACCCCCTGGACCCCGCCCGCCAGCATGAAGAGCAACAACAGCACGATTGGGGGCAGTCTGAATGTCTCCAGTTATGGCCAGTACGCGAACTATCTTGAGGCCTTTGTCAACTATGCAACCAACAGCATGGGCGTGAACCTCTATGCGGTTTCCGTGCAGAACGAGCCCGATTTCAATGCTCCCTACGTATCTTGCCTCTGGACCGGAGCGCAGCTCGACACATGGATCGCGGGTAACGGCTCGGTGCTCACCACGGGCGCCAACCCGGTCAAGTTGATGATGCCGGAATCGGATAGCTTCAATTTAGACGAATCTGACCCGGCGCTCGACGATCCCGCGGCCGTCGGCAACATCTCGATCATCGGCGGTCACCTGTATGGGGCGTCGCCCTTCTATTACACGAATGCCGAGAACAAGGGCAAGGATGTGTGGATGACCGAGCACTTCCTCGTCCCAGTCTCAGATGGGACCGTCACCGCCATCGCCGATGCCATTGCCATGGCAAAGGAGATTCACAACTCCATGACCGTGGCCGACTACAACGCGTACGTCTGGTGGGAGGGTCCCAACACGAATCCGAGCATAAGCCCGCAAGAACACCTGATTACTTCCAGTGCCGTCCCCACCTACTTCGGTTTAGCCATGGCGCAGTTCTCTCTCTTCGTGCGTCCAGGCTATTACCGTTACAACGCCACGGCGACCCCGGTCACCGGTGTCTATCTTTCGGCTTATAGCGGTAACGGGCACCAGGTGATCGTGGCGATCAACTCCACCAGTTCCTTGGTCACGCTGCCTATCCTGATCGCGAACCAGGCGGTGACCTCGATGACGCCTTACCAGACTACTTCCAGTGAGTCGGTGTCCCAGCTGAGCCCGGTGACAGTAACCAACAACGAGTTCAGTGCCTCACTGCCCGCCATGAGCATCACCACCTACGTGCAGTAGCCGGGACGCCCAGCCCTCTATGCCCCCTGTATGCACGTTGATGGGCGCGTTGCTTCAGCGATGGAGGTGCTCCCGTTTAGAGGCCTCTGAAATGATCATCTCAAACCGTTTCGTTCCGACCTGTTTGTTCGGAAGTAAGGTAGCGAGAATTCATATTGAGAGCGTCACCATCGAGCTGCCGTAATTGACGATCCACATATTGCCGTTGCTGCCGGCGGTTGCGGCGACCGGATAGTCGATGCCGCCGCTGATGCCGGCGGGGAAGACGGCGGCGTCGGCGGGGGAAAACTCCGGCACGGCGCTCAGGTAGCTCGATACCCAGACATCGCCGTCCGCGGCAACCGTGATGGAACTGGGCGAGGACATGTCACCGTCCGGGAAGGTGGCGTGGAGCATCCGGTTGGGCGGGGCCGCGGAGACCGCCGGTCCGCCAGGAGTTAAGATGAATACCATGAAGCCCAGCAACGGAACCGCTGCCGTCGCGTCGCCAGGACAGGGCGACCCGTCCGCGGTTTCGCAGGAAGCAATTGCGGAACCGAAGGCCGGCGCACGACCCGCCATACCGGCGCTGTTATGGTGCGGCATCGCTGCAATTACAGCTATCGGCTGCCTGGGCATTTACCGCAACCTTGCTTATCTTTGGACGATTTGGACCACCGATCCTCTGCGGTCCATTGGAATGCTGATTCTGCCGGCCAGCTTGGTGCTGACGCTGCGCGTGTGGCGGCAAAACCGATGGGAGATGCGGGGGACATGGTGGGGCCTGGCGGTAATCGGCCTTTCCTTTGGCCTCAGTGTCCTGCGGCATCGGTTTGAGTTAATTGCGGTGCTCGGCGGGGCGGGGATCACGTTCACCCCGGTGGCGTTACCAATCTATCTGTATGGAAGCGGAATTGTCCTGCTGTTTGCCGGGCCGCATGTTTGGCGCCGTGCATGGTTTCCTCTCGGACTGCTGCTTCTCGCGCAGCCGGTGCCCGGCGCCGTCAACGCGTTGTTGGATATTCCTCTGCAAAATCTCTCCGCCCACGTAGCGCGTTCCTTTGCGTCGGCGATCGGATTTGCGCCTACGACTCCGCAACTGCGCCTCATGTTTTCACCGGATTTCGGCATGTTTATCGCGCCCGGATGCGACGGGATTCGTGGCGCGGTCACGATGGGGTATTTGGCGCTGGTTTTAGGCTATCTCAAGCGCGTCTCCATCTTCCGATGGGCAGCGTATGTTGCCGGCGCAGTATTGCTGGGATACGTTTTTAATTTCACGCGGCTCTGCGTGCTGGTGCTGTATTATCGCGTCGCTCTGGGTCATTCGGGACTCGAGGGAATGGCGAAGTGGGCTGATTATGTGATCGGGGGCTGCCTGTTTTTGGTTGCGACTTTTCTTTTTCTCAGGCTGGTGCGCGGCAAAGAGACGGCTTCGGGCGCGGCCTCCATCGCTCCCGTGAGCCCAGGGTCCGCGCCGCCCGCCGCAAGCTCGTGGCTGAAGTGCGCGGCGTTCATGGCGCTCATCGTTCTCTCACTGTGCTTTTTCGGTCTCAGAGACAACCGCACGGATGCGGCCACGGTCGCATCGCTCGCCGGCCGGATGCCAGAACGGATTGGCGATTTCGGACTGACTCGCGCATGGTACGAGCAGCAGGACGGCGTCATTCTTCTGCAAAGCGGCGCTTATGCAGCGCCCAGTTCGGAGGAGATCACTCTTGCCGTATGGGTTGGCGCAGGTCTCCACAACGCGAATACATGCTGGCTGGCGCGTGGACTGCAGCCGGAATATCTGACCACCAAAACCTTCGTTACCGCGGAGAGAAAACCGGTTGCGTTCAGTGCGGGCTTTTACAGCGACGGAATTACCGACAGCATCGTGGTGAATGCGCTCTGCTCCCCTGCGTTCTGCTCGCAATCTCCGAATGCCGCACCGAGGAACGGATTTAAATTCTTATCTCTGCGGCCGTCAGGCGCTTCCGGGCACCCGGTTTCCATCATGGTTCGGATCGACCGGGCTCACTCGAACGCGCCCAAGGCTGTCACTTACGATCTTCTCACTGCCGAGACGCAACGATTTCTCGCCAACTTGGACATGACTGGCTTGAGCGGAGAATTTCAGTAACCAGGCGCGCTCAGCGCCGCGCAACTCGCCGCCAGCCTCATCGGCCGGCTCAGCCACTTCATCGAGCCGGCCATTGCCCCGCTCGGCTTCAATTGGAAGGTCGGCATCGGCCTGCTCTCGAGCGTCCTGGCGCGCGAGGTGATGGTCGGCAGTTCCTCTGCATGCTCGCCCTCGCCTACGGCGCTGCCTTCGCCGTCAATCACATTGCCATGATGTTCATCCGCTAGCGCGAGCTTTCAACTCTCAGCTTTTGGCTATCAGCCACCAGCTTTCAGCCTTCAGTTGAAGGCAGGGACATCTCTGCGAGGAATCGATTCGGATGTGGGCCACAGTTTCACAGTTTCTGTGTCGATGCGCGGATTTGTCTGTAAGTTATTGATTCCGAATGGCTTCCAAACAACACAGTTTCACAGTCCATTTTTCGCGGTTATATTGGGCGGTGGGCGGCGGAGCCGCGAGGGATTAGGGGTCAGGAAAGCTCGGGACCGAGAAGGCAGGGGGAGGGGGTAGCTTTTGGGTGGTAGGGGGGGAGGGGGTGGCCGTTGGGTAGTAGGGGGGGGAGGGGGGGTAGCTGTTGGGCAGAAGGGGGGGGGAGGGGGGTGTAAAGTCGTCTCTAATACAATACCGGCGTATGGTATCTGCGGAACCCGTGCCTGAGGTTTTCGAAATCGTGGTTCGCGATTCGTAGACAGAGAAACGGCGAAGGAGGGAAAGTGTGAAGGACGGCTTGGCCGGGTTGGGGCAGTGGATCATTCTACGGACAGTATGCGCCGGTAGGGGGAAATTTTCGGCAATTTGGCGGGCGGAATTTGCGGAGTGTTTTCAGTGGGTTGCGGGAAGGTGGGGCTTGACGGGCTGGCGGGCGGGAGGTTGGTGGCGGCTGGGGCGTTTACCAGCACCATTCCACAGGGCGCCGCCTAACCCGGGTTCAATGTGTGCATTGGCCTGTTGGCGTAAACCCGGAATTCTGCGGAAGCTGATCGGCTGAGCCTTGGCGACTTATGAGGACTAGTCACGCTGGCCACAGAACAGTTTGTCACCTTCGGATTGCAGATGATACGAGCGCCTGTAATTGTCTACTTGCCACTGGCGGCATGAGCAGGAGTCGGTATTCCGAGCAATGCATTCATCTCGCCCTCGAAGTCGGTTTGGAGTTGTTGACCCAGCATCGAGAGGCTTATTGCGATAGCTTGGCAGTCAAGCGGACTCACATCAATTTGCGCTCCGATCTTCCACTCGCGAACATAAGGCTCAAAGTCAACCTTTACTTGAGCAGCCT
>Ga0326728_10007324_pt1 | contig 28512 bp, 19 predicted proteins | sample MB3enrmetagenome_FD_207602 | JGI IMG/M metagenome (GOLD analysis project Ga0326728, IMG submission 207602) | Lab enriched peat soil microbial communities from McLean, Ithaca, NY, United States - MB31MN | ecosystem: Environmental > Terrestrial > Soil > Wetlands > Peat | place: USA: New York... | reverse complement strand
CGGAGGCGACCACGGATTTCCGCCGGTCGGTCAGGGCGGTTAGCAGGGCCGTCTGGATCGCCGCCATTCCGGACGAGCAGGCCAGCGCCCCGTGGCCGTTCTCGAGCGAGGTGACCAGTTCCTCGAGGGCGGCCGAGGTCGGGTTGTCGTAGCGCGAATAAGAATAGCCTGGCTCTTCGCGCCCGAACACGCGGTCCAGTTGCGCCATCTCCTCGTAGAGGTACGTCGAGGCGGTGTAAATCGGGGTGGTCACCGGTACCCAGCGGCCAGGCTTCTTGCGGTCGCCCGCGTGAACGGCCTTCGTGTGAAGGTTCATCGGCTCACTTCCGTTTCCAGCGCGTTCCTTCCTTCGTATCCTCGAGCACCACGCCGCTCGCGAGGAGCTCCTTCCGGATCTCGTCGCCACGGACAAAGTTCCGGGTTTTCCGCGCCTGGTTGCGCTCGGCGATCCGAGCTTCGATCGCGGCATCGGAAAGCCCGGCCTGGGGGACGGCGGACAGGTTTCTCGGCATGACGATGGGTAATACAACCGGGCGGAGGACATCGAATACCGAATCGAACTGCCTCAGGAACGCCTGCGCGGCCTCGACGTTGCTCGCGCGAAACTCGCCCGCGTCCATGGCCGAGTTCGTATCCCGCACGTACTCGAAGGCCGCGGCGAGGGCTTCGGCCGTGTTCAGGTCATCGTCCATCGCGTCTTCAAAGCGGCGGCCCGCTTCTTGCGTTCGCTCGAGCAAAGCTTCGTTGGTCCCCTCCGGATATTTGTCCGTTTCCAGGCGCAGCTTGAAGTTGCGCAACCGTTCAATCGCGCTGGCCGCCGCGCGCAAACTGTCGAAGGTAAAATTCAGTTGTTTCCGGTACGGCAGGGAGGCGAGCAGGTAGCGCACCGCTTCGGGCGCGAAGCCCTTTTCGGTAAGATCGCGAAGGGTAAAGAAATTGCCGAGAGTTTTCGACATCGTCTGGCCCTCGACGATCAGGTGCTCCGAGTGAAGCCAGAAGCGCGCGAAGGGTTTTCCGGTGAGCGCTTCCGACTGCGCGATTTCGTTCTCGTGGTGCGGGAAGGTGAGGTCGATGCCCCCGGTGTGGATGTCGAGCGTCGGGCCGAGATATTTCATCGCCATCACCGAGCACTCGATGTGCCAGCCCGGCCGGCCCGGACCCACCACCGTCTCCCAGAACGGTTCGCCTTCCTTGGGCGCCTTCCAGAGCGCGAAATCGCGCGCGTCGGCCTTGTCGTATTTGTCCGTATCGACCCGCGAGCCGGGGCGGATTCCGCTGAAATCCGTGTGCGAAAGCCGGCCATACCGCGGGAACTTGGCGATGCTGAAGTAAATGGAGCCGTCGCTCCGGTAAGTGTAGCCTTTCTCCTCGAGCTTGCGGACGGCCTCGGCCATGTCCTCGATATGCCCGGTTGCGCGGACGATGTGCTCGGGGCGCTGGAGCCGCAGGGCGTCCGCATCTTCGAGAAACGCAGTGGTGTAGACGGCGGTGTAATCCTGGAGGGACTGATGGGCGGCTAGCGCCTGCTGGAGGATGCGGTCGTCCACGTCGGTGATGTTCATGACGTGATCGAGACGATAACCTCGAGCCGAGAGCCAGCGGCGCAGCACGTCGACGAAGGTGAAGGTTCGCAAGTTGCCGATGTGGGCGTAGTTCCAGACGGTAGGGCCGCAGGAGTACATGCGGACGAGCTTGTCTTCCAGGGGCGCGAAGTCCTCCACCCGTTGCGTGAGAGTGTTGTAGAAGCGCAGGGCCATACGGATTGAATTCCTATCGTAGCAAGGCCTTCCCGCCGATAAGAGCCTTGTGGCCGGCAAGGCGGGCAGTGCGCGTGATTCTGGTCTTCGGCAGGGCGGCTTCAGCCAGCCGTGGGAGGGCCACGCAGGCGGGAACAGCCGCGAGCGACCGCAGAAACGATCTTCGCTGCATTGGCGAATCCTTCCGTGGCGGCGAACTGGGAATTTCAGACTCAGGATACTCCGTTTAGCGCGCGGGGGCGAGGGCCGGCCGATGCTGAATGTTCCGCAAGATGGCGATGCCTGGTATCAGGCCGGTGACATCGTGGCGGACGTGTTCGGCGGATCGGGACCCAGGCCCGCGAGAACGAATAGGGGCGCGTGGCCGATTGCGGCCGGGTTGGTGGTTCTCGGCCACAGGGTAAAAAACTGAATAACCTGTTTTCAATTAAGTACCAACACGAGCGGTTCAAACCAAAGGGTTGAACCGACGGACCGAGGCCTAGCAATCGGAGCGGCGGCCGACTCACTTTTCGGAACAACGCGGATTGTTCGACTCTCTGACCCGGCGCGTGCTTGGCACCGTCTTTCCTGCCTCTTATCTCCATCAAAGGGCCGAGCGGGGAGCGAGTTGGAGGCTCCCCGCTCGCCTGTCACGTGGCCTGCTCAAAAAACAATGCGAACCGAGACCTGCGCGTGCCTTTCTTGGTTGCCGGCGATGGTTCCGTTATTGTACAGAGCGGTAATGAAGCCGAAATCGGGATCGGTCGAGGTGGTGTCGTAGTTGGCCAAGCCGCGGATGTTGAAGGCGTTTTCCGCCTCTGCCCTGAACTGGAGGTAGCGTTTGGCTGCCTCCGCCGACAACGGGAACTTCTTCATGAGCGAGAGGTTCACCTGGCCGTTGCCTGGCTGACGGACATTGACATAGACCGGGGGCAGCGTGCCCAAAGTCATTAAAGCGGCCGGGAGGAAATCCGAATTATTAAACAAGCCCTGCCCAAACGGCCGCGGAGCCGTGTTGGACAACTCCACAGCCTGCTGGCCTGCAAAATTCGGGTTTAGCGCGTCCGCGGGGTTGCTCGTCGCGTAACTCCCGAAGGTTTCCTCGATTCCATAGCCGCCGTTGACTCCTTCGTCGCCCATGCCGAAGATCATCGGACGGCCGGAACGATAGATCGCCGTTCCCGCGAACTGCCAGCCGCCCGCGACCCCATCGAGCAGGAGTTGCCCCGCCCCTCTCGGAGTAGGCAGAAAATGCTTGCCGCGCCCGAAAGGAAGCTCGACGCTAAAGGTCGCCGATACGCGGTTCTTCTCATCAAAGGGGCTGTAGCCGTAAGCTGAATTTAGATTCAAGACGCTCTGGAACACCTTGCCTCCGTTTCCTTGGAGGAAGCCGTTGTCGGCGTCGGCTTCCGCCCCGCCACAATTGTCGAGCATCTTGGCATAGGTGTAGTTGAACAGGAAAGTGATCCCCTGCCACAGCCGCCGTTCGGCCCTCAAGTTCAGGCTCTGGTAATCCGAGCGGCCGATATTGTTGCCCAGGGTCTTCACCTCACTGTAGAACGGATTCTGGAACATCATTCTGGCCAAGGCGACGGCGCCGGTATTTCCGGTGCCCGTGAAGGGAGTCTGGATCGGGGTTGTATAGAGAGCAGCGTTGGTCGGCACGAACAGGCTCTCCGGAAATTGGCTGGGATAGGCGGGCGCCAGCAACCCGTGCCCCTGGTTGCCGCTATAGAGGGCCTCGACCAGGAAGCCGTGGGGTAGCTGCTCCTGGATGCCGAAACTCTCCGTCAGCTCATACGGCATGTGCTCGTAATAGTAGAGGCCGCTGTCTACGGTGCTGTAATTCGTGGCCTGCTGGTTGGCCACTATGACCGATTGGGTATACGTAGAAACCTCGCCGCCAGCCACCCCGGGATGGAACGGATCGTCGTAGGTGTTGATATAGTGGGCACCAGGAAAGCCGTTCGGGTCGGAAGAATGCCATCCGCCATTGCCGGAATTGCCGAGCGCAATGTCGGGGTCCGGTGCGTTCGTGTCCGGATTGGCCATGGTGGTGATGTACATCTGGGCGAACGAGCCCCGGATCACGGTCTTGGAGTTGAGCTGAAAGGCAAAGCCCAGACGAGGGGCGAATTGCCAGGGATGGTACGCGGTGACCGTTCTGCCAGGGAATGCCGAGGATCCGGGAAGCATGATCAAACCTTGGGGTAGGCCGTTGGTTACCCACGACGGCGTAGGCACGCTGCTCGGGTTGATCCCAGCCGCGGCCAGGTAGTTGTCCCAATTAAAGCCCGGTTTCAAGCCGATCCCGGCATCCGAAGCGCTCGCATTGGGGTCCCAGAAATAGAAGCGGTTGTACCGTTCCGTGAGCGGGCTCTCCATGTCCCAGCGCAAACCGGCGTTGATGGTCAACCTGGGAGTAACGCGGATGTCGTCCTGGACATACGCGGCGTAGTAGTTAAAGGCCTCCGCCCGGTTGGTGCCGCCGCTGGTGGGATCATAATCCATCAGGCCCAACAGGTATGGGGCAAAGGCGTTCGCGGCTACCTGGTTTGGATTGATACAGTCGCCGCAGATTTGGCTGTTCACCGGTTGGGGCGAGTACCGCCACTCCCCGGAAAACGGGAAGGAGGAAGACCCGCTCGAAATGAAGTTGTCGTAGTAGCGGCGCGTTGTGAGCCCGAACTTCAGCGATTGGTGCGTCAGGATCTTGGTCAGCGACGCCGAGGCCTCGTAGTTGGTGCTATTGCCGAGCGCAGTGTAATTGGGATCCGAAAATACGAGGCCGGTGTACTCGACATAGGTCCACGGTAGTGACCCGGGTCCCAGAATGGCTGTGACAGCGGGGTTCACAGGCAGTTTTTCGATTGCTGCGGCGCCGCCGGGCCCATAGATCTCTCCTGAGGTGTCGGGACTGAATGCCCCTCCAAAGTGTGCGCTGAAGATCGTGGTCGGCGAAATCGTCCAGTCGTAGTTCAATGTCTGGCTGAAGGCGCCCAGTTCCGTGTCCCCTGGACCCGAGGACAGGATGCCAAACCAGGGAGTCTGTTCGTCGGTGTAGTTTCGGTGCGAGAACCGGCCGAAGATTCTTTGGTTGTCGCCGATGTTCTCATCTATCCGGAATCCGTACGTATCGGTGCGCGCGGTGGTGTCCTGTGCCCCCACGAAGTTGGACTCAGTGGGACTGACCGCGTCCCCGGGCCCGGTGGGTAGAGGCTCGTCTTGCAATAGCGCCGTCCCGAAGCCAGCGTGGTCGTTCTCGCTCCCTACGCCAAACCTGCTCGCGGGAATATGCAGGCCGTCTCCGAGCAGAACCGTTCTGAAGGTGCAGGGCGGTTGGAGGCACTGGCTTGTCGCGGTGGTCACCGTCTGGAGCGTGCTGTCGGCAGCATCCGGATCGTACAGCATCGCGTGAACCCCATTGTAAGTGATGGCCGACATATCGCCGGTCCGCTCGGCCGCGGTGGGAACCTGAGCCACGTTCAGCACCCCGCCTGTCGAATACCGGACTCCCTCGTAATTCGCAAAAAAGAAGGTCTTGTTCTTCCCGTGATAGACTTTAGGGATATAAACCGGGCCTCCCAGCGTGAAACCGAAGTCATTGTTCCGGAAGATCGATTTCCCGCCTCCCAGGTCGTTCTGCTCCCAGGAATTGGCATTCAAAACGTCGTTCTGAAAGTACTCGAAAAGCTGACCGTGAAGTTCGTTGCTGCCCGACTTGGTCACCATTTCCACCAAGCCGCCGGATGCCCGGCCGTATTCGGCCGACATGCCGTTGGTGATCACCTTGAACTCCGATACTGCGTCCATTCCGGGCGTCGTTTGGCTCACACCGTGACTGAGACCCGTGGTTACGCTGATACCGTCCACTATGTAGTCGATCCCACTGGTCCGCCCTCCATTTATGCGGGTGTCGCTCCCGCCAGGGCCTTCTTGTCCCACCGCTCGTGACCCATTCCCTTGCACGTTGCCGGCAATGGTCAGTAACTGCAAGGGATCGCGCTGGAGCTGAGGCAGGTTCATAATGAAGTTGTTGTCGACCACTTCCCCGGTTTCCGCGTCCTGCGTTCGCAGTAGGGGTGCTTCCGCGGTGACCGACACAACCTCGGCGTTCTGGCCCAACGTCAGGGACAGGTTGATCGTCGGGCGGTCGCCCACGTTTAGCGTGATGCCTTCCCGCTTGAAGGTCTTAAAACCGGGCGCCACGGCTTCCACGGTATACGGGCCCGGCAGCAGGTCGAGAATTTCGTAGAAACCGACCGAATTGGTCGGTTTCACGGTCTTCACGCCAGTGGCCACATCCGTGGCCGTCACGATCGCCCCCACAACTACTGCACCGGAAGGATCGGTGACCTGGCCGGCGATGTCGCCATACCCCACCTGTCCGTACATGGTTGCGCATAGCGCCAACAGCGGAAGCAGTATCACGACAATTCGTGGTACGACTTTACTTGTCGTCTTCATGCGAGTTAACCTCCACTACCAAAAATTCGAATTGGCATCGAATCCGACCTTCGCCAACCCGCAGCGTTGCGCGAGCCATCAGCACCCGACACCGGAGGGAGTATACCAGCCCATAGATGAACGGACGATGAATCCTTAATCAACTGACGATGAATTCTTGGGCTAGTTTTGGTATGTCCAGGTCAGCTGTTTCAGACAGTGCGAACCGTTGAATATTACATCCCCATGGGACAATTTTGTTGGTGTCATTGTGTCCTTGCGCATGGGGAGGAGACTTGTCGTTGGCCGGGAATGATAGGGAAATGCGTAGCGGAATATTTGCGGTGTGTCTTTAACGGAGCGGCACGCCCCATTCCTCGTCGTGGTAAGCGATTGGGGGTTCCGACTTTGCTGATTTCATGATTGTCCCTCCGAGGTTCGATCGCCTATCGGGCCAATGAGACGGTGAAGGTGCTGCCCCGCTCGGAGGTGCTCGAAAGCTCGAGCGTCCCCCGGTGCGATTCGGCGACCCATTTTGCGATCGGCAAACCTAGTCCGAAGCCGCCTTCACCACGGGAGCGCGCCTGGTCCACGCGATAGAAGCGTTCGAACACGCGTTCGGCGCATTCGGGCGGAATGCCGCGGCCGGTATCGGACACCACCAGCCGTATACTCGCCGTTTGCGTTTCCACCCTTACGGAGACCGCGCCGCCGTCCGGCGTGTAACGGATGCCGTTGTCGAGGAGATTGACTACCAGACGGCGCATCAATTCCTGATCGCCGCGGAACGGAACATCCTCGGAGCACGAGCACGTCACCTGAATGCGCTTCGGGGCGGCCAGCGCCTGCACCGACCGGCAACACTCCTCGACCAGGTCGTTCAGATAGAACTCTTCGAGACGGAGGGGCCGGTGCCCGGCGTCGGCCCGCGCGAGGTTCAGCAAGTCGTCAACCAGAAGCGACAGGCGCTTCGCTTCCTCCCGGATGATCTCGAGGCTCCCCCGGTACTCTTCGGTGGACCGCTCGCGCGAAAGGACGACATCGGTTTCGCCCCGGATGACCGCGAGCGGCGTTCTCAGTTCGTGAGAAGCATCGGCCACGAAGCGCCGCATGGTTTCAAACGACCGATCGAGGCGCGCCAGCAGGTCATTGAACGCACCCGCAAGCTGTAACAGTTCGGTGCTGGGATGGCCGACCTGCAGACGGTCATGCAGGTTCTTCTCGCCGATCCGCGCCGTCTGTTCCGACATGGCTACCAGCGGCGCCAGGAGGCTGGCGGCGAGCAGGAACCCCCCGATCCCGGCAACCACGAGAGCCAGCGGAAGCGCGATGAAAAGCACGTGACGCAGCTCCCGCAACTGTGCCGCCACCGGCGTAAACGGAACCAGCCTCAGCAACCAGTAGCGATGACCACCCCAGCCGAACCGCAGCACTGCGGCGCGCGACTCGCTGCCCGCCCGGCCTGGCAGGCTCAACGAGAAGGGCTCGGGCGTCGAGCCTTTTGCGGCAACCACCCCTGCAAGTCCGGCCGCCGTCCTGGAGTCGCCCGAGCCCAGCAATCGCCCGTTTTCGAAAACCGCAATCAGCGTGTCTTTCGAGCGAATCTTGTTGGCTGTCTCGCCAACAGCTTTCGGCACATTGCCCCGCTGTTCGGAGATCTCATCCCGGAGAAGGCGCAACGCTGTGTGCGCATCCGCCATCAGAGTGGCATCCAGGCGCTGATGGAGGTGCCGGGCGAGCAGCGCGTACAGAAACCCGCAGAACGCCACCAGCAACGCCGCAAAGAAAAGCAGGTACCAGGCGGTGAGCCGAAAGCGAAGACTCCTAAGCATTCGAGTCCTCCGGGCCGGCCGAAAACAGATAGCCTTCGCCCCGTCGGGTGTGGATGAGTGCGCGGCCGAAACTCGCGTCGATCTTGGCGCGCAGTCGCCGGATGTAAACGTCGATCACGTTCGAGAACGGGTCGAAGTTCTCGTCCCAAACGTGCTCCGCAATCTGCTCCCGGTTGACGATTCGGTCCCGGTTCCGCATCAGGAACTCGAGCAGCGAGTACTCTTTCGCGGTGAGGTGGATCGGCCGGCCGGCGCGGGTGACCGCGTGGTTGGCGGTGTTCACGGTGAGATCGGCGGCGAGGATCACTTCCGCGCGCAACGCCGGGGGCCGCCGGAGCAACGCGCGAATCCGCGCCAGCAGTTCCTTGAAGTCGAACGGCTTGACGAGGTAATCGTCCGCGCCGGCATCCAGGCCGTTAACGCGATCGTCCACGGCGTCCCGCGCGGTGAGCATCAGGACCGGCCCGCGAAATTCCAGGGATCGCAGTTCCTTGCAAACCGCATAGCCGTCTTTAAGGGGCAGCATCACGTCCAGCACAACGAGATCGTATTCGTTGATCTGCGCCTCGCAAAGGGCCTGCTCCCCGTCGCGGGCGATATCGACAGCATACGCGTTTTCGCGCAGTCCCTTCGCGATGAAACCCGCAACCCGCGGTTCGTCTTCAACCAGCAGTAGCCGCACTGGAATTATATTCTGGCAGAGGGGAGGGGAGCTGTAAAGGGTTTGTCGTCGTTCCCGAGAGTCCGATGCGCAGGCACCCTCAGCCGCGCTTCAGGGTGCGATGAGCATTTCCGCCAGGACGCGTCCCATCGCGCCCGACGGCGTTTCCACGTCGAGCATCGTAGCCAGCGTCGGCGCGATGTCATCGGGAGCGATGGTAAGGTCATAGCGGCCCGCCTTCACGTTCGGCCCCATGAAGATCACCGGGACGTGGGAGTCGTACATGAAGGGCGAGTGGTGGTTGGCGAGGCGGGCGACGTCAATCCAGTACGGATCGCGAATCACAAATAGGTCGCTCGCGCGAGCGGGATAGAATCCATTGACCACGTCGCGGGTGATCGCGTCGTCGATCACGCGGCCGTGGAGCAGGTCCTCGCGCGTGTACACGCGAAACACGTGCGGCAGCCGCGCCACGGCCGCGGCGGCAACGCGCTCCACTTCGGCTTCGTTCAGCTTCTTGTCATGAATCAGTTGGTGATCCAGGTACGGCCCCGGACTGTCCGCTACCACCCATTTGCCATTGCCGAACCGGCTGGTCAGCGCGGTCTGGATCGCTTCGAGAACGGCCTTTGCCGAGGCGCGGCCGCCCGGCATCTTCTCTTCCGCCAGTACTTCGGGCATAGGCGCGACCCCGTGATCGCCGGTCAGCACCACCATCGTGTTCTCGATCCCGACCTGTTGGTCCACAAACCCGAGCAGCTTGCCAATGACCCGGTCCACGCGGATGGCCATGTCGCGCACTTCGGGCGCGTCCGGACCAAACAAGTGCCCGACGTAATCGTTCGCGGAAAAGCTTATGGCCAGGAGGTCGGTCGCACCGTGGCGGCCGATCCGCTCGGCTTCGATGGCCTGCTCGGCGAACGCTTCGAGTAACTCGTTGCTGTACGGGGTCGCCTCCAGCAAGTTGTAGAAAGCGCTGCCGGGCGCTCCGGCCATCTTCCTGGAGAAGGCCGGATAGTCCGGGCTGGCAAGCAGCGGCTTCCACTCTGCATTCAGGTAGCGGTCCGGAAAGCGCGCGCGGTTGAACTTCTTCACCCACTGCGGCAGGTCCGGGAAATAGAACGTGCTCGAAACGAAATTGCCGGTCTCGTTATCGAACCAATACGCGCCGTCCGAGATGTGGCCGGCAGGCAGAATCGCGGAGCGGTCCTTGAGCGAGATGCCGATCACCCGGCACTTTCCGCGCGAAGCCATTTTGAGCTCGTCGCCCAGGGTGCTGACCAGCAACTTGCGCGGAGACGAGCCCGCCGCGGTCTTCCCGCCCAGAAGCTCGGTGGCGGGATCGCTGACGCTGGTCACCTGTTTGCCCGTTTCCCGATCGAACCACTCGTTTCCGACGATGCCGCTCAGCGACGGCGTCGCACCGCTCATGAAAACCGAGTGCCCGACGGCCGTGACGGTGGGAAAGAGCCGGTAGCGGGCGTTGGTGAACACCGCGCCGCGCCGGAGCAGCCGGTCCAGGCCGCCGCTATAATCGGTGCGGAACCGCGTGAGGTAGTCGTAGCGGAACTGATCGATCGCGATGGCGAGGACGAGCTTGGGTTTCTTCTGTTCGGAGGCCGGCCGCGGGGCGGCGCCGCTCAGCAGGGTGCAAGTGGCGAGAACGGCTAAGAGGCGTCGAGTCATGTCTACTGTCACCTGTCTACTTGCCCACTACCAGAACTGAAAGCGAACCCGGCAGCATCGGGCCTTTCTTGGGAGCATCCGCGGGCATCGGGCCGAACTCGGCGGCGATCAGCAGGATGTGGTTCGTTTTGGTATCCAGGGTCAGCGTTTTGGCGCACGGGTGCAATGCCGTGCATGGTTCGCCCGGCCTGGTGTTTAGATTCTGCTCCACCGTGAAGCTGGTCGCGTTGTTCTCCTTGATGACCGTGAGCGGGCCATCCCTGTTCGCACTGAACGCTTCCATGGTGCGGGGGTTGAAGGTGGCGCCATCCGTGTGACTACCAATGGGCAGGGCGTCCAGGATCTTGCCGTCATCAGATTTCAGAATGACCATGGTGGCCGGGTTGCGGCGGCAGGCGGCGAACAGAATGTGGTGCTTCACGTCGATTGCCAACCCCCCGGGTTCGCCGCCCTTTCCGGCGAGTTCGTAGTGGGCCGTAACCTTGAGTGCGGTGGCGTCCACCGCGGCGATCTGGTCCTTGTCTTCTAGATCAACGTAGATATGGCCCCTACCGTCGGTGACGGACTGCTCCGGCTTGCCGCCAAGGTCGAGCGTTCCGACCAGCGAGCCATCTTTCGAGTCGAGGATGGTCGCATTGGGCTGGCTGTGGCTGAAGACCCAGACGCGCTGGTTGAGGGGGTCAAAGAGAACACCGTCCGGGTAGCCTTCGACCTGGATGGTCTTGATGGTTGCCAAGGTTTTGGTATCCCACATCACCACGGGGTTGCTGCTGCCGAAGCCGTGATGCGATTTAGGGTCGACAGCGGCGCCGTGGGAGCTCGCCTTGGGGATTTCGCCTTGCGGCTCGAGGGTATCGAGGTTATAGACCGCGATCCGCCCGTTTGGATCGATGCGCGGAATGTACAGACGGCGCCCATCGCCGTCCGCATATATGTAGTCAAATCCACCGTCGCCGCCGACCTTGACCGTCTTGAGCACCCTGTACGGTCCCTCTTGGGCCAATCCGAACGACGCCAGCAGCAAAATGGCTGCCGTCAAAAGCAGGGAAAATCGTAACATGTCAAACCTCCAGGTTGCGCGGGCCGGCCACGAGCCGGCACGGGACTGAATTATGGCACAGCATAGATGAACTGACGATGAATCCCCTGGGCTTGGCCGGAAGCCTCCGGCACGGGCACCGCGGAGAACATCGGTTGGTGGAGCGCTCTCGTGTAATCCTGTTGGCCTCCGAGGGTTTCTCAGAGCGGGAGATTGCGCGTCGCCTCAAGACCCGCTTGGCACGGGTGTCTAAGTGGAGGCAGCGGTTCGGCCAGCACCGTCTGGCGGGCTTGGATGACCTACCGCGAACGGGTAAGCCCAGGACCTATGATGAGCAGACCGAGAAACGGATTCTCGCCTTACTGGAGAGCGACCCACCGTCGGGGTATAGCCAATGGAACGGGCGTCTGCTGGCGGACGCTCTGGGCGAGGTCAGCGACGACCAAGTCTGGCGCGTATTGCGCAAACACAACATCCAACTGCAACGTCGGCGCAGTTGGTGTATTTCGACCGATCCCGAGTTTGGTCCCAAAGCGGCCGACGTGGTCGGCCTGTATTTGAGTCCCCCCGAGGACGCAGTGGCTCTACGCGTGGATGAAAAGCCCCATATTCAGGTTCTGGAGAGAGCGCAGGGCTGGCTGCGCCTGCCTAACGGAAAGGCCCTGAACGGGTTCAGTAACTGCTACAAGCGACACGGGACAAGCACGCTGTTTGCCGCCTTGGAGGTGGCCACGGGTCAGGTCCAAGTGGGTCACTATCCGCGCCGCCGTCGCAGAGAGTTCCTGGACTTCATGAATGATGTGCTCGCGGCGCACCCCGGCCGGGAGATTCACGTCATCTTGGACAATCTGAACACCCACAAGCCCAAGCAGGACAGGTGGCTGGCGCGGCATCCGAACGTACGTTTTCACTTCGTGCGCACCTACTCGTCTTGGCTGAATATGGTAGAAGTCTGGTTCAGCATCCTGAGCCGGCAGGCGCTCCGCAACTTGAGTTGTACCGCGGTGCGGCAACTACGCGAGGCGATCGATCGGTTCGTAAAAGCGTACCGGGAGACGGCCGCGCCGTTCGAGTGGACGAAAGCCGTGGTTGAACCCTCGTCCCCCAAGAAACGTTACTCTTACTCATGTAAGTAAATACTAGTCCCGGTGCCGTTCTGCCAGTGCGGGCGTGCCGATTTCCTGCGCGAGATCGGAATCGCCCACCTGTTTTCACCGGATCCGCGCCGTGACCTTCCTGCTTCTGACAGTTGATTGGTACTGGAAATGTCGGGACCGAATTCCGCCCGCAAACTCGGTGCCGCCTCCTGCTTCACTCCAAAAATTAGCGGCCCACTACCAGAACTGAAAACGAAAGTATCGGGCGGATCCAGTTTTCTGGAGCATTCGGGGGCATCGGGCCGAACTCGGCGGCTATCAGCAGGATGTGGTTCGTTTTGGTATCCAAGGTCAGCGTTTTGGCGCACGGGTGGTTTTCCGTGCATGGTTCGCCCGGCCTGGTGTCTAACTTCTGCTCCACCGTGAAACTGGTCGGGCTGTTCTCCTTGATGACTGTGAGCGGGCCGTTCTCGCTCGGGAAGAATGCCTCCATGGTGCTCGGGTTGAAAACGGCGCCATCCGTCTCACCACCAATGGGCAGGACGTCCAGGATCTTGCCGTCATCAGATTTCATAATGACCGCGGTGTTCTTGTGGCGGCAGCCGACGAACAGAACATGATTCTTCACGTCGATTGCCAAGCTCCCGGGACCGCCGCCCTTTCCGGCAAGTTCGTAGTGGGCTGTAACCTTGAGTGCGGCAGCGTCTATCGCGGCGACCTCGTCGGTGTCTTCCAGATCAACATAGATATGGCCCTTGCCATCGGCGACGGCCTGCTCCGGCGCTCCGCCAACATCCAGCGTGCCGACCACCGAGCCATCTTTCGAGTCGAGAATGGTCACAAAAGGCGGCAGGTGGCTGAAGATCCAGATGCGCTGGTTGAAGGGGTCAAAGAGACTTCCGTCCGGAGGGGTTTCGACGTCGATGGTCTTGATGGTTGCCAGCGTTTTGGTATCGAACATCACCACGGGCACGCTGGTGCCGAAGCCGTGGTGCGATTTAGGATCGATAGCGACGGAGTGGGATCTCCTCGCCTTGATTTCGCCCTCCGGCTCAAGGGTATCGAGGTTATAGACCGAGATCCGCCCGTTGGGGCCGCGGCGCGGAACGTACAGACGGCGCTCATTGCTGTCCGCAGTTATATAGTCAAATTCACCGTCACCGCCGACTTTGACCGTCTTAAGCAGCTTGTACGGCCCCTCTTGGGCCAGTCCGGAGGACGCCAACGGCAGGACGGCTGCCGCCAAAAGCAGGCAGAATCGCAACATATCAAACCTCCAAGTTGCGCGGGCCGGCGACCGCTACGCAACCTGAACTGTAGCAGTTCATAGATGAACTGACGATGAATCCCCTGGGCTTGGCCGGAAGCCTCCGGAGCCGGTACCGCGTGACCTTGCCTACGGCTGCCAAGCGCCAAGCCCACGTCTTGTTGGTTGTGGCCCGTTGTTGGTTCCGAAAAGTGATTCGACCGCCAAACGCCTTGATGTCGGCGCCGAGTTCGCCCGCAAACTCGGTGCCGCCTCCTGCTTCACTCCAAAAATCAGCGGCCCACTTCCAGAACTGAAAACGACAGCATCGGGCCACGGATCCAGTTCTCTGGAGCATCCGGGGGCATCGGGCCGAACTCGGCGGCGATCAGCAGGATGTGGTTCGTTTTGGTGTCCAGGGTCAGCGTTTTGGCGCACGGGTGGTATTCCGTGCATGGTTTGCCCGGCCGGGTGTCTAGCTTCTGCTCCACCGTGAAGCTGGTCGGGCTGTTCTCCTTGATGACCGTGAGCGGACCGTTCTCGCTCGGGAAGAATGCCTCCATGGTGCTCGGGTTGAAAACGGCGCCATCCGTTTTACCACCAATGGGCAGGACATCCAGGATCTTGCCGTCATCGGATTTCATAATGACCGCGGTGTTCTTGTGGCGGCAGCCAACGAACAGAACATGATTCTTCACGTCGATTGCCAAGCTCCCGGGGCCCCCGCCCTTTCCGGCAAGTTCGTAGTGGGCTGTAACCTTGAGTGCGGCGGCGTCTACCGCGGTGACCTCGTCGGTGTCTTCTTGCTCAACGTAGATATGGCCCTTACCGTCGGTGACGGCCTGCTCCGGCGCACCGCCAACATCCAGCGTGCCGACCACCGAGCCATCTTTCGAGTTGAGGATGGTCGCAGACGGCTGTCTATGGCTGAATATCCAGACCCGCTGGTTGAAGGGGTCAAAGATACTTTCGTCCGGGATGCCTCCGACCTTGATGGTTTTGATGGTTGCCAGGGTTTTGGTATCGAACATCACCACAGGCATGCTGGTGCCGAAGGCGTGGTGCAATTCAGGGTCAATAGCGACAGAGTGGGAACTCCAGGCCTTGATTTCGCCCTCCGGCTTGAGGGTATCGAGGTTATAGACCGAGATCCGCCCGTTGGGACCGCGGCGCGTAACGTACAGATGGCGCTGAATGCTGTCCGCACTTATAAAGTCAAATTCACCGTCGCCGCCGACTTTGACCGTCTTAAGCAGCTTGTACGGCCCCTCTTGGGCCAGTCCGAAGGACGCCAGCGGCAGGACGGCTGCCGCCAAAAGCAGGGAGAATCGCAACATGTCAAACCTCCAAGTTGCGCGGCTCTCGGCCACGCAACCTGGACTATAGCAGTTCATAGATGAACCGACGATGAACCCCTGGCGTGGCCGGAAGAGCGGGGCAGGTCACGAGCGCTATGAACTCCAGACACAAGCCTCGCGCTGCTTGCTGAAGCCGGTAGTCCCCAGTCATTTACCCACAAGTGGTGAGTTGTTGTTGGAGACTCCCGCCTCAGGAGTGCGAGTGCGCTCTCACCCAGTCCTGGTGGATTTTGGCCTCGTCTTCCCGCCCCAGCGCGTGATACGTCTTCGCCAGAAACAGATGCGCCGCCCTTTGGTCTTCCAAGCTCTGGCCCGCGTACTTTAGGGCCAATTCTCCCTCTGCCAGTGCTTCTTCGAGCTTGTCGTGATCGAAGAGGAACTGCGCGCGCCCGAGGTGGGCTCGGCCATACGTCGGCGCCCGCCGCAACAGCTCCGCAATCACCTTCTGCGATTCGTCGGCCCGCTGTTCGGTCTGCAGGAGGTTCGCGTACTGCATGAATACCTCGGGCTCGAATGGCGCCAGCGTGCGGTCCAGTTCCATTGCCTTGTGGTACTCCAGCTCGGCCTTCGCCGGCTCGTGAGTGACGGTGTACGTTATTCCCAGGAAAGTGTGCATCTGCATCTTCGCCCGATCATTGTCGTGGGTCAGCTCCAGCGCGCGGGTCAGTTCCCGGATGCTCACGTCATTATGGGCGTTTATACAGGCCCACCGGCCGTACAGATAGTGCGCTTCGGGATCGAGCGGCCGGAGTAGAACGGCTCTCTTCACCAGCGGTTCGATTTGCGTCTGAAATTCGACCGGGTCTTCCATGAGAAGCAGCGCGCTCAACGCCATCATGTAAACCGGCGAGCCAGGATTGCGCCGCACGCTCTCGATGAGCTTCGCCTTCATTTCCGCCTTCCCGGCCCAGGCCCGCAGCATGGAAACGTAGAATTCGTCCAGGCGGGGCGAGCGGGAATGCTGCTTGATCCCGCGCTCGCAGACCTCGATCGCCTCGGCGCCCTGCTTGAGATTCGACCGGCACGTGGCCAGCATGATGTAGGTTTTCGGGCTCGACGAGGGCTTGGAGGCGATCACGGCCTCGAGCATCCCGGAGGCCCGCTGGAAATCGCCTCGCTTCATCGCTGCAGCGGCGGCTTCGACGCTAGCGACAGGCGAAGCGTTGGCTGGCACGCTAGCACCGGAAGAAGCTTCCGTGCGGCCGCCCCGGGCGTTCGTCTTGGGGATTTCGCCTTGCGGCTCCACGGTATCGAAGTCATAGACCGTGATCCGCGCGTTGGGACCGGTGCGTGGAATGTACAGACGGCGCCCATCGCTGTCCGCTAATAAGTGGTCAACTGCACCGTCGCCGCCGGCCTCGGCCGCCTGGAGCAGCCTGTACGGTCCCTCTTGGGCCAATCCGAAGGACGCCGGCGGCAGGACGGCTGCCGCCAAAAGCAGGGAGAATCGCAATATGTCAAACCTGAAAGTTGCGCGGCCGACCACGATCTTATGCTCGATTCCTTACCTTCGTTCTTGAGCGCTGCAATCAGCCGTTCCACTCACTCGCCGATCCAAGCTCCCTGTTCTTTGGCCCTTTCAACAGCCATGGCCACAAAGTTTATCAAGATACCCTTAGCGCAACTGAAGGGTTTCTCAAATTCCGCGTGAAATTGACATCCGTAAACGGGCCTTCCGATCGCTTTTATCATTTCGTTGCAAATGAAGCCTTTACTGTCCCGTGATGTAGCCAGCACCTCCCAGCCTTTCGCGACCACCTGGACCGTCCACGTGTGGTATTCAGGACCATAGAACGGGTCGTTCAGCCCGGCGAAAATGGGATCATCTTTTTGAATATGGATAGGCGGAATATCGTGTTCGACGATGTCCTTCACGTCGTTGGTCACGTAGGACCGGCCTGTGGGGCAAACGAACGTACGGTCATACGCCATTGCCATTAGCTGCTCGCCAGCACACGCTCCGTAGGTAGGAATATGCGTAGTCCTCGTCAGTTCAAACTCTCCGCTGAATTCGAACAGTGGAACCTGGCAATACCGGTTAGGCGATCCAGTCAGGAAGATGGCTATTGGCTTCGGGTTCATCTGGTTTAACACTTCGACGGAAAAAGCGTGGGCGGGAAGTTCCAGAACCGTAAGGTCCCAGGGAGGGGCGACATGACCGCCCAAGCCTCGGATCATCTTACCGAAATCCGTCTTGACAGTGCCCGGCTCCGGGCGGAATCCCAAGACATTGGCAATCACCAAAACATAGTTCCGCTTGGGGACTTGAGGAACGGGCGGTTGTCCACGCCTATAGAGCATGACGTCGTATATCCGGGGGCTTCTGCCATGCCATGCTTTGATGTAAAGCCTGAAATACCGAGCTGTGATGGGCTTATCCAATTCAAAGATCTCCCTGTATGAGTCGGAATTCTTTCGCTCGGTTCCAGGAACATCAGTCCAAGTCTTCCCATCACCGCTGTGCTGCCACACAAAAGCGGCCAATCTGCCATCAAGATTCGATCGGTTCGACCACTCAACGGATTTTGGCAAGCTACCCTTCCATCCTGCCATGCCACTCGCGAGAAAGATGCGCGAAATGGGCCTGGGCTCTCCAAGATCAAACCGAACCCAATGACTGGATTGGTTGGCTGCCCCTTCCCAGTAGGTCTCATTTCGGTCGTCGTAATCCAAAATACGCTCTGTTCCACATCCGCCGCAGGTGGAGACATCGAGCACAGGAACTCTGACGTACTCGAGCCGTTTCTCCATGGATGTGTTCACGAAAAACCTGGCGATTACGCCACCGCACTCCGTAGCCCAAGGGCTCTCCGAACCCGCAGAATCGACTGCTTTCACTCTCCAGAACCACTGGGTATTGTCTTTCAGAGAACTCTGTAATCTCGCAGCGGTGGAATAAACCCCCTCAGGAATTCCGCCCATCTCAATCATATTTGCGGTGTTAAACGACGGAGACGTATCAACCTGGAGGACGTAACTACGCGGAGCGGCGCCGCCTTCGCTGTTGTCCCACGCAAGTACGGGTCTTACACTGGTGGCGATTTCATCGAGCCGGGGAGAATCTTCTAGGGTTGGGGCTGCCGACCTCGGCTCGGCAGAGAACACGGTACCGGCCAACGTCATCAAAGCTGCGATAACAGAGGGCGCAGTCATGGGACTCAGCCTGGTCCGCGGTCTAGCTGTACGCCCATTTCTCATGGCCGGTTTTCCCTCTTCCAAAATCCCAAGCTCGGTAGGCCGTGATTCAATCCCATGTTGGCACAAGCGCCTTCATGAACCTGGTCCGATGTGAATCGCACCCTCGATCGGGGCTGACGCGACCGACTGCGGGCACTCGCCCTGCTATTATCTGCCTACTTGCCTACTACCAGAATTGAAACGGAATCCGGCAGCATGGGGCCTCGGAACATTGTCTTGGGAGCATTCGCGGGCATCGGGCCGAACTCGGCGGCGATCATGAATATGCGGTTCGTTTTGGTATCCAGGGTCAGCGTTTTGGCGCACGGGTGCAATTCCCCGCATGGTTCGCCGGGCCTGGTGTCCAGATTCTGCTCCACCCTGAAGCTGGTCGGGCTGTTCTCCTTGATGACCGTGAACGGGCCGTCCTCGTTTGAACTGAACGCCTCCATGGTCTTCGGGTTGAAAACGGCGCCATCGTTGTGGCTACCAATGGGCAGGGCGTCCAGGATCTTGCCGTCATCAGATTTCAGAATGACCATGGCGTCCGGGTGGCGGCAGGCGGCGAACAGAATGTGATGCTTCGCGTCGATTGCCAAACCCGTGGGTTCGTTGCCCTTTCCGGCGAGTCCGTAGTGGGCCGTAACTTTGAGTGCGACGGCATCCACGGCGGCGATCCGGTTTGTGTCTTCTAGATCAACGTAGACATGGCCCCTGCCGTCGGCAACGCCCTGCTCCGGCTTGCCGCCAAGGTCGAGCGTGCCGACCACCGAGCCATCGTTCGCGTTGAGGATGGTCGCATTGGGCTGGCTGTGGCTGAAGATCCAGACGCGCTGGTTGAAGGGGTCAAAGAGAATGTCGTCCGGGATGCCTTCGACCTCAATGGTCTTGATGATTGCCAGGGTTCTGGAATCCCACATCACCACGGGCCTGCTGGTGCAGAAGGCGTGGTGCGATTTAGAGTCGACAGCGACGCCACGCGCGTTCGTCTTGGGGATTTCGCCTTGCGGCTCGAGGGTATCGAGGTTATAGACCGTGATCCGCGCGTTGGGACCGGCGCCAGGAATCTTCAGACGGCGCCCCTGGCTGTCCGTGAGTACGTAGTCGGTGCGCGGAATGTACAGACGGCGCCCATCGCTGTCCGCATATAGGTAGTCAAATCCACCATTGTCGCCGGCCTTGACCGTCTTCAGTATCTTGTACGGTCCCTCTTGGGCCAATCCGAACGACGCCAGCGACAGGACGGCTGCCAAAAGCAGGAAGAATCGTAACATGTCGAACCTCCAAGTTGCGCGGGCCGACCACGGCCCGGCAAGGTGAACTATAGCAGATCATAGATGAACTGACGATGAACCGAACTACCAGTCTTTCCGTTCGGGAAGAGACCGGCTTGCCGCCTCAGTTCCACCGGAGGCGCTGACGAATGATTTCTTCGTCAACCTGCTCGACATGAGTACGAAGTGGCAGGCCTCCTCTACATCCGAGGGAATTCCGGCATTGTAGTGGGCAGACTGAACCCTGGAGGGGCGGCGTGCGACAATTTCGGGAATGCAAGATGGTGAGCTGTATCGGCGCATTCTCGGGATCGAGGCCCCCTGGTACGTGGACTCGGTCGAGTTGAAGTTGGAGGAGGGCGAGGTTCACGTTCGCCTGGCTCACCAGGACATGATCGACTGGCCCTGCCCGGAATGCGGGGCTCCCTGCAAGCTCTACGATCATCAAGGGGAGCGCCAGTGGCGGCACTTGGACACGTGCCAGTACCAGACGATCCTGCACGCCGAACCGCCGCGGAGCGAATGCAGCCAACATGGGGTCCGGGTGGCGAAACTGCCCTGGGCGGAGCCGTCCAGCCGGTTCACGGCGTGGTTCGACGCGCTGGCCATTGAGTGGTTGAAGGAGGCCAGCCAGAAAGCCGTGGCAGGGCAGCTCGGGCTGAGCTGGGACGAGATCCACGGCATCATGGAACGCGCCGTGCAGCGCGGGTTGGAACGGCGGAAAGCGGAAACGGTCAGCCAGATCGGGGTGGACGAGAAGGCCTTTCGGAAAGGGCACAGCTGTTTGACTCTGGTGAATGATCTGCTGCGCGGCCGGGTGCTGTACGTAGCCGAGGAACGGCGGCAAAGCAGCCTGGATGGATTCTGGGAGACGCTGACAGCGGAGCGGATCGCGGGCATCGAGGCCGTGGCGATGGACATGTGGGACCCCTAAGCCTGAATTCCGAAGTTGACCAATAGTTTTCCTCGTTGGCATTGATATTGGGGGCGGCGTTCGGGCTCAGGTTCCGGGTGCGGAGGCCAACTTCGGCGAAGTTGGAATTTCACAAGCCAGGATGCTGTCCAGCAAGGGGATTCTCGATCGCAACCCGCCCCAGCTTTGCGAGAGGTGGATTACCAGATGGCGGCCTGCGCGGCCGAGAATGGCTCCGCAGGTGAGCACTTGGGTGCGGATCGTCGCCGGGGCACGATAAGCCGGCAGGCCGGCGGCGCGTTGGAACTCGCTGAGCCGGTTGAACAGCAGCAGCAGCGCGCGGAAGGCCGCCTGGGTAGCGAAGAATTGCTTCAGACAGAAGCCATCCGCGCCCAGATCGTGCTTCAGTTCGGCAATCCGGTTTTCCATGTCGGCGCGCCCGTTGTAGTCGCGCCAGATCTGCTCGGGGATTTCCTCGTAAGTGGTGACGAAGACGCGAAACGTGTAGCCGGGCACGTCGATCAGCTTGCGTCCCACACTGTCGCGGCCCTCGCGCATCCGCTCGCGAACCACTACGAAGCGCCGCTCCAGCTCCCAGCCGTGCCGTCGCAGCCGGAACTCTCCCCGCGCGAAGTTCTCATCCAGGTCCCGCCATTGCTCGACTTGTTGCGCCGCCCGTTTCACCCACTTGGTGAGGCGAGCAACTACAATGTAGGGCAACTGGCGCGGTTCCCAAAAGCTCAGCAGCCGGTCCTCGAAGAAGCCCGAATCAGCTCTTAGCAGACGGATCTTCTGGCGCTGCGACCACAGCGCGAGAGCTTCTTGGAGAAACTCCTCCACGCCACGGCTGGAGCCGCAGTTGCCGCTGCCGAGCCAGCCGTGGAGGAGAAAGTGCGCTTCGCTCAGCACGGCCAGCAGCGGGTGATGACTGGGACGGCCGTGTTTGCGCGGGTTGTGCACTTTGAGCGATCCCTCTTGATGGCCGTAGCGTTCGAAGACGGTCGAATCCAGATCCAGCGTGTAACCTGAGGCGCGCGGCGGGATGCGTTCGATTTGCCAAGCCGCCAGCGGCTCGTAGAGGCGTTGCACCTCGCCCATACCGAAAGCGCGAAACAGGTTACGGATGGTGTCATCAACCGGGAAGCGTTCGATTCCCAGCAGGGCGTGCAGAGCCCGGTCGCCGCGCAGCAGCGCGGCATGGGAGAAACGCCTGGCGCCCACCAGCACCGTTGTCAGGAAAGCCACGAAGGTGACGGTGGGATCGATCTGATTGGGCGACTTCCAGCGGATAGGCATGTGGCGCCGAATCTGCCCGATCAGATCAATCTTCCGCAGATAGGAAATGAACACGGCCACTCCGCCGAAGGGAGTAACCGCCCGCTTGGTCTCACGCAGGACGAGCCGCGCGTCCGACAGCAGAGCGGCGATCTCCCGCCGAACAATTTCGTCCGAGGTCTTGCTCTCCACCTCTCTGTTGTCTCAAAACTTATCGGCCCCAGCCCGCCGGATTTCGGAATTCAGGCTTAATCAGCTCGGTTCGCGAGCAGGTTCCGGGGGCCGACGGCAAAATCGTCTTCGACAAGTTCCACATCGCGCAGCACCTGGGTGAAGCCGTGGATCGGGTACGCCGGAAGGAGAACAAAACCCTGCGAGCCGCGGGAGATGACCGGCTGACGGGGACGCGCTACGACTGGCTGAGAAACCCTGCTGGCATGGAACCGAAGGACCGGCGGGAGTTCGCCGAGCTGCGAACGAGCGGACTCAAAACCGCGCGCGCCCGGGCGCTGAAGGAAACGGCCATGTCGTTATACAGCTATGTCTACGAACGCCCGGCGAGGAAGCACTTCCGTTGGTGGCACAACTGGGCCGTGCGGAGCCGCCTGCAACCCATGATCGAAGTGGCGCGGATGCTCAAGCGGCGATTCGAGAACATCATCACCTACCTGCGGCACCGGATCACGAACGCGGCCAGCGAACCCATCAACGCCAAGATCCAGTGGGTGAAGTACACGGCACGGGGCTTTCGGAACCGCCGGAACTTCGTTCACGCCATCTACTTTCACTGTGGCGGCCTCGACCTGGCTCCCGGAGCCACTAAATAGCCGGAAGCGCCACGTCCCACATCCCGAAGGCGTGTATGAGGGGTGCGATCGCGCGACAGGCAAAGTCAAGTGGACCGGCACCCGTGTCGACCTTATCTTCGGTTCGAACTCCCAGCTCCGGGCAATCGCGGAATTCTATGCATGTGACGACTCGAAGGAGGCGTTTGTGAACGATTTCGTGGCAGCGTGGAACAAGGTGATGAACCTCGATCGCTACGACCTTGCCTGAACTCGGCGGAAAAGAGAGCTGTCAACTTGGTACTAACGGAGGTGGCTGCAGGCCGCCTGTTCATCGTGTTTTCATGTCACCACGTGTACAATAGTCCACTGTGAGATGGCTTCTCGTGCTCGTGACCACCGCGGCGATGGCGGAGCCGCCCCTGACTATCAGCCTGCAAGATGCCATCCAGCGCGCCCGCAGGTATAGCTCGCAGTTCCAATCCGCGGTGACCGCGGCCGGACTGGCGCGCGAGGACAGCTTGCAGGCCAAAGCGGCCCTCCTGCCCACCGTCAACTACTTCAATCAGTACATCTACACGCAGGCCAACGGGACTCTCTCCGGGATATACGTCGCCAACGATGGCGTACATGTCTATAGCAGCCAGGGGCTGGTCCATGCCGACCTGTTTGCGCCGGGCAAGCGGGCCGAATATCAGCGGACGCTGGCGGCCGAAGCCATCGCGCGCGCGAAGACGGAGATTGCCGGCCGCGGACTGGTAGCTACCGTGGTCGAGGGCTACTACGGGCTCATCTCTGCCCAGCGGAAATCCGCGAATGCACAGCGGAGCATCGACGAAGCACGCCGGTTTCTGGACATCACGCAAAAGCAGGAGAGCGGCGGCGAAGTGGCGCACGCCGATGTTGTGAAGGCTCAGATTCTGGTCGAGCAGCGCTTGCGCGAGGCCCAGGATGCCGGCATCAACGTGGAGCGGGGCCGCATCGGCCTGGCCGTGCTGCTGTTCCCGGATTTCCGGCAGGATTTTTCGGTGGTGGACGACTTCGAATCCGTGCCGCCGCTGCCGCCCCTGAGCGAAATCCAGGACCGCGCGACCGCTAGCAGCCCGGAGCTGCGGGCGGCCGAGGCCGCGCTGCGCGAGGAGACACTCGGGATTGCGAGCGCGCGCAGCGCTCTGCTTCCGACGCTCTCCTTCGATTATTTCTACGGCATCAATGCGAACCAGTTCGCGATTTACAACGAGCGCAATCAGAGGAACCTGGGATCCGAGGCGCAGGGCACGCTCCTGATTCCCGTGTGGAACTGGGGCGCTTCCCGAAGCCGCATCCGCCAGGCGGAGCTGCGCCGCGAACAGGCTCAACTCGATCTGGGGGTAGCCCAGCGCCAACTTCTGGCGAACCTCGACACGTTCTACCTGGAGGCGAGGACGGCCAGATCCCAGTTGGATTCTCTACGCCACTCGGTGGAGCTGGCGTCGGAAAGTCTGCGTCTCACTCTGCTGCGATACGAGGCTGGAGATGCGATCGCGCTCGAGGTATCCGACGCGCAATCCACGCTCACGCAGGCTCGCAACGCCGCCGACGACGGAGTGGCGCGGTACCGGCTGGCACTGGCGGAAATCCAGACGCTCACGGGGGTTTTGTAGAGCCATGCTGAAACGACGGGCGCTCGTTGCGATCGCGGTTCTAAGCCTCGGCACCGGCTGCTCCAGGAAAGAAGAGACAGAAACCGAGCCGGTCGTGCCGGTTCAAGCCGGCGAGGTCCGGCTGGGACCGATTCGCCGCATCGTCGGCGCGGACGCCGTTCTGTATCCGCGAGACCAGGCCACCATCACGCCGAAGATCAGCGCGCCCGTTCGCGCTTTCTACGTGAATCGCGGCGATCACGTCCGCCAGGGGCAGTTGCTCGCGGTCCTGGAGAACCGCGACCTGGCGGCCGCAGTCCTCGAAGGCAAAGCGCAGTACGAACAGGCGCAAGCCGTTTACCGGACCACCATCGCGGCATCGCTTCCGGAAGAGGTATCGAAATCGGAGCTCGACGTCGAGGCTGCACAGCAAGCGCTCGACGCCGCGCAGAAGCTTTATGAAAGCCGGCAGAAGCTCTATCGCGAGGGGGCGCTGGCGCAACGCCTGGTCGATGAGGCGCACGTGGCTTACGTGCAGGCGCTTACGCAGTCCGAAGACGCCCGGAAGCATCTCACCGCCTTGCGGAGCGTAAGCCGCGAGGAGCAGGCAAAGTCGGCATCCGCGCAGTTGGCCGCCGCCAAGGGCCATTACGAGGCCACCCAAGCCGAGCTCTCCTATTCCGAGGTTCGGAGTCCGCTGACGGGCGTGGTGACCGACCGGCCCCTCTATCCGGGCGAGATGGCCAGCGCCGGGACTCCGCTTCTGACGGTCATGGACACGTCGCAAGTGGTGGCGCGGGCCAATGTCCCCGAACGGGAAGCCATGTATCTCCAGGTTGGGGACGATGCGGACATTGCCCAGGAAGGGGAAAAGCTGCACGGCAAGGTCATCGTGGTGAGCCCGGCAGTGGATCCAAACACCACCACGGTGCAGGTCTGGGCGCGCGCCGCGAATCCCGGGGAGCGTTTGAAGCCGGGCGTCACGGTTCGCCTGTCGATGGTCGCGGAGACTCTCGGTGACGCCGTGCTCGTCCCCTTGCCCGCGCTGCTGCCGTCGGCCGGTGGAAGCAATTCGGTGCTGATCGTAGGGAAGGACGAGGTCGCGCACAGCCGAAAGATCGAAACCGGCGTGCGGGAAGACGGGACGGTGCAGGTGCTGAGCGGGCTTTCTCCGGGAGAGCGAGTGGTTATCGTGGGCGGGTTCGGGGTCCAGGACGGCGCCAAGGTGCGGATCGAGGCGCCCGGGAAGAAAGATGAGTAGCCGGGTAGTTGGGCCGCCGCTCCCTCACGATCGCGGCTCAGATGCGGTGACCGGCGCTAACTCACAACACTGGACGGCGCGGCACTCGAAGCCGGTCATCTTCGTCATCCTCACGCTGATCGCGGTCGGGATCTATCTGGCGCTGGGCATCCCCGTTTCGGTGTTCCCGGACACCAACTTCCCTCGGATCGTCGTGGGCGTGGATAACGGGGTCGCGCCCATCGATCAGATGCTGGTCACAGTCACGCGCCCCATCGAGGAAATTCTGAATAGCGTGCCGGGCCTGGAGCGCGTCTGGTCGGTGACGAGCCGGGGATCGGCGGAAGTGGATCTCTTCTTTTCCTGGAAAGTGGACATGTTCCAGACGCTGGAACTGGTCAACGCCGCGCTGGCCCGCGTGCAGAGCTCGCTGCCGCCCACTGCAAAGATCACGGCGAACCGGCTCACCTTCGCCGCGTTTCCGATCGCCGGCTACAGCCTGACTTCGGACACGGTCCCGCAAACGCAGCTCTGGGAGACGGCAACCTACGAGCTGAGACCGCGGCTCAACCGGCTGAACGGTGTTTCCACGGTGGTCGTGCAGGGCGGGCAAGAGCCGGAGTTCGAAGTTAGGCCGGACCCTGCCAAGCTGCTGCAAGCGTCCGCGACCATCCCTAACATCCTCGATGCGATCGGACGCAGCAATCTGATCGACTCGCCCGGGCTTATCAGCCGCGAGCACGAACTGGTGCTGGGCCTCGTGAGCGGCCAGGCCCGCAACGCGGAGGAGCTGGCGAACATCGCCGTCAAGACCACGCCGGCGGGACTTCCGGTCCGCATCGGCGACCTGGCCACGGTGCTGCCTTCGGTCAAGCCGGTCTACACCATCGTCAGCGCCAACCAGAAGCCCGCGGTTCTGCTGAACATCTACCGCCAGCCGGACAGCAATACCGTTCTGGTCGCCAACGAGGTACACGCGGAGATCGAAAGCATCCAAAAGGAACTGCCCCGCGGCGTCGTTCTCGAACCTTTCTACGACCAATCGGAGATCGTCAACGACTCGATCCGGAGCGTGCGTGACGCCATCCTGATCGGGCTGGTGCTGGCGTCGCTCATCCTGGTGCTCTTCCTGCGCGATTGGGGCACTTCGATCGTTGCCGGCCTGGTGATTCCGGCGACGGTCGCGGTGACTTTCATCACTCTTCGAGCGATGGGCCAGAGCTTCAACCTGATGACGCTGGGCGGCCTTGCGGCGGCCGTCGGACTGGTGATCGACGACGCGATCGTGGTGGTCGAGAACATCGTAATGCACCGGGACTCCGGCCAGACCCGCGCCGAGGCCATCCGCAGCGCGATCCGCGAAATACGGGTCCCGCTCGTCGGCTCGACCGTGACGCCCATCGTGGTGTTCCTCCCTCTGATCGCGATCACGGGAGTGACCGGCACGTTCTTCCGCGCGCTGGCCGTCACCGTGGCCATGGCCCTCTTCACCTCGCTGGCCCTGGCGCTCACCTGGACGCCAACTCTCAGCCACTACCTGATTCGGCGGCGCCGAGCCCCGGGGCCCAAGCCCACCGCGGCGCACGGTCCCCTGATGCGGTTCTACGAGCGGGTGCTGCGGGGCACTCTCGAGCACCCGTGGGCGCTCGCGCTGTTCACTGCGCTGCTGATTTGTGCGTCGCTGGTCTGCTACCGGGCCTTGGGGAGCGACCTGCTTCCGAGTATGGACGAGGGCGGCTTCATCCTCGACTACATTATGCCCGCCGGATCTTCACTGGAGGAGACCGACCGCGTGTTGTCCTCGGTCGAGCGGATTCTGCGTGCGACTCCGGAAGTGGAGAGCACCTCGCGCCGGACCGGCTTGCAGCTCGGCCTGGCAGCCGTGACCGAAGCGAACACGGGCGACATCTCCGTCAAGCTGAGGAACCACCGCGAGCGCAGCTCCGAGGAAGTCATGGCCGATCTCCGCGCCAAAATCGCCCGGCAGGAGCCGATGCTCGACGTGGAGTTCGCGCAGCCGCTGCAGGATATGATCGGCGACTTGACCAGCGCGCCGGAGCCGGTCGATATCAAGCTGTTTGCCCAGGACCCGGACTTGCTCCGGGCATGGGCGCCCCGGGTGGCCGAGGCGATAAAGGAGATTCCCGGCGTTGTGGACGTGCTCAACGGGATCGACAACACGATCAGCGGTCCGGCGTTGATCTTCCAGGTCGATCCGGCGATTGCCGCGCGGGCCGGGTTCACTCCCCAGGAAATCGAGCTCGATGCCAGCGCGATTATGGAGGGCGAGCCGGCGCCCATGCCCGTGGTGATCGGCGATCGCGCATACACCGTGCGCGTGCGCTTTCCAGAGCGGACGCGCGCCTCGTTGGATGCCATTCGCAACACGCTGCTGGTAAGCCCCACGAACAAGACCGCCACCCTGGGATCGGTGGCCAGGACGATTCAACTGCCCGGCCAGACGGAAATCCGGCGCGAGAACCTGCAGCGGGACGTGGCGGTGACCGCGCGCCTCGAAGGCCGGAGCCTCGGCGGCGCCATGGCGGATGTGCAAGACACGGTGGCCGGGCTCAACCTGCCGCCGGCCATACGCGTCCAGTACGGCGGCGCGTACGAAGAGCAGCAGAAATCATTCCACGATCTGGCCTTCGTTCTGGCCCTGGCGGTGGTGCTGGTCTTCATCGTGCTGCTGTTCGAATTCGGAAATTTTGGCGCGCCGGTGGCCATTCTCTCCTCCGCCCTGCTTTCGACCGCCGGGGTCTTCCTGGCGCTGTTTGTCACCGGGACGACGTTCAACATTTCCTCGTTTATGGGGCTGATCATGGTGATCGGCATCGTCGCGAAGAACGGAATCCTGCTGCTCGATGCCGACTATAAGTTCCGGGTCGAAGGTTCCGAAGCTGAAGTCAGCATGATCCGGGCTGGAGAGCGGCGGCTGCGGCCGATTCTGATGACCGCGCTGGCCACGGTAGCCGGTATGACGCCGCTGGCGCTTGGGTTAGGCGCCGGATCGCAGATGCTGCAACCGCTCGCCATCGCGGTCATCGGAGGCATCCTGGCCTCGATGGTTCTCTCGCTGGTCGTGACCCCAGCGGTACACTACTACATTTCGAAATAGAGAC
>Ga0326728_10007323_pt1 | contig 28513 bp, 24 predicted proteins | sample MB3enrmetagenome_FD_207602 | JGI IMG/M metagenome (GOLD analysis project Ga0326728, IMG submission 207602) | Lab enriched peat soil microbial communities from McLean, Ithaca, NY, United States - MB31MN | ecosystem: Environmental > Terrestrial > Soil > Wetlands > Peat | place: USA: New York... | reverse complement strand
CAAAGTGAGATAGGAGAGTTGCCGTGGGAACGAAGCAGCAGATACTGAAGGCAATTGAAGAGCTTCCCGACGACGCCGGCGTCGAAGACGCCTTGGATCGGCTTTACCTGCTTTATAAAGTCGAGAGGGGCCTTCTCCAAGCGGACCGTGGTGAACTTATCAGTCAAGAAGAGGTCCGGCAGCGCATGGCGAAATGGCTCAAGTAGAGTGGACCCCCCAGGCGGCCGATGATCTGGAAGCGGTCTGTCTGTTCATTGCTCGGGATTCTCCACAACTGGCGGCGGCGTTCGCCGACCGAGTCCTCCGCGCTACAGACCTACTGGAGAGCTTTCCACGTTCGGGCAGAATCGTTCCGGAATTGGGCATCGGGAACATTCGAGAGATCTTAGTCGGCAGCTACCGTGTTATCTATCGGATTCGACACGACCATGTTCACCTCCTGACGGTGCACCACGGTGCCCGCTTGCTTGACACCACAAAAATCGGGGCTACAGACTAAAATATCTAGCCACGCAGAACTGCCCTGACCGTGGCCCGCTGGTTTCAAGGATTGAGGGGACCGTGGGCTATTCTCATGCCCGATGCTCCAGCGGTAGGTCGTCAATCGGGATGGAACACGCCGCTACCGTTGCCCTATCCAAAGCAAGTTTGCTGTAACCCGACCACTGCCAGAAGAACCCACGGTCAGAAAATCGCTGACCGTGGCTACCCCCGCCTCACCCGCCGCTTCCGCGCGGGATTGAATATTTCCTGCCTGCTATGCCTTCGTCATCAAGGGAAGAACCCACGGAGCAAACCGCTGACCGCGGTTAGCTGCTTTGGTTTTCCAACTCTCAATTTGCGACTTTTCTCCCCCGCGACATTTTGTAGCCTCCAATCCTGGCAGATTTCTCTTGACAACCCTAGCGTAGAGTGATACACTAAAATAGTGTTACTATGAGGTGCCGTCACGTCCGCTCGCAAGTCTCCCTCCTTCGTCGACCCTCACGCGTCCAACCTGCGAAGTGCGCAGGGCAGAATTCCGGTGATAGACAGTAGACGGTAGACAGTAGGCGGGAGACAGGATTGACGATGGGCGATTGAGGATTGACGATTGCTGATCCCTGATCGTGAAGGCGATTATGTTATTGATAATAAATAAGGTTAGCGATAATTCGAGGGATTCTATTGATCTCGCCAAATTTTTCAACCTATTGAATTCAGAGGAGTTGCATATGGTTGCTCTGCCGGGGGAGTGCGTCGGCAAAAAGATGTTAAAAATGAAGGATGGACCGACTATGTGCTTGAAAACAAAGGTGAGATTGACAAAATGTCAGGCGGTCCCCCCGACTTTTGGGACGAAAACTCGTGGAACTGATTGTCAAGCAAAAGGGCGAGCAGCACCGACGGCCAAACTCCAGCCTGACACACACTACCCCCTATCGGTTATCGGTAGTGGCAGGTGAGAAGATGAATCAATTCGCTGACTTCGAGAATCACAAAGCGCAAATCTCAGAACGAAAACCGGAGATCGAAACTCGAAATTCGCAAATCGCAAATCGCAAATCGCCCGATGACCCGATGAGCCGATGGCCCGATGAGAGGATTGCACAAACCCTTTGACGGCCTCCAGGACACCTTGTATCCTTGCGACACGTCCAGGATCAAGGTTCGTCGTGAGAGTGAATTTGCGGGAGCAAACCATGCTGAAATCCGCGAGCGTTGTGCTTTGCGTTATGGCTTTTTTCTGCACCCTGCCCGGCGCGAAGGCGGCCGACGATCTGTACGGCTCGAAGGGAATCGTCCCTGAGGCCGTGCGCCAGGGAAAACTGGGGAGTTGCTATTTCCACGCGGTCATCGCGGCCCTGGCACAGCGCCGCGAGGATACCATTCGCAGGATGATCCAATCCAACGCGGATGGCAGTTACACGGTGACGTTCGGAGATGGCAAGAAGGAGACCGCTTACCCGGAGGACCTTCGCTACACCCACGACAGCGGGTATGACCTTTCCGATGGGCAATGGGTGGCGGTGCTGTTCCGCGCCTACGCGCAACGGGTGTTGCGCCAGTCGTTACTGCAAGCCATCGAGAGCAGCGATATCTTTCCCCTGCTGAAGCAGCCCGCCGAACAATTGGTGGCTGCGAGTGATCCGCTGGTGCTGGCTTACGATCGCGCCATCCGCGCGCAAGTGGACCAAGATGGAAACATCGATCGCGCCAAGCTGGAGGCGGGCCTCAAGAAAGAAATGGCTCCCATCACGGTGCCGGATTCCATGAAAGACGCTCTGATCGGTTTGCTCGAATCGGGTGGGTTTTTCGACAAGATGGTGACGATGATTCAGCAGAACGGCGAGCTATTCGGCGCCTATCGAGCCGTGGGCCAGGGGGGCATCGCTGACCGCGTGATGCAAACGCTGGCGGGGAGTACACGTTTCCAGGAGAATCAATCCCAATCGCAGGCGGGCGCGGCCCTGGCCAAAGCTGTCAAGGATGGTATGCCGATCGTGGCGTGCACCGGGGGCAGCCGCTTTTACCAGGAGGTGGCCAAGGGCCAATCTCTGCCGCCCGACACGGACCTATGGTACGTCAACGCGCATTGCTACACAGTGCTCAGCTACGATTCCGGCGCTGCTACCCTGAACATTCGCAATCCTTGGGCGCGGCATCCCGATCCGGACGGGGTTTTTAACTTGTCCCTCAGTAGCTTCCTCCCTGCCTTTGCCGGTATTGTGACCCCGCAGTAGGCCGGGAGGAAGAAAGCCCCGGGGCCAGTCCGGGGAAACTTTGGGGGTAAAGGCCGGCGTCAGTTCGGAGTGGCTTGGGCGCGGGTTTCACGCACCTCAGCATGCAGGCCCTCCTCCGCAGTGGGCGTGGTATGAGGGCGGGCGGCGCGGCGCGCCACGACATTGTCCAGGGCGCTCCGAACCACGTAAGCGAGGTCGGTGGCAGCAAAGGGCGGCGCGAGGAAATCGAAGGCGCCGGTTTCAATGGCCTCCACGTAAAAACGCGTGTTCACAACTCGAGACACGACGATCAAATTCACGGGCTGTGCGGCCTTCTCGGCCAAAGCCAGAATGTCTGCCCACGTGCCATCGGGCAGTTGCGTATCCGTGAAGACCAGGGGGGCGGGGTTGCGCCCGCCAAGGATGCGCTTGGCTTGCGCTCGCGATTCGGCGTGGATGACGTGCATACCCTGGCGCTCCAGAGCGCCTTTGAGGGTGGCTAACGTTTCGGAATTGTAGTGGACGAGCAGGGCGGTGATTTTCTCCATCATAAGAGCTCCCTTAAATTTGTTGCGGCCTCTGCTCACTACGCCGGGTCTCTCGGGGATTGCACTCCGTAGCTGCGCGGAGCTCTTCGAGCCCGTACCCAAAAAACCTTGAGTGAGAGCGTGGCTGAACGCATTGCTGGCGTGCATAAGCTGCCCGCCAAACCGCACTTGACCAGCGCCCTCACTCGCTTCTTCACCCACCGGGCAAGTTCCAAGCCGCCGCGGCGGGCTTGCAACGCCCGTTGGGATTGCCCCCCGGGACCGTTCGTGATTACTTCAAGGCCACCTTAAAGTTTTTCTTGTCCTGGGAAATGTCGATTTTGTCTTCCCGCGCCAGCCAGCCCAGAGCGAAGCCGACAAGTTCGCCTGAGCCGTTAAGCCTTTTCTTCAGTTGGGCCAGAGTCTGCGGACCGTGATCATTCAACGCGTGCCAAATTTTCCCAGCGGTGTCACCCAGTTGCTCTATCATCTCCACTTAAACTACCTCCTGTGTGTATTCGGCATCAGCTGCCGTGAACTTTAGAGTTTTAAACCGTGCCGCAACTTCAACCTCGGCGCACACATCCCCCCGGGCTCGCGAGCGAGTTCTTCCCCCCCTTGGTTGAGCGTGATTATCACTGCCGGGAGTCCCCGGCTTACGGCGCAGTCATCATGTGGTACAGCACACTGCCTGAGCACTTGCGCGGAGGATATTATGCCATTCAGTCTATCGAGCCGTAAGTTAATAGTTTGGTTCAAAGCTAGGATTCTGTCAAACAAAAAATAGTTATAGGTCGAATAAGGTCTCGGGAATACAGATAAGCTTACCGCCGTGGCGCCACGCCATCTCTCAGGGAATCGCCGTATCTTTATGATGTCGCACATGCTATCATATGCCGCTCGAGTCGGAGGAGGGGATGGTAAAAGGCGGCCAAAGCTTCACGGGCAGCTAGCGCAGATGTGCGTTTTTCATGTCCGCGGTTCTTGCCCGCACACCAACTGCTAGATTAGGGTCTCATTCTGATCAGAGACTCTGCGCGTCTCTGTTGTTCGGGGGCGTGAGAAATCCAGGTCAGGGCATCCTCCCTCAGGGGGTGTCGCCCCATTTCCTGTTTGACTTTGAGCGAAGATTCTTGCTAGTTTGAAGCGTTATGAGACAGCTCCAGCCGGTGATCTGGGCGAAGGGAACCTTCCTCACGCCGCAGCATTTGCAGTTCCAGGATCGGTTCTTGGAGAACGTACTGGATTTCAAACTGGTCGCACTGCAGTTCTGCCCGTGGGGCTTCGCCGAACTCCAAATCGACCGTGCGGCGCTTTCGACAGGCTCTCTGCTTCTAACCCGGGCGGCAGGGCTGTTTCCGGATGGTTTGGTTTTTGAAATCCCTGACTCCGATCCTGCTCCCGGTTCGCGAGACTTGGGGTCGTCGTTTGGGCCCGACCAGGATTCTTTGGATGTCTATCTGGCTATTCCCCAATATCAAGATCGTGGCCTCAACGTCACCGTGGGTGACAAAATCGGCGATGCACGCTATCAAGCCAAAATTGCCTTGCGACGGGATGAGAATTCGGGATTGGCGGAAAAGCCGGTGCAAATCGCCCAAAAGAACTTCCGCCTGCTGGTTGAGGGTGAACCTCAACAGGGAAGTACAACGATGCGCATTGGTCGCGTTCAAAGGACCACGGCAGGGACCTACCAGTTGGACCCACACTTCGTTCCCCCCTTGCTCGATCTCTCCACCAGCGAGTATTTGATGGCGATTCTGCGCCGACTGGTGGAGATTCTGGCCGCCAAGGGGAGCACGCTTGCGGGATTGCGTCGGCAGAAGAATCTAAGCCTGGCGGACTTCACCGCCTCCGACATTGCCAACTTTTGGCTGCTGTACACCGCCAACACCTACTTCCCTTTGTTCCGACATATTCTGGAATCGAAGAAGGGACACCCTGAAGGCTTATTTACGGCAATGCTGGCGCTGGGAGGCTCACTGAGTACCTTCTCGACGACCGTGCAGCCTCGCGATCTTCCCCTTTATGACCACGACAATCTCGGCGGCTGCTTTACCGATCTCGACGAGAAGCTGCGCGCCCTCCTGGAGACAGTCGTGCCCAGCAACTTCGTTTCATTGCCCCTGAAACTGACGCAACCTTCGATCTATGCTACGGCTCTTGCCAATGACAAGTATCTCACCAATACAAGGCTTTACCTGGCCGTCAGCGCTGACTTGAGCGAGCCGGACTTGCTCAAACGGGCGCCCCAACTCATCAAAGTCTCCTCCGCAACTCACATCGAAAGGTTGATTCGGTCGGCTCTTCCCGGAATACAATTTTCGTACGTTCCTTCCCCCCCCGGCGCAATCCCTATCAAGCTGAATTATCACTACTTCAGTTTGAACCAATCTGGGGGCGAATGGGAAACCGTACTGCGCGCTCGAAATTTCGCGGCCTATGTCCCCGCCGATATTCCCAATCCCCAGCTCGAATTGATCATCCTCCTGCCCCGGGCGGAGTGATTCCCTCCAAGACAAAATCGAGTATTCTGCCCCGAAGGGCTTGAGGACCCGTGCCCCGAGCCAATGACAGTATCGCCTCCCGAGCTACCGAATGCCGGGCTGAGGCATGAACGCGTCTGCCGATCGTCCAGGCATGAACGCGTAGCTCGGCCTAATGCCTGATCGCAAAGTAGATGACTACCACCACGGCCATGATGAATAGGCAACCTAAGACAATAAGCGAGACCCAAAATACTCGCTTCTGGCTGCCGGCCGGCAGACTCGCCTTGGGAATTCCGGGTGGTGGCGGCGCCTTTATTTGTGGATAGGGTATTCCCGGCGCAGAAGCAGGGGGAAAGGCGGGAGGGGCTGGTTGCTGAAACTGGACAGGCGGCACGCGGTAAGCCGGTGGGGGGGGCGCTGGGGCCTGAGGGAGGGGGGGAGCCACTGGCATTGGCGGCGCAGCCAAGGGGAGCACCGGCGGGCGAACCCCGCCGGGAGGTGCCGCCTGTGGACCACTTGGGGGTGGCACCACCGCGCTCCTCCTGGGGCTCTGCATAATGAGCGTGTATGCGCCTGGCCCGGCGGGCTTCGGCGGGGGTGGGGCAGGCTCCACAAAGGGTGGCGAAACGGGGGCTGGCGGGACAGAGGCCGCCTCTGGGGACGAATCATGGAACGCTGCGGGGAACTCGCCGCCACCTCGACGATCGGGCTCGATGGACGGCTCATTCGCCGGGCTGGCCACTGGGAGCACTTGCTCCGCCGAGTCGGCCTGGGGCGGCCTGTAGCTCTGAAGTATGCGCGTGACCGCACCCGGCTCTTTTTGAGCGGACCGGGAAGGGCCGGGAGCAAACGTCGGAGGCGGATTTGGTGGGAGGATAGGGGCTTCGCCCCTCCCCCCCTCTCCCCGCCTCTCAAAGAATTGCGTAAATGAGCCCGGACCTTCTCTGTCGGCAGATTCCCTCAGCGGAATCTCCGGCGGGGTAGCTGCCCGGGGTGGAGAAGGCGGTAGGCGGGACCCCACACTTCCCTGCGTCGCGTCGGGGCTGCTCACTCTTGTTGAAGGCTCACGCTGCGCATTGAAGAGTCTAGTGAACTCGCCGGGCCCTCGGGACGCATCGGCGGAGGTGAGAGGAGGCGCTTCACTCCCCACGATAGGAACCTTCGGGCCATAAGGGGGTGCCTCAGTCCCTTCGCGGTTGATGAAGAGACGCTCGAATACTCCGGTTTCCCCTGGGCTTCCGGCAGAACGCGGCGGTGGGGGAGGCGGAACGAGTTCCGGCGTCGTCAAGGAAGGTTGCGGCTCCTCTGTCAGACCGGGGGAGGGCATTGTGGGGAGTCCGTCGCCCAAAGGCGCGGGCCCGGCACTCGCAACCCCAGGCTCCATGTCACCTTTGCCTGCACGCGCGAACATCATCGTAAACTCACTCGGGCCTGAGGTCGCTTTGCCTGTTGTTGGAGCGGCCGCGCCCGAAGGTTCGGACGGGGGCACCACGGTTGGACGTGTTTTTCGGCTTCTGAAAACTACTTCGAAACCACTTGGGGGTTGACCTCGGGAAATCGTAGGTCGGGGTTGCCCCGCGGATGTCAGGTTTTCCTCCGGATGGGGTGGGGATACGGGGGATGACGGTTGCGGCGGGGCATTGCTCCCTGCACGGAACCTTCCGGTGAATTCCCCTGGGGGGATCTCGCCCATGGGGGGTGCAGCAGGGGCCTCAGGGGATGCGGCGAATGACGGTTGCGCCGGGGCATTGCTCCCTGCACGGAACCTCCCGGTGAATTCCCCTGGGAGGGTCTCGCCCGTGGGGGGTACAGCAGGGGCCTCAGGGGATGCGGCGAATGACGGTTGCGGCGGGGCATTGCTCCCTGCACGGAACCTTCCGGTGAATTCCCCTGGGGGGATCTCGCCCATGGGGGGCATAGCAGGGGCCAGAGGGGATATGGGGGATGACGGTTGCGGCAGGGCATTGCCTTTTGCAAGGAACATCATGGTGAATTCCCCTGGGTGGGGCTGGCTCGTGGGGGGCGCAGCAGGGGCCACAGGGGATGGGCGTAAAGGTGGCGCGATTTCATCCTCGTTCAGCGATGAAGTCAGAGGTTCTATAACTGGGGGTGTTTTCTGGAACCATTGCGTGAAGTCACCCGACTCGTCCACCCCGTTGCCTTGAGTGATGTCAGCAGGCACGGGGGCCGAGCCATCGGTCACTCGAGCGGGTTCTGCATAGGCCTGATGCAGGCCGCTTTCAACCGGTTTTTCTTGCACCCCGGTGGCTGATTGAAGCCAGGTTCGGAGGTCCAAGCACTCCGGCAAGTCCTCGGTCACAACGAAACCACGGTTGCTATCCTCCCCAATTTCGAGGATGTGTCCGCTCGTTTCGGCCTCGGCGTTGCGCAGGAACTCAGTCAGCAGAGACGCCAAATCCGGCTGATGGGGAGGATTCCGTTCTGGCCAGAGTTGGTGCAGCAGGACGCTCCGGCCGGAGGAGATCTGCTGCGCGCGGAAGCATCTCACTTCGCCATCACTCAGAGTTTGGAGAATTTGGTATTTGCCTTGGAAGCTCACAGTCAAGCCTCATTTCGGGATTTTCCCCATATTATCACGAAACGAATTTGAAAGCATTGCCATGCACGAGCGCATTTGCCCCGCCAGAAGGCAGTGAATCCGCAGCCGGAATGCCGCGCCCCCTATCCCGTAGTCCCAAGGCGGTAATCGCGAATGTGCCGCGAATGCGCTCGCCCCGTGACCGCCTAAAGAGATTCCGAGCGGCGCTTGTGTTGACTTCGAAGGCCTCCGTAAAGCCCCAAACCAGCCAGACGGTCACGTGACGAGTGGTGCAGTTTGATCCGTCGCAGCGAAGTCACCCGCCGCGTAATCACCATGGATGCCCAGGGAAGTCCATGTCAGCTTCCTAATGCCACTGTCGTTCAGTCACGCGCGGCCCGCCCGAAAATTCCTCTTGACAACGACCGGCCATCTGTCATACTGTCCTATGACAGAGAGCCGCACATGATACTCCAAATCAATTTCAAGTCCGGCATGCCAATCTATCTCCAGATCGTGGATCAGATCAAGGCAGCCGCCGCCTCCGGGGCGCTCCAGCCCGGCGAGGTGCTCCCATCTATCCGTCCTCTGGCTGAGGAACTGCGCGTTAACCGCAATACCGTCGCCAAAGCCTATTCCGAGCTGGAAAGCCAGGGCGTGATCGAGACGCTGCCGGGGCGGGGTTGTTACCTGAAAGAAAATCAATCGGCCTTGCGAAAGGAAGTCCGGCGCAAGCTGCTGATCGAGGAGGTCGACCAGGCCATCGTGCAAGCGCACCATTTGCAGGTGCCCCGGGATGAATTCCTCGATTTGATCCATGAACGATTGGGTGTGCTCGACGACAAACGGCGCGCCCATGAAGACCATAAGGAGGATTGACCGGCCATGAACTCTCCCACTCCCGCCATTCAAATCGAAAACCTCTCTTACGCTTACGGGCGCGCGGAGGCGGTCCATGACTTGAGCCTGACCGTGCAGCCCGGCCGCTGTTACGGACTTTTCGGCCGCAATGGCGCGGGCAAGACAACCACCATGAAGTGTCTGCTCAATCTTCTCCGTCCGCAGCGCGGGCAGGTGCGGGTATTCGGTCTCGATCCGGCAAAGCACGAAGTCGCGGTGAAGCGTTCCCTCTCTTACGTGCCCGACCAGGTGGCGTTCTATCCGTGGATGAGCGTTCGCGAGACCCTGGATTACTTGGCTTCCTTTCGCGCGAATTGGAACCGGAAGGTCGAGCAGGAGTTGTTGGTGCGCTTCCAACTCGATCCGGCGCAACGCACCGGAAATCTGTCGAAGGGCCAGCGCACCCAAGTGGCGTTGATCGCCGCAGTCTGCCCAGAGACGGACTTGCTCGTCCTCGATGAGCCGACGTCGGGCCTGGACCCCATCGTTCGCCGCGAGTTCATCGAGGCGGTGATCGGCGCGTACCAGCAAGGCATTCCGGGCCATCGCACGATTCTGGTTTCCACCCACCTCATCAGCGAATTCGAGGGATTGATTGATGAGTTCACGCTCATCGATCGCGGCCGCGCCGTGCTGACGCTCGACGCCGACCAGGCCCGTGAGCGTTATCAGAAAATTCGCGCGCGCTTTGCGCAATCGCCACCGGAACTCGACCTCCAAGCGGCGTTGCGCGTGCGCCGCGACGGGCGCGAACTGGAGGTGATCGTCAATGGGGCAGGCGCGGAATTGATGGAGCGCCTGCGGCAGCACCATCCGGAAGCCCTCTCGACGGAGTCGCTGACGCTCGAGGAAATCTTCGTCGCGACGTTGAAAGGCGGGTAGCACGGACCTGTTTTGAAGTCCGCGGCTTTTCCTTGGCCATCGGAGACTTGACGAAAATGCGCGAAACGGCTTGGAGTGCGGCGGCTCGACGCCCCCTTTTCATCCGCTTCGATCGCGGCCAGTGGAGTAGGGCAAGGCGGCGTCGAGCCGCCGCACTCCAAGGTGCCTTCGGCACAACAGGGTTATAGGAGACGGTCATGACGGCCAAAGCCACGCGAATCCTCAAGGAAGCACGCCCCCTGTTTTGGCCCTGGTGCGCCGTGGCCCTGGCGGGCGCGTTGCCGCTCGTTTACCCGCTTGATTGGACCCCGCTTATCTATCTGCTTGGGTTCTTCGTCGTCCCGCTGTTGGCTACTCTCTCGCTGGGCAGCGAATTCCAACACCGAACGCTTTCCCTGCTGCTTTCTCAACCCGTCGGGCGGATGGAAATCTGGGGCGAGAAGTTGAGCGTTACCATCATTGCCATCGTGTCGGCGGTTCTGGTTTTCTCCCTGGCCTTGCGGGCGACCTCATTTCATCCCGACCGGCAGGAATTGGCCTTTGCCGGGGCGTGGATCGTCGCCATCACCGCTTCGGCGACGTTTTGGACGCTATTCACAAGATCCACGGTGGGCGGTGTCGCCCTGAACATTGGGGTCCAATCTTCCATAAGTTTTATTGTTCCCTGGGCGCACTTGGCCGACTGGCTTCGCGCACGCGGATATCTCTCGCCGGTAAACACCATCGTTGTTCCAACTGTCGCCATCTTCTGCTACGCGGGTGCAATGCTCTGGCTGGGCGGGCGAATGCTGGCGCGGTTTCAGGTGACGGGAGGCATGGCCAGTGATGATCTGCTCATGGCCGGTCCGGACGTGATGCCGGGAGCCTTGGCCGGTTGGTTGCGCTGCCGTCCCACCGGAGCGGTTCTGAACTTGATCCGCAAGGAACTACGTTTGCTGCGCCCGGTCTGGCTCATCAGCTTGCTGGCGGCCGCGGGCTGGGCTTGCCTGACCCTGTTCGGCCTGCTGTTCGAGCGAGGATATTCCAGGAATTTTGAAACTGCGGTGATCATTGTGGGTGTGGTTAGCACGTTGATGATCGCGATTCTGGCCGGAAGCATGTCGTTGGGGGAAGAGAGAACGTCGGGGACGCACGCTTGGCATTTGACCTTGCCCGTTTCCTCCCTCCTCCAATGGCTCATTAAGCTGGTTGTGGCCCTGTTCGCGAGTTTCGTGGGCGCGTGGCTACTCCCCACTTTGATTGCAGGTAGATTATTTGGATCAGCCCACATCCTTGCAGATCAGCACTTCGGAATACGTTGGCTGCTCCTAGTGTTGCTGCTGACCTTTGCCGCATTCTGGTGCACGTGCGCCCTCAACGTGACGGTGGGCGCCGTGCTATGGGTTATTCCGGTGATGATCGCCGTTATCCTGACCGGGGTTTTCGGCGACTGGGTTGCGCAAAAACTCGTGAACCTCATTCTCTCCTCATTCGATCCCCTGGCATATCCCGGACTTGCTATCGCTGTTCACAAAATCTGGTGGTTCTGGAGGGTCGGCGGCCATGAGCAGTTGGTTTTGACGGTTTCATTGGTGCCTGCGTTGCTCTTCGCAATCGTCCAAAGTTACCGGATGTTCCGCGCCCACCCCCAGAACAGCACTTTTTCGCTGGTTCGAAGCCTGTTGCCTTTGGCCATGATGATATTCCTGTGGGCCTTTTCTTTGGGAGCCTTCAATGCCTTCGTGGACAACGCCGCGTGGCAGGTGTGGGACCTGATCCTTGAAAGCAGTCGCGCGATTGAGAAAAGCCTGCCCAGCGCAACAAACTCTGACGCAATGCATCCGCTGCAACTCACCGTAGATGATCTGGCCAAAGTTGCGCCTCGACCTTACCCTTTCCCCCTCTCGGAAAGTACGCGGCGCTCGCTGCGCAGCTCCCGGATCACGGTCATTCCCGACAAGGCTCATCCCAGTGGTTTCTACTGCCGGGAACACTCAACGGGGATAAAGTGGACATCGTGTTATTACTTGGCCACCATCCATCTGGCCGACGGCACCGACTTAATCGAGTCAAATGAGCCCTCAATGGACCCCAACTATCCTTATGGACGTTGGTCTGTTTACATCCAATGGCCCGGCGCGAAAGCGAAAGAACTAATCTGGGGCCGGTGAAAACCCGCGGCCCAGCGGGCAGCCAAGGTTAGTGAAGTCCTGACCATGGGCTTTTCGCATGCCCGATGGCCCAGCGGCGACTGCACGTCGTCAATCTGGATGAGGCACGCCTCCATCGTCGCCTATTCAAAAATAACTTTTGCTGGCAGCTTAATCTCTCCTGACATACGTTCCTGAAGAGGGGATGTACGGTAGCAACGGCAAGCACTGAAACTGGCCCACCACCCTCTGCTTCTTCCTCTCACCATAGCGGCTCCGCCTGTGCTAAAGTAGGACGCGTACAACCATTCACTTGGTGCCGCGCCGGCTGCCATTATCCGGCGAGGAAGTGTTCGGGGGTAGGGAAATGAGCCAGACTCCAGAAGCCAGCCAGGACCCCGTGACATCGGCAAAGGGATCGCTGAAAGAGGTTGAACAACGGCGCAGCGAGCGGTTGCTGATTACCGTGCCCATTCGAGTCGAGGGCATGGACCGAAACGGTGAAAAGTTCACCGAAGAGACTCGGACGATCGTCATCAATCGGCAAGGGGCGCGGATCTACCTGAAGCGGATGGTGGCGGCGGGCGCTCTGTTGCTCATTACGACGGTGGTGGGGCGCCGCAGCGCCAAGTTTCGCGTCGTGGGGCCCACCGAACCTCCTTCCGACGGGGGCGGCGAATGGGGCATCGAATGTCAGGACTCGAATAGCAACGTTTGGGGCATCGGTTTTCCTCCCCCCGCGGTGGTGGAAGGAATGTGTACGGCACTGCTCGAGTGCCGGCGCTGCCATGCGGTGAAGCTCAGCCACCTCTCCATGGTCGAGCATGAAGTGTTGGGGACCTCGGGGTTGCTGGTCAAGGAGTGCGAGGCTTGCGGGCGCGCGACCTCCTGGAGCTTTCGAGAACCGTCCCTGCCCCTCTCCCGTGATGATGCGGGCGCCGCGCTTCCCAGCCCGGAAATCCTCGCCCAACAGCAGGCAGCACCGAAACGCCGTGCTCACAATCGGGTGGCTCTCCAATTGCCCATCCGCGTGCGCAGCTTCTACGGCACGGAAGAATTCTGCCGCAGCGAAAACGTCTCGCGCGGCGGCCTGTGCTTCATTACGGACCGGAACTACGAGGTCGGAGAGGTCATTCTCATCACCTGTCCCTTCGAAAAGAGCGGTCACAACATCGAGGTCCGCGGCCAAGTGGTGCGCCGCCACGAAATGCAAGGCACCGGGCGCAAGATTTATGGCGTTTGTTATGAGCGGTAGCAAAGGAGGTGTCAGGTGCCAGTAAAACCCTAACACCTGACACCTGATACCTGACACCTAGTCTGCGTGTCCCTAACCCCTGACACCTATCCGGGTGCCAGGAAAACCCTAACACCTGAAACCTCTTCTGCGTTTAAGCTTGGCCCCAGAAATCCGATATGCAAGAGTGGTGGCCCACTTGCTCTAACTGGCAGTGAGGCCGGCTGGGGGTTCACCGTGGATTTCGCCATGACGCCGGGGGGGTTGCTCGTGCACTCGTGTGACGATTGGCCGTGTGCCGTCTGCCGCCCCAGCCAAATCTCGGAGAGTCGCGCTTATTGCCTATGCCTGAACTGCGCCTATGCCATTGTGGCAGCGGCAAGTGCGGGCGAGCAGGGTGCGCGCGCCTTGCTGGACGAAATCTCCGATGCCTTGAGCTTGCTGGAGGCCCAACAGCCGGAGTCGCGCATGCCCGCCAACTGAATCCCCCCGGGGGTTTGCTCTTAGGGGACTGGAAAACCTTCCCTAGTCAAGGTAACATCTACCTATTAAGGGCGCTGCTTAAGCTTGGAGGACTTGTCTATGGTGGAGTTTCAAACCCGGCGCAGCTGCCGAGTCGCGTTGTCGGTCCCTATCCGCGTTTTCGGAGTTGATTATCGTGGCATCGATTTTACCGAGGAGGCCCTCACCCTCATCGTGAACCTGCATGGGGCCAAGATTCGAATGATCCATCAACTGCTGCCGGATTCGGAAATCCGCCTGATCAGCCATCCGACGGGGCAGGATTCGCTTTTTCGGGTCGTGTCCAAATTGCAAAGTTCTGAACTTAAGTTTACTTATTGGGGTGTCGAGAATCTGGACCCGGAAAAGAATATCTGGGGCGTGGATATTCCTGAACTTCAGGCCGGGGACCAAGTCAAAGTGCGGGTGACGATCGAGTGCCCCACCTGCTCCGCGCGCGAGTCCCTCCGCATGGATGAAACCCCGCTGGCGGCGCTTCAGGAAAAAGGCGGGGTGGAACGAACCTGCAAAGCCTGCAATACCCCCGGACTGTGGAAACTTTTGCCCTTCCAGACAGTTTAGAAAGGTCACGGAATAGGAGTTCTGATTGCGGGCGAAGCCCGCCTTGGAGTGCGGCGGTTCGATGCCGCCGTTGCCTTCCGTCAATGCAAGCCCAGTCCATCCACTGCATTGGTCTTCGCCATCGGTGTTGTCCATTCCAAGGCGGCGTCGAGCCGCCGCGCTCCAAGGCGCTTCGCGCAGGTCCAGATGAAAACGCGCGCTAAGTGAACAGTGTTGGGCTTGGCTGTCCGCACAGGGTCTACTGCTCGCGGTAGCCCAGGATTTCCGCCACAACACCACGCAGTACTCGGCCTTTTTCCGGCGCATTCTTGTCGATACGTGAGGCGTACTCGATGCGCTGGATCATCAGCCGATACTTTTGGAATTCACATTCCTCCGGCAGGATCAGGTCGTCGCTGTTATTGATCTCGGCAAAGAGAATCTCACGAGCGTCCCGGCGAACGTCTGGCCCCACCACTCGCGCCACGACTTTGCCCTCCTGGTAGATGGCATCTTCTTCGTATTTCAACGCCCGCCCGGCCGAGGTAGTTGCCGATGCTGATGATTTGGTTTCTTCACCCACAGTTTGGTATGTGCTCCTTATCGGTCTATTGTGGGCAACCGGTGGGACGCCTTCCTACCCGCACTGCAAACAGCCAGGCGGGGGAAATACCCGCGTCAAACTGCTGTACTTTGCGCCCTTGCTGCCCCAGACAGATCTAGCACAATTCTTCAGGAAACCCGGCCCGCGGTCAAGAGCTTTGAGGGCTGGGTAGGAGCAAAGTCTGACCAATTTCTATTGGCGTAGTCGTCAGGTATCCCGCTGCGTGGGGCACCCTGACGATAAACGGCCTCTTCGGGCGTTCGGCCGGTCGAGACGGAACCTTCCAGGTCGTAGCAGCTCCCTCACTTGCCGTCGCGCGAAAGTCAGAATAAACTGGTCGAAGTGGAAGGCTCGCGGCTACGTCGTGTGCGGAAGCCGCAAGGCGGGCGACAGGAAAGGATGCGTTAAGCGAATGGCCCAGGGGTTCGCGGAGATGGCGTTATTCGATTTTTCCCGAGGATTCAGGCTTGCCAAGCCTTTCGGGTGTCTGGCCGTTCTCACCGTCGTTTTGCACGCAGGCGGCGTTCTTAAAGCCCAGGACGAGACCCAAACCATCGATGACATGACGGCGAAATATCATTTCATTTCCACCGACGACACGCTGGCGATCCTCGACGAGGAGGGCAGACTCAAGGGTTACATCGAGGTCGCTCAGCCGGAAGAGGAGTCCGACGATGTTCTGAGCTACGACATCGTGGAAGGATCCCGGGATAAGACCCACGTGAAATTCCGGACCAACAGAATACACGGAAAGTTCTACCGCTTCTCGGGAATGGTGGAACGCGGCAAGGGCCACGAAGAGAAAGATCCGGATTATTTTCGCCTGAGCGGGGACCTGGATATCGTCACCGTCAATGCCGATACGGGCAAGGAAGGCGTGCAAACCATGCGCGTCACTCTCAAGTCCATCGGCAAGACCGAAAGGCCTGAAGACTGAACCTCCCACTCAATCAGAGGAAGCAAACGCAGGGATTGATTCCGCCCTTACGGGGGCTTGCGGGACTTTACTTGAACTCATAACCCGTAGCTCGCGCTATGGGCTACGATCTAACGCCCGCTGCGCGGGCCGCGACGCCGAGGTTTGAGGCCCAGTTTGCGCGGTTTTTCTGCCCCGCAACGTCTGCATTTCATTCAGGTCAAATTCCCTTTAAAGCGGAGTATGATGTTGGCCCTCGGGGGGGCCTCGGGCGGCAGTCGCCGTGGGCCCGTAGTTTAGCTTCTTAGATTTGAGGAATCTGTCATGGCATGGTCATTGCGCCAACTCATTGAAACGCGGCAAGCGGATCAGTACCGCCTGCACGAGCAGTACATCAACGCCAGTCGGGCTCGCGTGCAGGGCATCATTGGGTTCGACAGGAAAAGCAACTGCGCACGGGCGACGTGGCCGCCTTCATCGTGGAGCCGATCCAGGGCAAGGGAGTGTACATCCCCGCCGTCGACTATCTGCCGGAAGCTCAACGCTTGTGCCGCAAGTACGGCACGCTCTTCATCTGCGACGAAGTTCAGGTGGGCATGGGACGCACGGGACGCTTCCTCTGCGGTGAGCATTGGGGGCTGGAGCCCGATATCGTGACGTTGTCAAAATCCCTGGGCGGCGGCAATGTGCCCGTCAGCGCCACGATCACTCGGCGCTGCGCGCTGCCTGGAGCGCGGCAGAAACCGTCCAAAAGGGCCTGTTCGCCCAGTTCGTGGTGATGGCCCTGATGCGCGGCCACCACATCCTGACCCAGGTGGCCGGCCCCGATGTCAACATCATCAAACTGCTCCCACCCCTCATCATCGGCGACGAAGAAGTGGCGACGATCGTTTCCGCCATCGATCAGGTGATGGCGGAGGCCACGGAAGTCCGCGGTCGGGTGTGGGCGCAAAGCGTGGAACTGGTCAAACACGCCTTAAGCTGGTAGCGCCACGTTTCGCCGCAATCCACGAATGGGCAACCGGCACCCTACTCAATAATCTTCAATTTCTTCCCAACTTCGGCAAGAATCCCGAGCGCCCGCGTCAATTCCTCCTGGGTGTGGGTGGCGGTGACGATGGTGCGGATGCGCGCCTTGCCCTGCGGCACGGTGGGAAAGCCGATGCCCTGCGCGAACACTCCGGCGGCGAAGAGCTGGCGTGAGAACTCGTGAGCCAAAGCCGCGTCGCCAACGATCACGGGCGTGATGGGGGTCTCGCTCAGGCCCGTATTGAAGCCTAGCTTCTTCAATCCGTCTTTGAAGGATTGTGTGTTCGCCCAGAGCTGCTCGATGAGTTGAGGCTCCTCTTCTAGGACTTCGAAGGCCGCCAGGCATGTGGCGGCGACCGCCGGCGGGTGGGAGGTGGAGAACAGGAACGGGCGCGCCCGGTGGTAGAGGAAATCGATGGTGTCGCGCGAGGCGCACACGTAACCGCCCAGTGCACCGATGGCCTTGGAGAGCGTGCCGACCTGGATATCCACGCGGCCGTGCAAGTTGAAGTGGTCGACGGTGCCGCGTCCGTTGCGGCCGAGCACTCCGGAAGAGTGCGCGTCGTCGATCATCATGATGCACCCGTACCTTTCGGCCAATTCCACAAGCTGCGGCAGCGGAGCGATGTCGCCCTCCATGGAAAACACCCCGTCGGTGATGAGCAGCTTGTGGCATTTGCGGGCGGCGATTTCCTTCAGGACCTTCTCGCAAGCCTCCACGTCCTTGTGCGGGAAAACCTTGATTTCAGCACGTGAAAGCCGGCAGCCGTCGATGATGGAAGCGTGATTGAGTTCGTCGGAAATGATCACGTCCTCGCGCCCGAGGATGGCGGAGACCGTCCCGGCATTGGCCGTGAAGCCCGATTGGAACACCACCGACGCTTCCACGTGCTTGAAGCGCGCGATTTTTTCCTCGAGCTCCATATGAATCGACATGGTGCCGGCGATTGTCCGCACAGCGCCCGAGCCCACTCCCCATTTTTTCGTGGCCTCCAAGGCGCGCTGCCGAAGTTTCGGGTGAGTGGTCAATCCCAGGTAATTGTTGGACGAAAGGTTGATAACTTCATGGCCGTCGAAACGCGAGACGGGAAGCTGCTCGGTTTCGAGAATGCGCAGCTTCTGATAGAGCTTCTGTTCGCGCAGCTTATTGAGCTCATCGGTAAGGTATTGCAACTCCGCTTTGGGCATTTTCAAACTCCGAACGGGGATTCCTGGCGACTTTAACGCGCCATGATAGCACACTGGCTTTGGTGCGAGGGTGAATACAAGGAAGGTCCGGGTGGTCGGTGGAGCCTGCTATTGAAGTTTGTGCCGGACTTTGGCCAGGCCATCTTTCGCCAGAGCGTAGTCCGGGGAGAGCTTCAGAGCTTGCTCGAAGTGGTGGCGTGCTTTGCCGTACAATTCCTTTGCCGCATAAACACGCCCCAGATTGTAATGGGGATAATGGTAAGACTCGTAGCGCCGGGATTGCAGCGAGCGCTCGAGCCACGGAATCGCCTCGTCGTATTCGCCTTTCTCGATCAGATAAACGCCGATGTCATTATAGGGAGTGCCAAACTCCGGGTCGATCTGGATGGCCTTCTTGCATTCCGCAATGGCATCGTCAATCTTCCCCTGGTAGCGGTAGGTCCAGCCCAGATACGTGAAGGCTTCCGCCGTGGGATGAAGGTCCAGCGAGCGCTTGTAGAGTTCGACCGCCATGTCGTAATCTCCGCCCATCTGGTATTGATACGCCTCCTTGAGCAGTTCCCACGCGGCTTGGTGTTCTTCGGCGCCCATATGCGATTGCAAATCCTTCCTTAATTCTAGTTAACACAGGCACCCTAAGTTGTCAATGACACGAGAGGGTTTTTCGGAGCGGTTAGTTGCATAACGTCTTTATATTGTTGGAATTAGAAAACCCTAATCCGCTGAAGAGATTCCTTCCTCCAGAATATTCCGATTTCAGCTTGGGGCAGGTTTCCAATAACAATGTCTTGGAGCAAACTTTTCATCCCGCGCGCATTGGACAGGATTTGTCGGATCGGTTCCGAGCCACCAGCCGGTTGAATCTGCATGCCTAACCACAACAAATGCTGCTGAGGGGAAAATCTATCTAGTGCCCGTTCCAACTCTTTTGTGACCCATCCGCGCAAGCCCTATGGCGAGCCAATATTGCGCAACAGAAAAGCGGAGTACATCGCCTCAATCAGGCGAAACGGCACTAGTCGGGTATGAAGTACCGGAGGAAATCCACGCCTTGCTTTGCCCACTCATCCTCAAGCGCGAGGGTTTCCTGGAGGGTCTCCTGCTTCGGCGTCCAGGATTCTACGATGGCGGAGGGATCAATTCGAAGGCGGGCAAATGACTCCATCAGCCAGGGAATATTGAGCTGACCCTTGCCCACCGGGCAGCCTATGATCGAGAAGCCCATTCCGTATGCTGCCGGATGCACGACAAAGTCCTTAATCTGGAGACTCAAGGTGCGATAGGCTAACACCCGGACAGAGAGTTGCCATCCCTGCGGAAGTGCCATAGGATTCGCCGTGTCGAGAGCTGCTCCCAGCCAGGGGCTGCGAATAGATTCGAGTAGTTCGTTGAGTTCCCGCGCGGGGATGCGGCTGTTGTCGATCGCCAAGCGAATTTCCCCTTTCTCCAACTCATCCATGACGGCTTGCAAGCACGTCGAAATCTCGGTCCGCATCGGAATCTGCCCATCAGGGCGCTCCGGCGTTATTTTCAGGAGTATTGCGCCGATACGTTTAGCAAATTGTATTTGATTCCGCAGGCGCCCGGGGTCAATTCCTACCGTTGCCATTTCCAAATCAATTTTCCATGAGCTTGCATGCTTCACCACCTCGCGCAACTCGTTCTCGGGGAGACTGTCGAGAGGCATATTCGGACCGAATTGGACGAGGCCGACGCCAAGTTTCTGGGCCTTGTCCAGCAGTTGCAACGGCCGGAGGGGGTGGCTCGGCGTGGCGTCAGGGAGGCCAATCGCCCACGGGAATGTGTACGAGCTTATGCCCAGCTTCATCTTAATTTGCCCCCGTTGCAGACGCCCTCATGATTATAGAGGGAATGTCGGGTACCCTACAACATAAACCTGTAACTTCCTGATTAATCCATGCTGCTTATCGTTTTATCCCTGTATCTTGACGGTGCAGGAAGGCAATCGATCTTCTTAATTGATCGGCAATTCCGGAAGATCCTCGAAGGAGACATTCCGGCCGGGTATCTCTCTCTTGGCGGTCGTCTGGCTGCCCAGCCGGCAAATGCCATCAGAAAAAAAGCTTGAGCGCGAATTGGATCAACCGCGGGTCGCGTGCCTGCATGACGCGGCCGAAGTCTCCGCCGTCTGAGATGTTTCCGTCCGGGGCCATGAATTGCGCGTGGTTCACGATGTTGAAAAACTCACCGCGGAATTCCAGGCGCGTTTGTTCCGTAAGTTGGGTGTCCTTATGCATTCCGACATCAAAATTATTGATGCCCGGCCCGCAACAAACGGTGCGCGGTGCGTTGCCAATGGTGCCCAAGGCCTGCGGTTGGAAGGTTGACGGATCAAAGAAAAGGTTATTTTGTCCGCGCGGATTGATGGTCCGGAAAGGCTTGACGAGGTCGGGCTCGCCCGGCAACTCGAAGTCATAGCTATACATGAGCTCCAAGTCATCCGAGGAAGTAATGCGGATGGGAAAACCTGTCTGAAATGTGGTAATCCCGGAAAAAGCCCAGCCGTTCACCAGCTTGCCGGTCAAGCCGTGCCTTACGGGAGTCGGCAGTTGCCACAAGTAGCTGTAAACCAAGCGGTTCCGCGCGTCGAACAGAGACAGCGAGTAACTCCGGCGGAAATCCACCGGGTCAAGGACGTTTTCAAAGCTGGAAGCTTGATCGAAAGACTTGCTCAATGTGTATGAAACGTGGAATTCCATGCCCTGGGAGAAGCGTTTCTCCACTTGCACCTGCAAAGAGTTGTAATTGGAATTCGCGATGGTATCTTCCGCAAAGATGCTGGAGAAAACGGGCACACCATCCGGGGGACATCCAACCCCTGTTGTTGGCTGACAAAATGGTGAGGAATATTGCCGCAGGCCCACCAGCGTGATAGCACTCGTATTGGGACCTGTGACGGTAGGCACCGAGCCATAGGGCAGGTGCAACGTCACTCCGGGAGGGATGGTTCCAGCAGGGAGGTAAAAAGCACTGTCTTCGGTAAAGGGGCCGCAATCAATGCTGTTTTCGCCCGTTCGGGTAGCGATCTGGTGCAAGTCGAGGCACGTTTGCGGATTGGAATAATTCAGGTCGTGAGTAGCCAGTAATCGATGACCCTGGGAACCGACGTAGCCGACCTCGACGAGCGTGGTGGGCGTCAGTTGGCGTTGAATATTAAGGTTATATTGATCGGAATATTGTGACCGAAGATTGGGCTGAAACTGACCGTAGAGCTCGATAGGCCGGAAGCGGGAGAAATCCACGGGCTGTCCACGTTGCGGATTCAGTATCCCATTGAAAGGATTGGGGCTTACTGTTCCATCCTGGCCCAGGAACGGCGTATTAAACATGTTGTTGGTAAGACTGGTGCTTCCGCCGAAAGGCGGCTCGCCATTGAACTGCTCCAAGACCAACTGCTCGATGGGGTTGTAAAACATCCCCCAGCCCATGCGAATGCTGGTTTTATCCGGACCGCCGGTAAGAATCTTCCGCCAGCCGCTATTCCATCCCGGACTCCATGCCAAGCCCAACCGAGGCGCAAACGAGCGATAATAAGTTTGCGTCAGGCCCTGCGGGACGCCCGGGTCCCCCGAGATTACCAAACCTTGTGGGAATACCGATTCCCCCGCGCTGCCGGGGCCGCAATCGGTTGTACCGATGACCGCCGCCAGGGGGTTATCCGCAGCGAGTTGGCAGGGGAAGACGGTGGTATCCTGGCCGGGCCGGAAGGTTTGCGTGCGTCCTCCGACATCGGCGATGGGGGTATTCAGTTCCCAGCGCAAGCCATAGTTCAGGGTCAGATTGGGCCGCAATTTCCAGCTATCCTGGGCGAAGAGGTACAGCGCCGTGGCGCGCACATATTCGCGCTGGGCTGATCCTTGCAGGTAGTTATCGGGAAGCCCCAGCAGGTAATTGGGAATGAGGTCAGAATACCCCACGTCGTTGGGTCCACCCCCGAAAAAGTTCTCATTCCCATTGGTGGCAAAATAGAGCGTCTGGTCAAACTGCTGGCGGCGCACGTCCGCTCCGAACTTCAAGGTGTGGTTCCCCTTGACCTTGCTAAGACTGTCTGCCGCCTGGAAAGTGTTTCCGAATTGCGGCAATTCGCCTTCCAAATTGTCACCGATGGAGAAGCCGCCCGAAACGGAGACAAAGGGGACGCCTTCGTGGCCGGCGCCCAGGTTTGGCGTAATCCCCAAACTCGGATTACTGGGATCGCTAAAGCACTGGTCGGCGGGAACGCTCACGCAGGAGTCCTGGACCAGGTTGGTCCGCTGCGGGTGGAAAAATCTCTCCTGGCCTTCGCGGAAAAAGGAGAAGCGGAATTCATTCACCGTGGTCGCTCCGGAAGCCCAGGTGTGCGTCAGGTTGATTTGCTGAAAGCGGTCGTTGGTCAGGTCGCCGAAACCCGGCAGGGCGGCGCCGCCCGCCTCAAAGGTCGCGAAAGGTCTCTGAAGATAATCATCGTCGAAGTAATAGTACGCGTTGAATTGCTGGTGGTCGGAGAGCTTTTGGTCGATGCGGACAGTTCCCTGGTCGGCGCGGTTGCGCTCCAGCGGTGAGGCCTGGAAAAGGTGGTCGCCGGAGTTGGGCAGGGGCACGAATTGTTTCATCAAATCCGCCGCCGTGGGGTCAAAGCACCCCGCCGGAATGATGTTGCCGGGGAAAACTGACGCGTAAGCGGTTCCCCCGGCGATGCTCGCCCCGGAGTTCCCTTGCACCGCCGCCGCGCAGCCCGACCGCGCGCTGAGCACCTGGGCAAGATAATCATCCGTGAGGGTGCCGGCGAAGGAGGGGCCAGAGGAAAAATCCCCCTGCCGCTCGGCTGCGGTCGGCACCGCCACCGTGGCGGAAGGAATTCCCTGGTGGATGCGCCGGCCTTCGTAAGACAGGAAGAAGAAGGATTGATCCCGCTTGATGGGCCCTCCGAGCGTGCCGCCAAACTGGTTCTGTTTGAAGTCGGGCCGCGTGACTTCAAAAAAGTTGCGCGCGTTCAGGTGCTGGTTGCGCAGAAACTCAAAGAGATTTCCGTGCACCACGTTGCCCCCCGACTTGGTGACGACGTTCACCACCGAACCGGAATTGCGGCCGAACTCCGCGTCGAACGTGCTGGTCATCACCCGGAATTCTTCGATAGAATCGGGTGAGGGCTGGATGGCGGGCAGATTGACGAATTGGTCGTTGGCGTCTCCACCGTTCACGGTGTAATTGTTGGCGCGTCCCCGGCCGCCATTCACCGAGACCACGCCCGCCTGGTCACTGCCGTAGAACAGGCTGGACCCCAATTGCGACTGCACTCCCGGCTGCAACTGAAGCAATTGGTAGGTGTCGCGTGCGTTCAGGGGAAGTTGCGTCACCATGCGGTCTGACACTACGGCGCCCATTTGCGTGTTGGTGGTTTCCACCAGGGGAGCCTTAGCTTCCGCCGTGATCACCTGTGCCAGCGTGCCCAGTTCCAGGCCCACGTTGGCGAGGGTCACGTGGCCGATTTGGACTTCCACCTCCGATTGCCGGTACTCCTGAAACCCCGGAGCCTTCACCACCACGGTGTATCGGCCCACCGGAAGAGCAGGAAAAACATATTCGCCCTCGGCATTGGTCTGAGTGGCGCGGCTGACGTAAGCTTGAGCCAGAATCGCCGTGACGTGAGCCCCGGGAACAACCGCGTCCGATGGGTCCGCCACCGTGCCGCGAATCGTGCCCGTCGTCTGCGCCCAAAGGCCGCCGCCGGTCACGAAAATAAACACAACAAGAAAAAGAATGCGGGGAAGTAAGTACGTTTTCAACCTAGTTTCTCCGTAGGCCGAGCAGCGCGCGGAGGCTGCACGAACTTTCTTGCTCTCGACCGGTGTGATGTCGCGTAACATGCGGCCAATGCGCTAGCTTGTCAAGAGAAAATCCACCGTTTAGGGGGCGCGAAGAGCTTTTTTTTTCGCAAGCGACATTTCGACCTGTCCCCGGAGCCGCAGCATCCATGGCAAGGTGGTGAATTCTCGGTTTTTGCCGGCCATTTTCCCGGGCCAGCCGGAGGAAAAAACAGAGGCCGACCGGTTTCTTTGATTGCACAATCCCCTGCAAAGGAGTGGGATTGCACCGGCAAAGCTTGCCCCTTCACTTCGTCCAGGGCAAGCTCTATGCATGGCGAATGGGTCGGCAATTTTGGAGTGCCATCTCGTGCTGCCCCCACACCATCATTTGCCGTCTGCCCCACAGCCCCTAACCCCGTGTCCCGAATCCCGTGTCCCGCCCTCAGCACCTAACCCCTAACCCCTAACCCCCAACCCCCAATCCCTAACCCCCAATCCCTAACCCCCTGCTCTTTGCCCTTGCGTCGCAGGTTAATACGTTGTTAAATGGGGTCACCTTTTCGCCAGCTCGGGGACCCCTGGAGGTTAAGCGTCATGAATAATTTCTCCTCCTGTTTTAGGAGGGGGCGAAGGGAATTTAACCCCTGATCATCGTCGATCATCACTGGCGCCGGCCCTTGGCCGGTCGACTGCGAGGCCTTGCGACCGCGTGGTAGATGGCCCGCGCACTCAGCCTTGGCGCTTTCTCGTTACGTCGACCGGGAGCAGATATATGCAGGTCGACCTCAACAACCGTTAGCCAGCGTAAACCTATGATTTCGAGCACTCGCAATCTAGTTGTCGTCCTCACCAGCCTCCTCGCTGTTCTCATACTTCTCGCGGGCGGGCTGATGTTCCGCGTAGGGCAGCGTCCTTCTGCTCCCACTCCGGCTCCTACTCCTTCGCCTGTGAATCCTCCTTCCCCTTCTCCTGAGCCTTCTCCTATGCCTTCGCCCGTCAATCCGCCTCCCCCTCCCGCGGCGCAGTATCCTATGCCCTCGCCCGTCAGTCCTCCTCCCCCTCCCGCGGTGCAGTATCCTATGCCCTCGCCTTCTGCTATGTCCTCGCCTGGCAATCGCGCTCCCTCTTCTCACGTCCCTTCGCCTGGCAACCCGCCTCCTCCTTCCCCGGCGCAATCTCCGCCTTCTATTGCTGTTCCGACTATTCCCGCTCCTATTTCCGGCCCTCCGCCCAACTCCGTCGAATTAATGGACCAGATTCTCCGCGAGCTCAACTGGGGGAACATCGCCTTCAATGCGCCTACCACCATGAGGTATGCCCAATCGCAGTCTGTCGAGCTTTTATTGTCTCCTGCGCTTTCGGTCGAGGATCTCCAGGCAAAGCTTCACCAGAAGGCGGGGGCAGAATCCGCTCATGTACGCGTCTCGAATCGCATGGAGGCGCAACTGACGGGTACGGGTTTCACGATTCAAGCGCTGCGACCTGATCTACAGGCCGTGACCAGCGAGCAAATCACCCGCTGGAAATGGGAGGTAACTCCCACCGAGCAGGGGCGACAAACGCTCCACCTCACTCTCGCTGCACGTATCGACCTTGCCGGGCGCGATACACCCCTTGTGGTCCGGACATTTCACCGTGAAATTCAAGTCGTCATAACGGTCCCACAGCGTGTATCTGGGTTTATACAGGGCAACTGGCAGTGGCTGTGGGCTACCCTCGTTGTGCCGATCGCGGGGTACTTGTGGAGCCGCAAGAAGAAACGCGGGGCAAAGCCGAAGGCAAAGCCAAAGGCAAAGCGAAGTGCGCCCTAACTGTCCGGCTTGGCGTGAACCGATGGCACTGCGCTGCGAACTAGCGCCCCTCTCCCCAAGGCGGTCGCGCAGCCATCTGTTCTTGGCGTCAGTGCTTCCGGAAAAGCGGGAGACCTCCATGACAAAGATCTGGGCCAGCCCGCTACCAAACCCTTGCCCACAATACCGAATCCAGTGTCCCACCCCCAACAACTGACACCTGCCACCCAGCCCCTAGCCCCGTGTCCCGCCCTCAGCACCTGGCACCTGAAACCTGATACCTTTCCAACTTGCGCGCGATTCGGACTTGCATCGCAGGTTAATAAGTTGTTTAATGCCGTCATCTTTTGGGCAGCCCGGGGACCTCTGGGAGGTTAGCGTCGTGAATCGCTCCCCTAATGATCGTCGATCACCATTGGGGCCGTCCCCTGCCAGCCGGCTCCGAGGCTTCACGACTGTGGGGCAGAAGTCCTGAGCCCTCGAATCGGCACTTTCTTGTTATGCCGACCGAGAAGGGTTTAATACATGTCAGCCTGAACAAAAGTCAGACTTCGAAGTGTAATCTTGTGATCGACGAGGAACAACGATGCGACTCACCGGTGACCAGAACCGCCTGCGAAACCTGACCAAGCTCCCGGAAGCCCGATTATTACTTCGACATGCCAAGCTCGGTGTGATTACCACGAGCATCGGGCTGGCGCTGCTCATTGTAGTCGTCGTCCTGCATAAGGTTCAATTCGGCCAACTTCCGGATTACGCCTGGAGTGCAATATTGTCGATCCCCGTCACTGTCCTATGCATGGGTATATTCTCGGTTTTCTACGAGTACTATATGCGGACGACGTTCGCTAACTCGATGCGGTCGATGTATTGGGCCTGGGACACAGGCGTCACCGTATTCCCTACCCACGAAAATGCGCCCGATCGCAAAGAGGTCCTTCGACGAGCTAAGAAACGTGTGCGCCTCATGTCTACGACATTCAGTCGCTACTTCATCGATGTTCGTGACCTTGTCGACCAAAAGGCAGAGGCCGGAGTCGAGTTCGAGTTCATTATCTACGACCCGGAATCTAAGGCTGTTGAGGAGAAGGCACGGGAGGAGGGATGCGACCCCAAAGACTTTCGAAGCGAGATCGAAATGACCTGTCGGCGGAACTTGGGACCCCTCAGTCAAAAGTTCGGCAACAGCTTTCGGGTCAAGTTCTGCAACTTCAATACACCGTTCGGCATTACGATAGTTGACGACACAGAGATGGTGCTGTCCCTGAACATTTATGGACTTGCTCGCTCGAAGAACCAAACGCCGTGCCTAATAATCGAGAACAAGTACGATGAGGATGCGGTATTCAAGCTGTACGAAGAATCGTTTGATGCGATTTGGACCAAGCTTGACGACCGGATTCCCAAGAGTGTTCAAAAGTACTTCGAGCGAGACCATCAGGCGGGTCAAAATGAAGTCTAACAAGGCGATGCAACCGGGGCTGGCGCAGAGCGAAAGCTCTTCCCTGCGAAGCAGCGCCCCTCTTCCAAAACGGTAGCGGCCCCCCGTTCTTGGGGTCGCGGTTATTCCTAAGGAATAGCCGCGGCCCTCAATGACGTAGGTCTGCGCCAGCCCGCCATGAGTCTTTCAGATAGCAAGTAGGCTGTAACATGAGCCAAAACGAACAAGATGAACGCCACCGGGTAGCCACAGTCAGCGTAGTTCTGACTGTGGGTTCTTCCTCATGATGGCGAGCGCTTGGCCTGAGGATAGGAAGGGGGTAGCGCGGAGTTATTCAGGTCCGACCGGAATTACTCCGCGCCTTTTCGTCATTTGGTATTAACAAGTATGTGCGCGTTATCATGTTGAGAACCGCAGAGGAAGGCAAACTTCGCTCACCTGTGCACTGCTAACTCCATCCCGAAGGCGCACACCCAGCTGCCAGACGGCGTGCTGGCGCCTGGAGTGCGGGATTGCGGTTGCGCACGAGCCGGTGGGTGTATACTCCTGGGGTTCAGGATGCCAAAATGGAAATCCTGATAAACAGCGACCAATACAGACCAAAGAAATATTTCAAGAGGAGGAATTTACCATGTCGGCTACCGCTATCGTTATCATAGTCGTTGCTGTAATCCTTGTTATCTGGCTGCTGGGACAATCCATTCGTACCGTCAGGCCGACCAGTCGAGGTTTAATCGAACGGTTTGGCAAATACAACCGATTTGCTGACCCGGGTATTATCTTTCTGATTCCGTTTATCGAGCGCCTGGTTCGCGTAAACATTACAGAAAACATGATAGATGCCGGACTGCAAGAGATTATCACCAGCGATAGTCTGAATGCCCAGGTTGATGCCCAGGTTTACTTTAAAGTCCGTTCTGATGAAGAGGATGTTAAAGCATCCCAGTATAATGTGTTCAACTATATGCTGCAGATCGTGGCTCTGGCGCGAACAACACTAAGAAACATCATCGGTACTATGACCTTAAAAGATGCCAACAGCGAGCGCGGTAAAATCAATAGCGCACTGTATACTAACCTTTCCACGGAGACCAAGAGCTGGGGGCTTGAGATTGTCCGTACCGAACTTAAGGAAATCAATCCTCCTCATGACGTCCAAGAGACAATGAACAAAGTGGTTAAAGCCAGTAACGAAAAGATTGCTGCGATTGACTTTGCGACGGCTCGTGAAACTCAGGCAGACGGCGAAAGACGCGCTGCTATCAAGGTGGCTG
>Ga0326728_10007322_pt1 | contig 28523 bp, 26 predicted proteins | sample MB3enrmetagenome_FD_207602 | JGI IMG/M metagenome (GOLD analysis project Ga0326728, IMG submission 207602) | Lab enriched peat soil microbial communities from McLean, Ithaca, NY, United States - MB31MN | ecosystem: Environmental > Terrestrial > Soil > Wetlands > Peat | place: USA: New York... | reverse complement strand
AGGGTCCACCTGTTCGGTGTGGCTCCTCTGCAAAGCGTAATCGTTGGAAAGGACTCGTGGCTTTTCTACTGTTCGGAGGCGCTTGACGACGGGGAGAGCATCAGCGATTTCATGGGGACGGTTCCCCTTTCCGATAATGAGCTTCAAGAGCTGAGAAAGAGGCTCGAAGAAAACAACCGGAAGTTTGCTCAGGAAGGCATCAAGTACATTGTGGCCGTTGCTCCGAACAAGAATACGCTGTACGGCGAATATCTGCCCGACAGATTGGCGCGGAACAGAGCTAAAACCCGCCTGGAGCAGTTTTGCGATTATATGGAGAGCAGCTCGGAAGTTAAGGTCCTGGACCTTACAAAGCCGCTGTCGCGGGAAAAATCGAAGGCGCCCCTCTACTGGGAGAGTGATTCACACTGGAATAGTTTCGGCGCTTATGTCGCCTACAGGGAAATCATGAGAAGGGTTTCAGATTTCTATCCGGATGCCGGATTGCTCACTCTGGCCGGGGTGGACGTGAAACAAAGGAGAAACGGAGGCGACCTGGCCCAGATATTGTTCATCCAGGATGTATGGCCGGAAAAGAAGGACACCTTTGTACGCGTGGGTTCGGATCATATAGCCGGACGTTTTGAAAAACTCGTCTTCAGGCATGATTCTTTCGGTGACGCTTTGTATCCTTACCTGACAAAACACTTCAAAAAAATTGTCAACATTTCCCCTTTCGCCCCGTTCCGGTTCGAAGAATTGTCCCTGGAGCGACCTGAGATAGTTCTGCACCTCTTCGCGGAAAGGTACCTTACACAGGCAATTCACGATGATTTTTACTACAAAGAGCCGGGGCATTAACGAAACCAAAGCTTGTACTTCGGCCTTACCACGTCCTTCTGCTCCGTGCTTTTCTTAACCCAGGCATCGCCCTGGGCGTCCGTAAAAACGCTTCCTTTGAGCTGACCCTCGGCTATGCCTCCGTCGTCGAGTATGAGCGTCAGAGTTTCCCCATTGAGCTGATATTTACCCGTAAATTCCATGAAAGGCTTTTCCTTATCGGGCGGCTTTACTCTTTGCCTGAGGACAAACGTCGCATCCTGACGGAGTGTAAGAAACTGAGTGTCGTCAGTGTGGCAGAGGTATACCCCGCTTACGCCGCTCAGGTCTGCTCCGAAGCTTCGGGGGGCTAAGCAAATAAAGCAAATCAGGAGCGCCATGGCAAAAACGATATTTCTCATGATTGTCCTCCGTCGGTCGAAGTGTGTCGTGAAGGAAATATCTCTGAAACCACCGGCATGTCAACGCCGTTTTGCGAGGAAAATGTTCGAAGACCGCGCTTGATTCGACAAGAACGGCTAATTAGTTTAGCTCCATTCGGCAGTCGGTTTTCATTGGTGTCTTTAGTGCTCACTTTTCATTCTTATCGCAGTATGCCGGCTGTGGCGGCGTTGTGTCGAGCCGGTTGTACGCTCGCCAAAACAAGCTAAGGAGACAGAGTCATGAACCAGCAATACAAGATGGCCAAGCAGATGATCGACATGCAAAGGGCTTCTTGCACGGGAATGATAAATGCTCTGATCACGGTGTGGGAGCAAACGGGTACGTTTCTCGAAAGCGCACCCTGGTTTCCGGAGGAAGGCAGGAAAGCCTTCAGACAATGGGCGGACATAAATAAGAAAGCCTGTGAGAACTTGAAGAGTGCGATTGACAGTGGTTATTCAAGCGTGGAGAAGTTCTTCACATCGGCCTCTCAGAAGGCCGAGTAATGAGGGCGCCTGACAGTCCCGAGTTTGTCGGACCTCATTTCACAAATAAGACCCGCCGCCGTCCGGATAAGAAACTGCGGTAGGACCGTCTTCAGGACCGTGGCCGGTCGATGCCATACTGCCCGGTTCCGGCGCTGGGGCTTTCCTTTTCTTCCGTGAGAACGGGCGGTCGCACTAATGTTTTGTCCGGATCCCGCATGAGAACCGGTGAGTGTTTTTGAACCGTTTTTCGCCGGGTTGAGGCCGATCCGCAAATCCACATCAGCTAAACACCTGTTCCGTGTAAAATAAAAGCCGGTCCGCTTTCGGGTTGGTCGGCTTTCTTATTATTCTCCTCGGGGGTAAGTGATGGGGCTTGAACCGCCAGCCTCTGGGGCCACAACCCAGTGCTCTGATCAGTAGATTGTGGTACATGTCAGGAATATAGTAAAGTGTTGACCGAGGCCGTTTTAACTAATAGGGTACAACAAGGCAGAGCAGGGGGTATTTTTAGGCATTTCTTAATCAAATCTTGACCAGATTAAAGGGCTTTGCAGAAGGCGCCGGCACGAGTAGAATACCTTGGTAAAAGGGATTGGCCTTTCCGCTGAACTTTGACAGGAGCTATAATTGCCAACTTTTCCGGAATATCCCGACCTTACAAGAATAACTCGCCAAATCCAGGCAGGAAAGGCGTTCGACCTTGGACATGCCAGCGTGCTCTATAAGAGTCTGATGTCGGAAATCGCTGAGTTTGAAAAGGGGCTTAAGGCTAACGAGGAGATTGGTGCTTATCTTGCCTCGTTTGGGAGAGAGATCCTGGTAAATATTGAAGCAGTTTGGATATCATAATCCCTATTTCATCACTTTCTTTGGCCTTAATGCGGCCGATGGGACCAGGGTACAGTTAGTTCAACCCGTCTCGCAAATAAACGTGCTTTTCGTCGCTCTAAAAGTCTCAAACAGGGCGCCCCGCAGAATAGGTTTCACGTATGATGAACCGGAGGAATGAATCAGAAAATAGAATACTACCCGATGATTGACTGACAGGCAGAAGGATATCTTCCACGACTTCAGGTTTTTTCAGGGATGGCGCTGTAGCCGCAGAAGACACCATCGATGAGGAAACCTCGTTTCCACTTGAGGAAATTGAGTCGAACCTCGTTGGGATAGTGAAAAGATTGCTCGCCCCACTTTTTGTTGTATTCAATTTTGCCGAACTTTCAGACAGTGTGTACGAGAATACTGTAAACAAGTTCGCGCAAGGTATAGTTTGACCTTTGAGAGCCAGCATAACCGAAAAAGGCTGCATCTGCACGGTTGCCAAGAATTAGAAGGGCTAAACTCGAAAATGCAAATGCCGCCGTAGGAGGAAGGGTTTTATGGAAAAAGACCTGCCGGCCAAGAAAAATGAGATATCAGAGGTTTTTTGGAAGACATACCAAGCCCTCACGGAAGGAATGACGGGCGTTTTAGCATCTGACAGGAAAGAGGTCTTTCTCACCATTGGATATTTATTTCAGCGGATGCGGGGCGGCAACTTTCTTAAGGATCTTTGGGAGACTTGGGACCATTTCCGGGAAAAGGGAAAGATCAAAGAGGACTACGCGACCACCGAACAATGCCAGGCGAGCTTACAGGAGATATTGGATTGTTTGGACCGGGATTCACCTGACGAAATAAGGTTTTCATTTCTCAAGAAACTTTTCATTACGATTGCCAGCGAGAAGCTTTCTAATCGGGACAGTTTTCTGCCACAACAATATATGAGCATCGCACGGAGTTTAACCTCGGGAGAGATAATCGTTTTATTATCGACCTACAGGGCAGCAAGAACTTGAACCTGGGTCCCCTCTGTTCAGCCGGCCTTTGCAACGCTCCAGACGATTGCTAATGAGTCAGGCCTTTTCTATCCGGAATTGGTAGAAGTCCATGAGAGGGGATTAATCTCCAAAGGCTTGTTCATCCCCAGGTTCCAGGCTCCCGGTAATGATTCAGTAAGAGTGGGTCAGCACCATCGCCTTTTGGATCTTGGTGTCCAAATCTGTCGGTTCATTGAGCATTATGATCTGGAGAAAGCCGACAAGGGAAAGGATGGGTAATCGTGGCGATCAGAGAACGTGGCAGCGGCTGGCAGATCGACTATTTCGACCCGCCAGGAAAGCTGGTCCGGCAGAAATCGTTTGCCAAGAAGAAAGATGCAGAGGTCGAGGATCGGCTCTGACTTCACTTTTTGGGTGGTGTCCAAATTTGATGCCGACGAGCTTCGCTGAGGACCATAATTTGCTCACCAATAAATTGAGGCCGCGAAGACCGCGAATTTAACCGTTCTTCTTTTTTGTGGTATGCTATTGTCTCACGACAATCAAAATGCGGAGTGCGTAAGTGGTTTTGAAATACCCAAGACGGATAGTTGTCGCTACATCGAATCGGGTTCTGAATTATAGCCAACAAGCAAGAGTCTCACAGGACAACCAGATCATCTTTGATCTCGGCAATACAACCGAGATCACTCCGTTTGGGATCGTGCTTTTGGCTGGAACAATTTCCGAGTGCCTCAGCCAGCGGAAAAAAGTTAGATATTATAGACCTCGTAACTTGCAAACCAAGAACTTTCTATCCGGAATAGGATTTAACAATTTTTTCCGACTTCCCGATGAAAATCAGAAGATCGAAAGTTCTCACGTGCAACTGCGAAGGCTTGATTCCATTGATTACCTGCTCACTGAGCAGATAGTGGAGGTTTTTAATTTCGCTATTACCATGTCCGAAGGCTTACAAGGTTCTCTGACTATGGCGATTAACGAAATCATGACCAATGCCTTCGATCACAGCGAATCCGCGAAAGGGTGCTATGTTTGTGCCCAGGCTTACCTCAAACTTATCAGATTGTGTGTCGCTGATTTCGGTGTTGGTATATATGCAAAGCTGGCTCCCAAGTACTCACAAGTTCAAGACTCCTATGGGGCAATTAAGCTCGCGGTTAAAGAAGGCATCACGACCCGGCAGTCCGGAGGTTTTGGTCTTTGGCATATCCAAAGGTTCATTGAAGTTAACAAGGGCCAGATGTCAATCCTGTCAGGGGACGGAAAGGCCGTGTGGGACTATAGAGGACCAAGGGCGAGGCTTAGAAAACAGACGATGTCTCTTCCATTTGTGGGCACCATAATTAATTTAGAGATAAATGTTGACCGGGAAAGTATTTACTTCCTGACCGACGGAGAGGGCCAGATTTTCTGAGGATTCATTATGAAGATTGACATTCAAGAAGTTTGTGGAAAAAAAACGGTTACCCGGGATGAGGGTCAGGTAATCAACAAAATATTGACCGAGCAGTGGGATAAGGCAGATCAGTTCCAGCTTGACTTTGGAAACCTGCTCATTGCTTCCGTCTCATTCATCGATGAGGCATTCGGGAAACTTGCCCTATGTCATACCAGCGAGGACTTGCAGCAGAAACTGGTTTTCAAAAATATGGTGCCGTATGATCGTAAACTACTCAACGATATCATTATTTCGAGACTTCGGCAGCAAAACATAGAAACCAGAAACGCCTGCCGCTCAGGTTTGAGAAAGAATGGTGAGATCTCTGCGGCCTAGTGTTGCGTTTCTAGGCGTGTCCTTCCTATATTCCCGAACAAGAGCCGCCCGTACTGCATCTTTTGCCGATGCTACGGGCGCAGATGCAAGACCGCAAAAAACTTTCGCATCGTGCTTCCGTCCATCGGAGAGAACCAGACGTAGCACCGGACAGCTTTGGGATGTCCTTTGATATCGAAAACGTGAACGACTCCCTCCCGCACGGGATTGCCCACTGAAGGTTTCGAGGGGGGGACCTCCACCGATTCGATAAAAGTGGCCTTGCAGGCAGGGAGAGGCCTTCTACGGCGTTCTTTGCGTACCCCTGAATATATTTTAGTTGTGGGGGAAGAAATTCTAGGGATAAATCAAGGACTTGGGATTATCCCTAAGTCCTTGATTTAATTGGAGGGTGAGTGACCGGACTTGAACCGGCAGCCTCTGGGGCCACAACCCAGTGCTCTGACCAATTGAGCTACACCCACCAAAAATGTTAAAAAGAAGTAAATACCACCAGAAAGGACGGAAATCAATAAGGAGTGAACAGTGAGCGGTCAGCAGGAGACAAGCATGCAGGGAAAAGAAGACATAATGGCGGAAGGCAGGGGTTTTATGCGCAGCAGGATTATCCTCACTGCCGCTGAACTCGATCTTTTCACGGTCATCGAGGATTCTTCCCCGACAGCGGAAGGAATTGCCGGCAGACTCGGTTTGGATCGAAAAGCGCTGGAAAGGGTCCTGGATTGCCTGGTTACATTCGGACTGCTCGCCAAAGAGGAAGGGGTATATTCACTGACGGAGAAAAGTGCGTGCTATTCGTCCAAACATCCCTTCTCCATACTTCCGATGCTGCGCCATATGAACGACTTGTGGCCGAGCTGGAGCGATTTGACCGAGATCGTCAAAAAAGGTCAGGGCATTCAGCAGATACCGGCGGGATCGGCAGAGGATATGGAGATCAGGCGGGCCTTCATCGGGGCGATGCATGCTGTGGGCAGGACCCTGTCGGAGGAAATAGCGGGGTCTCTGGAGCTGAGCGGTTTCCGCAAATTACTGGATATTGGCGGAGGATCCGGGACTTACACCATTGCGTTTCTGAGACGCAATCCCCAATTGAAGGCAATCCTTTTCGACTTGCAAAATGTTATCCCGATGGCGAAGGAGCGGATTGCTGCCGAAGGTTTGCTGGATCGCGTCGAACTGGCGGCTGGAGACTTCTATTCAGACGATCTCCCCGCAGGATGCGACCTTGCGCTTCTTTCCGCGATAATTCACCAGAACAACCTCCAACAGAACCTGGAGCTATACAGGAAGGCTTACTTGGCTTTAGATCCCGGCGGCATGCTTTTGATTCGCGATCATATAATGGACGAGCAGCGAACCTGGCCCCCTGAAGGCGCTTTGTTCGCCATCAACATGCTGGTCAGGACTCATGGGGGAGACACTTACAGCTACAATGAAGTGGAGCAGGATTTGAGAGAAGCCGGTTTCATAGACATCAGGCTCATGCGAACGGGGGAGAGAATGGATTGTGTAGTCGGAGCTAGGAAAAGCGGCGGATGAACCTCGAATTCGCGCATCATGATTCGTGAAAGGCGCGAAAAAACCTGTTTTTGCTTCTGCCCTGCAACTGGTGAACGGTGAATTGAGGGGGCGCAGGAGGGGGTTTGCGTCTGCTCGCTGTTCACTGCTCTCTTTTTCTTTTATGACAGACCGCAAAAAATCCGATTTTTGATGTGAAGCCTTGTTGGGCATTGAGGCCGATTAATTGCATAAATGCCCGCCGAGCGGCTGCCGGGGTGCGAATACGGGACTGCCAGCAGAATTTTGACTTCGATTTCCGGAGGTTTAACTGAGAGTGGCGGAGATTCAAGAAATTGATGATGACGGCTTGTATCGCTCGCTTAGAGAATATGCGAGAGTGAGCGCGTATCTGCCCTTGAAAATCTATCCCGACCCGAAAGAGGGAGGGGATAACCTGCGGTCTCGCATCGTGGTCGAATCCGTTATTACTGAGCACCCGCAGATGCCCCAGGTGGAGGATGAGGCCCTCTGGGCCTGTTTACAGATACTCAACTCCAAGCTCGACTCAATCATCAAGATGCTCGCATTCCCCTCGGACGGATACAGGGAACTCGATTTCTCCAAAGTCAATATCAGCGCCGGCGGACTGAGCGTTTCATCGAACGAAGAGTATGCCGAAAACTATCCGGTCGAGATAAGGCTGATGTTGCCGACCGCTCCCTTCATGCTCTTTTACATCTATGGAAAAGTGGTCAAATGCGTGTGTACAGGCGGTAAGAATGAAGTTCACGTGGAATTTACCGAGATCGATGACGACATTCGAGAGCAGATTGCTAAATATGTTTTCCATAAGCAGCGTGAAATTCTGAGGAAGAAAAGGAGCTGCACGGCTTAATGTTCATATTCGTTGGCATGGCGATAGTTTTGGGTTCTGTTATCGGCGGATATCTCATGGAAGAGGGGAATCTCAATCTCCTGGTACAACCGGCCGAACTGGTTATTATTTTCGGCGCAGCGCTGGGCGGATTTGTTATTTCATCACCTTTGAAGGTCATCAAAGCGGTACAGGTCGGTTTCCTGAGAATGTTCAAGAGCAGGGTATACGCCAGAAGCGACTACATAGACGCTTTGGTGCTGCTCAGCGAGATATTTTACAAGATCAGGAAGGAAGGTTTGGTTTCCATAGAAGGCGATTTGGACGAACCGGGAAAAAGCGCTATTTTTCAAAAATACCCGTCTTTTGTCAGAAATCATCACGCAATGGCGTTTCTTACGGATACTCTGCGCACTCTCACAATAACCGATATAGAAGCCCACGAACTTGGTTCTCTTCTCGATTATGAAATAGAGGCGCACTATGAAGGGGCCGTAGTTCCGGCAAAGAGCATGGCCAGCGTGGCCGATTCACTGCCGGGGCTCGGCATAGTGGCAGCCGTTCTGGGGGTCGTGCTGACGATGAAAAAGATCAGCGAGCCTCCGGAAGTGCTCGGCCATAGTATCGGCGCCGCCCTGGTCGGCACCTTCCTTGGCGTTCTGCTGTGCTACGGTTTTGTAGGACCGATGTCCCGCAACCTCGAAAATATCGCTAATGAAGACCGGGAGTTTCTAACGGTCATAAAAGCGGCGTTGCTAGCCTTCGTCAATACTCCTTCCCCGCAGGTCGCCATCGAGTTTGCCAGAAGGGTCATTCCGGACGAACTGCGACCCTCTTTTCTGGAACTCGAGGCGCTGGTGAAGCAGGCCAGAAAAAAGTAGGAAAAAATGGAAGAGACTAAATCCAAAAAAATCATCATAAAAAATGTCAAAAAGGTCCATGCGGGATCTCACGGTGGAAGCTGGAAAGTGGCTTACGCCGACTTTGTCACCGCCATGATGGCCTTCTTTCTGTTGATGTGGCTGCTGAATATGACGTCGCAGGAGAAAAGGGCTGTTTTGGCCTTGTATTTCAAACATTTCAGCCTTTTCGACAAGGGCGGGAAGTCATTTATGCAAAATGACGGTTCAAGGCCGGTCGGGCGCAATTACGGAGGCGAAGAAGTAGTGGATACCGGCGAACACCAAACCGGCGTCACCAACGACGACCTTGCCACAAAATTGATGACGGGTATTGACCAGAACGCTGGAGTGGGCAAAGAACAGTTTTATATCGCAATAACGGAGGAGGGGATCCGGATTCAGATCGTGGACTCGCAGCGAAATCCGATTTTTGCAGCGGGGAGCGCTCAACTCACTGATTCGGCGAAGCAGATGGTCCACACGGTTGCCCACGTCCTCAAGAATTTTCCTAACGAAATCGCCGTAGAAGGGCATACTGATTCATCGCCGACGCGAAGTGAACAGGTTTCCAATTGGGAACTGTCCGTGGCGAGGGCCTCGTCTGCCAGACGTGAACTGGAACAGGGCGGCATCGAGCCCGGGCGGATCTGTAGGGTTGTCGGCTTTGCAGACAAGGTGCCGCTTTTTTCGGACGCCGCCGATGACCCGAGGAATCGCCGGATCAGTATCGTTTTTATGAAAAACAGAAAACTGCAGCCACCCGACCGGCTTCAATGGCTCATGAAGCCGGCTGGATAGATTCTTTCATTTCATAGAAAAGAGCTGCAGCGGACCGGATCGCTCGATGGAAATCTTCGAGGCTGAATCGCTCGTTGGGAGAATGGGCGCCATCATCCGGGCTACCCCAGCCGAGCAGCAGAATATTCTGTTGCCTGAGATGTTTATTGATGAGATTGACGACCGGGATTGAGCCTCCCTCCCTTATGAACACCGGTTTTTTACCGAACCCGATCTCTATTGCTTTTTCAGCCGCCAGCATGGCAGGGGTATCTCGCGGCGCCAGGACCGGATCGGCGCCGTGGAGTCTTGTGGTCTTCGCGCTGACCCCCGAAGGACAGTTGGCGGCGACAAAATTGTGAAACAGCCGGTCTATCTTCTCGGGAATCTGGTTTGGGACCAGCCGCATGCTCACTTTCGCCCCTGCTTTTGCAGGAATTATGGTCTTTGCCCCCTCGCCCGAAAAACCACCCCACACTCCGTTGATATCCAGCGTTGGCCTCGCCGTTTTGCATTCGATTATGGAGTATCCCGGCTCGCAGGCAAAATCGGAGACGCCGAGGTAATCCTCGAGTGATCGCGTGTCGATGGGCAAAGAATCCATTTCCTCCCTTTCCCGGTTTTCAAGTGCAAGCACATCATCATAAAAACCGGGAAGCGCGACCGTCCCATCCGGGTTCTTGAGTTTTTGCAGGATGTCCGCCAGTACTTGGGCGGGATTGTGGATGATGCCCCCGAACGATCCGGAATGAAGATCGAAGCGCGGTCCCTGAATATCGACCTGCAAATAGCTTAGACCTCGCAAACCGTAGGTGATGGCGGGAATTCCGCGCGCAAATTGCGATCCGTCCGAGATCACCACGGCGTCGGCCTGCAACCGGTCGCGGTGATCGATCAGGAATCTTTCAAGGTTCGGGCTGCCGATTTCTTCCTCGCCTTCCGCCAGGACAATCAGGTTGAGCGGAAGTTTTTGCCCTGAGAGCAGCACCGACTCTATGGCTTTGATATACGTAAAGAATTGGCCTTTGTCATCGGCTGCGCCGCGGGCGTATATGTATCCATCGCGGATATCGGGCGAAAAGGGAGGAGTCTGCCATTCCTCGAGAGGATCGGGAGGTTGGACGTCATAATGGCCGTAGATCAGCAAAACTGGTGCGCCGTGCACTTCGGGCGAGCGCGCAAGCACTATCGGATGGCGCTCCGTGTGATGGATCTCTCCGCTGAATCCGCACCTGCCCAGTTGATAGAGCACCCACCCGGCGGCGTCCATCACGTCTTTGGCATGCTCGCTGAGGGTGCTGACGCTCGGAATGGATAAAAACTGCGCCAACTCCTTTATGAAAGTATCCTGATGATCGCTTACGAACTTTGAGATTATGTCGGGAAGCATCGTTTTCTCCTCTGGAATTTCCTCCGTCGCCGGGATGATTTTAAAGTGCCCGGCTACATGGCGTGTAAAGTTGTGATACAATCGCGATGCGCTGCTTATCATTAAAAAGAAGAAAATAGTACAGGAGAGTTCATCCCGCCAGATGCAGACCCGGCTAAAAATCTTTTCCGGAATCGAGGAAATTCCATCCGAGGAGTGGAACAGCCTCGCTCTTCATTCAGCTCCGATGCTTGAGTATGAATATTTCCGCGCCCTTGAAAAATCCGGTTCGATTTCAGCGGAGAGGGGTTACATTCCTGCGCACCTGGGACTCTATGACGGATCGAAAATGATCGCGATAGCGCCTCTTTATCAGCGGGATCGAGCCTGGGTGGAGTTCGGCGACGGAGGGCTGATCGAGTTTTTATCTGAGCTTACGGGGCTGCCGTTTGGTTCGGGCTTTGTAGGAAACATCCCGTATACGCCGGTGCCCGGCTATGATTTCATGGTCGCGCCGCACAGGGATGGTCCACGGATTTTCGGGGAACTGCTCGACATAATCGATGAGATCTCAAGAGAACGAGGTCTTTCGACCACCCGTTTTTATTTTGTCGACCCTGAGTCCAGGCTCCATTCTGTCATGGCTGAGCATGGATATCTTCGGCTGAGTAGCGCCCATCTGTTGTGGTTTAATAGAGGGTACCGCAGTTTTGATGATTTCCTGCTCTCGTTCAAATCCAGCCGGCGGACCAAGATAAAACGGGAGTGGCGCTCGGTGCGCGATGCCGGAATAGAGTTGAGTATGGTTGAGGGCGCAAAGGCTCCCATCTCCTTCTACCAGGACCTCTATCAACTCTACAGGCTTACCTGGAACAGGCACATGGGTTCCGGAATAAGGCCCTTTCTCAATGAGTCATTCTTCAGGCTCCTGGCAAAAGACTTTTCGCACAGGTGCAGTTTCTCGGTGTCTCAGATGTCGGGAAAGCGCATTGCGATGGCCCTTTTCTATAATAAGGCCGAGAAGCTCTATGGCAGGTACTGGGGGAGCTTCCGTGAAGTACCTTTCCTGCATTTTGCCGCTTGCTACTATTATCCGATAGCCTATGCCATAGAAAATGGGATAAAGAAGATTGACCCGGGTTTCGGAGGAGAGCACAAAACGTTGCGCGGCTTCGAGGATACGCACGCCTACCACTACCTCAAGTTCTACGATGAGAATCAGCGCCGCATCGCGTATGCTGTGTTCGACCGGATGCGCAGTCAACTTGACTCGAAATGATCCAGGGACTGTGTTATGGAGTAGGTGCTTCTGTGCAATAATGGTTTGTGCGAAGTGAATTCCGGCTTAACTGTGAGGAAAAGATGAAATCGCAAAAGAATATTCTCATCGTCGGGGGAGTAGCTGGGGGCGCTTCGTGCGCAGCGCGCGCCAGAAGGCTTTCGGAAGAGGCTCGAATCGTACTCTTTGAAAAAGGTCCTTTCGTTTCTTTTGCCAATTGCGGACTGCCTTACTACGTGGGTGATGTAATAAAGAAGGAAGAGGCGCTTCTGATGGCGACCCCCTCTCTGTTCGCAAAGCGCTTCAATATCGAGGTGCGGCTTAAGTCCGAAGTGATGTCGATAGACAGGGAAAGATGTGAAATAGAAGTCGCAGACCTTTCAGACCCTCTCTCGGGAGGAGATGGGAAACGGTATCGCGAAAAATATGACGCCCTCGTCCTGTCGCCTGGGGCTTCGCCTGTCCGGCTGCGTGTTCCTGGAGCTGAATTGCCGGGCATCTTCACCGTCAGGAACATACCGGACAGCAGGCAGATCAAGGAATGGATCGCAAAATCGGGCGCCAGGAAAGCGATGGTGGTGGGAGGAAGCTTCATAGGTCTCGAGATGACGGAAAATCTGAGCGCCCTCGGACTGGAGGTGACTATAGCCGAAATCCTCCCGCAAGTTATGCCTCTAATGGATCCCGAGATGATTTCTCCGGTCCATGACGAACTGAGGCGGCGCGGCGTTTCCCTCCGCCTTGGAGATGAAGTGGTCGGCTTCGAGCGGCTGCCCGACGGTTCAATCTTTGTCCTCATGAAGTCGGGAGAAACTGAGAAGACCGATATGGTCATCATGGGAATCGGGGTGCGGCCCGAGACAAAACTGGCCCGCGAGGCCGGCCTTGAGATCGGTGAACTCGGGGGTATCAGAGTAAATGATCAAATGGCGACCAGCGATCCGAAGATCTGGGCGGTGGGAGACGCGGTAGAGGTCCGCGATTTCGTGACCGGCCAATGGGCGCTTATGCCGCTGGCCGGACCTGCCAACCGCCAGGGACGGCTGGCTGCCGACGTCATTACGGGGAGAGACAGAAGATTCAGAGGAAGCCAGGGGACGTTTGTCTGCGGAGTGTTTGACTTGACGGTCGCATGCGTGGGTCCAGGCGAGAAGCTCTTGAAAAAGCTCGGGACTTGGGACAAGTATGAGAAAATCTACCTCCACCCCGGACACCACGCGCTCTATTTCCCCGGGGCCAAAACTCTCAGTCTGAAGCTGATTTTTTCGAAGGAAGACGGAAGGGTCGCAGGAGCTCAGGCGGTGGGGCAACAAGGGGTGGATAAACGCATCGACGTGATATCGATGGCTATTCAAAACAATGCGACCGTCTTCGACCTGGAAGAAGCGGAATTATGCTATGCGCCTCAGTTCGGCTCGGCCAAAGACCCTGTCAACATGGCTGGAATGATCGCTTCGAACGTGATGCGAGGCGACGTGGACGTCGCTCAATGGGAAGAAGTCGAAGGTACGGATGCTTTCATCCTTGACGTGCGGGAACCTTCGGAATTTGCAAAAGGCCACTTCGACAATGCCGTCAACATTCCCTTGGGCGACCTGCGGGCCAGGATGTCCGAGTTGCCGAAAGACCGCGAAATATGGGCCTATTGCCTCGTGGGCCAGAGGTCCTATTATGCCGCCAGAACTTTGTCCCAGCACCTGTTCAAAACGAAAACTCTGAGTGGAGGGTATCGAACGCATGTGGGGCGGCGGGATTCGGTGAAACCCGAGAAATGAACGTTAAAAGCAGCCGGTGAATCGGTGGGTAAGTGAACGGAAAAAGATGCGCCGAATGGAATCCGGGACGGCTCTGGAGTTGCTCATATGGCGACTGCGCGTGACGGGCGTCCCGAAGTAAATCCATGGTTCATTGCAGCCGCCATGGTCCTGCCCACGTTCATGGTGGCGCTGGACACCTCAGTCGCTAACGTCGCGCTTCCTCACATTGCCGGAAGTCTTTCGGCCGGCGTCGATGAAGCCACCTGGATTCTCACCAGCTACCTTGTCGCGAACGCCATTGTGCTGCCCATCTCGGGCTGGGTTGCCCGGTCCGTCGGCAGACGCCGCTTCCTTATAATAAGTATCGCCGTCTTCACGATTTCATCTCTTGCGAGCGGGGCCGCCGTCAACCTGGATATGATCGTGATCGCGCGGGTGATCCAGGGAGCCAGTGGCGGCGCGCTGCTTCCCATTTCCCAGGCTATTCTCCTTGAAAGTTTCCCGCACTCGAAAAGAGGCGAAGCAATGGCGGTCTACGGCTTCGGGGTGGTCGTAGCTCCCGTCGTAGGACCCACCCTCGGCGGCTGGATTACCGACACCTACTCCTGGCGCTGGGTCTTTTACATCAACCTGCCCGTGTGCCTGTTCGCCATTTTTCTTACCAGACTGCTGATCTTTGACCCTCCATACATACGGCGGCAAGTCGCAAAATCTGTCGATTACGTTGGTTTTATGCTGATGGCCGTGGGCCTCGGAGCTTTGCAGATCGTTCTTGACAGAGGTGAGAGGGCCGACTGGTTTGATTCCGGCTGGGTATGGGCGGCCGCAATCGGTTCGGTGGTCTGCCTGGTGAGTTTCATAATCTGGGAGTTGAACTCCAGAGATCCGATAGTCGACCTGCATGTTTTGTCTAATCGTAATTTCGCCGTCGGAACCGTTTTAGGCACTACCTACGGAATCGTCCTCTACGGGACTCTGGTGATGCTTCCTCAGTTTTTGCAGAGCCTGATGGGATACACGGCGTTGGAGAGCGGTCTGGCCATTACTCCCCGAGGAATCGGCGCACTTGTTTCAATTGCTATTGCCGGCCGGTTCTCAAGAAGGATCGACGGTCGTCTTATGATAATTACCGGTTTCATCGTCCTTGCCCTGGCCTGCCTGTCTCTGGGTGAGATCAACCTGGAAATCTCCATCGCCAGCATCATCGTGCCCAACGTCATCATAGGTTTTGCGGTTGGAATGATTTTCGTGTCCCTGACCACTATTGCAATGGGAACTTTGCCCAACGAAATGATGGGCGCTGCAACCGGTCTCTATAACCTGATGAGGAATATGGGCGGCAGCATCGGCATCGCGGTAGTCACTACATTGATCTCCCGGCATGCCCAGTTGCACCAGTCCCTGATGGTTTCTCACCTCACTCCGTACGATCCGGCGTTTCGCATGTCTTTCCACAATCTTGCCCAGTTGTTTTCCGCGCAATGCGATCCTGTAACGGCAATGAAGAAGGCTTACCAGTCCATCTATAACGTCCTTACAATACAGTCCTCACTCTTTGCCTTCGTCGATATTTTCAGATTGATCGGACTCTTTTCTCTCGTTGGCGTTCCGGTGACGCTGTTCTTGAAAGGGCAGTCTCGAAGAAGCATATACACGAAAAATGAGTCGCAGGATGAACTGCCTGCGGTAAGCATGGAGTAGCGGAGACAGCTCCTCACGTCCCTCCGGGGACACCCTGAAACCATGAAAAGTTCGTAATTTTTTGTAGGAGGGGCTTCCAGCCCCGACGAACTTTTCGAAGCAGCCGTATTATCGCTTCCTGCCGGATGAGCCGTAGATATGACCGGTTCGTGGGCCGGGCGAGATCCTGAGGATCAGTCCGGTCCCGATACCCCATGCGCCGTTTGAAAGAAATGCGGTAAGCAGGCGGGGCAGATGCCAGCCGCCTCCCATCGGAAGGCCCTTGAGGGGCATCACTACGAAAAGGCCGACCGCCGAGGGCAAAATGGCGCCAAACAGGAACGCCGTCGCCCAATAACCGCCGCCGGCAGGAAAGATGCCGTCCAGCATGGAAAAGAGGATTCCCCAAATTCCCCCCCAGATGGCATGCGATAGGACCTCGGGCACTCCGAAGGCGTTGGGCGTTATCGAAAAAGCGTTGAAAGGCGCCAGGCCGGCGAGCCAGAGCACCCACCAGGTCACTTGTTGAAAGATCAGGGTTGCGATAAATCCGGCGACGAAGCCGAACAGGATTTGCGTAGAATGGCGTTTGTGCGTAACCTGGTATGACATAGCCTCTCCTTGAAAGATGACAAAGTTGAACCCCGCCGTCCCCGAGTCTGGACCTCGATATTGATAAGAATTGTCCTGTCTCCGTTCAATGATCCTTCTTTGCTTCTACGGAGAAAGAGAGTTTGAATGGTTCTGCATCCGGATCGGGCAATATTCCAACCAGTTATCCGGATTTCAGCTTTCCTCGTCTAAATCTTGGAAGCCAACGGGGGACGCAGGCGCGATACTCTGCATAGGAATCAGTGAAATGAAAACGAGACGCAAGCAGTAAATAAGGAACCAGGACCGTTGCTGTTCCTGGCACGAGTATTATGAAGATCAGCGTTCCGATGACAGTCAAGTTTTCGTCACCTCTGCTGAACAGAGTCACGTCCGCTGTTCGTTAATCGTGGATCAAAGCACGAGATATCCTTCGCGCGCGCCATATCTTCCCTCGCAAAAGTATTGCTCACTGCGCATGCAGGGATTCAGAGAGACTCAAGAGATTCTGCGGGATCACGCGAATAAGGCCTGCGCGTGGGCTGTCGATGTCCGCGATCAAAAGGAATGCGATGGAAACAACAAGCGGCAGAACCAGAAGCACGATAAATTTCGGTTTATAGTTCCTCGCACCAAAGCCAACCAGCACGTTGGAGCAGATGGCGATCGCCGCCATCAAGGCCCATCCCGCAATCGGAATGCGGTTCCGCCATGCTGCCTGTGTGTAACCTTGAGAGTTCAACACGTCGTTCATGCCTGAAACCGCGAGGGCGATAACGGGATCTCGCTGCGCCGGAGCCCGGACCGCAGACCACAGCTCGGCCTGCAATTTGGCAGTTTGGGCATCGATCTTCCGAAGCTGTTGATCATCGCGGGTGCTATAAAACAAGACTCGCTGGTCGACGTAGTCCAAAAGTAGTGTCTGCACTTTCGCTGCATCAGCGGCAGGCAACAGGTCGGCCCGAAGGTATTCGGTGCCTATGGCGTTGGCCTCTTCCTCCTCTAAGTTCTTGCGCTGATCGTAGCGGTTTAATGCCATCGAAAAGGTGAATCCGATAATAAGCGCAAGCAGTGTCAACGTAGCTGCCAGGACAACGTTAAAATCTTCACGCGCGGCGCCTTCAAAGGTTGGCCGCCTCTTCGATAAAGACTTCCCGAGCCACGCCGAGAAAGACAGAAGGAAGAAAGTGAGTACGAAAATAACCAGCGGATGATCCATTAAACTGCTCATACTGAGCTTACCTCCCTTGTGCCACAAGTAAATCGAGTCCAGTCCACAAATTACCAATGTATTTTTGAAAATTTGCAAACGCCCAACTGACTGAGGCGCAGAGGACCGCCGCTAAGGAAGTCGGTCTCGGACGATCGGTGATAAAAATTGCCTTTTGACGGTTTTGTAGTAGCACTTCTCGTGGGTGCAGTCAAAAATCTTTTCGTTCCAATCCTTTGCAAACACTGAGAAAAGCCATCATCGTATGTCTCTGTGGGAGCAGCAATACGTCGATTTCAGATAGCAGCGAAGAAGTATCCACGGAATCGAGCGTCTCCAGATTGACGACATTCCGACAGGGTCTTATCCTGCTGGCATTAATTCGTTCAATGCCAGGGCTTTTCTCCTCTCAGTGAAAAAAGAAGTGCAAGGCGATCCAATTGAACTATTCAAAATGAAAAGGAGGCGCGAGCAATGAGAAAAACGAGAATGACAACGGTTTTGCTGCTGGCCGTCGTTTTGGTGCTCACTCAATGGAACGGAGTCGCAGGCGCGGCCTCTGCCGCCGGAATCGACGCCGACGTTAACGCTGCGTTGATGAAGCTCTACGAGGAGCAGCCTGTGGCAAAGATGATAGCAGGGAAGGCCGCTGCTATCCTGGTCTTTCCGAACATGGTGAAGGCTGGCTTTTTGGTGGGCGCGCAGTACGGCGAGGGCGCTCTCCTGAAAAACGGCAAAACGGCGGGGTACTACAACTCCGTTGCCGCATCATACGGTTTGCAGGCCGGCGCCCAAACCTTCGGCTATGTACTCTTCCTGATGACGCCAGCCGCAGTCCACTACCTCAATAGGAGTGGCGGGTGGGAAATCGGAGTCGGCCCGAGCATCGTTGTGGCGGATGAGGGCGTGGCCCGCACATTGACGAGCACGACGCTCAAGTCCGATGTCTATGCGTTTATCTTCGACCAGAAGGGTCTAATGGCAGGACTTGGGCTCCAAGGTTCGAAGATTACGAAGATAAGGAAGTGAGCGACTGGGGATAGCCCGGAAAGAAGCTGCTCAAAGCGCGTTCGGGTGCAGGACTCGATCGATGTCAACTCGTTGAAGCTTTACGGCGACCTGCTATGGGCCTGGTGGGAGCGTAACTAATACTTTGGAGCTTACAACCAACCTGTAAAGGAAGGACTAGTAGAAAGGTGAAGACTGTACCTTTTTTAATGTGTGTGGCGGCCCTGCTGGGCGTCTTGCAGGGTTGCGCCTCTCTCCAACGGCTTCCGGCAGTCCCTCAGCATTCCACGACTCCTGCCGATGTGTTGGGAATTCCGAATGCCCGCTTTTTCGTGGATGACGACCTATCACCATATCTTAAGGAAGCCATGGCCTCGCTCGATCGCGAAAAGGCATTTCTGGCCAAATCAGGACATGTTGGGGAGATGCCGCCTGCAAACTTCCTCGCCTTATCCGGTGGAGGCGACGACGGCGCATTCGGAGCAGGCATGCTGATTGGGTGGACTCAATCCGGGACCCGGCCTCAATTTAAACTGGTAACAGGCATCAGCACCGGCGCGTTGATTGCTCCTTTTGCATTTCTAGGTCCTCATTATGACCACCTGTTAAAGGAGTTTTATACCGGCGTCGGTCCAAAAGACATCTACGTGACCAGAAACATTCTATCCGTGATAACGAGCGATGCTTTGAGCGACAATGAGCCGCTCTGGAATCTGGTGAGAAAACTTGTAAACCGAGACATGTTGAATGAAATCGCGGCGGAATACGAGAAAGGGCGAATTCTGCTCATAGGTACGACCAACCTTGATTCCCGTCGGCCTGTAATATGGAATATGGGGGCTATTGCTTCCAGCAAAGACCCCAGATCTCTTAACTTATTTCAAAGCATCCTCCTGGCGTCGGCAGCCGTTCCCGGAGTATTTCCTCCGGTCATGATTCCAGTGGAGATCAATGGGAAACCCTTCGAGGAGATGCACGTGGATGGAGGGGCAACCGCACAGGTTTTTGTATACCCTCCCTCGCTCTTTGATCTCGCACGCAGCCGGCAGATCAAGACCCCCATCCGTAAAAGGAATCTCTACGTCATTCGTAATGGTCGCCTCGACCCGGAATGGGCCACCGTAGATCGGCGGTTGCTGCCCATTGCCGGCCGAGCCATATCCTCCCTCATTCACTCGCAGGGTGTGGGAGACCTTTATAGAATATATTTGGTGGCCAAAAAGGACGGCGTTGATTACAACCTTGCCTATATCGGACCCGAATTCAATACTGTGCATAAAGAAGACTTCGATAACGGCTATATGAAGGCGTTGTTCGAGTACAGCTATGATCTTGCCCGGAATGGTTATCCGTGGAAAAAGACTCCGCCTTTTCTGGAATCGTCGAAACCTTTACAGCTGGATCTCTCCGACTGAACAAAGGGGTTATACAATGGTCCGGATCATATGTTTCGTTCACCGTACGCTCGGCCGTGCTCGAGTATCTGGGAAGAAGGGTGGACTTTTCTTTGCCTGCGTGATACAGATCATCAGTTACGAAGGGGTTCCATCTCCACCGAACTACGTCTAAAGCCGTATTCGTCCGTAATTTGACCTATTTAAATTACGCCTGACTGAAACCTCAACCAGGAGTTTCTAACTCATGTTGTCAATGGCCATACCAAAAACTGGATGGTCGACAACGCCAGATAGAGGAGCCGCGCCCAATGAGAGTTTTTCTCAAAAGGCTTACGGCCCTTGCCATCTGCGTGCTTGCCGCGCTGCCAGTTCTACAGGTAAGGGTTACAGCCTACGCACCAGTCCCGCGATGCACGAAAATAATCAACCCAGACATCACCGCATCCGGGCATCGAATTGTTCCCGCAGATCATTACCGGTTAGTCGCATTTAGCCCCGATTTGGCCAAACAATTTAGATTCGGAGATCGATTTCGACTGGAAGTCGGAGGAGAGTTTTTTGTTGTTGAGTACCAGGACTGCATGCTAGGCCAACGGCGGAAAAAGATCGACTTTCTTCTTCCAACCGTTGGGAGCTGCAAAAAGTTTGGAGTTCAAAAGGGAAAACTCGAATTGATCAAACGCAAGGAGATGTTATGATGACGAATACCTCCGTGGTTGGCCAAAATCTTCGCCATTTTCAAATCATTTGTTTACCGAATCTCCGCAAACCGGAATCTTTCGAAATTGGCAAGATACAACAACATTCCATGGGCCTGACTATCGGGATTCTAGGGATTTGTTGCGTACAGAGGCGAGGAAGGTGGACTTCGGCTAAGTCCAAGCGGATCGCCGCTTCAAAAATTCGTTACATTCAAGTGTCAGGTCTTGAAAGTCAATATAAGGCAGTATATGGTTTACATATGTAAATCCCTTCACGGATATCGGGAAGCATGTCTGGCTCCATTATGGGAGTGTGAGTCGAATAGTGAGGGGAGAATCGACTCTAATCATATTATAATACAAGACCTGCCGCTGTTCTCCTCGATAATCGAGAGTTAAAGTGCTGTTTTGTGGATAATTTGCGCCTGGACCGCCTGCCACGGCTCATAGAGAGAATTATGTTATATGACGCAAGATAAGAAATATGTATTGCTGACCGGAATTGGTATCGTACTGGTCTCATTGTTTATCTCCATGCTCGTAGAGGCCAAAATTGATCTGATGGCCAATCCCTTTACCAATAGAATGCCAATTTCATGGAATGAGGCATACTTCAAGCTAATCAATTCACCTGATGCAGCAGATCTTGAGAAGGGGGAAATTCTCGTCGCGTTGAAGAATCTTGGCGATGGCACGTTCATGGCCCAAAGTATCGGGCTTATCGAAGCGGGACCTGAAGAGTGCGTCCGGGTTGTACGTGATTATGACAATTATACCAGCATAATGCCTTACACTCTTGAGAGCAGGATCGTCCGGAGCTTCGCCCTCGAAGGGGAGAACGCCGGCGCCAAGACCGTTGACTTCTGGACCAAGATCAGCGTTTTAGGATTCCAAACGAGTTATCTCATCCGAGTGGTACATTTGACCGATCCTGAAAGCCATCGATACTCCTCCTTCTGGACATTGGTGCGTAACCCGGCCGCAGTTTCAGGCTGTATAGACTCCAATGGACGGCCCTGTAAAAATGATCTCGATATGAACATCGGCTCAAGTCAATTCGAACCATACAAAGGTAACCCCAACCTCACCCTGCATACATACACCCTTAAGATCGAAGGCAAGAGATGGTCACAGGGCTTCGGTCTGCGAGTGGGAGGCGGGAGTTCGATGCGCGACGTTACCGAAGCTATTAGAAAGGCCGTCATAGAAAAGCAGTAGCTTGCTTGATCGAGAGGATCATGAATCCTTTTGATGTTGCGGCGCTTCATATCCGATGACGTCGATCGCTATCCTGATTTAATGTTGCCTGTTCTTCATCTTGCGGAGTCGGATAGCAGAAGGGGTTATCTCCACCAACTCATCGTCGGTGATGTACTCCATGGCCTGCTCAAGGCTGAACTGGCGCGGCGGGACGAGCCTCAGGGCCTCATCGGCGCCGGCGGCCCTGATGTTGGTGAGCTTTTTTTCCTTTGTGATATTTACCCAGATGTCTTCCGAACGCGAATTCTCCCCCACTATCATGCCTGAATACACTGGCTCTCCCGGGTTCACGAAAATCGTCCCGCGCGGTTGCAGGTGGTGGATGGCAAAGGTGACCGACTTTCCCTCACGGTCGGAAACCAGCACCCCGTTGGGGCGGCCGGCGATCTCTCCCGTGTGCGGCCGATAACCAAGCAAGAGCGCGTTCAGAATTCCGGTTCCGCGCGTTTCGGTTAAAAACTGGCTGCGAAAGCCTATCAGCCCGCGGGATGAAATCTCGAATTCGAGACGAACACGGCCAAACCCGTTATTGATCATCCTGGTCATTTTCCCGCGTCGGGTGCTTAGCATCTCACTGATAATGCCTATATAGCCCTCCGGAATATCTATCGTGGCGAGTTCCATTGGTTCGCAGAGCTGTCCTTCAATTTCTTTGGTGATTACTTTGGGTCTCGAAATGGAAAGCTCGAAGCCCTCCCTGCGCATGGTCTCTACAAGAATGGCCAATTGCAGCTCTCCGCGGGCGCTCACCCGGTATGCTTCACGATTTTCCGCCTGTTCGACCCGGAGGCTAACGTTGTACAAGAGCTCCTTATCGAGGCGCTCTTTTATGTGACGGGAGGTCAGGTACCTGCCGTCTTTTCCCGCGAGAGGCGAGGAGTTGACGGAGAAGACCATCGATATGGTCGGCTCCTCGACGGTTATAACGGGCAGAGGGCGCGGGTCCGTGGGGTCGCCCAGCGTGTCCCCGATAAAGATGTCGTCCAGTCCGGCTACCGCCGCGATGTCGCCTGCATCGACGGTTTGCTTTTCCACGCGGTTCAGCCCCTCGAACGTATAAACCACGCTAAGAGAAGCCTTACGGAAGGCGCCGTCAGCCTTGAGGAGCATGACCTCCCTGGATCGTTGCAGGGCGCCGCTGACGATTTTGCCGATGGCGATCCTTCCGACGTAATCGCTGTGATTGAGGGTTGTTACTAAAAACTGAAGCGGAGCTTCGGGGTCGAAGGACGGCGCAGGAATCGATGACAGGATGGTGTCGAAGAGCGGGACCAGGTCGCGTCCCTGGTGTTCGGGATCGGTTAGCGCCACTCCAGCCTTGGCGTTTGTGTAGAGCACGGGAAAATTGAGCTGATCTTCGGTTGCGTCAAGGTCTATGAAGAGGTCGTAGGTTTCGTCGAGGACCTCGCTTATCCTCCGATCCGGCCGGTCTATTTTATTTATGACCAGAATCGGAGGCAACCCCAGCGCCAGAGCCTTTCCGAGGACGAACCGCGTCTGGGGGAGCGGTCCTTCAGTTGCATCAACCAGCAGCAGGACTCCTTCAACCATATTCAGGGTGCGCTCCACCTCGCCGCCAAAGTCGGCATGGCCCGGGGTGTCGACTATGTTGATCTTTACCCCCTTGTAAACGACTGCCGTATTCTTCGCCATAATAGTGATGCCCTTTTCCCGCTCCAGGTCGAGACTGTCCATCACTCGCTCAGCGACCTGCTCGTTATCCCGGAAAATGCCGCTCTGCCATAGCATTGCATCGACGAGGGTCGTTTTCCCGTGATCCACGTGGGCGATAATGGCTAGATTACGGATATCGTGACGTTTTTGCATAATTGGCTTACCTTCGTGGTTCTGTTATATTCCCGTGAGTTTACCACCGGATCTGACATTTTATCCGACTTTACCAAATAAAGCTGCATCTTATGCTGACAGCAGGTCATGGGAAGAACAATGACACTTTGGGTGGATGCTGATGCATGCCCTGGAACAATCAACGAGCTGATTATCCGTGCTGCAAGGCGGCTCAAAATTATGGCCGTCTTTGTTGCAAATAAATACATCAGCATTCCTGAATCCAGCTACATCTCGAGCCGCAGGATGGGGATGGACCCGGAAGCCGTGGACGTGCATATAATAGAAAACGCTCAGGCGGGCGACATTGTAGTCACGCAGGATATCCCGCTTGCTTCTGCTCTGGTGCCAAAGGGAGTAATCGTAATAAGCACCAGAGGGGAACTCTTCACGGAGGAAAATATAGGGGAGCGGCTTTCAACCCGCAACTTAATGCAGGGTCTCCGTGAGGCAGGGGGCATTACGCCGGGTCCCAAAGAATTCGGTCGGAAAGACAGACAGCGTTTTGCGGATACGCTGGACAGAGTGCTGACCTTGCTCATGAGATCGAAAAATATCCAAATAGAAGAGCATGACTAAATTTTCGCCGGGCGATACGTAAGAGTAGAATTTTGTTTCATGTGGTCGTACCTCAGTTCCGGCCGGCTTGCCTGCCTTTTTCACAATAAGCCGTGCCGCTGCATAAGTAATGTGACCGTATGCTCACACTTATCCGCAGGCGCCACCGGCAGGAATCTTCAGACCCAGGCCAACTTTGAGAGGCTCGCAGGGCTTTATGCCGTTTAGAGCGGCAAGAGCGGAGACGGAACATTTGTGTTTCCCGGCGATGCCCGACAATGTGTCCCCGGATTTTACCTTGTACGAAATGAGGGCAGAGATACGCTGCACTGCGGCGGCCTTTCCCTCGGGTTTTTCTTCGGTTTGGGGATGTGCCGCAAGTGCTCTCAGAAGACCATTTCCTTTTCCCAAGGGCAGGTGGAGCTCATATTTGAGGCTTCCAGGCGGTGTGACGGACCGGTACAGCTCGGGATTACTGCCTTGCAGGATCTCTTCGGAAACCCCGATCTGTTTGCCTACCCAGGAGAGCTTTAGCCCTCCTGGAACCCTGACGGTCTCTTGCAATGGGATGAGCTGTTCGCGGTCCATGCGAAAACCGTAAAGATCGGGGTTTCTTATGATCTTTACGGCAGCAAATACTTTGAGCACATAATCGCATGTTTCCGCCGGCAAACAACCATTTTGCATCAGATCCCAAAAAGTATTGAGACCGCTTTTATCGAGTGCCCCTTGAACGGCGGTTTCGCCGGCATTATAGGCGGCAAGCGCGAGAGACCACGATTCAAACTGGTTATAAAGCAATGAAAGATAATTTGCGGCTGCTTTAGCCGCTTTCATGGGATGGCGTCTTTCGTCGACCCACTTATTCTGCTCCAGTCCAAACCGGTTGCCCGTTTGCGGGACGATCTGCCATATCCCTACCGCGTTGGCCTGCGAACGGGCAGTTGGTGAGAAACCGCTCTCGATTAAGGCTAGATAGATCAAGTCTTTGGGCAGCCCTTTGCGCATGAAGATTTGTTGAGCATACGCAGCGTAGAAACGGGCACAGTCAAGCTGAGTTTGAAATCCGCTGTGATATGTTCCGCAAAATGACCTTACCCGGGAATCGACAGCGGGATGATCCGGGATTGGCAGATCGCTTTTTGGGGCGGGTTTCTCGATAACTTTTATTTTGGAATGGCAACAACTCCAAGCCGGGTAGACAAAGAACTCTTGCAGAGAATAAAAAGTGCCGCATTCGACAAGAAGGGCAAGAGTTCCCAGTTCGATCAATAGTTGGAGTCTTTTTTTTAAACGTTTATTCTTATCGCAGGGCATTAAAAGGATCCCGTAAAATCAAGAGAAACCAAAAATGCGAGAACTTTTTTCCAGCGTCTCAACAAATTGCAACTCTGTGATAATGCATTAAGCGGTGATTGTGTCGATGGTCCATTGAGCAAGATCTGTACCATGTATATAAATCTAGCGAAATCAGGTAGATGGTAAGAGCGAAGCGTGGATTGGCAGTTATTTCGCCAGGTTAGCGTGTAGGTTTCTCACTACAATAATGCAGGTAAAAGACTACCATTGTCTGACTATCCTCCGCTTCAACAAATGAATCCCCCAAATAGTTGCCATTGCCGAATCATATGTCTTCGATCCGGGGCCTGATTTTCCCGGGCGAAGGAAAGAGTTAGTCAGCGGCAAGCAGAAAAACCACTTTACCAGATGCCGCATGTACCGCAGTCGTAGAGATCGCAACTATACCAGCCGACCAAGTCGCAACGTTCGCAACGGTCGCAATCACGAGTTGCACCATTGTCGCGGTCTCGACCCTCGGGACCGACGTAATCTCTGGCGTTGCAGCGATAGCAGCCTCGAGCGCCTGGACGGTCATAGTCTCGGTCATCGCAAGTGACGCAGTCACGGACGTTGCAGCGGCCATAATCGCGAGTTACGCAATTGTCACGGTCGCGAGCTTCGGAACGGATGCCGCGCACGTCGTAATCGCGGACGTAGGTGATGCTGTAATATGTCCGCCGGTCGGGGTCAAATCGCGGATTCCAAATCCCCTGCCACTTGAAATCATCGGGGTTGTCCAACAACTGCACTACGCTCAGGTAGTTGACGAATGAGCCCTGAGCCAAAGCAATATCGGTTAAGAAAGCCGGGACAACGACTGTCGACATCAAAATAAAAGTCAGGGTTAAATAGCCTAATTTTTTGCCGGGCATGGAAATAACTCCTTAAAAACATAAGGTTGAGCAATCTTGGCGAAAAAACGCCCCTCTCTCCATCTCCGGGTATTCCGCATTCAGAAGTCGGGATTTTTGTCTACACCCGAATAAAATAATCATTCATCAGTTTGCCGGGTGTCAATCCGCGACGACAAAAGCGCCCAAATTGCCGAAGGAGAAACTTTAGAGAAGGATAGGCAGAAGCTCTGTCTTAATTTTCAATTGATGATAACAAGACGCACTGGAATATCGAGGGGAATTGAGCAGCGCTTTAAAATCCCAATGCCTGGTCGCTGTCAGGCGACGGCTTCCGAATTCCTCTGCAGGATCTAAAATCTGAATATCCGCGACTCTCGTGGCCCTGTTCGCAGCCACTCTATTATCGGCGAATCTTCCACAGGCCTCCGACGAGTCACGGTTGGACCCATTCCCGGCGGTCCTCTGCTCAGCCCCGGCTGTTTGACGCCGGCTCTAAAAGCAAAAGACTTTAGGTGCCACCCACTGTTGAGGTGACACTGTTGAACGGAAAACTTGAATGAGAGATCAGGCGAAAATGGCTGTTCAGGTATTTCGGTATTTTTCGATGACAAAAATGAGTAGATAGAGCAAAAAGGGAGACAGATGCGCTAAGTCGCAGTAACAACACGGGAGTGGAGTTGAGGCTTATACGGACTCCTTTTGCCAGCTTGTTGAATCATTTCAACTGAATTGAGGTCCGATCTTATTCTCTTTGCAAACACTCGCGACCTCAGGCACACTTACTTCGATTTTCATTGGGCGCTTCTCCTTTCTCCGTTGGTTATTGGCAAACCCCTTTAAAGGAAAAGCGCCCTTTTTTCCAGCGTTTTCGAATTTACACAAAAGATCTTACACTACCTTCGACCTCATGGTGCGCTTTGTCAATTTATTCAGCGCCAGGGCACCAATAATAGTACCCCGAAACTGTTACATATACATTATTATTAGGGGTGTGGACATCGGCGTATAAGGCACCCGTAAACACAATTGGCGCTTGCCAATCTTGAACAGTCAGCGTAGGGCCGCCGTTATAGGAGGAAGCGAGAACTACGGCGGCTGGATATGCTCGACTGTTAGACGCATTCCTGAGATCCACCTCCCTCGATCCGTTATTGTTAAACAAGGTAACGTCAGTCAGATAGAAACACTGGCCTGGTTTAGCTGGAACCAGGACCGCGGGAGGATTACCCGTAGTCGCTGTTTCACAACCCTGATATGCAGAAGGGCTGCCTAATAAAAATGTACCAGATTGGCATACAGCGTTAAATGGTGTGGGAGGAAAAAATGGGTTAAATAAATCATCGGCTGCGGCTGGCGTTGAAATTCCCACCAGGACGAACAAAGCCAAAAGAGCCACACTTAAATGAATTATATATTTTTTCAAATTCATAAACTGCTCCTTTCTGTTTAATAAGTGATCGCGGTTAGTTCGAGCAAAGCTAATAACCACTTTCTTTTGTTCGAGTCGTCACTCCGTCAATAGGCTACGTCCAATAACTGAATCCGTGTTGCGTCTGTCGGCGCTCACCTCCTTTCGCTTCAGAAGTTTCGTTCCGTGCACGAGGGGGAAATTCTCCTCGCTTCAAATGTTACCTACTTGTATTCAGACAAAATAAGACTGGTACTTGCCGGGCAAAAATGGAACCGGCAACATTTGCAGAAGCAGTCAAAAGTATGCTCCAATGTAAGGAGGGGAGGAAGGTGGTAAAGTTAGGTCAGGACTGTATTTTGAACGCTGAAAAGGGTGTAGCTTGGTATACATGTTCTACATAATAGGTCGGGAACCGGGTAGCTATGCGTGCAAAAAAACATGGCGCTGATTTTGCTTCCACCTTACATCCCGGAGCTCAATCGTGTGGAGCACATCCGGGAAAGCATCCGGGAAAACCTGTTCCGGAACGAGGTATTCAACGGCATTGACGGGGTAGAGAATCAGCCAGAGAAAGCTTTAGCGGCCAGGAAAATGAACGGGAGACGATGCGAGGCCTCACCGGATTCCGATGACTGGTTGGTATAAACATGAACGCAATGTTCATCCCTTGATTTGAATAAATCAAAAATGGAAAGAGCGTTCCCGATTCCCTTGATCATAAAATGAGCACTTCGTTGCTAATATTCATATCACGAATGTATCTTTCAACTTCGAGAGGACTTGTTGCATGCGTTACAACGATGGTGCCGGGGAATTCTCTAACTGCTTCCGGCCCTTTAATTTTAAAGCCGCAAAAATCGGTCCCTTGTTTGCTTT
>Ga0326728_10007321_pt1 | contig 28528 bp, 25 predicted proteins | sample MB3enrmetagenome_FD_207602 | JGI IMG/M metagenome (GOLD analysis project Ga0326728, IMG submission 207602) | Lab enriched peat soil microbial communities from McLean, Ithaca, NY, United States - MB31MN | ecosystem: Environmental > Terrestrial > Soil > Wetlands > Peat | place: USA: New York... | reverse complement strand
AAAATACAATTCGGCAAAATCCACACCGTCCCAGTCGTAGTCCAGCACCAGACGCCGGGTGAGTTCGGCCACGGCTTGAAAGCAGGCCGGATCTTCCAGCGCCATGTGCAGGCGCCAATCCATGACGGCAGGGTGGCCGCTGGCCGTCACTTCGCGCCATGGCGGATGCTCGTCCCAGAACTCCTGGCTGACCATAGGATATTCCAGCCAGGCGTACACGGCGATCCCTTCCTGATGGGCGGCGGCGAGGAAGCGCGGGATAAATTCCTGAAAACTTTCCGAGCCGTAAAAAAAACCGAGATGGACCTCGCGGACGGACCAGCTTTTCAGTTGCGCCACCACCACTGCCGGATCAACTTTGGGCTCGCCGCCGACGTCCATATAGACACAGAGATTGTCCGCGGCGAGCGTCGGGGCGACGTGCAACTCATCGACGATCGCTTGCGCCAGGAAAGGCAGGTATTGGAAAACCATCCCCTCCTGCGGCTCGAGAGGGATGGCGCTGTAAATGAACCGCCCTTGCCCGCGGCTTCCCGAGACCACCAGGGGGGCATTGTGCCCGGCGTCGTACGCCAACACCCGAAATGCACCACTTACCTGGGAGCGAGAGTAAGTTAACCGGCCGGGCAGCCGCACGGGTTGGTCGGCATAATCGTCCCAATGATACCGATTGATTTCCAGGCGGGTTCCGGCGGCCCTGACACCCAACTCTTTTGCCAAAGGGGTAGACCCATCCAGAAGCAGGGGCATCCCGCCTTCCACGTCGCGGAGGATGCTCTGAACAAGGGTGGGAGTAAGTTGCTGCCCCTCCTTCTCCGGAATAATCAGCAGCGAGAGACGCACCCGTGGTGATGATCCGTAACCTTGGGGAGAGACTTCCCGCACCTGGAATCCACTTGTGGAAAGGGCCCGAGTAATGCCCGGATAATGATTCCCGGTTACCGACATGATCAACGCTTGCGGCACGCGGGGATAATGGACACTTGTTGTCTCCTGGCCGCCGAGGGCGGAAATCGTGGCAAGTGAGCAGCCAAGGATGGTGACCAAAAACAACCCGTGAACTATGCGCATCGGCGGCATTATACTCAGGAGGAGCGGGCTTGTGTTACAAAGATCAGGAGATCAAAGATCGGGAGATCCGATGATGGGGAGATCGGGTGAATAAAGAACAAACCAGGTCGAATTCGTTTGTTGTTCACCCGATCGCCGGATCACCTGATCACCCGATGCCCCGATCTTGGCTGCTCACGCGCCTCGATGTGGCCGGGGCCTTCGGCGACATTGGCGTGCTCTTTCCCATCGCCATTGCCCTGATCACCTTGAACCATCTGAATCCGACCGCGCTGTTTCTGACGGCGGGACTCACCTATTGCCTCGCAGCGCGATACTTCCAGATTCCCATGGCCGTGCAACCCTTCAAGGCGGTGGCGGCCATTGCCCTCGCCCTCTCGCTTTCGCCCACAGAGGTTGCCAGCGCCGGTCTGTTGATGGGCGTGCTCCTGCTTCTGGTGGGGGTCACCAACTTGGCGGGTTGGCTGGCGAAGCTTTTCACGATACCCATCGTGCGCGGAATTCAACTGGGATTGGGCCTGGTGCTGGCGCGGGAGGGCCTGCGATTGGTGATGGAATCCCGGAGTGGGCCACCACTTTCCGGCGGCGGACATGCGCCGTGGCTGATCGCCCTTGCCGGAGCCGCAGTTTTGCTGGCATTGCGCGATTCGCGGCGTTTCCCCGCGGCGCTGGTATTGCTGGCCTTGGGTATTATCCTGGGGATTGTGTTGCAAGGGGGCAAGCTGCCCGCACTGACCTTTGGCCCCGTGACGCCGCAATTGCTCCATCCGCATTGGAGCGAGCTCAAAAGGGTCTTGCCTCTGCTCGTCGTACCGCAATTCGCACTGACCTTCGGCAACTCCATCGTGGCGACGGAGAATACTGCGCGGATTCTTTATGGCGAGCAGGCGCAACGCGTCACGGTGCGCGCTCTCAGCCTGAGCATCGGCCTGGTGAATCTGGCCACCGCGGCCATTCAGGGCTCACCCCTGTGTCATGGTTCGGGGGGCATCACGGCGCACTATCGCTTCGGCGCGCGCACTCCCAAGTCGAGCTATGTCATCGGCGCAGTGTGCATCCTCTTGGCTCTGTTCGGCGGGGCCGCCGTGGGTTTGCTCCACTTGATCCCCCTGGCGGTGCTGGGAGTGTTCCTGGTGTACGTGGGAATCCAACACGCTGCCTACGTGCGCGACCTCATCTCGCGATGGCCGCAACTCTCGATTGCCGTGTGCGTGGGCCTGCTCTCATTCCTCACTAACCTGATGTGGGGCACACTTCTGGGGTTTGCCCTGGAGGGATCTCTCTGGGTGTACAGACGGGCGCGCCCAGGAGCAATTCAAGGGTAGAATCGAACCCACCATGAAAAACTATCGTCTCGCGCTTCTTCCCGGCGACGGGATCGGCAAGGAAGTCATTCCCGCGGCGGTCCAGGTTCTCAATGCCGCGGCACAAGAATTCACCCTATCCTTCGAACCGTTCGAGTGGGGTTGCGAATACTATCTGCGCGTGGGCCGGATGATGCCCGAGGACGGCCTGGAAACACTGCGCCCGTTCGACGCCATCCTGCTCGGCGCCATCGGCCATCCCACGGTTCCCGACTACATTTCGCTTCGCGACCTTCTGCTGCGCATTCGCTTCGAATTCGATCTTTACGTCAACCTGCGGCCGGTGGAAATCCTGCCCGGCCTTGAGCCGCCTTTGCGCGGCAAACGCCTGGAAGACGTCAACATGCTCTTCATTCGCGAGAACACGGAAGGCGAGTACGCGGGGGTGGGCGGCCGCTTTAAGCGCGGCACGCCAGACGAAGTGGCCATTCAACAGTCGGTGTTCACCCGCAAAGGCGTGGAGCGCGTGGTCCGTTATGCCTTCCAGCAAGCGCAACGGCGGCCCCGCAAGCGCTTGGCCAGCGCCACCAAGTCCAACGCCATGCAGTACACCATGGTGTTATGGGACGAAGTTGTGCGCGCGGTGGCAAGCGAATATCCTGACGTCAGCGTGGCCAGCTATCACGTGGACGCCCTCGCCGCGCGCATGATTACTCATCCCGAAAGCCTGGACGTGGTGGTGGGCTCAAACCTGTTTGCGGATATCCTCACCGATCTGGGAGGCGCCTTGCAGGGCAGCCTGGGACTTGCTGCCAGCGCCAACTTGAATCCTGTGGAGCGGCGCGGGCCGCCGGTGTTTGAGCCCGTGCACGGCAGCGCGCCCGACATTGCGGGGCGGGGCATCGCCAATCCCATCGCCGCCATCTGGGCTTCCGCGATGATGTTGGAACACCTGGGTGAAGCCACCGCGGCTGCCCGCGTCATGGCCGGGTTGAAAGCAGTGATGGCCGCGGGCCGTGTGCGCACGCCCGACTTGGGCGGGAAGAACACCACCCAGGAATTCGCGGCGGCTGTGGCGGAGCAGGTCAAGGCGTGAGATTGTCTGAGGAGTCGCCGTCAACGTCCTCTTTGGCGGCAAGGCGGAACTGCACCAGGTAATACAACACAATGCCAAACATGCCCGCCATCATGAGTACCATCGGCCAGAACATCTCCAGGTGCGGAATGGGCTGTGCTGCCGCTTGAATGATTCTGCGGAGCACAATAACGAAAAACAGGTTCATGACGATGCTGAGGTACGCCGCCATATCGGTGAGCTTCAAGAGCATCCGTGCGCGCTGGGCAGGGGGAAAGTCGCTTAAGTGGCGCGACCCGACATGAACCGCGCCGGGAAAACGTTGCCCCACGTAGGGCACGATCAGGAACACTACGCAGGTCAGCGCCTGCGCACCCAACAGGACCCAGAGGGTGTCGGGACTCCCCCATCCGTCGGCCACACCCGCCGCATTGAAGTGCGTCGGAATGGATCGCGGAAGCCTGGGAAGACTGGTTTGGATGAGGAAGTAGGAATAGATCACCATGACAAGCGAGATGAGCTGAAGCATGAGCGGTATCCTCGCCCCTATCCTAACTGCACCCGGCGCTCTACGCCAGCGCCTGATCGAGATCCTGGATCAAGTCCTCGGCGGCTTCGATTCCCACGGAGAGGCGCACCAGGCCGTCGGTGATGCCGATGGCTTGCCGCTGTTCCGGCGGCACGGCTCGGTGGCTGGTGGAAGCAGAGTGCACAATAAGTGAGCGGGTGTCGCCCAGACTGGCAGCGCGCAAAAAAATCTTCACGCCATCCATGACCCGCTTGCCACCCTCGTAACCTCCCTTGACCTCGAAACTCATCATGGCGCCGAAGGCTTTCATCTGCCGCCTGGCAAGGTCGTGGCCGGGATGGTTGACGAGGCCCGGGTAGTTGACGTGTTCAACCTTGGGATGTTGGGCCAGAAACTCAGCAACCTTTTGCGCGTTGGCGCAGTGCACAGGCATGCGCACGTGGAGAGTGCGAATGCCCCGAAGCATGAGCCAGGCCGTGAACGGGCTCATGACGCCGCCAAAATCGCGGAGGACGTCGCGGTTGAGGTGCTCAATGTAATCTTTTGTGCCGATGGCGATGCCGCCCATGGCGTCGCCGTGCCCGCACAAATACTTGGTGGCGGAGTGAACCACCACGGTGATTCCCAGCTTCAACGGTTGCTGGAGGGCCGGCGAGGCGAAGGTATTGTCCATCATGGAAGGGATGCCGTGGGCCCGGCCGATTCCGGCCAGCGCGGCGATATCGAGAATTTCCAGTATGGGGTTGCTGGGTGATTCAAAATAAATCAGACGCGTGTTGGGCTGAATGGCCATCTCGAAATCTTTCGCGCGGGTGGATTGCACAAAGGTTGTGGAGGCGCCCATGGCCGGGAGCTTGCGGTTGAGAAAGTTGTAGGTCGCGCCATACAAGGAACGTGCCGCCACCACGTGGTCGCCGGCCTTCACGTATGCCAGGATGGCGGAGGAGACGGCTGCCATGCCGGTGGCAAAGGCCTGCGCCGCCTCGCCCCCTTCCAGCGCCGCAACCTTTTCCTCCAGCGCGTGCACCGTGGGATTCCCATAGCGCGTGTACATGTACCCCGGCTTCTCGCCGGAGTACATCGCGGCCATTTCATCAGAATCCACGGCTGCAAACGTAGTGGACTGATAGATGGGTGTGTCGACCGCGCCGGTGACCCTGCAGGGAGCTTCTCCGGCGTGCACTGCAAGCGTCGCGAATTGATGATGGTCTCTCATGGCGCACCTCGTGATCGGAACTTTCCTGATCCGTTTGGGAAGGGAACAAGGTTATCGTGATAAGGTCATGGTTGGGAAGAGCCAGTTGTAGGCAGAATCCAAGAGCCACTCTGATTGCATTTTGGATTTTAGATTTTGGATTTTGGATTGCGGTCCGACTAGACCTTGGTTCCACCCTCAAACATGGAGAGAAAGCGGGAACTGGTTCGAAATCCCAAATCCAAAATCTAAAATCCAAAATGAATTTGAGGTGGTGCTGGACATCATCCGGGGAAATGAATAGACTTTTGTCTGGGGAGACGGAGTTCTTGACGGGGGGAAGATCATGATTCATTGCCCTGAGTGCGAGGCGGCGATCGAGATCGAAGACGACGTCGAAGAAGGGGCGAAGTTGGATTGCCCGGATTGCGGAGCAGAACTGGAGGTCGTGAACACCAATCCGGTGGAACTCGACGTCATTTCCAGCGGGGAGGAAGAAGAGGAAGATGGGGCTTGGTGATATGCGCGTTGGCAACCTGAAAAGTGATGCATCGCCCGACGGCAATCCGGTGAGAGGGGAATCTTGCCGCCGAGTACCGACACTTGTGGCTTTTACCCTGCTGCTCCTGGGAGGAGTGTTGCTCTGGCGGGCCGTGCCGGGACTGGCAAAGGAAAAGAAACCTGTGTCGAAAACGGTTTCCGGCGTGGTGATGGACGAAGCGGACAACTTCATCCAGGGCGCCACAGTGGAATTGACAGACCTCCAAACCCAGAAGGTGTTGGATATCTACTCGCAGGAGGGGGGCCAATATCAGTTCACGGACCTCCGCATGGACCACGATTACACCGTCAAAGCCACATACAAAGCCCTATCTTCGGAGGCGCGACAGGTCAGCTCATTTGATACGCGCACGCGCCCTGTTTTGAACCTCACGCTTCACAAACCGAACAAATGATGGGGGTCGAGGAAGGTTGATTTACCTGACCCCTTTCGATCGTCTGCCGTTTTCGTAACGGCGGGCGTATGTTGAGGATCTGATGCGCACCGCACCCATTACCCGGGAAGACTTACAGGGAGTTTTCCCTGTGCCACCGCTGGCTCGCCGGCGCGACGCGCAGCGCACGCTCGATTTCAATGCCACCGCCCGTATTGTTGATCACCTTACCGCGGCAGGCATGACGCGTTTGCTTTTCGGCGGAAACGCCTTTCTATATCACTTGCGCCTTCAGGAATACGAACAGCTTCTCGAGTGGCTGGCGAGTTTGCCGGACCACCTGTGGTGCATTCCCAGTGCGGGACCTTCGTACGGCCGGCTGATGGACCAGGCGCCCTTGCTGCGCCGGTACGGATTCCCTTGCGTCATGGTGCTGCCTTGCAGCGATCCGCGCGACGCCGCCGGGCTTGAACGGGGTCTGCGCGAGTTCGCGGAAGCGGCGGGCATGCCGCTGACTGTTTACCTGAAGGATGAGTTGGGGTTTGGTGCCGACCGCGCCGCGGGACTGGACGCCATCGGGCGTCTGGTGAAGAGCGGCGTGTGTTGCGCGATTAAGTACGCCGTGGTTCGCAAGGATCCAACCCAGGATGAGTACCTGGCGGGACTGCTGGCGCGCGTGGACCGCCGCCATGTTGTGAGCGGCATCGGCGAGCGGCCGGCGGTGGTTCACATGCTCGAATGGCACTTGCCCGGGTTCACCACCGGCTCCGGCTGCATTGGCCCGGCGCTGAGTCAGGCCCTGTTCACCGCCTGCAAGCGCGGCGACCGGACCGCGGCGGAAGCTTTGCGCGCGAATTTTGTCCCGCTCGAAGATCTGCGCGACGCCTGGGGGCCTGCGCCTGTGCTGCACGCCGCCGTGGAGGCCGCCGGCATCGCCGAAACCGGCCCCCTGCCTCCGTTCGTATCCAACCTATCCGCAGAGCGATTCGAAACCGTTAGACCCGTCGCACAGGCGCTCGCGGCCCAGTCCAGGGGGCACGCGGCGAAGGCGTAACAAACGCTTGCCATCTGCAGCGGGGCTCTCTTGGCTACGCCTCAATACCCTGGGGCGATCACACGCAGTGCGTGCGGGATTACTTCAATGGTGGCGGGTAATTCCTGCAAGAATTCACCATCGGCAAACAATTCCATTCGGGCAGTCGAACGGAGGGTGATCTTGCGCGCTTGAAAGTATTTGATTCGCGGGTGATGCAGATGTTCACCCCGGTAGGCGCGCGGAAACCACCGCAGCAGTTCGAGGCGGCTCAGGTATGGGATGATGCAGACATCCAGGATTCCGTCGTTCAGCTTGGCGCGCGGCACCAGCCTGATGCCTCCCCCATAAGAAGGATTGTTTCCCACCACGGCAAACAGAACCTCGCCGGAGTAAGACTCGTTATCCGCAATGACCTCGAGTTGCTGTGGCCGATATTCGGGCATGCAACAAAGGAGTGACCACGTGTACGCGAGCGATCCGCTGAGCCACTGCGCGCGCTCGTTGGCGTAATGGGTGACCGTGGAGTCAAATCCCACTCCGGCGATGCAGGCGTAGACCGCCGCCCCGGCCCGGGCAAGATCAACCTCCTGAACGCGACCCTTCAGCAGGGCTGCGGCCGCGCCGCGCGGGTCCATGGGCATGCACACGCCCTTCGCGAAATCATTACCAGTGCCCAGCGGTAACAATCCCAGAGGGACCTCTGATTTAAAAAGCCCGTTGATGACGTAGTGATGGGTGCCGTCACCGCCCGCGGAAACGATGAGGTCAGGCTTCTCCTCACACGCCTTTCTTGCAAGCTCCACCAGGTGCTCGGAGCTTTGGCTCTCGCGGACATCGAAGTGAACGTTCTGCCGGCGGAAAACCTGGAGCGCACGTTCGAGCAGGCGGCGCGCCTTGCCTCGCTTCGCGGTAGGGTTGAGCAGGATAATGATTCTCACGGATGCGCGTGGGAAGAATGCAGAATTGACGCGAGGAAGTCAAGGCGTAAGGAGAGGGGCCAGGGAATCTTACCTGGGTGGGAACTTGAATCTGACCCGGCTTTGTTTGCGGCCTACTTTGAAAACGATTTCAGCCTGGTCCTGCTTTCCGCGATAGACCCACGGGTCAAACTCCGCCGTGGGGTCGGTGATCTTTTCCCAAGCGGGGTTATCCAGATCTCCTGCGGCCAAGCTGACGGCGCCCGCCTTGATCTGGCGTTGGGCATCGCTCTTGGACTTGCAAAGCTGCAATGCGGTAAGCCATTCGTCAAGCCGCTTCCCCAGCTTAACGCCGTCCAGTTCTGGCTCTTCCGCGCCTTGCGGGGGGACCGAGACCTCCCGCGTCTCGGCGCTGGGGTCCACGCCTTTACTGCGGAACTGAGCTTCGAAACCCTTCTGCGCTTGAGTGGCCGCATCGGCGCTGTGAAAATCCGTGATGATGCGGCGTGCCAGGGCCTTCTTGACTTCCAGCGGATGATTTGTTCCCGTCGCCACCGAGGTCTTGAGCGCCTCGATTTCACTCGGGGTCAGATCGGTGAGCAGCAGGTAATACCGCCACATCATCTCATCCGAGATGGACATGAGCTTGCCGAACATTTCCGCGGGCGCTTCATTGATGCCCACGTAATTGCCCAATGATTTCGACATCTTCTGCACGCCGTCGAGCCCTTCCAGGATGGGCATGGTCATGATGACCTGCGGCTCCTGCCCGTACTCCGGCTGAATAGCACGCCCCACGAGCAGATTGAATTTCTGGTCGGTGCCACCGAGCTCCACATCGGCTTCCAGCGCCACGGAATCGTACGCTTGCGAGAGCGGGTAAAGCAGTTCGTGCATGGAGATGGGCCTCTGCTCTTTCATGCGGTTGGCAAAATCGTCGCGCTCCAGCATCCGCGCCACGGTGTAGTGCGAGCAGAGTTTTACCCATTCGGCACTGCAAAGTTTACCCAGCCAGCGATTATTAAAGTCGACGACGGTCTTGTGCGGATCGAGGATCTTGAAGACCTGCTTCTTGTAGGTTTCCGCGTTCGCGGCGATCTCCTCCGCCGTTAAGGGAGGGCGCGTGACGTTCCGGCCGGAAGGGTCGCCGATCATCCCGGTGAAATCGCCAATCAGAAAAATCACCGTGTGGCCGAGATCCTGAAAATGTTTGAGCTTGCGGATCAGCACCGTGTGGCCCAGGTGAATGTCAGGCGCCGTGGGGTCAAACCCCGCCTTCACCCGCAGCGGCTTGCCGGTTTTTGCCGCGCGCTCCAACTTGGCCTTGAGCTCTTCCACGCGGATGGTCTCATCCGCGCCCTTGGTGAGGTAAGCGAGTTGTTCGTCGAGGGTCATCAAAGACAGTTTACCATTCCTCCTTGGATTTCATTTCCGCGCCGGAACAAAATTGGTATCCCCAATCTCACTTCCCCAGGACGCGGCGGCCTTCGAATTGCAGCTTGTCATCGAGCAGCAGGCAAATCGCTTCGGAATAGATGCGGTGCTCTTCGTGGAGGATGCGCGCCGCGAGCGTCTCTGCCGTGTCGTTATCGCGCACCGGCACCACGGCCTGGCACACAATGGGCCCGGTATCCACGCCTTCGTCCACCAGGTGAGCGGTGCAGCCGGTGAATTTCACACCGTATTCGAGCGCCTGCCGCTGCGCATCTTCGCCCGGAAAGGAGGGAAGCAGGGCAGGATGGATATTCAGAATCCGGCGGGGAAATTCCCGCACGAAGCAAGGGCTGAGAATGCGCATGAAGCCCGCCAGGCAGACCAGATCAACCTGGAATTCCTTCAACACGGCCGCCACTTCGCGGTCGAAGGCCTCCCGCTCCTTGCCCTTGGAGGGAATGAAGCGGGTTTCTAGGCCCATCTGCTTTGCCCGCGCCAAGCCCAGCGCTTCCGGCTTGTTGCTGATCACCACGGCGATTTCCGCGGGAATCTTGCCCGCCTGCACGTTGCGCGCAATGGCCTCGAAGTTCGAACCACGACCGGAAAGAAGGATTCCCAATCTTTTCATTGAAGTGACTCGCCAGGGGATTCGTCCATCAGCGCCGCCAAAAGGCCTGCCGGCGAACCCAATGTGCGTCGACCAGTATAGCGGATGGGCATCTCTTGGGCGACAATTCTTGGCGTGGAGTGCCGGTTTGATATAATGCCGCGATGCACAGACATTCATGGAGAGCTGCACTTCTTGCGGCGATGGTTTGGGTAATTTCAGCGTCAGCACTGCGGGCCCAAATTGACCCCGGGACGCGGCAGTTGTCGCACGATATTTTCCAACAACTGATTGAGATCAACACCACAGACTCCGTGGGCAGCACCACGGTAGCGGCAGAGGCCATGGCGCGGCGCCTGCGCAACGCCGGTTTCCCCGCCAGCGACGTGGTGGTGCTGGGTCCCAACCCCCGCAAAGGCAACATGGTGGCGCGTCTGCACGGCACGGGCGCGCACCGCCCTGTGCTCCTCATCGGCCATCTCGACGTGGTGGAGGCGCTCCGCACCGATTGGACCACCGACCCTTTTCAGTTCGTCGAGAAGGACGGTTACTACTACGGCCGCGGCACGCAGGACATGAAGAGTGACGACGCCATCTGGGTAACTGAGTTCATCCGTTTCAAACAGGAGGGATTCAAACCGGACCGCGACCTCATCCTGGCGCTGACTGCCGATGAAGAGGGCGGCGTGACAAATGGCGTGGACTGGCTCATCAAGAATCATCGCGACTTGATCGATGCCGAATTCGTGCTCAACTCCGACGGCGGCGGCGTGGACACCGCGAACGGCAAGCCCGTCATCATCTCCATGGACGCCAGCGAGAAACTCTACGCGGACTTCCAGCTCACCGTGACCAACCCGGGCGGGCACAGTTCCCTGCCGGTGCCGGACAACGCCATCTATCATCTCGCCGACGCGCTCGGCCGACTGGAACACTTTCAATTCCCGCTGGAGCTGAACGACGTCACGCGCACCTATTTTGAGCGCATGGCCTCCGTGGAAACCGGACAGGAAGCTGCGGACATGCGGGCCATTCTGAATAACCCGCCGGACCCCGCCGCGGCCGCGCGCCTTGCTCTGGACCCGCTTCAGAACGCCGAGTTGCGCACCACGTGTGTGGCCACGCGGCTGGATGCCGGGCACGCCAACAACGCCCTTCCCCAAAGCGCCCACGCCAACGTGAACTGCCGCATTCTGCCTGGACACACGCGCGAAGAGGTTAGGCAGAGCCTCATCGGCATTTTCGCCGATCCCAAGGTTGAGGTGCGCTACGTCGACCACGGCCGCCTGCTTGATAGCGCGCCCAACGATCAGGCCCTGCCGCCGGTCAAACTGCGGCCTGACGTGATGAACACGCTCGAAAAGATTGCCGGAGAAATGTGGCCGGGCACGCCCGTTATCCCTACCATGTCGACCGGCGCATCGGACGGAGTCTATACCAACGCCGCGGGCATGCCCACGTACGTACTTTCCGGCATCGCCATCGATATGAACGACGTGCGCGCCCACGGCCGCGATGAGCGCCTGCGCGTCGAGTCGTTCTACCAGGGCGTCGACTTCTACTACCGCTACCTGAAAGCGCTCACTTCCGGGCACTAAGCAGAACGATAAAATTCAAAGCTTATTGATGTCGGAGTTTTCGAGGATGGTCTTGGGCGCTCCCCGCTTGGCGGCGATCAGCATGGCGCGCCCCAGTTTCTCTGTGGTGGTGACGTACTTTGGGAAGAGGCGCTTCAATAAGGGAAGGATGGGCCCCAAGACGGCGTAAGGAACCCGATAGAGCATGGTTCGCGATTTGATTCCGTGCAGCGGCACAATCACCGCGGGGCGGAACATGTATGCGGCCTTGAACGGTAAGCGCAGCAAGGCGTTTTCGGTCTGCCCTTTTACCCGGGCCCACATGATGCGTCCGCGACCGGAACTATCAGTTCCCGCGCCAGAAATAAAAACCAAGGTCATATTGGGATTGAGCTTCACCAAGGTCTGTGCCGCGGCAAGGGCGATGTCGTAAGTAACCCGCCGATAGTTTTCTTCCGACATGCCCGCGGAAGAGACGCCGAGGCAAAAGAAGCACGCGTCGAATCCTGACAGCTCCGATTCAAGTGAAGAAAAGTCGAAGAAATCTTTGTGGATGATTTCGCGCAGTTTCTCGTGCTGCTGCCCGGTGCCGCTCCGCACGATCGAGAGGACAGTTGCAACCTCAGGATCGAGCAGGCATTCGCGCAAAACGCCTTGCCCCACCATCCCTGACGCGCCGAAGAGAATGACTTTCATCTGTTGACTGCCTCCCGGTTTGTCATTTCGAATCGTGCCCCCGACCTGCCATGGGGAATCGTCGTAACCATGTCCCCGCATGTGAACAATATCATTAGCCCAGGGCGAAACCCACAGAATGAAAAGCCGGGGCGGTTCGCGAACCGCCCCTACGCGTTATCGGATACCGAACCCCTCCTATACCCTGGACAGAATTCTTCGACGGGTGACAGAGCGGGGCCAAAAAAGGTACACTTCTCTTGGGAGGTCAAAATGTCACTGCGACCCATTAAAAGACTTGTCCGCTCCAAGCCCACGCTGGAAGGTGCAGGCGTGCACTTGCGCCGCGCGTTCGGGTTCGGTAACACTTCGGATTTCGACCCGTTCCTGCTTCTGGACGACTTCCGCAACGACATTCCCCAGGATTATCTTGCCGGCTTCCCGTGGCATCCGCATCGCGGGATTGAGACCATCACCTATGTCCTTGCCGGAACCGTGGAGCACGGCGACAGCATGGGAAACCAGGGCGCCATCGCCGCGGGCGACGTGCAATGGATGACGGCGGGCAGCGGAATCATCCATCAGGAAATGCCCAAGGGCGACGCGGCGGGCCGCATGCACGGATTCCAGTTGTGGGCAAACCTGCCGTCGGCGCTCAAGATGACCTCGCCGCGTTATCAGGAAGTGAAAGCGCCTGACATCCCGGAGGTTCAGGACGACGACGGCACGCGAGTTCGCATTGTGTGTGGAAACTTCTGGGGCAAGTCCGGACCCGTGGACGGCATCGCCGCGGACCCGATCTATCTTGATGTGTCCGTTCCTCCCGGCCGGACGAAGACGCTGCCGGTGGAAACCACGCGCCACGCTTTCGCCTACGTTTTCTCCGGGGCCGGGAAGTTTTGCAACGCGTCGGGTCCGCTCGCCGTGCCCACCGAATCGGTGGGATGGGCGGACACACACCCGCCGACGGAGGCGGACAACCGCTCGCTGATCCTCTTTGACCGTGGCGATGAAGTCATGGTTCAGGCCGGCGAGGATGGCATCCGCTTCCTATTGGTTTCAGGAAAACCCCTGGAGGAACCCGTGGCGTGGTACGGCCCCATCGTGATGAACACGCAGGAGCAGCTTCGGCAGGCGTTCTCGGAGCTCGAAGAGGGTACGTTCCTGAAGAAGTAAAATCGCCAATATGAACAAGCCTTCGTTCGACCCCGGCTTCACGGAAAAATACGGCAGCGGCTTGCATCGAATTATCAACCCCAGCGGGGAATTCAATGTTCGCCGCCGCGGGACCACCTGGCGCGACGTCCATCCTTACCTTTTCATGATCAACGCCTCGTGGCCGTTATTCACATTCTTGATCTTTGGCGGATTCATTGTCGCCAACCTGATCTTCGCATGGATCTACGTAAAGATCGGTGTGCAGCACCTTCAGGGTGCGGACACCAGCACTGCCCTCAACCGTTTTCTGAGCGCCTTCTTCTTCAGCGCCCAAACCTTCACCACGGTGGGGTACGGCCGGATTTCTCCGGACGGCGTTCTGGCCAGCCTGGTGGCATCCCTGCAAGCCCTGCTGGGGTTGATGGCTCTGGCCATTGGCACCGGTTTGCTGTTCGGGCGATTCTCGCGGCCCGCGGCGCGCCTGGCCTTTAGCCGGCAGATGGTGGTGGCGCCCTATCAATCCGGCACCAGCCTGCAATTCCGGGTGGCCAACCGGCGCAGCAACAATTTGATGGAAATAGAAGCGCGAGTTCTACTCAGTACGGTGGAAACGTTGGGGCAAGGGCCGATGCGAAAATTTAAGTATCTGACCCTCGAACGCCACGGTGTGCAGTTCCTGCCGCTCACCTGGACGATTGTCCATCCCATTGACGAGTCAAGCCCGCTCTGGGGCAAAGGACCCGAATACCTGGCGCAACATCAAGCGGAGTTTCTGATTACGATTAAAGCGTTCGACGACACTTTCTTTCAGACGGTCCACGTTCGCCACTCCTACCGGTACGAGGAAGTGGTGTGGGGAGCCCGCTTCGCCCCCGCCTTTGAGCCCGACGCCCGGGGCGAAATGGTGCTCGACCTGGGGAAGCTCAGTGAAATCGCCCGGGTCGAAATTCCCGGCAACATCTCCGCAGGCAAATTGGGAGATGGAACAATTGGAAATACCAGCGTTCCAGGCGACCTGCAAACCGGGTCAGGTTGACCCAACGGAAATTACAGATTCCTGCCGTATGTGGCTTTCACCCGCTTTGACTTCTTGAAATAGGCCCACCAGATAATGACGGAGGACACGATCCGTAGACTCACATCCACGAGCGGATTGATAGACAGATCCCTTTCCAGATAACCCTTTCTTAGTATGATGGATGCCGCGAGACACAGCGCTGCTAAAGCCAGGTTAACAAGGAAATATACCTTTAGCCACCGAAGAGCGGACGTTTTTCTCTTCCATAGACCGACGCCGGTGTAGATGGACAGCACTGCGAGTGCGAGGCCGAATGCTATTGATGGGACATTCTTGCTTTCTGCCACCTCGGCAAGAAGAAAAAGCGGGCCAATAACAGTTATGCTGATGCAGTAGAAGAGGAGCCACCCTCTTACGCCATAGAATCCAGTAAAGTCGACGGAAGGTTCCTCCAGTGAGATGGGGGGCCGCTGGACACTTGCTACCTCCGTCTGCGTTAAGGACGGTGCGCCGCCCGCTACAGTATTAGTTTCAACGAGTGCTTTTGCTTTGAGGGTCGGCCACAGGGAAGATCCGCACGACTTGCAGAACGCCCTGCTATTGGGATTTGGAGCGCCACATTTGCCACACAACATGGGCAACTCTTAGCATGAATTGACCTTATCGCAGCCGGCTCAGACCCACTGTTGCGGCCTTGGGGGCGATTCGGACTTATACATCCCCCTGGAGGGAAGCGCAAGGGACGGAAAGTCAGCGGGGAAGGGCTAAGAAATACAGCTCATCCGCGTTACACCCGGCGTCAATAACGGCATGGGACATTATTTCCTCTTGACAGACCCATGACGCTGGCCTATAATATTAGGCTGCACTAGGCGAGGTGCCGCTTGGTCTTTGCGCAAGTCTCCCATCCGCACGCCGACTTTCCTGGAAGCCAACCGTCGCAACGCTCAGAAGTCCACCGGGCCCTGCACCGTGCGGGGCAAGGCGCTGTCCTGCTTGAACCGACTCAGAAAGGTGGGGAAAGAATGCTGATGGAGCAAAAACACCGTTCACGCCAAGGCCCAAAGGCGGAAGACGCATGAAAACAAAGCGCTTTTGGATTCACACGGGGGAGAGGGCAGAAAAAAAGATGTTAGCAAACGACGTTGGAAGTAGGAATGTTATTGAAAACAAAGGAAACTACGACATTTTGTCATGCTATCTATCGGACATTTTAGGCAATTCGGAGCCGGATTTGACGGAAATTGCACACTTTGGTGCGACAAAAAGTGTATTTTGGATGCGATTCAACCGCCAATGTGCGGCGCGGGTGGTGCCCAGATTGGAGCCGCAAGGATAACGCCTATGCCTCGTGAGTGCCCTCCACCGGACGCAGATTAGCGGTGCGGTTTGACGTAGAGGCGATGGAACCAGTCCCTATCTAATCAGGACGCCGCCATGACGAGGTGAACTTGCCGCTCCGACCGCAAACTGCACTACGGTCGGACGCAGGTTCGAATGCACGGTGCTGGGCAGGCGTGCTAAAGTACTCGGCCACTTCTTAAGAGGCGGGGGTGAAGATACCGGCGTTCATTCAGGCAGGGCGTTGAGCCGAGGCACCCCACTCCCGCGAAGTGGGACGCCGTTATTCCTCATGGGAGAGCAAACATGAATCTTCTTACAACCTTGAAGGGCTCGTTGCTCGAGAACTTCTTCCCGGCGGGCTGGGACTTGGCCCAGTGGGACGCTTGCGTGGCCGACGACCCGAAAGCCATTTTCGAGCGCCAGCCGAAGTGGCACAAGGACTACTCGATTCGCATGGCGAACAACGTGGCGGATTTCGACGTCATGCTGGGTCATGAACTGGCCATGGAGATTCGCCGCTGCCGCGAAGCCGGACGCAAGCTGGCCCTGATTCTCCCCGTGGGGCCCATGGGCATGTACCGCTGGACGGTCTATTTTCTGCGCGACTGGAATATTCCCTGCGATCACGTTTGCGGTTTCAACATGGATGAGTGGAGCGACGCCGAGGGCAACACGCTTCCCCCCGACGATCACGGATCTTTCCAGTACGCCATGGAGACGGCTTTCTACGGGCCGCTGGCGGACCTCACGGTGCCGCCGGGGCAGCGATTCTTTGCCACCCGGAATCTGCTGCCCGAGTACCCGGACCGCATTGGCGCGCTGCGCAAGGAAGGCGCCAAGCTGGTGGTGGTTTACGGCATTGGCCGCGCTTGCCATATTGCTTTTTGGGAGCCGCACTTTGGACTGGAGTTTGCGAACGACGAGGATTGGCGCAAGCAGACCCATCGCTTGGGCGCCCGCCTGCATCCCCTCACCATTGAGCAGAACGCCATCACGAGTTTCAAGAGCCGGACGACGCTGGTTCCCGCCTTCGCCAATACCATCGGCCCCGCGTTCTTTACCAATGCCGACTACGCCATCGGCGGCGCGGATGGCGAACTGGGCCGCGGCATGCAATGGCAGGGGCTGTCACTGTGGGTGACGCTGCGGCACGCTGTGAGCCGCCACGTGCCTTCTACCTGGATGCCCACTCAGCCGGGCGTTCTTTACTTCACCAAGGAGCTCGCCGGGCCTTTGGTTCCCGAGGCAAACTAATGGCACTCGATTCGAAATCGCCCCGCTTGCTGGCGGTCTCGGCTCACCCCGATGACGCCGAAATGCTGGTGGGCGGAACGCTATTTCATCTGAAAAATCTGGGTTGGGAGTTGGGAATCGTCACCATGACGGCCGGGGATTGCGGCTCGGCCACGACGGGGCGGGAGGAGATCGCGCGCATCCGTTACGCCGAAGCGCAAGCCGCCGCCACATTCCTGGGCGCCTCGTACGCATGCGCCGGGATGATGGACGTGGAGGTGACTTTCAACGTGGAAAACCTTCGCCGCGTCGTGGATGTCATGCGCCGATTTGATCCCGACGTGGTGATTACCCATTCGCCGGTGGATTACATGCTGGATCACGAAGAGGCCTCACGCCTGGTGCGGGGGGCGGTGTTTGCGCTGGCCATGCCCAACTATGAGACGCGGCAGAATCCGCCCGCCCCGCGGGCTCGCGCCACTCCCGCTCTTTATTACGCGGATGCTATTGAGGGGAAGGACCCCATGGGGCGGCGAATCTACCCCCAGTTTTATGTCGACATCACCAAAACGCTTCCCCAAAAACGCGAGATGCTGTCGCGCCACGTTTCGCAACGGGAATGGCTGCGCTCGCACCACGGGATTGATGAATATCTGGACCGCATGACGGCGTGGGCGGCAGGCTACGGCAGCGAATGCGGGTTTGCCTACGCCGAAGGTTTCCGCCAGCACCTTGGGCACGGCTATCCACACGAGCCGATTTTGCAAGCGGCGCTTAAAGATGTACTCCACGTGCGCGGCGGCAATGAAACGGGCTGACTCGGATTCCTCACCGCGCTGGGACGGTCTCTTGGCACTGTGGGATGGGAGGGGCTTCAGCCCATAAGCGTTAACCTGGCGTCATCGGCAACATCCGAAGCCGCAGAAGCGGCGACAGTCGGTCGACAGCCGCTTGGCGGGGCACCTAGACGTGAATGATGGTCAGCGGCTTTCCAAAGATCCGACGTTCCGGCAGATCGGTTCGGGGAAGATCTGGGAGCGGGGGGCGGTGCTGACCAGCCGCTTGCAGACGGTTGAAACGGAGATGCATGCTGGCGAGGAGAACTTCGGCAGCTTAGCCCCCATCAACCGCGAAATCATTTTAGAGTATCCGGAGCTGACGGCAAGGCAGCATCGGGGAGGGACCTATCGATATGATTACAAGGAGAACATTGCTTAAGAGTGCGAGCGTTCTTTTGGCCTCGCCTAGTAATTGGGTGCATGCAAGTTCCAATTCTGCATTGCCATCGGGCATGAGGCGCATTGCAGGACGGGTCATTCCTCAGGAGAATTCCGCTGCGACAACCCATCTTTCTTTAAAAGTGCATACGTCTGGCGATCTGAACCATGCAGAGTTAGTGAACGGGGGATCAGCGCCAGTGAAGATCAAGGAAGTTATCCTCTTCTCATTGCAGCACAGCTTCCCGGCCGAGACACGTTTGTATGGGGAAGGCTTTACCATGCTAAGCCTGACCACCGGTACGTTGGCGAAGCCAGAACCCATCAGCCCCTATCTGGACGCCGTTCACTATAAACTTCCTGAGCCCGCGGGTGCTATGACTTACTACGGACTTTTGATGCTCTCCCCGCCCGGGGAGCAGCGAATGTTGGTGGCTTTTACATCATGCCGTCGTTTCTCCGGAAAGTTTGATGTTCGTGAAGGTTCGATCGATGTGGTTGTGGATGCCGATGGAGTGGAATTGGCTCCGGGAGAACACTGGGAATTGGAAGAAGTTCTGATTGCCAGAGGCGATAGCCGAGAGGAGTTACTGGACAGACTCGCTCAACAAATTGTTAAGAATCATCCTGCCCGGCATCCGCCGAAACCACCCGCCGGATGGTGCTCCTGGTATATGGAGGCAGGGACAAATCATATTGTCGGCACAAACGTTACTGCCGCACAGGTGAAAACGAATCTCGAGTTTATTGAGAAAACGTTGCCAGAATTGCGATATCTACAGATCGATGATGGCTATCAGGCGTGTGACGGTGATTGGCTTGACACCGGAAGGGCGTTTGGCGGGGGCGTCCAGGATATCTTAAGGACAATTCGTGAACAGGGATTCCAGCCTGCAATCTGGGTGGCTCCATTTGTCGCCGCGGAGAAATCACGGCTTCTTCGTGAACATCCCGATTGGTTTATTCAAGATGATTCAGGCAAACCATTGCGCGCGGACCGGGTGACGTTTGGTGGATGGCATGGCCCCTGGTATGCGGTGGATGGGACGCATCCGGGGGCGCAAGGATACTTGGAAACAGTATTTCATACGATGCGGCAGGAATGGGGTTGCCAGTACTTTAAGCTTGATGCCAATTTCTGGGGAGCCATGCAAGGCGGCCATCACTCTGATCCAAAGAAGACTCGCGTTGAAGCCTATCGGCTCGGCATGGAAGCCATCTGGAGAGGCTCGGGGAAGGACGCCTATATCCTCGGGTGCAACCATCCGCTCTGGCCGTCATTCGGGATTATCTCGGGCTCGCGAAGTTCCGATGACACTGGCCGCCGGTGGAAGAGTTTTGCCGAAGATGCTTATGAAACGCATACGCGCAATTGGCAGAATGGTGCCTTGTGGTGGAACGACCCCGACTGTGTGCTACTCTCCGGAAATCTTCCGGAAAGTGAATACCTCTTTCATGCCGCGGCAGCTTTGGCGTCGGGTGGAGCAATCCTTTCCGGAGACAATCTTCCGGACATACCCGAAGTCCGCCTCAAGATTCTGCGTAAGCTGCTTCCGCCTACCGGATCAGCGGCTAAGTTTGAAGATGATGATCTAAGCGTCGGAAAAATCAGGGACGGCAAAGAAACCACGGTTTTTTTGTTCAATCGTGAAGACCATCCAAAACGAATATCCTTTTTCATTGAGGCGAGGTCATCCCTTTCCGATTTTTGGACAAGCGCCAGTCTGGGAGTGCAAGAGCAAGGCGCCGTGACAAGAGAGATACCCGCGCGATCTGCCGAGGTGCTGCTTCTTGCCGCAGAATGAAGGCGAGTTCAATGAATCGCGCGCAGCCTCTCCGATTTTGAGAACTGCCCCGGTTGAATCCACCGCGCCCGAACCTTAACAACTGCGGGGCGGGTTTTGCATGACAAAGTATTAATAGGTATTAAGAGCCCTTAAAGAGCGCCACAAGGGTTCACCAATTCGGGTATTGTCTTATGCCCATCGCGGGGATAGTATCTTCCCCGCAAGGTCCCATGAATTTGGCCATGGGGAAGTCTATTTCGTTTTTAGGTTTATACATCCTGGGAGGGGCCATGAGAACTACCGCGCGGACACTCGCCATTATCGCTGGCACCGTCTTAATACTCCTAGTATTCGGGGGCGGCAACACCCGACGCTTGGGTGCGAAGGAAAAGACCCCGGCGGTCGGTCCCAATGACCCAACCGTTCGCCTTTACAGCCTTCTCGATTCAAAATACAACGGCAAGCTGAGCGACTTCTTTCTGCTGGCTGATGTGGTTAATGATCCCAAGAACCCTGGGCAATCACAACAGCACGTTCTCCGCGTCGACTACGGCAAGGACCGGGCATTTGGGAGACTCAACATTCATGTGCGTACGGTTGGGCAACTTTCACCCGACCAGTTGAAGACGTACACTCCCAAGCAAATTTACGATTTCGCCGAGGCCGACAGCGCGAAATTTACCAAGACCGATCCGGGCTCGTTTGGCAGGCCGGGTGACCTGTATTTTGAGGCGCCGCCTGACGGGGGCGCTTTGGCGACGGTCACCACGACGCCTGAGGTGCAGGCCCTATACGAACGCCTTGTGACCCAATACCTCCTGCCGGCCCTGGAGAAGAAACCGGCTGACGGGAATGGGCCGTAGTGATCTTCCCACAGGCGCCGCCCGCCGCTCCCCAAAGGCCGAACGGAGTCACTTCCTAGGGTTTCCCTTCGGTCAGCACCAGGCGTGGAAACGACGATGGGTTTTCGGCGCTGACGTGGAACAGGCGGTCTTTCTTGGACTGCAATTCGATCCGTTCCAGGTCTTCCGCGTCGGTGGGCTTGGTGGGGCGGATCACTTTCGTCACGCCAAACCCCAATCCCAATTCGTAACCTTGAGCGAGCTTTCCACCTTCAAAAAAGGTCACGGGGATGGCGATGTCTCCTGAGTAGCCGTTGGCGGTTTTCTTCCAGGCGGTGTAAATCTCCTGCATGTAACTGTGGGATGGCACGCGCGGGGGCAGGTAATCTTCGTCGGAGAAGATGCTGGGCTTGACGCCGGCGAAATCCCCGGGGCTGAAGTAGAGCGTGTATTCATCGCCGGTGGGCTCCTTGGCGGTGTAGTTCTTGCGGAAGCCGGTTTCCAACGTCAGCACAACGGCGTCGCCATTCTCAATCCCCCGCGCGAAGAAGGGTTGATAGAGATCCGGGTCGGTGACGTCGACGCCCACGTAGAGAAAGCTCGCGTCCCACGCCAGCGCCACCCGCGCGGACAAGTCGTTCGGGCGATTCCACAATTTGGCGCCTGCCACCGCCTGCGCGCGCTCATCCAGCCGGTACATCGGGCCGCTTTGCCATTTGGCAAAATCACCGTCCAGGTTGGGGGACTGGGGCAGGCGATAAGCGGACAGCGCCTCATAGTTTTCATCCCATTGGAGTGTCCCGTCCGGCAGATGCTGGAACGCGGGATCTGCCTTGACCTCGGGCAGGCGCTCACTGGCGCGCTTGATGGCCGGGGAAATTTCCTCGAGCAACGGCTCCAGCCGCCGCTGGTAGTGCAGACGCTCGAGCGCGGTGTTCATTTCCGCCAGTTGCGATTGCATTTTCGCTACGTCGATGGGCAGGCGGCGCTCCTTGAACAGCGCCATGAAATTCCCGTCATCCCAGTAATATGTTCCGTAGGTCTTCAGGAAGGGCGCGAGCTGGCGCGGCGCATCTTCGCCGTATTGGCTCACCACCGCGTGGGTTTCCGATTGCGCCGGGTCGTACGCGGCGGCATTCCACAGGTAATCGGCAGCGGTTTGCAGGGGAATCATCGAGGCGTGCGGTTCGATCATGGGATTGGAAAACAACCCGCGCGTCACACTGGGCAAATGTTGATCGCGCCCGATAAGCGGCCCCAGGTAGCGGCACCACGGCGTGCTGTCGTTTACAGGATAGTTATCCCAGACCAGTGGCGGGCGATGGAGGTATCCGCCCCATTCGCGCGCTTGCTCCACGGTGATGGCGGGAGAAAAAACCTTCGGGCCCGTCCAGACAATGGACACGCCGGGGTCAACGCCCGCGCCCAGTTCCTGGACGTAGTCGCGGTTGCCCCATTCGTTGGTGTAGGTCGTGGGCGTCAAGGTCAGGCGGTTCGCGGCAGATCGCTCCTTGAGGTGTTTGTAGAGTTTGTTGGTGAGGTAAACATGCGCCTGCGCGAGGGTTTTGAACTGCCCCCGGTCCTGGGGGTCTTGCAAATCCTGCGGTACGTCGTCGAGAAAAAGGGCAAAGCAGGAAACGCCCAGCGCGCCGACGTATTCGAGTTTGTTGGTCAGGACCTGGAAATCCCGATCGCTGGAATAGGCCATGCTGAGGCCCGGACTGATGGCAAAACAGAAATCCACAAAGTTGTGTTGCGCGGCCGCGACGAGCTCGCCCAGCCGTTGCTGTGCTTCCACCGGGTAGGGCTGGCGCCAGAGCTTGCGATGGTAGGGGTCGTCTTTGGGGGCGTAGTAGTACACGTTCATGCTGTGCGCGCCCTCAAAGCGCAAAATGTTGACGCGGTCCTGGTGACTCCAGGGAGGACCGTAAAAACCTTCCACCACGCCGCGCTCCGGGAAGGAGGGAAAATCCGCGACGACGGCGGAGAGGCCATTTCTTTCGATGCGCACCGCCTGCGGGTGAGGAACGAGCTGGCTGGAAAGATTCGGCGGCCAGATCTCCAACAAATCCGGAACCCTCAGGAGAGCATTGTGAAATCCCAGGGGGGTGGCGGCCGTGATGCGCAGCAGGTTGGGAACCGCCGCGCGGGGGTAGTTGGCCTCGATAACGAAACCTTCCCGGGCGAGTTCGGCCGTGGGCGCCACGGCGGTTGCGCCCGCCTGGCGCTGGAGGGTCTCGAGAAAGGCCTCCACACTTTTTTCCTGGCGCAATTCAATCGTCAGGCCGCCGGCCTCGGGAACCACTCGCGAGCGTTGCGCAGTAGTTTTCAAGAAGCGGATTAGAGCCTGATCCTGCACGGCCAACCCATTGAGTTGGCGCTCGATGCGCTCGTCGAGTTCCCCGGCCGAATAGATCACCCAGGTATGCTCCGCGCCGCGAGCGGTGGCCGCCCAGAAGGTGAACATCAAAACCAATAGATTTATAACCGCGCGGGTTCGCATGACATCTCCCCAGGAATGAGGTTAACCAGAAGATACTGAGTGTAGCAGTTTTTCGTCACATGTCACTGTCCCTTCGGCTGCCAAAACTCCGGGTCTTCCACGCCCAGCCGCCAAGCGGCGTATCCCCGCAGGTGGTCGAGCTGCACCAGCTTCAATTTCTCGCGCAGACTGCGGGCGTCGTCAAACCACGCGGTGCGCAGGGTGTCGCCCTCACGCCATTGGAACCAAGCGGTCCGGGAGAGATCATCCCAATGCCGCTCGCTCGCGGGGTCTGCGAGGAACGGGTTCAAATCCTTGTAGGCAAGACTGTGCGCCGTGTCGCCGCGCGAGGCCTCGTCCCACTCGCGGCCATAGAAAGGGATGCCGAGGAGGAGTTTCGAAGGGGGCACACGGCCAACGGCATAGTCGAGGGCTGCTTGCACCCAATCGTAGCCGGCCACGGGGCCGGGTGGGGTCGAAGGCGTGTGTTGATCATAGGCCATGAGCACCAGGAAATCGGCCACGTCCGCGAGCCCGCGGTAATCGAACGCCGCGCCCCACTCGCCCGTGCGAAACCCAGTTGCGGAGGCGTCAGGATAGGTGTCCGAAAAGCGCGGGACCACCGCCACGCTCAGCAGGCGATGGTCGTGGTGTAACTTTGCCGCTACGCGCGCCACGAACCGTGTGTAGGCAAGCTTGTCCGCGGGGTCGATGCCTTCAAAATCGAGTTGCCAACCCACGTATTGATTGCGTACCGCGAGCTGCGCCAGGGACTTTGCGGCGCGCTCCTGCGCTGGAGTATTGTGCAGCAGGACGCGCGCCGCCGAGCGGTCGAAGCCCGAATTCGTCACCAGCGGCATGAGGGGGAGATCAGCGCGGCGCGTCACGTCCAGAACCCCCGTGGGAAGTTGGCCGTGCAGCGCTCCCCCGCGGTCGAGCGCGTAGCATTGCGGGGCAAGCAAGGTCATGGCGTCGGCGTGTGCTTGGAGCGACCCCAGCCCCAACGAGTCGTCAGAGTAATAGAACATCGATAGAGGATTTGCGGTCAAAACGCGCTCCCGTGCTTTCGTCAGGGCGGCCTCCGCTTCGGCCTTCGCAGAGGCAGGCTGCACGGGGCGCCGAGCCTTGGGCCCCGCCCACACCGTCATCACCACAGCCAGCAAGATGAGTTGGTAGAGGGGGATTTTGAGTGCCACGGCTTTCGAAATTTGAAATCGGGAACTCGAAAATCGATGGCCCCTGGGGGATTTTCGAGTTTCGACCTTCGAGGTTCGATTTTGGAGTTTCGATTTTCGATTCATGAAGAATGGCGAGCCCATGCTTTCCAGATCCAGTATGCGGGAATTCCGCTGCCCACCAGCACGACTCCCCACAGGGAGTCGGCGCGTTGTTGCCAAAATGTATTTACCAGCAAGCAGACAGCAAGAATAACAAAAACCGCGGGAACCAGGGGATATCCCCAGGTCCGATAGGGGCGCGGCAGGCCGGGTTCCCGCCTGCGCAGCACAAAAACTCCGGCGGTGCAGAGGGCGTAAAAGAGGAATTCGGAAAAAATCGCCTTTGTGTAGAGCGACTGGTACCCTCCCGTCAGCGTGAACAATCCCGCGATGGTGGCTTGCCACACCAGCGACACGGCGGGTGTGTGGAAGCGGGGATTGACGGCGCCCAGCGCGGCGGGGAAAAGGCCCTCGCGCGCGGTGGCGTAAGGGACGCGCGAGCCCGCCAGGATTGAGCCATTGAGTGTGGCGAAGGTGGAAATCATAACCCCCACGGCAATGAATGCCCCCCCGGCATTGCCCAGGAAGCGGCGCGCCGCGTCGGACGCCACGGTGTTTGTACCCAGAATCTGGGAGGCCGGCAGCACGTAAAAGTAAGCGAGATTTACCAGGACATAAACAATGAGTACCAGCAGCGCCCCGCCAATCAGCGCCAGGGGCATGTTGCGTTGGGGATTCTTGACCTCGCCCGCCACCATGCTGAGATTGTTCCATCCATCGTAAGCCCAAAGCGCGGAAACCGTGGCCACGCCGAAAGCCGTGAGCAGGCCGCCATGCCCCCCCGTCGCGATGAACGAGTGGAACCCCTGCCACGAGCCGTGCCCGTAGGTTAGGCCCAACACAATGAGGACGGCCAGTACCAGCAACTTGGAGGCGGTGAACAGGGTTTGTACGGCGCCGCTCCGCCGCACGCCGAGAATGTTTAACCCGGAAAGCAGCAGCACCATCAGCGTCGCGCCAATCTGGAGGCCCGTCAGATGCAGTTCCAACGCATGGCCGCCAAAACCAAGGGATGCTCCCCACAACGTTTCGTGCAAGCGTGGGAAGAAGTAGGCGAGGTAGATGACAAATCCCGTGGCGATGGCGGCAATCGAGGCGGTCTTGGCGATGATGAATTGCGTCCAGCCGTACAGGAATCCGAAGAGCGGACCGTAAGCGCGGTGCATGTAGACGAATTCGCCGCCCGCCTCCGGCAAGGCCGCACCCAGTTCGGCATAGCTGAGCGCCCCGAAAAGGCTCAGGACGCCGGCAGCCACCCACACCATCAGCACCATGGCCGGCGTGCCCACCTGTTGCAGCATGATGCCCGGAACCACAAAAATCGCGGTTCCAATCATGGTGCCGGCCACCACGGAGGTGGCGCCAAACACCCCCAGACCCTTCACCAACTCGGTTTGAGCTTTGTTGCGCATGGCAGTCAGTACTTCTGCATTCTGAAGTATGAAGGGTGAAGAGTAAATGATGAACGAGAGGGTGCCCCACTTTGCCCGTATTCATTAAATGTCGCTTAGCGGGCGCCATTCTTCATTCAGAACCATGAGGAAGTCGAGGAATGACAAGGTAGCTCCGACCTTCAGGTCGGCATTTTCCTTGAGTGCGCGACCTGCTGACCTAAAGGTCAGCGCTTAATGATCGCCGAACGTCACGAGTCAGGCGCGAGGTTTACCGCGTCGGCTGCCCTCTTTTGTTGGACACGCTTTCAATTTGTAACCTGCAACGGGTCATTCCCAAAGCGATTGGGACCGACTGTTCCTCTGAGGAACCATAGTTCCACAAGGACCCAGATTCCCGCGAAGGGGATAAGGAAGATCAGGAGGAACCATCCCGAATGATTTCGATCATGGATGCGCTTGAGCGCCAAAGCAAACCCTGGCCACAAACAAATGAGACCGATCACCATCGCAATGGCCCGTGCCCCGTCCGTGGCCACACCGTACATGAGCACGTTATTCAGGATTCCGACGGGCAACATAGGGAGGCACCCCTTCAGCCAATAGTCTGACCGACTCATACGCCCTTTGAACGAGAACAACGCTTCGCCGACTGTCATGATTCCTTCCTTTCTTGCCTGTTCATTCGGTCGCAAGGCTCACGAAGAATCCTACCACAAAGGTGACTACGGTCCCAATGGCCACGTACCACGTCCAGGCGATGGTGGTGTAGTGCATCACATAGCCGAGCGTGGCGAGCGCGCACAGCGCGCCCACCAGGGCACCGCGGCTGTTGGCCCGGCGGGTCAGGACTCCCAGCAGGAAGATTCCCAACATGCTGCCGTAAGGAACGCTGGCCACGGTGAGCGCCAACTCCAGGGCGCTCCGCTGAAGGTACTGTGCCGCCAGGGCGATGGTGATGATCACCGCCCCCCAAATCAGTGTCGCGAGGCGCGACACGCGCAGGTAATGCCGGTCATCGGCGCGGGGACGCGCGAAGGGCTTGTAGAAATCCATTACCGAACTGGACGCCAGGGAATTGAGCGCCGCGCTTAGATTGGCCATTCCGGCAGCGAGAATCGCCGCCGTCAGCAGGCCGCAAAGTCCTACCGGAAGCCTGGTGATGACGAAGGTGGGATAGATTTGGTCGGGCCGGCTGAAGGAAACGGCGGGAGGGAAATGTAGGTAGAAAGCGTAGAGCACCACTCCCACCACCAGGAACAGAGTGAATTGGAGCAGGACCACGATTCCGCTCGCCAGCAGCGCGCCCTGGCTCTGGCGGCGGCTGCGCGCGGCGAGCAATTGCTGCACAATCAGTTGATCTGTGCCGTGGCTCGCGGTGTTCAGAAACATGCCCCCTATCAATCCCGTCCAGAACAAGTAGGGCTGGCTCCAATCAAAGTGAAAGTTGAAAACGGTGAATTTGCCGCCCGCCGCCTGCGCCACGCGCACCACCTCACCCCATCCACCCGGAAGAGTGTGCAACGCAACGAAGAGCGCCACCACCGTTCCCGCGACATAGATGGTGAGCTGGATAACATCCGTCCAGATGACCGCTGTCAGCCCGCCTTCCAGGGTGTAAAGCAGGGTCAGCACGAAGATAATCAGCAGTGAGGCCACAACGCCGGTTTTGAAGATAATGGCGATGACAATGGAAATTGCGAAAACGCGCACTCCTTCAGCAAGTGCGCGGGTGAGGATAAACAATCCGGCGGTGAAGAGTCTTAGCCCATGACCGAAGCGGCGCTCGATGAGCTGATAGGCTGTGTAGAGTTCACCGGCGAAATAACGCGGGATGAGGAGGAAGCTCACCACCACGCGCGCGATCAGGTACCCAAACACCAGTTGCAGAAAGCCCAGATTTGAATGATAGGAAATGCCGGGGGTACTGATGATGGTCAGGATGCTGGTCTCGGCACAGACAATCGAGAGCGTAATCGCCCACCAGGGCAGGCGGTTTCCCCCCAGAAAATAATCGTGCAAGGTCCGCTGGCCCTTGCGGAAACGCGCCCCAAAGGCCGTGATGGCGATAACGTAGGCGATGACGACGGCGAGATCGAACCAGCTAAAAGCCACTTACACTCCTAAGGATTCTGGATTAAGTAACATGGAGTTTTCGCAGGTTTGCGCCTTTGAAACTCTTTGCGGCGCCTAGCATTAATCCAAAATCCAAAATGAGCGAGCCTCGAACTAGCGAGCAAGCATACTCCATTTGTCGTAGCACGGCCATCATGGCCGTGACCGCGCACGGGCGGGACGCCCCTGCCCCAGCGGGCGAGACACCCACCCTACATCGAAGGGGCCGCCGCTTCCACATTTATGTCGCGCACCCTTGACTGCTCCAAGGTGGCTGCGCGTTTCGGGTTGACTTTCTGGACCAGGCGA
>Ga0326728_10007320_pt1 | contig 28536 bp, 21 predicted proteins | sample MB3enrmetagenome_FD_207602 | JGI IMG/M metagenome (GOLD analysis project Ga0326728, IMG submission 207602) | Lab enriched peat soil microbial communities from McLean, Ithaca, NY, United States - MB31MN | ecosystem: Environmental > Terrestrial > Soil > Wetlands > Peat | place: USA: New York... | reverse complement strand
CCGCTGCCGCGCCGGAATTGCCGGATTTCAATTCCGCGCCGAAGCCGGAAATATGGATAGGTTCCTATCCGGCGGACGACGGCGATATACCGCAGGATGCTTTTTTTACATGGAAACCGCGCCGCCAGTTGGGCTGCGAGGAGGCCATAGAACTTTCCATTTTCCTTGAACTGCTGGCGGGAGGGGAAACTTCCTACCTTTACCGCGATCTTGTGGACAGCGACACCTGCACGGTGGACTGCGGCGCCGCCGCCGTCGGATGCTTCCTGGACGATGCGCCGTCCAATCTGCCTGCCGTTTACATAGCCGGGCTTCCCGCGGCCAACATAACTCCCAAGGCGCTGGAAACCATACGCGCCGCGATAATGAAACGCATAAAGCGCATGGCCGACGGTCGGGATTTGTCCGACATGCGCGAGAAGGCGCTTTCGATAATAAGCTCCCGCCGCCGCTCGATGCTTAAATTCATAGACAGTCCGCCGCGTTTCGGGGACCGCAACGGCGGCCTTGCGTGGCACAAGCATCTGGAATCGCTGTCGGTACTGGGCGGCTTCATGCGCAATGTGCCGCAGACCGCGCTGATGGATTCGCTGGAGGCGAAATTGCGCTCCGGCGAGAATATCTGGCGTCCCGTGGCCGAAAGCTGCAATCTGCTTTCCACGCCGTATGCCTGCTCGGTGAAACCGGACGCAACGCTTTCGCGTTCCAAAACCGAGGCGAAGGAAAAGCGCCTTGCCGCCGGACTTGCCGGGCTGGAAAAGCTTTACGGCCTCAAGGGCGAGGACGCAATGCGCCGCCGTTATGAGGAAAGCGCCGCGCGGGAGAATGCGCTGGCCGCCGAGTTGTCGGCTATAGAAAAGCCCTCTTTCATCCGCAACCCGCCGCTTACGCTCGACGACGGGATAACTGTGACGCCGTCTTCCCTGCCGTGCGGCCGCCCGGCAATTACCGCCTGCGCGGGCGATACGCCGTTTACGGACATGACGCTGTTTTTCGACATGCGCGTTCTATCCCGCGAGGAGTTTATCTATGCGCCGCTGCTGCCCGGAGTGCTGACGGGATTGGGCGTGGCAACCGCTTCCGGTGAAAAACTGGATTATGCGCAGATGATAGAGCGCTGGCGCGCAGAGATATTCTCGCTGGCATCTTTTATATCCGCCAACACCGTCAGCGGCAGGCTGGAGCTTGCGCTGAGCGTGTCTGCTTCTTCGGCTGCCGAGATAAAACCGGCGTCAGGCTGGCTTGAAAACTGCCTGCTGCGCAGCGCGCTGGCAATGCATAACGCCGGACGCCTGCGCGATATCGCCGACGAAAGCGTGCAGGAAGTGCGCAACATGATGAGCCGCTCCGAGGAATACTGGGTGCGGGACGTCGCCACCGGATTTTTCCATTCCGACGATCCGTTGTTTATGAGCCTGCACAGTCCGTTCACCGAGCTGTTCCACATGGAACGGCTGCATGCGATGCTGGAACCCGGGGAGCGCGCCGCCGAGATCTTGTCGCAAATAAAGGCGCTGCGGACGGCTGCGCCCGCTGAGCGGGAGTCTCGCGCGCGGGAGCTGCCGCCGTGGCTTCAGGAATCGCTCGGCTGGCATGCGCAGCATTTCCCGCCGGGCAAGGTGCAGGAAAATATTGACGGACTGCTGTCCGCCTACGAAGCTGCCCTTTGCGCGGGTCCCGATAAAACCATTTCGGCGTTGCGTTCCGCGCTTTTGAAATTATTGGCTCGCGGCAATGTGCACGTTTCGGCTACGGGTTCGCATGACAACTGTCTTGCGGCATTGGCCGAGTTGGACGGATTAATAACCAAATTACCTGCGGTGGACAACATTATCCCAAAGCGGGTGGAAGAAGACGTGGTGCTTTACAGCGCCGCCAGGCGCAATCCGGGGCTTAAAAATATAGTACATGCCGCATTGTCTAGCGCGGGCGGTACCAGCGGGACCATACTGGCGCGTTCTCCCGGCGTATTTTATGAAGACGCCGACGAGGAAAACCTCTGGCGTTTTCTGGCTCTTAAGTTTCTAAGCGGCGGCGGACCCCACGCGCTTTTCATGAAGACATGGGACGCCGGCCTTGCTTACAGCAATGGCGTGAATGCCAGCCCTGCAAACGGAAAATTCTCTTATTACGCCGAACGCTCGCCGGATCTGGTGCGCACAATGGCTTTTGTCGCGTCGGCCTGCGCGGCAGCCAGGGCGTCCACGCGTTTTGACGTGGACTATGCGCTGGCCAATTGCTTTGTGGATTATCGCGGCGGTGACACCACTTCAGCGCGCGGCCATGCCGCCGCGTCCGACCTTATAGACGGAGTCACGCCGGAGATAGTGCGCAAGTTTAAGAGCGCGCTTTTGCTGCTAGGCACCCGCGCGGATGCCGCGGAAAAAATAAACGCCCGGCTGGCCGAGGCCGCCGGGCGTGTGGTAATTATGAAGGATAAACCGCTATCCGCCGCGGGGGCCAGGACTCTTGTCGTGGCCCCGTCCGCCCAGTCGGACCGCTATGGAAGCTGGCTGGCCGAGCAGGGGGAGAAAGCGCCGCTTGTAACGCTTTATCCGCGCGACTTCTGGGTCTTGTGAGTTTTTGCCGGGGTTTCCGGCGCGGGCAGCGCGCCGGAGCTTACCGGTTCGAATTCGCCTTTTGAGCGGTTTTTCCTGACGTTCTCCGAATGGAACAGCTTGCCGTTCATCGCTATGTAGACGCCGTAGGGCAGCGTCTGCGCGAAAGCCAGCGCGCTTCCAAGGTTAAACAATCCGTCGGAACTGCCGAACTTGTACGGCACCATCGCGCCGGTGATGACGACGGTTTTGTCCGCAAGGCTCCTGCCAAGCAGCTTTGCGGTTTCCACCATCGTATCCGTGCCGTGCGTTATGACTATGCGGTCTTCCTTTGACTTGACGCAGGCCGCCAGAATTACCCGGCGGTCCTTGTCGGTCATCTGAAGGCTGTCTATCATCATAAGCTCCGCCACTTCAAGATTCAGCTTGCAACGCCCCAACTGGAGCATTTCCGGCAGATGCGTTTTTCGGAAGAACAACTCGCCGTTGAGTTCGTTGTACTCCTTGTCGAATGTCCCGCCTGTAACGATGATGCGTATCTTCATGTTATTTGGCCTTGCGCGCGTCCCTGAGGAATGCGTGGAATCCTTTATATGTCATGTAAATGTCGAACTTGGATGCTATCTCCCAGGGCGCGTGCATCGAAAGCAGCGCGACGCCGCAGTCTATCACGTCCATGCCGTAGCGCGCCATGTAGGCCGCTATGGTCCCGCCGCCGCCCACATCCACTTTGCCAAGCTCCGCGGTCTGCCACGTTACGCCGTTGGCGTTGAAGACGCGGCGCACGTCGGCTACGAATTCCGCGTTGGCGTCGTTCGCGCCGGACTTGCCGCGCGCTCCGGTGAATTTGGTAAGGCAGGCGCCGTGGTTTATGAAGGCCGCGTTTTTGCGCTCCATCACCGACGGATACAGCGGGTCGAATGCAGCATTGACGTCGGCGGACAGCATGCGCGAATTGGCCATGCAGCGCTTTGCCATAAGCTCGGTACCGCCCTGCAAATCAGCAAGCTCGGAAACGGTGTTTTCAAAGAAGTTCGACTGCATGCCGGTCGCGCCCATGGAGCCTATCTCCTCCTTGTCGCACAGCAGCACGCAGGAGGTGTATTCCGGGATTTTTTCAAGATCGATGAGCGCTTTCAATCCGGCGTATGAGCATACCCTGTCGTCATGGCCATAGCCGGTGATAAGGGAGCGGTCAAAGCCGACTTCGCGCGGTTTCCCGGCGGGCACCAGTTCCAGTTCGGCGGAGAGGAAATCCTCCTCGGTTACGCCGTATTTTTCGGAAAGCAGTTCGAGCACATGGTATTTTATGCGCTCCTTGCGGTCCTTGTCGGCGGCTGGTATCGTGCCAACAAGCACGTCCAGGTCCTCTCCGGCGATGCCTTCGCCTATGGTTTTCTTGTACTGGTCCTGCGCCAGATGCGGCAGCAGGTCGGTTATATAAAATACCGGCTCGTCTTCTTTTTCACCGACCGAAATCGTTATTTTGGTGCCGTCCGGCTTTACGAACACTCCGTGCAGCGCCAGCGGCATGGTGACCCACTGGTATTTCTTGATGCCGCCGTAATAGTGTGTGTCCAGCAGCGCAAGTTCGCCGCTTTCATAAAGCGGATTCTGTTTTATGTCTATGCGCGGCGCGTCGGTATGTCCGCCGATTATGTGCATGCCTTCGGAAAGCGGTTTTTTCCCTATAAGCAGCGCCATCAGCGTTTTGCCGGAGCAGGAGCGGTACAGTTTGTCGCCCGGCTTTAGCGTATCGCCGGCTTTTATAACCTTGTCCAGATCCCGGTATCCCTGTGCGGAAAGCAACTTTACCGCCTCGTCATGCGCCTCTCTTTCGGTTTTTGCCGCGCCTAGATATGTTATGTATGTCTGCGCTATCTCCTCCATCTTTTTTGCCTGCGCGGCGGGCAGGTTGAAATAGCCGTTTTCATGCTTGTAGGAAAGATCTTTTTTTATCGGTTTTTTTGCGGTTGGCATGGTCATATCCTTTGTTAAAATTTGTGCGCCTGATATCTTTTAGAATAAAAAAGCCGCCCTTGGCAACAATGGCGGTCAAGCGGGCAAAAAAACGCCTCCCGGAATGCGGGAGGCGTTTTGGAAGTTTGCCGTGCGGTCTAGAAACGATATGATGCGTTGGGCAGCAGGTCCAGATTGTTGCCGGCAGGATCGGAAAACACGTGATGCCAGCGGGCTTCAAGCCCGACATCCCAGCCTTTGCCCATATCCACTTTAAGTCCTTCGCCAAGGCTGAAGCCGAAGTTGGTGTCGCCGTTGCCGTCCAGCGAATCATGGTACACGCCCATGCCCAGAACGCTGTAATAGTGTCCGTTGCGTCCGAACAGTATTGTATCGCCGCCGTATTTGAATTGCGGGCAGAGGCGGAATCCTGTGATGCTGTCGTCTGATGCTATAGTGGCGTAGCCGAAATAATAAGCGAATTCCGCGCCTATGGAAATGTTTTTCTGGAAATAATAGTCACCGTAAAAGCCCGATTCAAGCGACGGCGCGGTTACTTTTGCCCAAGTGCCGAATATCGGGGATGACAGGGCCGGGAAGTATACTCCTGTCTCTATAGTGCCTTTATCCTGCGCTGCGGCAAATGCGGTGCATGCCGTAATAAGTCCAAAAACATACAGCAGTTTTTTCATATAGTCTCCAGTAATGATTTTGTCAGTATTGACTCTATTTTATCAAATAGCTGAGGTAGGGACAAAAAAACACCCCGCCATAGGGCGGGGTGTTTTATAATCTTCAACCCTTGATTAGAAGGTGTAAGCAACCTTCAGGGAGGGAGTCAGATCGTTGGTGGCGGTTAGTCCCTGGTAGTTGGTGCAGATATGATGCCAGCGGACATCAAGGCCGACCAGCCAGTTCTGAACCACTTCCACATCGGCGCCTACGCCGACATTGAAGCCGAAATAGCCCTTGCCGTCGGGGTCAGTGCCGTTATCATAGAGCTGATTGTCGCTTTTAAGCTTGAGCGTGTAGAGGCCGGCGCCGAGAACGCCATATACCTTGCCGTTCTTGCCGAACATGTTAAGGTTATGGTAATACTTGCCTTCCGGGGCTACATGGAAGCTCGTTATCCTCATGTTGTCGTTGTTGGTGGCACCTTGGCCAAGAGCACCATCCTGAAGTTTGTGGCTGAAGTCATAACCGAGGTCAAGTCCGGCCATGAACATGTCGTTTATTTTGTAGTCGCCATAAACATCGGCGGCGAAGGAGCTCTTTACACCAGTAGTGGTGTTGCCCCAGGACGCGCCATCGAACGGAATGGAAATGCCGGGCATCACGCCGACTTCATATTTTGTGTCAGCAGCCTTGGAAACGGTCACAAGGCCAGTAAGAACCAGCATCGCTACGAGTATCTTTTTCATTCTGATTAACTCTCCTTGATTTCTTTGTGTTTGTCACACAGCACAGCTTAATTTAGATACTAATAAATTCTTTTCAGGTTTGCAACATGAGATGATGGAATATCCGGGACAGGCAACTCCTGTCACGCCCGTTAATTTGTATAATAGGGTGCATTTTTCATTCATATGACTGACACAAGCAAAGAAACGGAGAAACGTATGGGAAAGAACAACGTTGTCGCAGTGCTTGTCATCGATGCGATGGGGCTTGAGACTTTGGAATATCTGCTCTCAAAGTACGGCGGAAAAATAAAAGTGCCTAATCTGGCCGCCATGGGACTTGGAGAGATAATAAAGCCGGGATTCGCTTCCCGTATAGGCAAAAAAACCGATCCCGGCGCATATGCCGCGCGCATAGAGCAGGCTTCGGCATCGGCCGACAGCGTTATCGGCCATCGCGAAATGGTAGGCATAATAGACGACCGTACTTTTAACCTGTTTCAGGGAGGATTCCCGCCTGCATATATAAAGGAATTGGAACAGCGCATAGGTCAGAAAACGATTTTCAACAAAATGGCTGGCGGCATTGAAGCCATAGAGCTTAATGCGGACGAGCACTCCAAAACCGGTTGTCCTATAGTATATGCCAGCAAATGCGACCCGCTTATTCAGATAGCTATGGATGAGGCGGTAATTCCGGTCAAAAAACAGCATGCCATAGCCGATACCGCTTTCAAACTGGCGATGGAGATGGGAATTCCTGTAACGCGCGCCATCGCCCGCGCATATGTGCGCAAGGAAGACGGCGAGATAGTGCGCACCCCCAACCGCCATGACGCAGTGCTGCCCATGGAGACCAAGACCCTGGTGGACATGCTGTACGAGCGCAATGTGTGGACTGTTGCGGTCGGCAAGACCAGCGAGCTGGTTAATACGAATTATCATGACAAAATAAAGCTTACCAACCGGGCTTTTGTAGATCCGGCGCTGGATTTTGCTTTTGTTCACCCGAAAGGCAAAGATACGAACCCGTTCTCCGCTCAAGGGGTGCTTAACGCGATGTCAGCCGCCAAGCATTCCTACCGGCCCAACGGCACCTTCATATTCGCCAATTTCGTCGATACAGACAGTCTCTACGGCCATACTCGGGATGTCGAAGGTTCTCTGCATTCGCTGGAAGCGGCGGATGCGCTGCTGGGAGTAGTGCTAAAAACCTTCCGTTCCGGCGATATGCTCATCATAACGGCGGATCACGGCATGGCGCACCGTTCGGATTACGGGTATCACAACAAAGAGGACCTTGCTTTGCTGGTAAAGCGGTTCGGCGCAAAAAAACCGCTGGGTGGACTTGCGGAGCCCAGCAAGAAGACTCTTGCGGACGTGGGCTGGCTGACAGCGCAGTTTTTCGGCTGCGAAAAAGAATTTGTCTCCGCATCAGGCACCGGACGGTTTTTCGGGGAGGGAAAATAATGAAATTAGGCGTTGTTATATCCGTGCTGCTGCTTTGCACGGGGGCGGCGTTCTGCACGGAAGATCCTATGGCGCAGGGGATAGAATATGCCAAAACAGGCGATTATTCCAAGGCGCTCAAGCTGCTTAACGAGGCCGTTGCCGCTTCGCCTCAGAACAGCAAGGCTCTTTTCAATCGCGGCGTTGTGCAGTTGAAGCTCAATAACGAGGACATGGCCCTTACGGATTTCACCAAGGCCTGCGCCCTTGCAAACGCCGAAGGCTGCAATGTGGCCGGGCAGATGGAGGCGCGAATCGGCAAACGCTTCGCCGGCGCCGCGGAAGATATGGCCGCCGCGGACGAGGCGTTCAAAAACGGCAATAACGACAAGGCCCTTTCGCTGCTGGACAAGGTGGACGACAAATTCCCGAACTATCCGGATTCGTATTATCACCGGGCCGAGGTTTACTGGGCCATGCAGAAGCCGGATAAGGCCATGAGCGCACTGGACAAGGCGATAAAACTGAAACCGTCCTATGCTGATGCATATTATCTTCGCGCCGTGGTGCGCCGCGCGTTGCGCAAGAACGGCAAGGCCCAGTCCGATCTGGACGAGGCGATCGCGCTGCGCGGAGATTCTTTTCAATTTTTTGACCAGAGAGGTGATTTCCTTCGCTCTCAGGGCAAGGACGACGAGGCGCTATCAGACTTTCAGAAAGCGCTGGCTATAAATTCCGGCGACGCGAACGCGCTGTTCGGAATCGGCATGGTATATCAGGCAAAAGGCGATGCCGCCAATTCCAGACAATCGCTGGACAAAGCCTGCCGGTTAAAGAATGCGGAGGCCTGCAAGGCATTGCCGGAGGCCGCACCCAAAAAAGACAAGCGGCTGGTGGATATTTCGGACCTGCTTATGGATGCCGCCCGCTACGAAAAAAAAGGAAAGTATGACGCGGCCATTGCCAGGATCGGCGAAGCGCTGGAAACGCAGCCGGATTCATACGAAGCGCGGATGATGCGCGGCAACATATATTTCAACGATACGCATGAAGAGGACAAGGCTCTGGCCGATTTTTCCGCCGCGCTGGACATTAAGCCGGATTCCACGCCAGCCCGCAGCGCCCGGGCTTATGCCTACAAAAACATGGACAAGCTCGACGATGCTCTTGCCGATCTCAACTATGCGGTAAAAGTGGATTCCAAAGATTATAAACTGCTGGCGCAGCGCGCGGGGGTATTCCTTATGATGAAAGAGTACTCCAAATCTATAACCGATTACAAGCAGGCCATAGCGTTGCGCGACAAGGATGCCGAGTTGTATTTCGGTCTTGCCAACGCCTGCAAGGACGCCGGAGACAAAGCTTGCGCGAAAGAAAACATACTCAAGTCCTGCGACATGGGGTTCAAGACGGCCTGTATATATGCGCGCACGCTCAACTACCAAAAGTGACGGTCCAGCGCGGCCCCATACTGTAGAAATAGTACAGGTGGAAGAGCCGCGCTGCAACCAGCGCTGCGTGTTCTGCTGCTCGGACGGGAAAAGGGAACGCCCGTCCGATTTTTCAATAAATTCCGCTTTTGAAAAAGCCGGGCAGGGTGTTTTTATAGGCGTTTGGGAGCCGACGCTTTCCCCTAAACTGCCTTTCTGGATAAAAAAAGCTTCCGGGCTGGGTATATCGTTCATCGGGCTGCGCACCAACGGCTTGCGCCTTGCCGAGCCCGGCTATGCGGAGAAACTGGTAAAAAGCGGGCTCAAGTTGTTCCTCATAAATTTCCCTTCCCATATCCCGGAACTATGCGACGCAATAACCGGCACTTCCGGATTGCAGCCGCGCAGGCTGGACGGCATACGCAATGCCCTTGCCGCCTGCGCAGGCCCGCGCGCCGAAGTGGCGCTGGCGATGGTGCTTACGACATATAATTACCGCACGGCAAGGGATTACGTTGCTTTTGCGCTTTCCAATTTCCCGGGGATTTCATACATTTCCTTTAATCCGGTCTGCCGTCTCGGCGCGGCGGCCGAAAACCGCAGATTATACGCCAGATTCTCCGATATCGCGCCGCATTTGCGCGAAGCCGCAGCGCTTTGCCGCAAAAATAAATTACGCTGCATGGCGGACGATTTGCCGCTTTGCTTTATGGCCGGTTTTGAAAATTGTTCGGTGGACGCAAGAACGTTGGCATGCGGCGGTTCGGTGCCGGGGGGGCAGAAAATGCATGTTAAGGCCTGCGGAAAGTGTTCGCTGTCCGCGCTCTGCCCGGGACCGAAGAAGGATTATCTGGAAATTTTCGGGGAAGCCGAGTTCGTTCCCTCCGGCAAGAATGCCTCCGCCCTGGCCGAGCGACTGAGGGCTGGCAATGAGCTTTAAAGTATTTGCTATAATAATTCAGCCGCTAAAAAAGGGAGAATAAATGCGCAAATTTGGGGTCCTTTTTCTGCTGATTGCCACGGGCGCGCTTTGCGCCTGCCTAAAGCCGGTCAAGACCGGCGACGAAGCCGATTCCATAGTCGTCTGGGAACAGGAGGATGCCAGCGTCGCTCCCTACATAGATTCAGTTTTTGACGCGTTCAAACATCTTCCCGGCAATGAAAAAGTAAACATCACCCGCGTTCACTACAACAACGAGGACCTCCGCCAGCAGTATCAGACCGCTTCCATAGCCGGCACCGGCCCCGATTTGATAATGTGCCCCTCCGATTTCGGAGGGGTTTTCTCTGTGGCTGGATATATAAAATCTGTAGACGGGCTGGTAGATCTCTCGATTTACAACAAGGCCGCCACCGACGCGGTTTATCTGGACGGCAAGCACTGGGGCGTGCCGATATCCAACGGTAACCACCTGATGCTGATGTACAACAAAAAACTGGTCGCGCAGCCGCCGCAAAGCACGGACGAGTTGTTTGCGTATTGCGACAAGACGGTTGCCAGACTGGGCCTTAAAACATGTCTCGCTTTCGACGGGGGGGAGCCGTTCTGGTTCGTGCCGTGGCTGGGCGGTTTCGGCGGCTGGCCGCTGGACAACCGCACCCCCACCATCGACACGCCGCAGATGCACGACGCGGTCAACTTCTATCTCGATTTGAAATTCGGACGCAAGATAATACCGCAGGAATGCGATTACAACTGCATGGATTCGCTGTTCAAGGAAGGGCAGGCGCCGTTCATAATCAACGGCGACTGGTCCATATCCGGCTATGCCGACAAGCTGGGCAAGGATTACGGCGTGGCGCGCATACCGAAGGTTTCCAGTACCGGGCTTTGGCCGACTCCGATGGTCAGCGGAAAATATTTCATGCTTAATGCCAGACTTTCCGGCGCGAAGCTTGACCTTATAAAGAAGCTGATAACTTTCTACACCAATCGCGACAACCAGATAAAACAGGTGAAGATGTTAAAACGCCTGCCCGCGCTTACCTCAGCCACCGACGCGCCGGAAGTGCAAAACGATCCGCTTTTGAAAGCTTCCATGGATCAGGTGCTGGTGGGCCGGCCGATGCCTATGGCCACCGAACTGCGCCCCGTCTGGGATTCGATGCGTTCTTACATGGGAAAGATAATGACCAAACAGATGGGTCCCGAAGAGGGGATAAAGAAAATGCAGTCGGATGTCGATTCTAAGGTGAGGGAGATGGACCGATGAACCCGCTTGTCGTCTCGCTTGCAGAAGTAGTGCAGATGGTATGTTTCGTCGGATGGGGTGTGCTGCTGTTCGAGCTTTACCTCTATATCCATTTTAATAAGTTCGACGAAAAATGGTATTTCCCTGCCGTGCTGATTGGCGTGCCGGTTTCGGCGCTGGTTTTTGCGATAACAGCCGAGGGGGCGGACTTGCCGGGCGGCGTCATCGGCGCGATACTTGCCTATGCGTTCGTTTTCGAATTGTTTGCCGCGCCGTTTTTCAAATATATAGTGCGCGGCAAGCATTCGCTGGCCTATATGATGATTGCTCCGGGCTTTGTGGGCCTTGCGCTGCTTATAGCCTATCCGCTGGTTTTCGAGTTTTATCTTTCCTTCCATGACCTTAAATTAACCACGCTCAAGATGTGGGCGGAAACCGGCACGCTGCCTTTTGTGGGATTTAAGCAGTTCAAGGCTGTGTTCACGCTGCCGCCGTTGTCGGAAGTTACCTTCCTGCAATTGCTGGGCCGTACGCTGTGGTGGACTTTCATAAACGTATTTTTTCATGTTGTCGGCGGGTTCTGCCTTGCGCTGCTGCTCAACCAGAATATCGGGAAGATGCGCGGCATATACCGCACATTGCTTGTAATTCCCTGGGCGATGCCGCAGGTGGTGGCCGTGCTTGCGATGCGCGGTGAATTCCACAGCGAATACGGTTTTATAAATGTGATGATAATACGGCTTGTCGCCAAATTCCCGTTCCTTGCCCATCTTGGGATAGGGCCGGTGCAGTGGCTAAGCAATCACGCGCTGCTTACCTGCACGCTGATAAACGTATGGCTCGGCATTCCGTTTATGATGGTCATCATACTCGGCGGGCTGCAATCCATACCGTCGTCCTATTACGATGCCGCCGCCATAGACGGCGCGTCCGCGTTCCAGCGTTTCTGGAACATAACGCTGCCGCTGATGAAACCGGTAGTCGCCCCGGCCGTAACGCTGGGCACCGTATGGACGTTCAACAACATAAACGTCATTTACCTGGTTACCGGCCAGGCCGGCGGCACCGAGCAGGCCGACATCCTCGTGTCCGCGCTTTACAAGGCCGCCTTCACTTTCAGCCGTTACAGCTACAGCGCCGCGCTTGCGGTAGTCATATTCGCGCTGCTGTTCGTGATATCGGTTGGCTGGCTTAAATTCACCAAGGGTTCGGAGTCCGCCTATGGATAGCATGCCCGACCGTTACGCAAAAGAGCTTAAAGCGCAAAAACGCCGCCAGTTCATCTGGCTGGCCTGCGTACATGCCATTTTGATACTGGCCTGCATAGTGAGCATATATCCGCTGCTGCGCATATTTTCGGTTTCGCTGCGCCCCGGCGACAGGCTTATATCCACCGACCTTTCCCTGATACCGGCGGGCGCCAGCTTCGCCTCCTACGCAAACGTGATAAAAAGCACGTTCTTCCTTCGCTGGCTGTGGAATTCGCTGGTGATAACGGCGGCAACTTCGCTGATAGGCGTGTCTCTGGCTTCGACTGCGGGATACGCGTTCTCGCGCTTCAAATTTCCCGGCAACCGTCTAGGCCTTACGCTGCTGCTCGGCACGCAGATGATACCGGCGGGCATGCTGCTGCTGCCGCTGTTTTTGATGATAATGAAGCTGGGGCTTGTCAACACCTATCTCGGCATGGTGATATCATACTCGGTCTCCTCGCTGCCGTTCAGCATCTGGATACTTAAAGGGTATTACGACACTATACCGCGCTCGCTTGAAGAGGCCGCGCTGGTGGACGGCACCACGCAGTTCGGCGCTTTCTACCGCATAGTGCTGCCGCTTTCCACCCCGGCGCTGGCGATAGCCTTTCTGTTCAATTTCACCTCTTCGTGGAACGAGTATCTGGTCGCGCGCGTGATACTGTCCGACTCGTCGCGCTACACCTGGACGCTCGGTCTTTTCGAGTTGCAGGGGCAGTTCGTAACGCAGTGGGGCATGTTCGCGGCAGGCTCGATAATGGTGACAATTCCCGTCCTGATAGTATTTTTATACTCCTCCAAATGGCTGATTTCCGGCCTTACTCTCGGAAGCGTCAAAGGATAAAAAACTATGTCCTCGGTATCGTTTAAATATGTCAAGAAAAAATACGGCGATGTGGAGATACTCCACAGCATCAGTCTCGATATAGCAGACAACGAATTTCTGGTGCTGGTCGGCCCCTCGGGCTGCGGCAAATCAACGCTGCTGCGCATGCTGGCCGGTCTTGAAGAGATAACCGAAGGCCAGGTGTCGATAGACGACCGCGTCGTCAACCACCTGCCGCCGCGCGACCGCGAGATTGCGATGGTGTTTCAGGACTACGCGCTTTATCCGCACATGACCGTTGAGGAGAACATGAGCTTCGGGCTGCGCCTGCGCGGCACGCCCAATGACGAGATAGACCGCCGCGTGCATGAGGCCGCCCAGATCCTCCAGATAGAACAATATTTGAAGCGAACGCCGCGGCAGCTTTCCGGCGGACAGCGCCAGCGCGTAGCCATAGGCCGCGCGATAATAAGAAAGCCCAAGGTGCTTTTGTTCGACGAGCCGCTTTCCAACCTTGACGCAAAGCTGCGCGAGGAAATGCGCGTCGAACTCGCCAAGCTCCATCAGCGCCTCAAAGTGCCGATAGTGTATGTCACGCACGACCAGGTGGAGGCGATGACGCTGGCATCCCGCATAGCTGTTATGGAAGGCGGCTATATACAGCAGCACGGCACGCCGATGGAAGTTTATAACCGTCCGGCCAACCGTTTCGTCGCCGGTTTTATAGGCAGCCCCACTATGAATTTCGTTTCCGGATATCTCGAGCCGGACAAGGACAAACTTTACTTCAAAAACGACAGCATGAAGGTGCTTATTCCCTTCAATATACCGCTGCCGGGCGACAAGATAGACTACAAATCCGTGATACTGGGCATACGTCCCGAGGCCATTTTCACCGAGCGGGTGCTGGATAAAAACCTCAGCGATATGATAGCCGTTTCCGTGGAGGTGGTGGAACTTCTCGGCCATCGCAAGAACGTGTATCTGACCTGCGGTTCGGACCGGCTGCTTGCCACGGTGCCCGCTTCCTTTGCCAGCGCTCCGGGCGAGAAGATGTTCGTGTGGTTCTGCCTTGACCAGCTCCATCTTTTCGACAAGACTTCCGGCGCAAGGATTTCCTAGCGCGGAGTCCGCGCTCCCGGTTTCTTGCGGGCTCTTTGGCCCGCGGCAGAAGCGGAATCAGGGAGAATGTAAAAAGATGTGCAGGTGCTTTCGTGGTTTGTTCCAATCGCGAACACGCGAAGATGACAGGCGATTTTTTTTGGTAATCAATCAACTGTGGAGAAAAGAGAAATGAAAAACACGCTAGACATAGTGCTGCTGCTGGCGCTGCCGGCATCAGGCAAATCAGAAGTGAGGCGCTATCTCGCCCACCAAACCCCCGAAACCTGCAAAAACGATTTCCACATGGGGCCTACCGTCCAGCTGGACGATTTCCCCTATGTGCACATCATGCGCCGCGCCGACGACGAATGCGCAAAGCTCGGCAAGGGACGCATGTTCTTTGCATCCGGCGACAAGCCTTTCATAAATCCGCTGGACTGGGGCACATTGCTGGAGCTGGTTAACGAGGACTATGCCGACCTGCTCGGCAAAAAAGCATACTCTTCCGATTCTTGCGCCGAACAGCTTATTGCGCGCATTGACCGCGCCTCCAAAAAAGTCGGAGCGCCGGAGCGCTTTGCTCAACTCGACGCGGATACCCGCAAAAAACTCTGCGCGATCCTTGAACCGGAAACAAAGGAACTTCTCAAGGAAAAACTGGCTTCTTATACCGATCTTAACGGAAAGACGCTGGTTATCGAATTCGCGCGCGGCGGAGCGCAGGGCTCTCCGCTTCCGCTCAAGGCGCCGTTCGGCTACCAGTATTCGTTGGGCATACTTTCCAGGGAAATCCTCGAAAAGGCCGTTATCCTCTTCATCTGGGTCACACCCGAGGAATCGCGCCGCAAAAATTCCGCCCGCGCCAATCCTGACGATCCGGGCTCCATACTCCACCACGGCGTGCCGATGGAAGTCATGCTCAACGACTACGGTGTTGACGATATGGACTGGCTGGAACAGCATTCCGAAAAGCCCGGCACCGTCACCGTCAAGGCGCACGGCAAGACCTGGCATCTGCCGATAGCGCGTTTCGACAATCGCGTGGACAAAACCAGCTTCCTGCGCGCAGAGCAGAAAGACTGGGCCCCGGCAAGCGTGAAAGCGGTGCGCGACGGCATAAAAGGCGCGATGGACAAGCTGTTCGCCTTTGTATCCGGCAAATAGGCGTTTTTAACCCGGGTTTAATGCAGAACGGGCGCGGCATACATGGCCGCGCCCGTTCCATTTCCGGCAATACGGTCCTTGCGCAAAATCCGGGATAATGGGTCCATGGGCCCTTGACAATATTACAGCGCGTGATAATATTATTCTATAGGGCGCTATCGTCGGGAAATGCGCCCGCAGAATGTCAGGGTGAAAAGGATTTGATATGACCAAAAACCGTTTGCAGCGCCTGTTATCCGCTTTCATGCTGGCCGCGATGCTGCTGCCAGCGCTGTCCAAGCGCGTTATGGCGGACTCTTCCGCCTGCGTTTACGCGCCGACTCTTGAAGACGCGCAGCGTTCCTCATTTTCGGACAATCTGGCCGGTCTGGTGCGCAACGGCGACCAGTCGCTGCCCACCCAGCATTATCCCGCCGCCTGGTCAGATTTCGACCTGTACGTCCAGTATGTCGCCCCGTTCCTGACCGGGGAGGACAGACTGGCGCTGCTTAAAACCCTCGGTTCGTCTCCGCAGATAATATCCGATGCCGCCTCCATTCCCGACTCTACCAAGGACTTGCAGGACAGGGCCGTCCCGACTACAATCGACAAGACCTGCATGTGGAGCTTCGCTTACAATTTCCTTGCGTCGATAAAGAGCGAACCGGTGTTTGTGTCCGCGCCGTTTTCCTACAACCCTTCCATGGATGAAAGCGGCATAAAGGCCAAGCTTAAAGCGCTGCGCAGCGATTTCGGCAAGTCCACCGCCGAAACCGACGAGGCTTTTTCATTCATGACCTCCTACGGGTTCATCGGCAACGGAAACGTAACGCTTACCGCGGCGGATTTCAAGCATTTGATGGCGGTGAACGGCATAATAAATTCCATGCGCGATCCCTCCAAGCTGCAAGTTACCAATCCCAGCCTGGCTTCCAGGTTGGGGTCGTTTGCCAAGTCGCCGGCCAAACCGGAGGATTTCTATGCGCTGATGAAGCAGCAGTCCTCTTTAACCGCCGATGCCCCATCTTCCGACGAGTTGGCAAGAATAGTTTCCTATGCGATACGTTTCGGCTACGTTTCGGCATGCCAGTCAAAGGACGCCGGCAGCGGTTACTGCACCCAGAGCGCAAACGCGATAACCTCCGGCTCAAGTACGATGACAGCCCACACCACAAGCTCGTCCTCCTCCGAGTTGAGGATGGCCGAACCAACATCGTCATCCCATAGCACCGCGTCCACTACGGCAACCGGCAAGACCAATACTTCTCTTGCTTCGTCAGGCAGCGGTACTCTCAACGCTACCGCTTCTACCGGAATTATTTCTAATTCCGCTTCCACATCCTCATCCTCCAGCAAGCTTACTGCCTCCGTACCCGCGATAACTTCCTCCGGTTCCTCATCGGGGTCTTCCGGATATTCAGGACAGCAGTCTTCATCCGGGCAAGGGTTATGGAACAGTGCGTTCGGTTCATCCGGCAGTTCCGCTTCTTCTTCGTCCTTGTCTTCCGGCTCGTCTTCATCCGGCTCTCCTGCCGCCGCTGCATCATCCGGCAGCGGTTCTAACGGGGCGTCCTCTTCCGGTTCTTCCGGCAGTACGTCGGGCATGAGCACTTCGGGCCTCGGCTCGCCGTCGGTCAATTCCTCCATGCTGGACCGCGCAAGCGCGGCGCTTGGAAACGCGACCGGGGGGGCATCTTCAGGCGCGGGTACCGGAGGCGTGCTGGGCGGGCAGGGCACGAATTCGATGTCCGGTTCGCTTGCCACGGCATCAACAATGGCAAAGCCGTCCACCCAGGTTGTAGCCTCGGCGGCGGCCGCACCGGCATATAATGCCTCGGTCCCTGCCGCCGCTGCGGCAGCCGCGGCGATGGCTAACCAGTCGGATTCTTCGGCTTCCCCGTCCTCTTCCAGGTCCGAAGCCAAGACTCCCTCCCGTTCCAATGCGGAAGCCGCCAATGCCCAGTCCGGCGACTACTACAAGCCTGCTCCTGCCGCGCCGGAAGCCGCGGCGCAGCCTCAGGCGCAATCGCAGTCCTTCTCGGCCGCGCCTACCATCGGCGGCGGCGATTCCTCCGAAGATTTTGATTCGTTCTGGAGCCCGGCTGCCGGTGCCCAGTCCGGCGGACAAAATGTCAAAACGCAGGACAGTGCCGCCCAGCAGCCGCAAAGCTATGCGGGCGACGGGTTCGTGGATGCGCTGGCCTCCGCCGCGCCGGCACAGTCCGACACCGGCATAACAAAGACGGTTATAGAGCAATACACCCCGCCGGTAACTTCCCAGGTATGGCATAGTGCCGAGGCGGCAGGTGTACTGGCGATAGAACCCTCCGGGGATTCGACAAGCCAGCTGGCCGTTGCAAGCTCGGTATTGCGCGGCGATCCGGACAATATAGAGGCGCTCATAAAGCGCGCAAACGCTTATTTCAGCCTTCAGCGCTATTCGCTGGCGGCAGCCGATGCGCAAAAGCTCATAGAAGCCGATCCCGCCGGAGCCACCGGGCATATAATACTGTCCAAGTGCTATCTTGCTGTGTCGCATCCGTCGGCCGCAATGGCCGAGGCCTCCCGCGCGCTGGTGCTGGATCCCAATTCGACTGAAGCGATGCTGCTGCGCAGCATGGCGGCGGAGCAACTCGGCAATTACAAGCAGATGCTGACCGACTTGCATCAGGCTTCCGATATAGACGAAGGCGCTTACGGCAAGAAATTCCAGGATGCGCTGGCCGCCTATGGCGACAAGGCTCCTGAATTCCTTATATATGCAAAGGAAGGCACTTTGCGCGGCACGCGCGGAGCGAAAGTCGCAGGCAATTATACCAGTGCGCAGAAAGCGGGCATGGCTCTTGCCGGGATAGCTGTGATCGGGCTGCTGTTGTCTTTTGTACTCAAGCGCGCTATGCCAAAGGCGTTTACCATAAGCAGGCTATCCTCCTCAAAACTGCCTGCCGGCGCGGTGCAACAGGCCGTGCAGTCCGTGGCTGGCTATACCGTCGGCAAGGAGATAGGAGCCGGCAACTGCGGTGTGGTTTATGAAGGCAAAAATGCTGCGGGCAGGCATGTCGCGGCCAGAAAATTCGATATGGAACTTGACGGCTCCACAAAGGCCGCGCTGCTGGACCGTCTGGACAAGATAGCAGCGCTGCATCATCCGAACATGACGGAGACGCTGCTGGTGCACGAGCAGGACGGGGCTATATGGGAAATATCAAGCTATCTGGACGGCAAGTCGCTGGAAGACCGCATTGCCGAAGGCCCGCTTGCGCTGGCTGACGCAAAGAAAGTTTTCTGCGGCCCCGCCTCGGCGATGGACCTGCTCCATAAATCAGGATTCACTCATGGTACCATGCATCTTGCGGACATACGCCTTGATGTAACAGGCGAGGGTGTTCTTACCGATGCTGGAATCGGCGCTATAGTGGATCGCGGCGATCCGGACATGTCCGCCGCGCCGGAAGGCAGGGGAACAAAACAGTCGGATATCTATTCCTTCGGCGTATGCATGTATGAGGCGCTGACGGGCAAGCTGCCTGAAAACGGCAAGGTGGGAGTGCCGTCTGTAATGGTCAAGGAGTTGACATCGGAAATTGACAGGATAATAGCGAAAGCCACAGCGTCAAATCCTGATGAACGCTATACCAGTCTCGCGGAACTTTCTGCCGATCTGGCGAAAGCCTGATAAAAGAATTCAATGAAAACGCGGCCCAGCCGGGCCGCGTTTTTTTTACGATAACATTCGTAAGGATGATTATGTTGGTAGATAAACTTCCAGAAGGCATAACGATGAGGCTCTATATGTGCCCCGATGGCAAGGCTAGTTTGCCCGGAAAAGTTCTGTTTTCCAGTTCCAAAAAATGGCTGCACCCTCTTTTTGAGCTTGAGGAGTTTCTCGCGGCACATGAAAAAGGCGGCGGCAAGGATTGCCGCACCTTCGAATTTCACGGCGGTCTTTGTGCCTCTTCCTCCGATTTATTCCTGCGTGACAGGGTCATCGGCCGCGCCGCCGCATTTTTAATTGCGCGCATCGGCATACGCAGGGTGGAAACCGATATCCTCAGCCGTCTGGCATTGCCGCTTTTTAAGGCAAATTCCGTTTCAGTAGAGACCATTGATATTGTCGATGCGATTAGCTGCGTAACAGAGGATTTGCTTAAGGATATTTCCAATCACGAAGGGATATATACAATTCTTTCAGAGCGACGAGCAAGGGCTCTTTCCAGAATGAACGCTTAATTGTATCCAATCCCGCACATCTCGTCCTGCCGTCGGCATTAACGGCAATCTGACATTGTTTCGCCGCAGTATAATCAAAGGCCTTGTCCGCGTATTATGCGTGTGTGTAGGCGCTTTGGCTGCAGTATGGTTTTCGTCAAATCAAATCAAGCGAGCCGGGGTGGCCGGTTGTCTGGCGCAGCGCTTCATAGAGCGCGACGGCGCAGGAGGAGGAAAGGTTCAGCGAGCGGATATCCGTGCACAGCGGGATGCGGTAAAGCCTGTCTGCGTATTTTTCGTAAAGTTCCGGCGGCAGACCGCTTGATTCGCTGCCGAAAACAAGGTAGGCGCCGTCTGGAAATTTGGCGTTCCAAAAGGTTTTTTTGCCTTTTGTGGAGAAGAAAAAAAGTTTTGCGTCCGGCGGCTGTGCCGCCAGAAAATCCTCGAAGAACGGATAATGCCGCCATTGCAACTTCGGCCAGTAGTCCAGTCCGGAGCGTCGTATTTCCCTGTCGTTTATCTTAAATCCAAGCTTTCCTACAAGATGCAGGAATGTGCCTGTGGCTACGCAGGTGCGTCCGACATTGCCGGTATTGAAGGGTATTTCGGGATTTACCAGAACTATATTAAGCATGTTAAAAAAGCCCGCGCCGAAGGCGCGGGCTTTTGTCGTTTGGATATTTATTCTTCCCAGCAGATATAATACGGCATAAACGGATGCGGGATATTGCCGTTGCGCGGCAATACGCGCATCGCAAAGTCCTGCCTTCCGCTGCGGGCGGGGGCCACTTCGGCCTCGTAGACATGCGCGTCGCCCTCCATGCCCTTATGCTGCATCACGGAAATGACATTGTGCGCCAGTTCTCCGTGCGGGTTGAGCTTGCCGATGCAGATTTCCACCGCGACGTCGTCCGGTGAAAGATTGCCCAGCCAAACTTTGGCGCGCAGCGGCACCGGGTCGCCCAGACGTATTTCATGGTCGAGACGCGGGGTGACGTTCTGGATGTAGACCTTGCTCCAGTTCTCCTGTATGCGTTTTCTCCACTGCGCCACGGCGGGTATTATACCGTCGCTGAACAGCAGTTTGGAGTGGCGGTGGGCGGGGACATAGAACCTTTCGTAATACTCGCGAACCATGCGGTGCGTGCTAAAGAACGGAGTGATGGTCTTGATAGAGTTCTTGGACATCTCTATCCACTTGTGCGGTATGCCGTGTTCGTCGCGGTTATAATAGAGCGGCGCTATTTCCTTGGAAAGCAGGTTGCATATCGCCTCTGACTCTACGTTGTCGCGTTCCGTGTCGTCGTTATAAAGCTCCGAGCCGCCTATCGCCCAGCCCACGTCGGGCCGGTACGCCTCGCACCACCAGCCGTCCATGACGGAGAGATTTAGCACTCCGTTTATGGAGGCTTTCATGCCGCTGGTGCCGGAGGCTTCCATCGGGCGGGTGGGGTTATTTAGCCACACGTCCACGCCCTGCACCAGATAACGCGCGACGTTCATGTTGTAGTCTTCCACGAATATCAGCTTGCCCTTAAAACGTGGATCCGTCATAAGTTTGGCTATGGCTTTTACGAATTCCTTGCCATGCACGTCGGCCTGATGCGCCTTTCCGGCGAATACAAGCTGTACCGGCATTTTCGGGTTGTTGATTATGGCTGCAAGCCGGTCCAGGTCCCTAAAGAGCAGCGTAGCGCGTTTGTAAGTGGCAAAACGCCGCGCAAAGCCGATGGTGAGCACATTGGGGTCGAGGATATTGGCGACTTCATCGAGTACGGTGACGTCCGAGCCCTGCCGCGCAAGCTGGCGTTTGTAGCGGCTGCGTATGAGCCCTATAAGTTTTTGCTTGCGCTGAAGGTGCACATTCCAGAATTCCTCGTCGGGAATGCTGTGTATACGGTTCCAGTCGCAGCAGTCGGAGGGGTTGGCCGCCGTTTCTTCCGGCGAGGAGGTGCTCATGTATTTTGTGTAAAGATTCAGATGCTCATGACTTATCCACGAGTTCGTGTGCACGCCGTTGGTGATGCTGGTTATCGGCACCTCGTGCTGCGGCAGTCCGGGCCAGACATTGCGCCACATCTCGCGCGAAACCTCGCCGTGCAGCTTGGCCACGCCGTTGAGGAAGGCGGCAAGCTTAAGCGCCACCACGGTCATGCAGAAGGTGGGGGACTGATGCGTGACTTTGCCCAGATCCAGGAATTCATCCCAGGAAATGCCCAGTTCGCGGGAGTACGGTTCCAGGAAGCGGCGCACAAGCTCCGGGTCGAAATGCTCGTTGCCGGCGATGACCGGGGTATGCGTTGTGAAAACCGATGTCGCCCACACAGCTTCCCTGGCTTCGCTGAAGGAGAGCTTGCGCTGGTGCATGATGTTGCGGATGCGCTCGAAAAGCAGGAAGGCCGAATGGCCTTCGTTTATATGGTAAACGGTGGGCTTTATGTTCATCAGTTCCAGCGCGCGCACTCCGCCCAGGCCAAGCACTATCTCCTGCTTTATGCGGTTTTCGCGGTCGCCGCCGTAAAGCTGTTCGGTTATCAGGCGGTGCTGCGCGGGGTTTTCCGGCAGATTGGTATCGAGCAGGTAAAGAGAGGTCTTGCCCACCGGCACGCGCCAGATGCCCACCTTTATAGTTTCTATGCCGAGCGGTACGGTGACCTGAAGCGGAACGCCGTTGACGTCGCGCACTTTTTCGACAGGCATGTTTGCCCAGTCGTTTTCGGGGAAGCGCTCCACCTGCCAGCCGTCGCGGTTTAAAACCTGTTGTATATATCCGCGCTGATAGAAAAGCCCCATGCCGACCAGCGGGAGGCCGAGGTCGCTTGAGCTTTTCATATGGTCGCCGGAAAGCATGCCCAGACCGCCGGAATACATAGGCAGGCCTTCTCCTATGCCGAATTCCATTGAGAAGTAGGCGCCGAGGAAATCATTTTCCTCCTGCTTGTGGTTATTTGCAAACCAGCCGGGCTTGGAGAGGTATTCGCGGAAGGTGCGGTGCACTTTGTCCAGTTTTGCCTGGAAATAAGGGTCTTTTGAGAGGTCTTCGAGGCGCTGAGGATTGATATTGCCGAGTATCCATTTCGGGTTGCGATGGGAGCGGTGCCAGAGATCGTCGTCCATGCTGACAAACATCATAATCGCTTCCCAGTTCCAGGTAAACCACATGTTCTGGGACAGCTCGGACAGAGCTTTCAGGTTCTCCGGAAGATTTGGAGTAACGTTGAACGAATTTATCTTCATTTTCCATCCTGTTTGCGCATAATAGCGATTCCCTCAATTCATATTGTGGGAATCCGGACAGTTCAGACCATGCTTTTGAGCACATGTCGGACTGCCGCCTGTAATCAGGAGCGTATGGGACGCGTATTCGCAATGTACTGCGCGGATACGCAATAGCGCGCCTCTATATAAAGTATAGCAAAAATGCTTTCGGCTATTGTATTGTAGGTTTAAAAGCAGGGTTTTAACGTTATTTTATGCCGCTGCGCCAGTTATGGTAGTTTTCCAGTGTTTGTTTGGATACGGTTAGGCATATCATTGGGGAGTTCGCGCATTTTGCCGGATCGTCAACGACTTTGCAATACGGCCACAGGCGCATGCTGGATCTGGCATCTTCCGGAACATAGCTTCGCCATGCATAGTCCGCATAACCGCGGGCGAATGCGGAAGGTTCAAAATGGGCGGTGTCCGTATCTTTGGCTATCGCTATGGCGGTTATATCACGGAATGCGCCGGCTTCGTCATTAAGTGCCCCGCGCATGTATCCGTTCAGTGAAAGGATATTGGCTGAAAGCAACACGGCCGCCGTCAGTGTCTTAATTATTGGGCGGCAGGGAAGCAGTATTATTGCGATGGAAAACAGAGCATAGAATATCGCCGCTTGAGGCAGGCCGTACTGTCCCATGAATTGCGCATGGAATATCAGCGGGTGGGCAATGAACATCGCGGAATTTACAAGCGCAATGCCGCATACGCATATAACTGCGAATGTGGATGTAAACATTGCCGCGACAGTGTTTGATTTTAACCGGCTTATCGCCGCGCGTTGCGGATATGCGTAAGCTGTTATGCAGCATATGAGTGCAGCGGATGCGGCGGGGGGGATGCTTCCTGCGGATTGCCAAATTGTGAGCATGGTTTCCCTCATCCCTGCAAAGAGGATATGCGGGCTGAACATCATGGCGGCGGGAAAGCCGGAATTTTCCAGACGCATTTGAGGATTATAATGAGCAAGTATGGCCGGGCCGATAAATGCGGCGTAAAAAGCATAACACAAAATAGCTGCGCCCAGCCCTGCCGCCGGAAGCAATCCATTCCTGCTTTTTGTAAATGCGCTGTATGCAAGACCCGCCGCGCAAAGCAGCGCGGCTACGGCAATTCCCTGCTCGTCGCTGAATGAGGCGCAAAGACCCAGAGCGAAGGCCGTCGTGAACAGCGGCCATGAAAAGCTCGCATTTTTTATGCGGGTTATGTGCAGCGCGCATAGCCACAGCATCAGCAGGGAAAAAACCGCCGACAGGATTTTTGCGCTGCGGTATATCCCGAAAGTCAGGAAGAAGAACGGAGTGAAAAGCATTGCTAGCGAAAGCAATGCAATGGCGGGCCTGTCTTCGGCGCGTCCTGAAAATTTTGCGGCAAGCGAGAAGTTTGCGCATACCATGCACAAAGCCAGTATGTAATAAATTAGCGAATGGAAATGCAGCGTGATATGCCGGATGCTCCACAGCAGCATATTGTAATCCAGCCAGTCCGCCGCAAAGCTAAGTTCCCTCGCGCGGTATACCGAATTCAAATTCCCGATATAAGGGTTGAAAATCTTTTGCAGAAAGCCGTGTTCCTGCGAAGTGTAGTAGGGGAAATAGACGGTGGCGGATTCCGGGTGCAGCACCAGACCTTTGGATACTCCCATCGAAAAACAAAGCCATATCAACGCGCCGGCGCATAATGCCAGCGGGGCGGCATGTTTTGACAGGAAAGCCTTGATATCAATGTTCTCGTCGAAATGCATGGCGTGTGCGAAAAGTATAGCTAAAAAAAACCGCCCCGGATACGGGGCGGCTTTTTTATTAAGTCTTGTGTCAATCAGTTGGCCGAGTATTTCTGTTGTTTGAGCGAGCTGGCCACGGACGAGCTTACATTGGTGAAGAAGGTGTAGCCGGTCATGTTTTCCACGTCGCTGACCGTCACTATATAGGTTTTCCAGTCGGTGTTTATTTCCTGCGTGTTGGGCATTATTACGGCTATTGCTTTTGCGCTGGATGTAACGGCGGAGGGGGAAGTTGAACCTCCGGGCAGCACCAGCACTACTTTCCATGTATACTGAGGAACGGTTACCGTCAGTCCGCCCGAACTGAGCGTGCTGCTCTGGCCTTTGGAGCCTTCGCCGCCCTGTCCCCATGGACCGCTGTAGATGTAAAGTTCATCGCCCGCTTTCGCCAGAGTACGGGAATACTCCTCAAGACTGCCCCATGTCTGTTCGTTATTTTTCGGCGATTGGGGTATCATGTTGCTCATCAGGAATGTGGCCTGATTGTTTTCCACGGTGTTGGTGCGGTCTTCCGAATTGCACATATGCCCCTTGTCGAAACCGGAATCTTTGTATACGTCCGGAGTTATCTGCTGGAGTCCCGAGGGGAGCGAGGTGTCCGCGCGGAAATCGTCGGAGCGTTTTACCGAGCCGATCCACGTCGAATTGAGATGCCATGCCACCCAGTTCGGAGTACCCTTGCTGCTGTTATACGAGACGACATATTGCGGTCTGACAAGCAGATAATTATTGTTATCCGTTGTCCCCGCATTGCTCGGGTTTCCCATTACCAGATGTTCCGATGTGCTTGCCGCCGCTGCGTCAGTTGCGGAGGAATCGGAATTTGCCGGAGCCGGGGCAGGCACAACCGCATGGTGGGACTTGATCGTCTCCCCTGCCGAAGATTGCAAATCGTCTATGGCCGATGCGTTGGCCGCCGATATGCCGGCCAGCATAAGAGCTATTGCGCACAACAGCTTCGCTGCTTTTGAATTCATGTCGTCATCCTCGCTGTGGTTAGTCTTAACATAAGTCTATTATGCATTAGTACGGTCTGCAAGGGACATAGGACCTATTTCGCCGTTTTTGGTGCCGGGGTCGTTGTTGCGTATTTTTTCACTGTTTTTGCTTTGGTTTTCGGCGTGTCCTGCACCGCGCTGGTTATTTCCAGCGCATTGGAAAGTGTCTGCGTTCCCGCCTGTATACGGGCGCGGAACTTGCCGCAGGCCGCTATGTCGTTGCCCGCCGCGTAGTCGGCGTTATATTTGGCCGAAGCTGGTACGACGTATTTTTTGTATGCCAGTTGCAGTACCGAGATTTTTATAGCGCCGGAGGTTTGTGTGGCCACGGAATTTATGCGTGCCTTAACGCACATGGTCTTGTCATAATATTTGGCGGGAGAGGCGGAAAGAGCGGACAATTTCACCATTCCGTCCGCCGCCATTGCGCTTGATGCTGCCAGCGCGGCCGCAAAAATCAGCATTCCTTTTTTCATTGTCCTCTCTCCTTTGTTGTGGCCGCGGCTTGCGCGGTTTTTTTGCAGGCGTCTTCCTTTTTCATCTTGCATGCCTGTTCGTAATCCTGCGACGCGAACATTCTTTCGCCCTGCATCTCATAAAGTCCGCCGCGCCCGTAATAGCAGTTGGCCATGTCGTAAGTGGTGTCCTGATCTGCAAACAGGGACACCGGGGTGTTCTCCCCGTCTATGCGCAGATATATGCCGCGTGAATAATCAGTCAGTGCGCCGTTGTCCTGTCCGGCCTCCTCGCGCGCCTCGGCGCGGCGGCAATAGGCTTCAGGCAGGCGGGGGAATTCCCGGACCGGGGCTTCCTTTTCGTCTTTGCCTGCGGCGGAGCGTATGAAGGCGGAATAGCTGGATATCGCTTCGGGCAGTTTGCTGTCCATTTGGTAGCATTTGCCGAGTTCCAGCAGGAAATCCGGGCGGTCTGTTTTTTTGGCGAAATCCTGGGAGGACACCAGGTCCGCTTCGCCGCCTGCGTAATCGCGCGCCCGGCATTTAAGTATGCCGCGCCGCATCAGGCTTTTTCGCGCCACTTCCGGCAGATTGTTTTCCCTGGCCAGCGAGTAAGCCGTGGTGAGGTCCGCCAGCGCCGGACGCACATCCGTCGTGCCCATTGTTTCTATGACGCCGCGCTGGTAGTAAAGCGGCGCGCGCTGGTCGTTTTGCGTGAGCGCTATGGCGATATCGGTCTGCTCAAGCGCCTTGTCGTATCTGGCTTCCAGCGCGAATATATGCCCCATGCCGGCATGGGCCGATATCGAGGTCGAGTCTATATCTATCGCAAATTCCATCTGCTGCTGCGCATTGAAAGCATCGTTCATCGCCAGATAGCACATCGCCAGCCGCTCGTAAGTCAGGCGTTTCCTGAGCAGCGAGTCCGCTCCGTCCTTCCATTCATCCAGCGCTTTGGAATAATAGTCCGCCTTGACTGAGAAAGACGGCGTTGCGTCCGCCTTTTGCAGCAACTCCTCGAATTTGGAGGGGGATGCTCCGTCAGTCGGTTCCTGCGCGAACGCGCAAGCCGCGCAGAAAGCGAGGCAGGCGGCTGTCGCAAGCAGGAATCTTTTTTGCATCCGCTATTTCCTGTCGAAAAACGGATTTTTTCCTGTGGAAGAAAGCGGGATGCCGAATATTATCTTCACGTCGGGACCGAGCAGGTTTAACGCAACGGCGGCCCGCCCGACGGTGTACATTATGCGGTTGTCGGCGCGGCAGTCCATGGCGACGCTTGCGGCGGCTCCCACCGCGATGCCCAGATCCCCGGTGTTGAAGGCGCATGGGACGGCTTTCGGTTTGGCGGCGCAGGTATCAAATCCGCAAAGCCCGCAGTTCAGTCCCTGCGGTATAAGCCTGGTGCCGAGCAGCACTATGCAGCCGGCCTGCTTGATATTTTCCGCATCGCGCATGAAAAACGGTTTGTTCACGGCCTTGCCCATTTCGGCCAGTTTTTCGGAGAGCGCAAGTATGTCGTCCCCTGTTACAATCGCGCCGGAAAAATTGTCTATGCCGCAGGCTTTCGGCGCGGTACGCGCGGCGAGCAGCATTTTGCGTCCGACCTGATAAAGCGTTTCACTTCTCAAATCTTTTTCTTCTGTTACCGCCATAAAATCTCCTTTTGCGGCATTAAGCTGCATGGCTCCTGAGTTATTGTACTATTGATATCCGCGGAAATAAAGAATGTTTCCACAGTTGTAATTTTGCCGGACGTGCGGCTGCTATTTATTTTGCGGCCGGTTTTATGGCTGCCAGGGATTTGAGTGTTCTAAACAGCAATCCCAATGCTTTATGCTCGTCCGCATTTGACCCCAGGAAGCGATTGCAATGCATGTGGACTATACTGCGCAAAATATCCCGATACTCGGGATTCAGCCTGCCAGTCTGTTCCAATGCGCAATATTCTCCGGATACCTGCTCCAGTTTTTTGTGCCTTCTGGAAAATATCTCCACGATGTCCGGACCAAGCGCTTTGCCGGTATCGGACAGCGCCTCGCGTAATTGCTTTTGCTTTTCGCGGTACTCTTTGGATACCTTGTTCCAGGAATTCACATGCTTTTCGCACCAGTCAATTTGAGCCTTTATATCCAGCCCCATATCCGCCAGCAAATTATGCATGCTGGCAACCGCTGTAATTATGCGGTCTTGTTTATCGTGCTTAGTCCGTTCCGCCGCCAACAGGTCAAATACGGCTTCACTGTCGGATGCAAACAGCTTTTCAGCCAGGTATATAGCATTCGGTCCGCCATAGCGTTCCGTTTCACGTTCATAGGTATCAAATACGAATTTAAGGCACAGATTTTTGGCTTGCAGATCGGTTGCCCATGAGCAAACAAGCGGATACAATTTATCGGTTAAGCGCTTCGGATTGCCTTGAAAACGGAGCCGGATGTGCGGGTCAGGATCGGAATAGCGTATAAAAAACGAATCATCCGCATATTTTTTAGCCAGAACGCTTTCTGTGAAATTTTTGC